>Ga0160502_100057_pt1 | contig 164279 bp, 164 predicted proteins | sample DIDnMG_14_FD_108237 | JGI IMG/M metagenome (GOLD analysis project Ga0160502, IMG submission 108237) | Enriched soil microbial communities from UW Madison campus, WI, USA - DID2933_E24_Xylan MG | ecosystem: Environmental > Terrestrial > Soil > Unclassified | place: USA: Madison, Wisconsin... | reverse complement strand
TCACCTAAGGCTATAGCCAGTGCCTCTTGTTTGATGCCCAACATCTCGCGAAAACGTTTGATGTTTCTTCCCTGGTGTACTTTTTTGTCTGGCGTATCGAAATGTGACATACTCATGTATTTTTAAATTGTCGGTATAAATATAAGTAAAAATATGGTTCTATAACAGAACCTGAAAAAGGAATAGGATAATTATTGGAGTACTGAAATAGTCAACTTTACAGGGCGAACTTTATGTTTATAAAACGCCCGATTATGAAAAATTCCACACCAACCCGCAACCGCAACAAACAAAAAAAACTTCCGGTACGCCGGGTTTCGGTATACGGAAAAGCCTTTCCACGCGCCTACGGGCGGTATGTATATTATCCCGAAATCCGATTGGCTGGTAAATGGCTTCAAGAGGCCGGGTTTAAAATCACAATGAAAGTAAAGATAAGCTGCGAATATCGGAAGCTCATTATAACTGTAGACACCCGGAAAGATCCCTCGCTTTATCGCTAGTCGACCTAAAAATAGAGTTGTACACACACCTGTATTACACCCGCAGATTACCCGCAGCACACCTTACAGGTTTTTAAAACCTGTAAGGTGTAACATACTACATCAACGCTACATCAACGAGCGAATGATGATCAAATGGTTTAGTAAGTTTTTTTTTTTGTTTTTTTTTGTTTTGTATAGTATTGATAATTAGTGTTTTGAATTGTTTTGTAAGCAAGTGTAAGACAATGTTGAGAAAAACCATTTTTTTAAACAATTTGTCCAATATCCAACAGGTTTTTAGCATCCGTTTGATAGCGGTAATTACACTGGCGCTTTACTTTTTAATTCCATTTAAGTCGGCTAACTTTGTGAAAATCAAAAACACCTGACAGGTTTCGAAAACCTGTCAGGTGTTAAAAGCATCGTTTTTTACTTTTTAATTCCGCGCCAGTCATCTAAATTTGTGGGACTCATAGAACACAAAAGACCGTATGTACGAATCGTTATTGCAACTTATTTCCCAAAACATAACACTCAGCGCGGAAGATGAAGCATTGTGCCGGCATTATTTGTCGTCCGTATCGGTATCTAAAAACCAGATTATCGAAGCAGAAGGAAAGATACCAAAATACCTGTATTTTGTGGTTTCGGGATTTGTACGCTTGTTTCATTACAACCACAAAGGAGATGAGGTAACCACACATATCAATTGTCCGCCGGGTTTTATCACTTCGTATGCTCATTTCAGCAACCAAACGATATCGGACGAAAATCTGGAATGCATAACCGATTGTGAACTATTGCGTATTACAAAAGCCGATTTGGATGCACTTACGCTTAAAAGCCCGGTATTTAAAGATTTTAGCATTTTGGTTTTTCAGCAATCGTTATCGTATAATGAAAACCGATCGAAAGAACTGGCAACGCTCACGGCAGAGCAGCGTTATAAAAAGCTCATCGATGCCCAACCGGAAATTGTTCATAACGTCCCGGTACAATATATCGCCTCTTTTCTCGGGATGAATCCGAAAAGTTTAAGTCGTATCCGTAAACAAATCATTAGGTAACATTTGTGAAGTGGTTTTGGATGATCAAGGTAGAACTTTGTGGTATCATTTAAAATCAACAAAAATGGAACAGCATCAATTGGCACTTGTTTCGGGTGCAAACGGACATTTAGGGAATAATCTGGTACGATTACTACTCGCTAAAGGAATCCCGGTACGCGCTACCGTGCGAAACACTAACAATAAAGAACCATTTGTGGGCTTGAATTGCGAAGTCGTACAAGCCGATATCACCAATAAAGCCTCGTTTGTAAAAGCCCTACAAGGTGTGCATACGTTTTATGCCGTGGGCGCTTCGTTTAAATTATGGGCGAAAGATCCGAAGAAAGAAATTTACGACGTGAATATGGAAGGCACCCGAAACACGATAGAAGCCGCTGCCGAAGCCGGAGTGAAACGGATTGTTTATGTGAGTTCGATTGCTGCGTTAGACTACCGACAGCTTCCTACCAAAGAAAGTAACGGTTATAACACCGACCGTAGGGATATGTATTACAATTCTAAAAACGATGGCGAAAAGCTGGCATTCGAATTGGCTAAAAAGCATCAGATTGAATTGGTAGCGGTGTTACCGTCGGCGATGATAGGTGGTGTTGCTTTTGCTCCGCTCAATGTGTCGTACAATATCATTAGCCTGATTTTAAAAAAACAAATACCGGTCGAAACCAATATAACCTTAAACTGGATTGATGTAAACGATGTAGCCGAAGGATGTTACTTAGCCGCGACAAAAGGACGTAATGGTGAACGCTATATTCTGGCGAACGAACAGTGTACCTCGATAAAAGAAACGACGCGAATTGGGCAGGAATTGTTTCCGGAATTAGGTTTAAAACTTCCGATGGCGGTTCCGAAACCCATTTTATATACGGTAGCCTGGCTGATGGAAACGACAAGTAAACTAATTGGCAAAGCACCTGTTATTACTACAAAAGACATTGCGATGTTTTCGGGATTACAGCAAAACTTCGATATCACCAAAGCGCGAACCGAACTGGGATTTACGCCAAAAAATACACTACAAGCCATTCGGGAAGCGATGCAATATTTGCGTGAAAACGAAAGTCGGTTGTAAATACACCTGACCCGTTTTAAAACGGATCAGGTGTTACATAACATCGAAGAGATGCTATTCTTTTTTAAATTTGTAGTAAAAGCAAAAGTGATGAAAAAAGTAATTTTAAATCTTGCCGTTACCTTAGACGGATTTATTGAGGGACCAAATGGGGAAGTGGATTGGTGTATCATGGACGATGATATGGATTTTGATGCCTTTTTGGATAGCGTCGACACCTTGTATTACGGAAGGGTGAGTTATGACGCCTGGGGGAATTACCAGCCCGATGCTCATGCGGATACGGCCGAAAAAGCAATGTGGGAAAAAATACATACCAAAAATAAATTTGTCTTTTCGAATCAGAAACGAGAACATAAAAAAGACATTTTTATCACGTCGAATATGGCGTATAACGTAGCGCAAATTAAACAGCAGGAAGGAAAAGACATTTGGTTATATGGTGGTGCCAACCTGACCCAATCTTTTATCGATTTAGGACTTATCGATGTGTATAAAATATCGGTTCACCCGGTGGTTTTGGGAAGTGGAAAACCGTTATTTGAAAATTTGAAAAATCGGATAAACCTAAAGTTAACCGACACCCGCGTATTTCGCTCGGGCGTGGTAGAGCTTACATATATTCCTGTTTAGAGGTTACACCTGACAGGTTTTAAAAACCTGTCAGGTGTTGCTGTTGACATGGATTAAAAATCCGCGTTATCTGTTAACGGTTATTCGGCTGTTATTTACCCTTATACTTTCGTATGATGATCACTATAGAAAAAATAAAAGTGATACCATAAATAGCGGCTAATGCGGGTTTTTCAAACGTATAGGTTTTAAAATCGAATTGCTTAAAAAAGGACACTCCAACAATGATCGCTATGATTGTAAAGACAAAGGATAATGATTTTTTTTGTTCCTGTTCCATAGGGCTATTTTGGTTGTGCGTTATAGCTGTAAAAATATAAAAAATCTTAAAGTATAGTGCGGTTTTTTATGATACATCCGGATTACTTTAAATAAAAAACACTTAAAAATAAAACAATACGTGTTTTTACGCTATCTCATTCATTACAATAAAAATAAATTCGCTTAATGCGATGAAAAAGCAGTATTGCCTTTAATGAACAACAACCCCAAATAAAATAGTTATGAGTACAACAAAACTACAAGATCCAACATGTGAACAGAAAGTTAAACCGGCTGGTATCGCAATAAATGGCGTTAAAGTGAACCGCTTAGAGGCGCAAATCGATTTTCCGAATCCAAGACATGACAAACCCTTGCCTCCAATTTCTCAGGCGACAGTAAACAAGAATAACGAATTAGAAATCAGTATTGTCGTTTTTATTAGTAAGAATACCGAAATTAAAGGAGATGAATTGAAAGTTATACAGGATTTTAGTTATACCAACGACCAGGTTCCGTATGCTAATTTTTACGTATGCTATGATATTGCGCCGGAACCCTGTGCCACATTCAACATTTTTCAACTGAATTTTATAGCCGATCCTAAAGGGTATTTTCCCAATGCGACGTTACCGAAAGGTTTGCCGGTACCCAACCTTTTAGCGCTACAAGAAATAGTAACCTTTTTATGGGACGAAGATCCGGTGGGTTCCCGAGGTACGGTTACAACGGTACAATCGGGCGTATAATTGCGAATGGTTAAAAAACAGCGCCAAAATGACGCTGTTTTTTAACTAAATTGCGGTAAAAATCAGTAGATGAAAGCCGTTTTTAGAATCGTAATTTTTAGTTTTTTGTGCTATTGTCAATTGGCATTAGGGCAACAAAACTATAGCCCTTTTGAAAAAGAAATTATAGCCAAAAGCAAAAACAGTATTGCGAATCCCGATTTTACGAAAGCACAGTATTTTTTTTTACAAAAAGAATGGGATTCCTGCTTTGTTTATGCCATGAGGCAACTAAGTGTTGACAAGCAAAGTGAAGACATTAAAAACTTTTGCCATTTCTTTAGAGGTTTCGGTTTTAAAGAGAAAAAACTTTTTAAAGAAAGTAAGAAGGAGTTTTTGCACATTACAAACAATTTTCAGTTCCACAATCATATTCAGATGTTTCTTGGCGAAATCGCTTTGGAAGAAAAAAGATTTACTGATGCGATCAACTATTTTACCGAAATCGAACAACTTCATCCCGATAAACTTTTGGGGATCAAAAAAAGCAGTGTAAAACACAACCTGGGATTGTGTTATCTGCATTTAGGAAAATATGATAAAGCAGAACATTATTTACTGGAAGAGTTAAAACTGGAAGAAGCACAAAATGATACTTCAGTCCTGGTGGGTTCGTATGGCGATATTGCCACATTGTATTATGATCAGTACAAAGACAATCTCGCGATTCCTTATTTTGAAAAAGCCTACCAGCTATCGAAAAAAGTAACAAATTACCAGTTAAAACAAAACGCAGCTTTAAATATGGCTGTGGTCGAAGAGAATCGTAAAGATTATGCCAAAGCGCTGACCTATAGAAAAGAATACGAACAGTGGAAAGATTCGTTAAACGATCAGAATAAAGTGTGGGAAGTTGCCGAACTTGAAAAGCAATTTACAGTAAAACAAAAACAAAAGGAGGTAAGTCTGTTAAAGGCGGAAAATAAAATTAAAATAGCCGAGCGAAACGGACTGTTATACTCCGCGATAGTGTTATTCGTGTTATTGGGAACAGCGGTTTATTTTTACAGCGAAAAAACAAAAAAGAACAAAATCATATTGGCTCAAAAAGAAGCGCTTTCCGAGCTAAATACAACAAAAGATAAATTATTTTCGATTGTTAGTCATGATTTGCGTTCTGCTGTGAATGCCATGAAAATCAGTAATGCTAAATTACTGGAAAATTTAGCCGTCAAAAACCTTGACGAACTGGATTCGCTGTTGCAGCGCAATAGTGCGATTGCAAATGGCACCTATAACTTATTAGATAATTTATTGCATTGGGCGTTATTGCAAACAAAACAAGCATACTTTGAAATAACCGCCATCCGTTTGTATCATTGTGTAGAACAAATGATCTATAATTACCGGCCATTAATGCTTGAGAAAAATCTTGTTTTTGAAAATACAATTTCCAAAAATGACATTGTTTGCGCCGATCAGGAATCGTTAAAAATAATACTTCGGAATTTTATTGACAACGCTATTAAGTTTTCAAAAGAAAACGGAATCATAAAAATGTATACGCAAAATACGGATGAAAAGTATTGTACTTTGCTAATCGAAGATAACGGAATTGGAATGAATACGGCCTTACAAACAGCGCTTTTAAAAGAAACAAGATTATTGTCGAAAACAGATAATGAAGCCATAAGCGGTACGGGTCTGGGAATGCAGTTATGCAAATCATTGATTCAAAAAAACGAAGGGAAATTAGACTTGAAAAGTGAAATAGGAAAAGGGACAAAAATCATTGTATCTTTGATTAAAAAGCAACCCAATGGATAATGTAAACATCCTTATTATTGAAGATACGCCCGCCGAGAGTGAGGCGTTGATCAAAGTATTAAAAGCCCACAATTATACGATTATTGGTGTTGCAGCAAATCATAAAGATGCTTTAACGCTTTTTTATAATACTAAAGTCGATATTGTTATTATTGATATCTTTTTAAATGGTTTACCCGATGGACTTGCTTTTGCCGAAAACATCAGTATTGTTCCCAATGCAGCGAAGCCTTTTGTTTTTTTGACGAGTTCGACAGACCGGCAAATATTTGAACGGGCAAAACTGACAAATCCATTCAGCTATTTGATGAAACCTTTTAACGAACTGGAGCTTTTATATGCTCTTGAACTCGCCGTTGAAAAATTCTACAATCAAAATGATGTGTTTTTGGGTGAAGAAGAAAACACGATTATCAGTCAGGATTATTTATTTATAAAAAAGGGAAAATCGCTTAAAAAAGTTGAGATCAGCGATATTATCTATATTGAAGTCGAAGAAAAATACTGTAGCATTATAACCGAAACCGAAAAATTTGTCATTCTGATATCCTTAACCAAGATACTGGAATTGTTCGACAGCCATATTTTTTGTAGAACGCATCGCAATTTTATCGTGAATACGAAAAAGATAACGGAGATCATTCCGATCGATAATTTGGTTCTGCTAAAAGGCGATCATAAAGTAATACTCAGTGATAAATACAAAGACAGTATTATGCAACGTTATATTTTAAAGTAATCTTTCCTGCGATTCTCCAAAAATAATCGATATAAATAACCCATTTATACGTATCATAAAAAGAGCCATAATTGATACTAACAATTGGGAATCTTATGCCTAAAAAGCACCGCTTCGTTCCATTTTTTTAAATTGCAAATGCCGGGTATTCTACTTTTACGGAACTCAAACACCCTTTATAAATTTAAAAAAGAATACTATGGCAACATTAACAGTAAAATTTAAGAACAACAGCGGGTTACCGGATAACCAGGTATCAATTGGTTTTGTTTCAGGAAGTACTACCGCTCCATTTAGCATAAGCTACCCGGATCCCATTCTGACACAACCATTAGAATTGGAAATACAACCATTAAATCAAACAAAAGGCGCTGGAAATTGGTATCCTTTAACCGATTTAAGCAATGGCATTACCATTTCAAATTTCAGTGGCCGGATTTATGTCGCTTATGGTCAGACGTGGTCCGTTTTGAATACCGGATATGAACCGGCTCAAAATATTACCGATGTCAATTTTTTTCTACGCTATGATAAAATGGAATTGACCTTTAATGGCAATCCGGCAGATGTAGCCGATTTAACCAGTATCGATTATTGGAGCATTCCGATGCAGTTGGAAACCTTCCTGAATGGAAGTAGTGTCCAAACGGATAATGGCATTAAAACCGGAAAAACGGCTCAAATGATTTATTCACAATTAAGCGCGATTACGACACCACCACAATCGGGTTTAAAAAATGCTATTGCAGCGGTAGTTCCGGGAAGCTTTCAACAGTCGCCTACACAGCCAGGAACCGGTTTTGCACGTATTATAGGGCCATCTTCTTATCCGCCAATTGGAGGTGTTCCCGTTATACCGTACGCTCTTTTTGATGGATATCTGGACTATTTAAACCAAAATTTTGGACCGGGTACGACTTTAGGAAACGTCATTCCCGGATTAGGAAACGGAACAATTGCTACGATTGGAGGTTATTTTAACGGGGTAGGACCTGTTGTACCGACAAGCGGGCCGCAAAGTGCGCAAAGTTATAATTTTGTAGCTTCGATAAATACATCTGGTGATGTTACGTTAACCGGAACCGTAGGGAGTGTTAGCGGAACGACGACTATCGTTTACAAAAAAAGTGATTTAATCAGTCCAAGTGGTATTTATGGAGCCAACGCTTCTTTTTCGATTAATGGCGGAGCGGCTCAAAATCCGGCAAACGATGTTTATGGATGGATAACCGGCGATTTGTTAGCCGGATTTAATATTGGCGCTATTGCTTCCAAAACAATTATCAATAGTGTACAGGTTGGCGCCATGGAAAGTTCGGATTGGTTTGCCTTACCGTATACGTCTTTATTTGGTAATTTACAAAGCAATTCGTCGTACTACAATCAATATGCGGCTACTTTACAAACGCTGTCGGACGCCTATAATTTTGCCTATTCCGATCGTTTTTCACCGGTACTGGTATCGTTAAATCCGGCTACGGTAAATACCTTACAGATTTCGGTGTTTGATGTTGTTATAAGCAGCTAAAAAGGCAGAACTAAAATGTACCAATTCTTTAGAATTGGTACATTTTAACTATAATATTTACGGAGAAGTACTCGTTGTGATTGTTTTATAGTAAATAATTATATAGCGTTTCTATACGGTTAAATTATTTAAAAGTCAAAGATAATAAGAGATGGAAGTCTGTGATTTCGTATTTTTAAGCTGTTAATTGATTGCTGATAATGAAACAAATAAAGTTTATAGAAACGATTCTATATGTAAACGACCAACAGGCCAGTGCCGAATTTTACACGAAATTATTCCGACAAAATCCGGATTTAAATGTTCCGGGCATGACGGAATTTATACTGGCAGAAAATTTTAAATTGGGATTGATGCCCAACAAAGGAATTGCAAAAATCCTGTTGGATAAAACACCGCATCCCGATCAGGGAAATGGTATTCCCCGATGTGAATTGTACTTTTACGTAACCGATATTGAACTCGAATTTAATAATGCCATTCAAAGTGGCGCAAAACTGATCAGCCCGATTTCACCTCGCGATTGGGGAGATAAAGTCTGTTATTTTGCCGATATTGACGGACATATTGTTGCATTTGCAGTGAAAAGGAGTCATTAGTAAAATAGAATGTTTATAGCATTCCTGCTAAACAGCATAGTAATATGATTGTTGGTCGTGTTTTAGAATCGGACCCGGTATATAATTCTAAAATCGCTATCTTGGTTGTGATATTAAAACACCCTATTAGTATGCGATATATTCTACTATTCTCATTGCTGTTCGTTTTTGGCACCACTTTTTCGCAGGAAACAAAGATTAAAAAAGAAAAATGGCATTGGAATACTGCTACAAAACAAGATACCGTTGCGGGCTATACACAAGTTTTAAAAGTCGACAACATGCTATACATTTCGGGCGCTGTAGCAACCGAGGTAACTCCGGAGGGTATTACATCTGTTTATAAAGCCTTAAAAGCGTCGTTATCGAGCTATGGAGCCACATTTGAAAATGTGGTAAAAGAAAACCTATATACCACAGATATTGAAGCCATGAAAAAATACAACTACGTTAGAAAAGAATTCTATAAAGGCGACTTTCCGGCAGCGACATGGGTACAAATACAAAGATTGTATATGCCGACAGCAAAATTAGAGGTCGAACTAATCGCCCATTTGCCAAAATAATTGGAGGCGGTTACGTTTATAGATCAACCCTAATTCTCATTTTAGAGTCGGTACATCACAAAACCTATTTTAATTAGAACCTGTAAATCAAAATTTACAGGTTTTTTTATGGCCTTTTTAGAGTATGGATACCGGCCTTTATAGCGCAATTCCAATAAACCATTGTTTGTCGGAAAGTGACGGGAAAATACCATTTGAGGCGGGAATAGGTATTTTTACCTATAAGAAATCTACGAAAAAGTTATAGGTTCGGCCTTTGAAAATGGAACGCTTACAAGCAATAAAAAAGCAACAGATGAAAAAAAGGGACATCATACTATTTCTTATTTTTTTAATAGCCAATGCTTCGGTGTTGTTTGCTCAAAATGATGCTTTAAAAATACTTCCGAATGGAAATGTTGGCGTAGGAACTACCAACCCGAACGAAAAACTTCAGGTCGCCGGAAACATTAAGTCGGAAGGACGGATCAAGGATAAAACCGGAAGCGTAGTGCCGGTAGGTTCTATCATGGCGTTCGCCGGAGCACAGGCACCGGATGGCTGGTTGTTATGCGACGGAAAATCCTATCCGGTATCAGGCGATAAAAATGACCTTTTTAATGTAATCAGTACGACATACGGAGGAGGTAACGGTCAGTTTAATGTACCCGATTTACGACAAACATTTGTGATGGGTGCTAATCCGGCAAACGGAAACGAACAATTGGGTAAAAAAGGGGAAGCCGACCGGCATACGCACAGTATCAATCCTCCAGCCCAGTCATTTGCGACATCGGCAGACGGGGCGCATTACCATAGATTTAATCCCAACTGGTATAAAAGAAATTTTGGAGGAGGAAGTTACTCCGGGATCGATACAGACGGGACGGATATTAAAAACCAGACGACAGAAAGTGTTGGAAATCATTCACATTCCGTTTATGTCGCACTACCGGCTTTTACAAGTGGTGAATATACGGGACAAAATCGCCCGAAATGGATAGCTCTAAATTATATCATAAAATACTAACGTAACATTAAAAATCTAATAATTATGGCAGTAACAATCTCCGAAATTCAAAACCTTACGACTTCAGACGTATTAAGTTCTGATGATATAGCAAAATTTAATAATGCGACAGCCTATGCCGCAACCATTGAAGCAAAAGACGTGACTTCAACCTGGAAAGCTTCGGATAATATCCAGGTAACCTGGTCCAATGGTAATAAAGTAGTAACAAGAGCCGTTAACGGAACGATAGCAGTTGCAGATGGTAAATGTACGATAAGCGGATTAGTTGATGTTTCCAAATACAGTGTGGGTTTAAACGGACAAATTGGAATTGGTCCGAAAACAAACCCGGAAGCCGTTTTAGTGAGCGTACGAATTGGAAATATCCCAACAGACAACAATCCGAAAGCCGACTGGATTATCGATTTTAGCGACAAACAGGAAAGTGCACCGGGTACCAGTCTCAAGTTAAACGAGCTTGTAGAGTGGATTCAGGGCAAATCGGACGACACTACAGCTGTTAGCTTTCCTCCAGTTAAAGCCGGTGACAAAGAGATAAAAGATTATACCATCGAGTTTAAAGATTTCTATTATAACGCTACGCAAAAAACGTTCGATTTTAATGTACAGTCAAAAGATGGCGATACCATACAATTTGGCAATTTTTCCATTAAGAAAGCAGGTTTCCGGGTAACCAATACACCACAGGCAGTTGCTACAAAAGCCATCGAAAAAGCATAGTTTCCAGAGAAAACGATTTTAAAATAAAACTACCATTCAAAAGGGATCCGATTTAGCTATAAATTAAGGATCCCCTTTGTATGAACAAACCTGTCGTTTTCAGATAGGTTGATCATAGTACAATAATTACCGTTTAGTATGGCAGCAAATAACGCTTTTTTAGTAGAAATTACCGGGAAGACAGCATTCCATTTGGGAAATCCGTCTGCTCCGCTTGCGGTTGACATTGCGGTTGGTTACAGAAGCAGGATTACAGACAACACCCAAAAAGAACGTTTTTTGTATGCTACGCTGACATCCGAAAATAAAAACGGAATTAGCGTACAGGATATCATCAATTGCTGTACGACACAACCGGCAACAATACCGGAAATCCTTACGGTAGTTACGTTTCAACAGTTTTCGGTAACCTATGGTTCCGGCGGTATGGATGCCACGGAATTTAAAATGGAGTTTAATTGTAAGCTCAACATCAACGAAAGGTATTTTGATGCCGTTATCACGATCGATTATCAGAAAAACGGTTCGCAAACTACTTTCGCTTTTGGAGGTGTTTTAGCGGTGGAGGAACACCGTTTTACCTTAAACTTTGTTCAGGAAAAAGAAGCCAGTTATCTGTATGCCGCCTATCAGAACTTTGGTAAAACAACCATCGATTTACGCGCTTTAGCTACGAAATTCTTTGGCGAAAGTGCGACCAGCAAAATGCCGGCACTTTCCTTTACACTCGAAACCTTTAAAGCCTTTTTACTGTATAAAAAAGAAAAAGGCACCTCTGGTTTGTGTTTTGGAATGGGCGCTGGACTCCATCTGGACTTAAACGACCTTCCTTTGGCCGGACCGGTGTTAACACAGGGTAATGCCTTTGCTTTTAAAGAAGTACTGGCAATTTATGCCAACTCAACTTTTGAAAGAGAAGCTTTAAAACATTTTGATGCCTTACCACCGGTAACAATCAGTTCCGGTTTTACGATAACCACACAACTGGAGATTAATGGCGAAGAGGAGTATTATGCTTTAGATGGCGGAACGGATCAGGAATATCCGGAACCGGAACAGCCGCAGCAAACAAGCGTTACTGCGGTAGGACCATTAGGCGACGGTATCATCGCCAAAGCGAAGTGGAAAAAATTAGATAAAAAAATCGGCCCGGTAACCTTACAACGATTGGGTTTTGCCTATCAGGACGGAAAAGTGGTGTTGCTGCTCGATGCCACCATGGAAATGAAAGGTATGGGTATGCAACTGATGGGATTTGGTCTGGGCTTTAAACTCCAATGGCCACCCGGAACACCTGATTTCTACCTGGAAGGACTGGGGCTTTCCTATAAAGCACCGCCAATCGAAATATCGGGAGCCTTTCTACATACAACGGCCTCTTATAACGGGACAACCATCGATGTGTATAATGGTGGCGCCATTATAAAAGTAAGTCGTTTTACAATCTCAGCCATCGGATCGTATGCCAAAGTAGCCGATGAAGCATCATTGTTTATTTATGGCGTATTCGACGGTCCTATTGGCGGCCCGGCTTTCTTTTTTGTGACGGGAATTGCCGCCGGATTTGGTTATAATCGTAAAATAAATGTGCCTTCGATAAACGAAGTAGCACTATTTCCATTGGTTGCATTGGCCATGCGACCGGAAGAGGATCAGGGATTGTTACCCTTGTTGGCTTCGCTGGAAACCCCTATGAAAAACGGTAAAAAACCGATAGAGATTTCTATTGGGGATTACTGGCTGGCGGTCGGAATTAAATTTACCTCCTTTAAACTGATCGAGTCGTTTGTACTGTTAACAGTCAATTTTGGAACCCAGCTTGAATTTGCTATTCTGGGACTTTCCCGACTGAGTTGGCCGGAAAAATCAATGGCACCCGAACCGATAGTCTATATGGAACTTGCTATTTTGGCGCACTTCGGACCGGGTAGCGATGTTATCTCCGTGGAAGCCGTGATTACGCCAAATTCGTATGTCCTTTCAAAAGACTGTAAACTATCCGGAGGATTTGCTTTTTACACCTGGATAAAAGGACCTCATGAAGGGGATTTTGTGATTACACTGGGAGGTTATCATCCGAAGTTTATAAAACCGGACCATTATCCTAGCGTACCGCGACTGGCCTTAAGCTGGAAAATTAGCAGTCTGGTATCGATTAAAGGGGAACTGTACTACGCGCTTACCGCTTCGGCAATTATGGCAGGCGGTAAATGGGAAGTATTGTTTAAAACCTCCATTATTAAAGCATCCATTGTGATCTGGGCCGATATGCTCATTGCCTGGGCGCCGTTCCACTATTATATCGATATGGGGATTACGGTTAAAATTGAGGCCGATATTAAAATTCTATTTATACGGATTCATTTCAGTTTCGAAATGGGAGCGGAACTGCATATATGGGGACCTCCATTTGCCGGAGAAGCCTATGTGGACTGGACGATATTCTCTTTTACCATTCCTTTTGGCGATCATTCCAAAAAGAAACCGGAAAAGCTGCGATGGGAAGAATTTGCAACCGGTTTTATACCACAGAAGAAAACCAACGAATCAGCCAATAAACAACTAAAAGGAGAGAACGCAACCGCTGTTTCCAATCCGGATCCAACCAATATAACCATCAGTAACGGTTTGATCGAAGTAAAAGGTGAGGCAAAATTCCCGATAATCAATCCGCATCAGTTGGCCATTACAATTGATTCTTTTATTCCGGTATCCCAATTAAAAATCAATAATACGGAAGTGTCGGAAACGACCGTAATGAAATCGGAAACGGGCGATACGATTTATGCCAACCGGGAAAAAAACATCGGAATCCGTCCGTGTGGGTTTACAAAAGACACCATAGCATTCGAAATGAATGTCGATGTGCTATTGAATGGCACTAAAATGAAAATGACGGTTTCCGCTATCGCAAAAGGAGTCGCAGAAGCATTATGGAGTGGCGAGGAATCGAAAAGCACAAATACTAATCCGGGAACCACGAAAATACTAACGAATGTGCTGAGTGGTGTAATCATTCAGCCACCGGTTATACCGCAGGTTGCTCAGATACGGACATTCGATTTTTCAACCTTATTTGATGCCTCAAAGGGAACATTCGAATGGATATTTACGCTGGCCAAAACGGGAGAGGCCTATCATGCTTTTGAAGTGTTGGGCTATTATGATGAGGTCAACAACATCAAAGTAACCGGAATTCTTGAAAAAACATACGAAGAAAACAAGGTAAAAGCGAAACGGGAAAAAATAGTAGCGCTTCTTAAAGCGGGATTTGACGAAAGTTTCCCGGATATCGATGAGAACGCCATAAACAGAAATATGTCCAATGAAGACGATTACTTTACCGGTATTCCGGTGATTTGCGAAATAGGACAGTTACCACAATACAGTACCGATGTAAAATAAAATTAGGGTAAAAACGTAAAAAAGAATGAGCGAGTATACAAAAATAGTGCAATGTTTCTTGCCTGCCATGGTTGCCGGAAAATACACAACGGAAGTCAGTCAGCGGGTTCTAAAAGACAAGGCAAGCCTTCAGGATTTGAATAAAACATTCGATTTTGGAGTCGATGCCGCCCGGTTTACGCTAAATCCGAATGATATTTACTCCGTTTATCCTCCGGCTAACCAATCGGGGAATTATTCGGAATCATTGCCGCATTTGGTATTCACCCGACGCACCTTGCCGTGGGAACGTACTTTAGACGGAAAACTACCTGTTTTTCAACGCGAGTCGACTCCGGAAAACAAACGTAATCCTCAGGATTCGCCACCGGTTCCCTGGATGGCCTTACTGCTTTTTGATGAGGATGAAATGAAAGATTTGCCAATCACAAAAAATACCATTGCTGCGGTTATCCAACCCAATCTTGCCGATGGGATTGTACGTCCGGAGATTTTTGAGGCGAAGTCAACCGACAAAGGAACTTTAAAACTGATGGAATGGGAGAAAACAACGGATGGTTGCTTTACCATTGACCTGACCAAAGAACAATTTGAAAACAATATTCCATCCCAAAAAAGTCTTTCTCTGTTGGCACATGCCAAAGAAGTGAGCATCGATAATAAAGACAAAAAAGGAATTACAGATATCAATACTGATGGTACCGGCGTTTTTGCGGTTATCGTTGGAAATCGGCTGCCTGTAAAAGGAAAGCAACACACCGCTATTCTGGTATCGCTGGAAGGCTATACCGACTATTTAAAAGACGCGGTGACCAAAAAGAACATTCCCAACGATCATAAAGCCCGACTGGTTGTATTGGCGAACTGGAATTTTATCGATTCGGGAAATGCCAGCTTTTCACAGTTAGTAAATGGACTGGAAATAAAAAGTATCCAAATTCAACGGGGAGCGGAAGCAGCGGAACTGGCCCCCTATTTTGATTCGGGTTATGTCCCGTTGGAACATCTCACGCGAACCGGAGCGAATACAATCAGTTGGTACCATGGTCCGTTGGTGCCGAAATTATTTCCGGCGACGTCAAAGTGTGTTTCATTTGGTTCTGCCGATGCAGCATTGCGTTATGATAAAACCACCGGTTTTTTTGATATTTCCTTTGCGGCAGCATGGCAATTGGGACGTATACTGGCCTTACAGAATCAGGAGTTCTCCAAAGCCATTCTGAATTGGCGTATGGCACAAAACCAACTGGAGGCCGAAAAGTTAAAAAACAATACGCTAAATGCTATTTTGGAGGACGACAGTGCGATCAATGTAAAAGATAAAGTAATTCGTTATCTGGGCGCCTTACACGCGGTAACAACAGTGGTTCCTGAAGAAAAAATAACCGATTTACCACCAACGGTTCCGAAGGAAGTCAAACACTTTTTAGGCAATTTGTATAAATTAAACGGGATTCCGTTTTCCTATATCGTTCCGCATGAATGGTTGCTGGAAAAAGAACATCTTAAAAATAATAAAAACTATACGGGCACCTTATCGCTGTTTTATGTCGATCCGAACTGGATAGAAGCCTTGTTGGACGGTGCGCTTAGTATTGGCAGAACCAATAAAAATGAGGCCTTACTGGAACAGGCGGTTAGCGGTAATTTTATAGACGGTTATCAGACGCAGTCGATGGAAATCAGCGGTGGAACCATCGAAAAAAAAGGAAGACGACTCAATACCACCGGATTCCTGCTTCGGTCGGATCTGGTGTCGGGTTGGCGCGGACTCGAGATTACGGCTTTTGATGCCGATAATCAGTTGCTTCCCGCTTTGCGTTTTGAGCGTATTGATTCGGATATTTTCCTGGGAATTTTCGACGGTAACATTGCCAGTATTTCGATAAAACAGCCTTACGAAGGCTTGCATTTCGGGATCAAAAATAATGATGCCTATATCAAAAATCTAAAAAACGAAGACGGGACCAATCAGGAAATAGCCGATGGAACCGCCGATGTCAACGCCGAATTAAATGGTGGTTTGATTCAGAAAGGCATTATCGATATAGCCGGTTTAGCCCGTGTGATGCAGCAAAAATTAACCGCTAAAAACTGGATGGAAATAACTGACGAAAGCAAAGGAATCCATTTTACATCGGCCGAATTTGCCTACCAGATGGTCGACAGTCCGGTAAAAAAGAATATTGCCATTAACATTCTAAATACCGATAACCATGCGTAATAATTCCAGACTTTTTGTACCCATGTATATGGAAGCCCTGGCCCTGGGTAGCGATAAAAGCGATTGTATGGATTTGGGTCCGCAATTACAACAATACAACCAAAGTATTCTGGGGAATGTCTTACAACCCAATACCGACAAAACGGTATCACTCCAAAAAGGAATTCACCTGCACTGGACTTTACCCAAAGCTTTAAAACACGCTTTTATAAACGAAGGGGAAGAAGTGCAATTTCCGTATGTGCCCAACCGGTGGATGGTGATCCGAATCCGGACAGACAAAGGCATCAAAAACATGGAATCCCGAATGTGGATCGTTAAAAGTGATGAAAAAAATAGCATCAAAAATAATAAACCCGTAGCAAACTGGGTAACGCTGCATAACGACAAACTGGATTTCAACAACCTCGGAAAAGTGGTCGAATGGTCGGCTGCCTATGAGGAGACTATAACACCACCCGTTTTAACTGGTGTGGGCGCAGTAAATCCGTATTTTGCTTCGTTGTATCAGAGTAGCAAAAATGTATTTGGTTTCCACGATGCTATGGCCGACATCGATTCGGATTGTACGGTTACCTACGTTGTTACCGGTTGGTACAATGATCCCGCTATGGATCCGTTGACACCTTTCGATTTTGACGAAGCGACAGCAACAAGCGAACAGCTCCGTCAGAAAAGAACACAGGATTGGTTTAAACAACAATGGAAATGCGATTCGGAAGCTTATCCGGAATCCAGTTTAATGCATGCGGCCATTCACAGCATTCAATGGAACAACGAATTAAAAAGTGGCGTTCCGGACGGAGCGGTACAAGTCTATGTGGGCAATACCGCCATTGAATCGTTAAGCGCACAGATTATCAAAAGTAGTGCGATTGAAAAACAAGGCGTGGAAACCCTGTTAAATGCCTTGCAATATCAGTTTTTGGAAGATAGCAAAAACGAACCAGGCTTAAAAACCATTCAGACCGAAATTCACAAAAGAGGTTTTACACCTAAAAACAGAGGTTCGATGTGGGAAATCACCCGGGTAGAAGCAACTGATAAGGCCTTGGAAGACAAACAGGACGACCGTCCACATTTCCCGGAAAACAGCGCTATTTTAAACGAACTAAATGCCTTAAATGCCACACAGATTAACGGCAATAGCATCAAACAGGAAATTGTACGATTGCAACAGGAATATTACTTTCTGTGGTACAAACAAGCCTATAAAACCGTAAATAATTATACGGTTCCAAACTTTGATTACACGACCTCCAGAACCAACCTGCTGGATCAGTTGGTGAGTAAAAAAGTAGAAGCCGATGTACTGGATCGGGAAATCCAGCAACGCACATTTAACTTACGACAATATCAGGAATTAGCAGGAACAAATCCGGATTTTGAACTAAAAGAAACCCTGGAAGACCGTTTTTGGGAGCCAAATGATCCGGTTTTGCTGTTTTGCGGATCGGGTATCGGAACTACCGAAAAACCGGTTTTTCAGGCCATGGATAAAGAAATAAACGGTCGACTGGAAGCGCAGTTGCTCACAAAGCTCTATCTCGATGTTCCGTATAACGACACCAGCATTCCAGTGGTCATTCCGGCTACTAAAATTAGCGTTCCGGATGTAGATGCCTTGCAACATCCGAAGCTCCCTTTTGCGGCGATAAAAGCAGTGGTATCCGAAACATTGTTACTGGATCATTCCCTTTCGTTGGATATAGCGTTACAAGCCTATATCGAGGCACAATTGGGAGAAGGAAAAGACAAAACCAGTGCTGTCATCAAAGCTTTTAGTCAAAAAGTAAAGGAAACACAATCGAAACCGGAGTACCGGGAAACCGAAAAAGCACCCGAAAGTTTTGCCATTAGCCAATGGGAACAGGCCTGGACACCGTTGTTTATGGTCTGGGATATTGAATACAGGTCTAATAATCCGGATATAAAAGAGCTGGATCTTATGGAAGATACGGCAAAATGGAAATTGGAGGAAGGGCTGTATTTTAAAAAGCAAACAACGAAAGAACAGGGAGCGCCTATTGCCATTAGCGGCATAAGTCCGTTTTCAAATTCGGTATTTGCCAACCTGAAAAAAACGGTTCCGGAGGCAATCGTCAATAAATACGGGGAACTCAACCTGATTGCACAGGCCTTAAGTGGTTTGCATAAAAATTTACTGATGCAGCGCACTGATATTCAATTGCCACCCTTTCACTATACTCGTGATCCCGATTATAATTTTAATACGGAATATCAGATTGACCGGAACGAACTAAGCGTCATCGGGGAAGATGGCTATAAACTGGGATGTGATCCCGGAAATAGCAACGGAACGGATGCCGGGGCTTTTAATCCGCTGCGTTCGGGCGTTGTCATCATCAAAAACCTTTCGATTGTGGATGCATTCGGACAGGTCAAAAAAGTAATCGTTGAAAACGACAGGAACAATCCTGAGATAGCCTGTTCGGTTACGCTACAAGGCGCTACAAAAGAATCGGATGTGATCATTCCGTTGCCGCCACGAATCATTCAACCTTCCCGTTTGCAGTTCAACTGGTTAAATGCCAACGATAGTATTCTGTATCAGGATACGGGAAAGATGGATAGTCCTGTTTTAGGATGGCTGGTTCCCAATTATCTGGATAATAGCATTCTGGTTTATGACGGAGACGGAAATGAAGTCGTCGTACTGCAAATTGCATCGGATCTTACCCAAAATAACGGCTCAAAGCTCATCCGACAACCCTTTCCGGGCGGTAATGCAATTCCGGAAACGATACATCCGCAGTTGGAAAAGCTACTCAAAACACTCAATAGCGGCAGCCGGGTTTCGGGCATTATGAATCTGGCCTATAAGGTGAGTTTAAATGCGATGGGGAATACAGCCTTACAAAATACAACCTCGGCCTTGCTATATGGGCAACCTTTAGCTTTAGTACGTTGTTCCGTTGGCTTGGAATCGTTGGGACTTCCGTATTATGATCAACGATGGAATCAATCCGGGAAAGGGGATACCGGACATATCGAAACGGTTAAATTTCCGCTTACCATTGGCGATTATGATATGGATAAAAATGGCCTGATTGGCTATTTTACCGATACGGAAACGGATGTATTTCATACGATCGCCAATGCACCGGAGTTTACGTTTAGCGATTCGGATTCCTTTTTTGCGAAGCATACGGCATTAAAACTAAACCTGAATCAGGAGCCGGTTAAAGCCACCTTACTGATGCTACCTTCGGCCGGAGTACATTTCGCAACCGGGATTCTGCCCACAAAGTATGTGGAATTATTCAACCACAATTCGGGGCGTTTGTTGTCGCAACTGGATATTGGGTTTCGGGTAGCGCCTTTTATAGCCGAAAAAGTGGCCCCTGATATTCCGATACCAGCGGGGATTAATGCCAATTGGAAATGGACCCATAAGTCGGATGTTACAACCTGGCAGAGCGATGCGGCTTTGGCCGAAGGAAAGAGCAAACAGATTTCCGGGTTTACCAAACAGCAGGTTTACGAAGGATGGCTACGGCTAAGCAATTTAAAAACGAACAATTAAATGATAACAATATGGGATATGTAACTACCGGCAGCAGTAATTCGGTTACGAATGGAGAAGCACTGGCGTTGGATATAATGATCGCTCAGGACGAAAAAAAGGCCATCTTACTGATGGGAATTTTTACGATTGAAAATTTAGATACCCTGGTAGCGGCAGCTGATTTAAAAAAACTAAACTGTGAGCTCTGGGCCAAAACGGACGACGCAAACAAAACAACGACTTTTCCTGTGAAAATCTGTGAATTTTCATACGATAACAACAACCCCGGAAAACGAATGTATAACTTTCCGAGAGACTATGATGATGGCTATACCTATCTGATCGTAAAAATAAGAGCGGCAAAATGCACGGTTACGACACCATCGACTACCTTACAACTAAGCTTTAAAGATAAAAACGATCCAACCGATCCAAAACCGTTGGTATCGCTTCCTTTTACTGTCATCGCCGAAGAGGCCAAACCGGAAATCAACCTGTTTGAATCGGATAAAACAGTAGTGCAGCGCAATGCTCCGGTTATGCTATCCTGGAACGTTAAAGGTACCCGGTATATTGTAAGAGAAGGACTGGAAGAACTCAAAAGTGGTACAGACGGAGCAGGAAGTTATACGATAGCCAATATCGCCAATGGAGATCATTCGTATACCTTAGAAGTACAGATGGGTACTGTTTCGGTAACCAAAACAATATTGGTCCGGGCTTTAGGGGAATCGAAATTGTATTCGAATGCGAATCCGACCGGGGCATATGCGGCTTATAAGATTGGTAATTTTTGCGCCGGACAAGATGCCGCTTATCTATATAGCGTAATGTTAAAAACGGAATATAAGAAAACTCAGATTGATCATATCGGATATACGAATACAAACGAAGGCTTTTCGGATAATTGGCATCGTATAGCACTTTCCGATACCGAAAAAAACAAACTAAAACCTTTTGCGAGCGCACCGTTATTGCATATGAAAAGTGCGGGAGAGTTACACGGACGCCTGTTTTTTATAGGAGGTAGCCATGTCAAACCGATGGAATCCGCTAATGCGGTTGCTATTGTTAATCTGGATGCAGAAACCGAATCGCGGGTAACGGTTATCACTATGTTGCCATGGGTTTCCCGTATGGGACATTCGTGCGCGATTTTTCCGCATGGCGATCAGGATAAAATCTGGATGATGGGTGGTGTAGATGAATGGGGTGCGGCTTTAAACGATATTTGGGTATCGGGCGATGGTATAGTATGGGATAACATTGGTTTAAACGGAAACGTAAATCCCGACAAAACCAATCCTGTAAAAATGCCGTGGAAAGTAAGATGCCTAAATGGAATTGCGACCGAGTTGGATGCCAGCGGAAGTAAAATTGCTTTATGGATTGGCGGCGGTTTCTCGGAAATAGGCGGAACCGAAACCTCGGATATCTGGAAATGGGATAAAAATAACTGGACTACTATCACACCGTTAATCATCAATAACAATTCCTATTTATCGTCCGGTTTGTCCTTTTTAGGAAAAGACACGATTGATAGTACGGGTATTTTTTTACTGGGCGGCTATCAGGAACAGGAAAACAAGAAAAAATATTTTTACAGAGTAACGTTAAACAATGGTAAATATGGCAGCAATCAGATGGATACGGCAGCCGGAGTAGACAGTTTTGCGACTACAAAAGATTCCAAGATCGTCACAGCCTTTTTTAAAGGTTGCTTATGGTATATGGTATTCACCAACGAAGGAGATTTGGGAATTACCTATTCTGATTTGTTTTACTGGGTACCGGTGGCAACAGGTCAGACTTTAATTTTAACCTAGTTTACCAATTAAAAAGAAAGATTATGAATAGAATAGGATATAGCTACATCCTTGTAGTACTGTTACTGCTCATGCAATCGCAGGCATTGTTTGCACAATCCAGGTATACCGCTTTATTACCGGAAATTGATAAAGCAATACCGTTGGAAAGTAATACCGATTTACGGGTTGCGGCCGATGACAAAGGAAACGAAACCAATAAGTCCTTTTTTAAATTTGACTTTAACAATTTGCCGGCGAATGCGAAGATTGAAACCTTGAATCTGAAACTATACAACAAACCGAATAGCAGTATGTCTGATTTTTCGGTTCAGATGATAACAGCTTTAAAAGGGACCAACGGCTGGACCGGAAGTGAAACGAGTTTAAGTGATCCGAAACTAAGCTGGGCCATTTTGAGTAATAATACGGAAGGTCCCATTGGCCGTGCCGAAATCCGGAAGAGTACAACATCCATAACGATGAAACTCAAAATACCGGGTTCGTTGAAACCGGTTACGGATTTTCTACCGGACGGTATTTTATCGGTAGCGGTGCGGTCGCCGGAAAAAGGACAGGATACCCGTTTTTTCTCTTCTAAAACTGCGGAAACTTCTTCCAATTTTTCCAAAAAACCAAAATTACTGGTGACCTACGAAATCGATCCGTATCCGTTTCGGGAAGACTGGGCGCAGTCTTTTGGAAACATACAGCACAATAGTAGGCTAAACTGGAAAAGTAATACCTATGTTCAGGAAGCCCAAACCCGTAAGCTTCCCAATGGAGGTGAGTATTTGCAGGATATCGGTCCTACCGGAGCCCTTGCGGTCTATAAAAATTTACCAGTAGTGTTTACACAGGCAACGTCGGGAACGCAGGCGGTCTTTTATGTCAAGCAACTGGACTCGAAAGGAAATGTTTTATGGCAGAAAGGAGTGGACGATGTTGCCCAATCGTGGCCCTTAATCGATGAGAAGGGACGTTTGTACTATATCTCCAAATCCGGAAAACTGAGTATATTGGATTTAAACAATTCCGGAAATATACTATTTAACAAACTGCTGTCGGAGATTACGAATCAACAACTGACAACCCTTAACAATACGGCAACTATCGGATATGACGGAACACTTTACCTGCCATCCGATACGGGTATTGTGGCCCTGTCGGCTTATCCGCAATGTAAAATACGTTGGAAATACGAACGGAATACAAATGAGCGTGTTGGGCCGGTTTCACTAAGTCCGGATGAAAGCAAAGCCTTTTTTATAGCAGTCGATACACAACAAAAAAAGAGTCGTCTGATCGTATTGAATAATTTGGAAGGCAGTACGATGGAGCCATCCGATTCTGTTTTGGACGGGTATCAGAACGACACTAATTTTTATATTCCGGCGCCGGTTGTCCAGGATAATAACCGGGTTTTTGTGTTGAATGGCTTCGACAATAGCAATAAACTTTTTGTATTTGATATCGATGATAAAGGGGTTGCTCAAACACAATTTATAACCTCCGGAAATTTGGTGAATACCGGCATTTCGCAACCGGTTATTGATGCCGAATCGAATGTCTTTTTTGTGTTCAATTCGAAATTAGCAAAATATAATGCAGATCTGATTAAAGCTGAGGTTTTCGAAAAATCGGCGATTCTGGATAATGCCTCGGTATTACTCACCGATGCGTCATCGCATATTTATGCTACCGATCCTTATAGTACGCCCAAAAAGATACTGGGATTTCAAAACGATACAGAAAACCCGAATGCTTTTACAGTAGCGATTGACGCGGCTATTGGGAATACCAGAAAAAATATAGTTCTGGCTCCGGACGGAACCCTTTTTACCGCTACGGCTACCGATCTGATAGCCATTACGGCAACTAAAGTCGCTGAAAATGATATCGTTATCGGTCATTCGGATTTAAAAACGAATACCGTTTATCGGGCCACCAATAGCATTACGGTCGAAGGGATTACCGTGGCGCCTTCTGTAAACGCTATTCTTAATTCCGGCGGTAGTATTTCTTTTAAACCGGGATTTACCGTAACCAAAGGTGCACAGCTCAATTGTAAAACAGCAAATTAATACAACCCTTATTAAATTATACCTACCATGAAAAAAAACTATTGGTTATTAGTAACCCTACTCGTTATCCTTTCGAATCCGATACAGGCGCAAACAGAGGCGATGAAAATTCTTCCGAATGGAAATGTTGGTATTGGTACGTCTACACCTACACAAGCCAAATTGGTTGTTTCCGGAGAACAAAGCTCCAATGCGAGCGGAATGTTTATGTATGGTTACAGAACCTCCAAAATTTTAGACTCGGGAACGGTAAAAAACTCGATCTATGCTACAGACGGTATCACCGCGCAACAATTTAACGTGGTTTCGGACGCGCGTATCAAAAAGGTATTGGGCGTAAGTAATAATGCGAATGACCTGGATATCCTTTCCAAGATTGTGATAACGGATTATAAAATGATCGATTCGGTACAACGAGGCAATCAGCGGTATAAAAAAGTCATTGCCCAACAGTTGGAACAAGTTTATCCGCTTGCAGTGAGTACCAAACAAACCGAAGTTATTCCGAATATTTATCAGCTAAGTACCCTTAAAAACGGCTGGATACCGGTACCCACAAAAGACCTTGCCGTTGGCGACAAAATAAAACTGGTTTTTAGCGGAGAAGCAATACTTACGAATATTCTGGCGATCAGTAAAGATGGCATTCGGGTAAATTGTACCCAGGAAGGAAGTGTTTTTGTTTATGGAAAAGAGGTACACGATTTTCATGCTGTGGATTACGAAGCGATTGCGATGCTCAATGTGAGCGCAACTCAGGCCTTGTTAAAACGTATCGAAATGCTGGAAGCCAAAAATACAACTCTGGTTCAGACGATTGGTAAACTGGAAAAAGAACAACAACAAACAAACAATCGTCTGAAAGCTATAGAACAGTTACTAGTACCGACAGTAGCCGCAAATGATGCGGTAAAAGAATAAAAAGAGGAAAGAGGAAAGAAGAAAGAAGAAAGAAGAAAGAAGAAAGAGGAAAGACTATATTAATGATCAAAACAAGATACTATGAAAATTAATGATTTTACGCAGATTCCGTTGGGAACGATATTGCCCTTTGTGTTTAATGATGCTTTAATACCGGATGGATGGTTGAAATGTGACGGAAGTGAAATACCGGTAAAATATAAAACGATACGAGAATTATTGGGTGCTTACACCCCAAATTTTGCCGGACGAACCTTGATTGGTTTTGGAACAGCAAGTAATAACCAACAATCGGATGGAAGATACCCTAATTTTGGGAATGCAACCTATTGGCCTTTGGGGCAGACAGGAGGAGAATACCAACATCAATTAACGGTTAACGAAATGCCAAGACACAGACATACTATCTACGGTGGTAATTTTGGATTACATCATCGAAGTTTTAGTGGTAGTGGTGACTCCGATATACCATTTAAAACAGAGTCGGATATTAACAGAAGATTGTACGGTACGGATTATGAAGGCGGTGATGCTTACCATAACACCATGCAGCCATATTATGTGATCAATTATATTATTTATGCCGGAAGTGAGTAAAATAAAGAAGAAAGAAGAAAGAAGAAAGAAGAAAGAATGGGGTTTTACACCCCATTTTTGATTTTGTTTCGATACGGATCAGAAATAAGTACCGTTATCCGGTCGTGTGCTAAAAAAGCTACAGGATCCGGTACTTAAAATTACGTATTTTTTCGTATTGACATGTAAGGGCTAAGTTGTTAATTTAGATGATCTTAACAGTTTAAAAAACGCTACTATGGAAACAAAATACGGGTTTGTCAAAATGTCCGTCTCAGAATTTGAAACCTGGATTTCAAATCTCAGAGTAGGACGGACGATTTTAAAAGTGCAACAACATCATACTTATGTTCCCAGTTATGTCCATTTTACGGGAAACAATCATTTTGACCGACAGTTAGCGATGAAAAACTTTCATGTCAATCAAAACGGATGGCAGGATATCGGACAACATTTTACCATTTTTCCGGACGGAACGGTCGTAACCGGCAGAAGTCTGGAAAACTCACCGGCCTGTATTCTCAACCAAAATGCGAATGCTATTTGCATCGAAAATTTTGGCAACTTTGATCAGAATGCCGATGTGATGACAAATGTCCAAAAGGATGCGATTATCGCCATTACCGCGGCTTTATGCAAGCGGTTTAATTTGCCGGTTAATTCCAATTCGATCGTCTACCACCATTGGTTCCGTTTGGATAACGGCGTGCGGAATAATGGAACCGGAAACAATAAATCGTGCCCCGGAACTAACTTTTTTGGTGGCAATAAAGTACCTGATTTTGATACTAATTTTGCTCCTTTAGTACGCGCAAAGCTCGGTAATCATCCGATAAAAACCGACAGCAGTGCGATCCGTAAATATGTGTGTGTAACAGCCAACAGTCTTAATGTCCGTACCGAACCGGATGGCGGAAGTCCAAAAGCGGCCGATCGTCCTGCGATTCCATTGGGCGCTATTTTGCGGGTGTATGAAGAAAAAGACGGCTGGTTGAAAATATCCAATACCCAATCCAACTGGGTGGCGGCGCGCTATACGGTTGATGTAAAAAGAGCTACCGTAAACGCAACGATTTTAAATGTGAGAACCGGTCCCGGTACAGACTTCCCGAAGGTGGATCGGATTGAAAAAGACGAAGAAGTTTTTGTTTTTGAAACGCAGAACGGTTGGTGTAAAATAGACCTTGGCGACAAGTGGGTTACGCAATCGTATTTGAACTTTTAAAGCTACAACTCAATGGAAAAGGTAGGTGTTTATATTTCGGGTTTAGGGCAATCGTTTCATCAGGAATCGTTTGAAAAATATGTAATCCGCATTAAAAATGAATTCCGCTATAATGATAACGGAAGCGAGTTTGAACTAAAAACGGAAAAGATTTTCTATACGGAGGAAAGAGACAGCACAGTTGTTAGTATTTTTAAATCCAAAAAGGACAATCCGGATAGTGCCGAACTGGTTTATAAACTATACGATTTTAAGTATCATGAAATCTTAACGGAGCGCTTTAAAAGGCAAAACCTACTGCTTAAAAATCTGATTCTGTTGTGGTTAATACTAAAAAAACTACCGCAGCTTTTTTTACGAATTTTTAGCCGGGGTAATTTCAGCCGACCTTATCTTACGTTTTATGCTTTTTTAGTTTTGCTGGTCATTTCACTGGCCATCATTTTCCTGATACCAGCCAGTATTGATATTGTGACACAATATGGTGCTCAGAAAGAAATTAGGGACTTCATTGAAAGCTGTCATCTTGATTTTGAAAAAATTACCGGCTTTTTGTCGGATCTTACTCAAAGAACAAAATGGTTTGTTCCGATTACCACCTTTATACTACTGGTTATCCCGGAATCGAAAACCTTGTTAACCTCTCTGGCTACTGAATTTGTTTGCGTGGATCAATATATCGAAAATGGCGAACAGAGTCAGCTTGTACTGGGAAATCTGGATTTACTGATCGAGTATATTGCCGAGAATGATCCGAAGGCACAGATCCATTACCATAGCTATAGTTTCGGAACGATTATCGCGATGGATTTTTTGTTTCCGATAGGCAATGTTCCGTCAGCCAATACCATAGACAGGAGTGAGTTGCTGATCACAATAGGAACGCCGTATGAATTTATAAATGCTTATTATCCGAAGTTTTTTAACAACAGAAGTCCCCAAATGGAAAAGAGTCTGACCTGGATGAATATCTATTCTATTGCCGATGCACTTGCGACCAATTTTAGAAAAGATACTCAACGCTCTCCGGCTCTATTCGGTATCAAGGGGCTTTCGCTTTTGCCGATCAACATCAATTATGAAGTGACCTCGGATAAAAGCATGACGTTATTGAATTTTATTACGATGTATGCCATCCGTATGCACAAATGCTATTGGGACACGTCGCCAAACGGACAGAGTTGTATGCGATTGTTACGTAACGAAATGAAAGAACGCGGTTTTATCTAAAGTGGCTATTTTTAGGGAAAAGCGAATAGAAGCAGTAAAGGATTTTCGAACCCCATGCAGTCGTATTATGTGATCAATTATATTATTTATGCCGGAAGTGAATAAAGAATAAAGAATAAAGAATAAAGAATGGGGTTTTATGCCCCATTTTTGATTTTGTTATACGAGTTATAGTAAATAAATACGTTATACGTTCTGATACTATTATCTATGACCTACGCTTCCATCAGATTGTTGTCGAATGCGATTTTGGCATCTTTCCCGTCCCAAATGACTTTAAAGCCATAGGGAAGTGTCATAAATTGAACCGTTTCCGGTCGGTAGGTCATAAGTTGCCCAACCGTTATTTCTTCGACCTCCATGGTTGTTTCATCAAAGTTATCGGTCATCACCATCCAACCCGAATCGGGAGCTGTTCTGTTCCAACGAAACAAATGTGCCGGTAATCCGTTTCGGATTAACGGATCGATCGTAACGATATGATCAAAATCAGGGAAAACAGGCTCCACTTTTAACTGATCACAAACAAAAAGCTGTTGATTCAATACATGAAGCGTGTGATTAAGGCCGCTTGCAAAGCCTCCTTTTTCCGGGACAATTTCCAGAATTTCGAAATAGTCGCCTGCTTCATGTGCTAAAATAAGCCAGGAGAAACAGGTTAGTTTATTGCCGCTTTTAATATCCGGTTTTTCATCCTGAATAAATTCGACCAGATAGTGTAGAATAGGGTTTAATTCCTCCAGGGTAAGGCCGTGTTTTTCGATTTTTAATTCCTTTTGAATCGATACCGCTAAACCTTTGGAATAAAAATAATCCCCATCGGCGAAAAAGGCGATATCTCTGACTTTTAATGCTTTTATTTTGTTGAATAATCCCATGAATACAGGTTTGTTTTTAAAAAGATCAGGTTTTATTTCCCGAATATGTTTTTCATAAAAAGACTTATTTTGGATTCTTTCTTCAGATCGCTGTAATAAGGAGCCGGAATATTAATTTCACTGGTGTCCTTTGTCAGTTTTATAAGATGACTCTGTAAATGCTCTCCGATGGAATTTGGAATTGGGGTTACTGCGGTTAAGGGATAAAATCGGTTATAACCATCCATTCCAACCGGGAAATTGGTTCTTTTCACCCAAAATGGCTCCAATAAATCGGCTAATGGCTCCTGGTGTATTCGGGTATCAAAACTTTTTCGCGCCTTTTGAATAAAATCCTCATCCAAATTCGAGCTGACATTTTCAAAATAGTGTAAGCCTTTTGCCGGTATGTGTAGCAAAAATATTTGGGTTTTATCTCCAATTTTATAAATATCAAGCACTTTAAAATAACTGTTGATATTGATACAACAATGCCCAAATCGTTCATTGTCCGGGTTTATTTCATATAATTTTGCGGCTTTTGTGGAGGCGATTAAAAAACGGGTATTAAATTTAAGTCCACCGCCACGACAACTAACATCCAGAAAATAACCATTTCGGATTAGTTTGTATTTTGTAAATTTTTCGGCTACGGAAGCGGTTAAATCACAATCTTTATAATATAATACGGCACCGGGATAGGTCCAGTTTAAGATTTCTTCGGAGTTTTCAAAAACACCATTTTCTATTGCAGTCATATCATTTGTTTTTTTAGGCTTCGCCCGTTTTTTTGGAGTGGTGGACGGTTGCCACTTTTTTTAGCTTCGTAATAAACGCTATTCTAGCTGTTTTGTGGCGTCCACATTTTTAGAAACTGAAACTTTTTCGGATATTCCTCCCTTGGACAAAAGGCTAAGCAGACTTCCTGACCTTCAAGAGCCGATTCGGTTAGGAGTACAAAATCCGATTCTTTTTTAAGCGCTTCAAATTCGATTTCAGTTGCCAGACAAACCACTTTTTTGAATATTCCGTTGATCCATTGGATCATGTTTTCGTTTTCCTCAAATTTTCTATAACAGGCTAAGGAAGCATGTGCCGTGATGACCGGAACCAGCTTATCGGGAATGTTGTTTTTTACGATAATATACATTTTCATATGGCGTGGTCGATTGCGTCTTACAATTGTTTATTTCGTGAAATCGGGACTAATTTACTTAAATTAATGTAAGTTAAATCTTCAAATGAATAAAAAAGTACCGGATAACGAAATCATAATAAAACGATTCAAATATAAAGTAAAAAGGAACGCTGGTTTTGGTAAATAGACAAACGTAGTTTTTGCCGATATAAGTGTCATAAAAGCGCGGATATTCGTTTTGTATGCTAGTCCCGAGATCATAAAAGCTACTTCTTCTAAAAAGCACAGCGCTTACCATTAAAACGAATATATAAAAAAATCACAGTGTTGAGAAAAAAACGAAACAGACTTTGGATTTTTTGAAAGAAAAAAGCGTAATGAGATACTTGGAGTTAAAAGGAGAGCGTTTGCTCCAACTTGTGTTGAAAAAGACAAGATTTGATCAACTAATTGTTTTAACAAAAAGAGCAGTGAACTGTTTTTTGTGGTGATTATGATTGGCTTTTAGGTCTGTTGTGACCTATCAAAATTGGATCATTCTTTTCTCCTGATTTTAACGCTTCCAACTGCTTTTGAGGATCAAAGTTTTTGGCGCGTCCACTGTCGATTCCTTCTTGAATGGCATTTCCTAAAACAGTAATCTTGCTTTTCTCTTCTTCCAATGCCTTACGTTCGGCCCGAGCATCTTTATTTGCGTTACTAATGCGCTCTTTCGAAACGGTTGCTATAATACAACTTTCGAAATCTACTACTATAGATATGTTTCGTTCCATGATTATTTCTTTTAGAAAAGGTATCAAATTGGGGAATCGTATTTTTGACGTTAGGTTGTAGAAAAATTAGATGGCGCAAACAAGAATTACTTCCGCGTAAAAATAGCGCAGTGCTTTTATTCCATTTTCTTTTTTAGGTTCTCGACCACTCTTACGGTAAGTCCGGTTAGTCGGGCAATAAATTCAACTTCTAATCCTTGTTCCAGACATGTTGTGGCCATTTCTTTTGCTTTTTCATTTCGACCGGTTTTTAAGCCGGCAGTTATTCCGAGTTCTTTTGCTTCCTTGCGTATCTGTTCTTCCAGTTTATACCTTGGAACGTATTTGGTACTGCTTCGTAGTTCGGCCATAAGACCAATATCAGTAAAGCTTAGATAGCTTTTTTCTGAAATGATTAAATGATCGATAACTTCGGTTTGAACGATTATACCCACTTGTATGAGTCGGTCGGTAATGTCTTTATCGGCATCCGAGGGTTTGAGTTCGCCACTCGGGTGATTGTGGCAAAGAATGATTTTAACGGCACGTTTTTGCAACGCAAAGCTGAACACTTCCATGGGATGGACAAGGGTTTTGTTAATGGTTCCCAAACTTATGAGTTCAATAAAAAGCACCAGGTTATTGTTGGCTAACCCGATAACCCAGAAATGCTCCCGATCGAGATCAATTTTATTTTCCCGAAGTAATACTTGTTGCATGATGACATAAATGTCATCGGAATTTAGAATTTTGATTTTTTGTGTCTCTGTTAGTTTTACATCCATTGATACAATAATTAGGTTTTACAATTTTTGTAGTATCGTTTCAGCCTAATCGGAGTTTTTTTATTTTGCGCAATTAGCGGTATTTTTAAAGGTAAAATTTTTTAAGGATGTAGAATGTGTTGGGGAAGAATTGGGAGTGGGTTGGGGGGATTTGACCTTTATGGCGTTAGAGTCTTGTTACTTCGAAATTTCCTGCACTTTTGTATGACTTTGCTTGAGAATTAAAACCCAATCTTTCAATTTCTGTTTCAATGTCTTTCGCATTTGGTGTTGGAATCGTAGAAGAATTAACTAGGAATTCATATCCTTTAGACATATTCCCGTAATTACCTTTTGCTTTTAATTTATAAACCGGCATGATTTTAATTTTTACTTTATAAAATTGCGAACTTCATTTGCTATTTCTCTTAACAAATCATTTGAAACATTTGTACTTAATTGTCTTGTGTGGATAACCAATTTTGTTTTGTCAGAATTATAATGTGTCCAAAATAATTGTTTTCCATTTCCATATTTTTTATCAAAAGTTACATTGAAAATATTTTCGATTTCGTTACCATTTATATAGTTGCTACAAGCTAAAATGATAACTGGAAAATTTTGAAAAAACTCATTTTCTTTGAAAAATTGTTTTCTATTTGAAATTCCACTTTTATCTGCATATTTAGTATGTTTAGATGGCGAACTATTCATTTCCGTTAAAAAGATATGGTTATGGAAATCATATTCTTTTTTTGTTATTAGCGACAAATCATTTAGGAACACTAAATCGTGTAGTTTTTGATATTTTCGCCAAGTATGTCCTTCTTTTTGTTCTTTGGGATGCATACTTTTATACGGAAACAAAGGATTTAAAATTAAAGGGGAATCTTTCCCACCAATCCAATCAGGAATTGAATTTATTTCAACCTTGTTCTTAATATTTGAGTCCCATTTGATAGCATTCTCCTCAAAATCTTGTAAACTTTCTCTTTGAAACCTAACATAATGTTCATCACGTTTTGCTTTATTTTCAACATCAGTTGCTGTTTCCTTCCCAATAATCAAAATCTTACTGTTTGGATTTCCGGTTCCAATGTAGGTCCCCGTTTTTTTACACTCGATGGTAGTTTTTATAAAAAGTTCGTTGTATTTCATCGATTGATTGATTTATTTCTAGGTGATTTTGTTGCTTCAGTGTAATTTTTTCAATAATATCACACCGACCAAACGAAAGTGTTTTTTAAGGCACACTTTTCCGTGAAGAAAAAATGTCAAGCTAATTTTGATAGTTATTGTACAAAACAGCTGTTGTAGACAATTTTTTATTCATCGTCAGAGTTTAAGCACATTGGGAATTCTTCTGTAATTAATTCTTCTATAGTCTTTAGATTTTCGCCATTTTTTAATTTTTCTAAAATGGCAAGTGTTTCTCTGTACTCCATAGCTTCGGGTAATCTAATAAATTCAGCTTCAAATCCCAATAGTTTTATTGTATCTTCTATTTCTTCAAAAGTAACATTAAAAAACTCTTTTCTGTGATTTATCATGTTCACTTTTTTATGTGTAAAAGCTTTATGTAATTCATATTCTAGTGTTCTTGCTTCATCACTGTATATCATAGCATGTACATCAAATTGAAATGGGACAGATGCATCTCCAAGTTCTTTAACGCGATCAAGAGGTTCGAGCCTTCTTGTCATACCAATTTTATACATGTTTTCACCAAACGCTCCAATGTTTGAAATAATGTAAACGTGTCCTCGTTTGGTTTGTTGCGCCATTGAAAGTGCTCTTTCCTTTTTATCGTGTGCGTCTTGCAGTTCTTGCTCAAGCTTAGCAATTTGTTCTTGTAGTTTTTCTGCTTTCACTCCATTGGCCTGTTCAAACTCTTTACGAACTTTGTCTAAAGCTTTTTCGAACATCGTTTCTTGTTTTTCTGCCTCTCTTTGTGCTTTTTCAAAATCTCGCCTAGCTTTTTCTTCCTCTCTAATTTCGTCTTGAATTGCTTTCATTTCCTCTTTTTCCTTTTGCTTTTTAGCTTGGAACTCATATTCAAGTATTAATTCTTGCTCTTTCAATTTAAAATACCCCGTATTAATAGAAACACGGAATCCCTCTCCTAATTTATTTATAGCACTGAATGTCTTTGACATTCTTTCTTTCATTTGATTAATGTTATTCCATTTTACTTTAGCAATCATTACATCACATTCACCATTGAAAGCTCTAAGCATCAATTTTTTATAGACTTTTACAACAGCTTTCCCTTTCGCTTCACTTCCTTCAACTGTCCATTTTGTACTGCATAAAGCAGCAGTATCATCTTGGATCATCTGTTTTTGATCCGCAATAACTTCATTTTGAGCTTGTCGGAAGTCATCGGATTTGTCAAAATCATAAATCGGTTCGTAAATTCCAAATTCAATTAAGTCAAGTTTGTTCTCAAAAAGCCCAACTTCTTTTCTTAATTTCTTATATGTTTCTAATGAGTCTTGATAATTTCCATTTAGTTTCTTAAATTCATTTTGTTGTGAATTTATTTGAAGCTGTTTTTCAGAAATAATATTCTCTAATTCCTGTTTCTTGTTTTGGACTTCATTTTCAATACTGATTAAAGCGCTATATCTTTCCAGTTGCTTATTTAGATTCTCTATCTTGCTATTGCAATTAGATTTGTGTATTTCTAAATCTCTTTTGAGTTGATTAATTTCTTCAAATTCTTTTTTCTTTAAAAAGTCAAATAGTCCCATAGATTACTGATTTTGTTTTTTTGGTTTATGTTTAGAGTAATATTGCTATAATGATTTCTGCTATTAGTATTGATTGGTTTAGTACTAAACTTTATATGTATGTACATAAAAGAATTCTGTTTGAGTTCTCAAAAGTAACCGGACAAGCAATTATTGTTAGCTGTAGTTTTTTAAGAGTAACCCATTCAAAATCTATTGATTGAGCTAAATTATTGATTTGCTAATGAATTAAATTACGGAAAGCCATATAGTTAGTGTGATTCAATTTAGGTTGTAGTTAATGGTTTGCGGCCATGCAATTGTTGTGAGTAGAGCGATTGTAATTCTACAGTCGAAGATTATGTCTTTTGGGATCTATAAATTCCAAGCTAAGGAAACCTCTAAATTGCGCAAAATGGTTGTTAGGATCAGGCTTGTTATTGTTTTATTTGAAATTATTACTAATACTGTATTCTATTCCATCAAACTTATAATAGTTTTTTTCTGTAAAAGGCTTTTTATTTTTAAGACCTTTAGTTGTCAAAATTATATCGTAAAATCCAGTGCCTTCTTTTACAACAGTAATGTTGCTATCATATGAATCTTTCGAGCTGCTAATTGCTCCTGAATCATCGAAACTTGTCATCTCATTAAAAATATTTTTAAATTCGTCCCCTATAATTGAATATATATTAGTGTACATTTCTGTATATCCTTGACCAGTTCCACCAGCTTCAATAACAAACCCGAATTTGTGGTAACCAATATTCATTAGCTTCCAGTTTGAACTTGGTTCTCCCCATTGACCATCTTCTAAGTTTCGTAAATATTTATTTTCAATTTTCCAGCCGTTGGAATATTTTCCAAATTCGACAAAACTTAACTCACCACCACAAGAATGACAATCGTTAAGAATATATTTTCCATCTTCATAATGAGGTTTAAGTTTTGAGTAAATAACACATATTATTCCTTCTTTATCTACATACTCCATATTATAAAAATCAAGTATTTTATGAGAATAATTGTTTTGTATGCTGTCAAAATCATCATTTAATATTTTTAACACTAAAGGGATTGCTAATTCTTTACTCCACTTGCCGACAATATCTACAGAATCTACAAGTCTATTTTTATCATCTTGAATAATAATATTATTGTTGCCAATTGTAATATTATTGTGGTCATTATTATCTCCTTCAATCCCTTTTATACTTCCGTTACGACAGGAGTATATAAAGAAAATGACAAATAGTAGAAAGATTATAAATTTTAATTTTGATTTAATTTTTATTAATATAGATACCATTATTGTCGTTATTATTACCATTAATTCCTATTATGGTGTATGAATTTAATCTGTAAAGTGTAAAGGTTAATAGTAATATTATGATTATAATGTAAAAGATGCTCTTAGTATTTTTATCATTGGAATTCTGAGATGATTCTTCGTTTTTTTTATCCGAAAAAGCTAAAAAAACACCAATGTAGCCTAATAGCCCCAATATTGGTTCATAATCGAAATTACTTTTTATTAACCATAACAAGCATACAATAAGTCCAATAAAATTTAAAAATAAAGTGATTTTTTTCATTTTAAGATATTTGATCGTTATAAGTAAAGCTTGTAAGTAACATATTATTTTATGTAACTTCCTTCATATAAATCGCTAAAAAAAGCGAAATAATTCTATTCCACATTCCCGAAAGAAACCAATTTCCCTACAACAAAGCAATACGTATTTTTACTTAATTTTCCCCTTACAGCATTCTAAAGTATTGAAGTAGAAGTTATAAAAATGAACAAAGCAATCGAATGATATACTCCGATTTTTCTTTTAACTATTTCCGATATATTTGCAAACAGCCGCGCTACAGTGGCGTAACGGTATTACTTTGTAACGTATTAGCAAAAAGATAAAAGATGCGTGAATTTTCGGGCTATGAAAAAATGCCCAATAGTCTAAAAAAACTCGGTTTAAGTGAAAAAGATTTTTCCGAAATGGAAAAACTAAAATGGGTCGTGACCGAAAAAGTCCACGGGGCGAACTTTAGTTTTAGCTATGACAACGGTACGCTTCGATTTGCAAAACGAAAAGACTACCTCCAATGGAACGACGATTTTTTTGGTTTTCAACTGGTCGTAAGCAAACTCGAAAATAACATACTGCGCCTGTTTGAACAGCTTAGCAACGACAGCAACGGAGAAAAATATATTGTGTACGGCGAATTGTTTGGTGGCCACTATCCGCATCCGGAAGTCGACCCTATAGCCGATTTACAGGCGATTCAAACGGGTGTATATTATACGCCTGACATTGCATTTTGTGCTTTTGATATTGCCATCGAAAACGAATCCGGTTCGAAATATTACCTGGATTATGAAACTGCCGTGGCCTATTTTGAGCAGTTTGGGATCTTTTATGCCAAACCCTTACTGATCGGGAAATTTGCCGAAGCTATGAATTTTACTATTCGGATAAACTCCACGATTCCGAAAGCCTTACAACTTCCGGAATTACAAGACAATCTAATCGAAGGCGTGGTGATCAAACCGTATAACCAAGTGGATCAAAACAGGCGTCCTATCGTAAAATTAAAGAATCCTGAATTTGACGAGGAAGAGAAATTCCACGAGGCCGAAAAATGGTCGTTCGTGCCAAATGTTTCCTCGCGGACAGAAGATTTGTCGTTTATCGTCGCGGAATTGCGGCACTATATCACGCAAAACCGATTGCAAAGTGCAATTTCTAAAATCGGTACGTTGGATCGGACTAATGCCCACCGGGTTGCGGACATTAAAGCCGAGTTTTTAGAAGATGTGCTGGTCGATTTTAACGAAAACAACAACCATCTTTTAAACGAGTTAGCACCCGACGAAAAAGAGTGGATTGTGGAAAGAATCCATTTCGAAATCCATAAAATGATCACTGCAAACGGGTAATCCTTTAGTATACAAAAGCCTTGAATTGGAACCATTCAGGGCTTTTTCGTTTTTCTTCTTTTTGGATCCATTTCAAATTTTTAGAGTTGATCAAGAATCTTTAAACGCGTTATTACGTCATAATAATTTCGTGTTATAGGTAAATTCTTTATCAAAAAAATCTGAAATTCTTTTTTAGTATAAAAATCATAAAGCTATCCTTTTGGCTCAACGCTACTATTTCCGGCTTATATTTTTCATAAATTCTGCTAATGAAATTCTTAAAATAGGCTATTACACTACCTGATGCGTTGGTTAAAAGACTATTAAGTGATGTGTTTAATTTAATAAAATAGATTTATGGAGCTAGAAAGTTTAAAAAAAGACAAATTTGAGGCGTTCAAAGAAAATGAGATTTTAAACATAGTCGGTATTGTAGGTGGCAGAATAGAGCCCGTTGCAACGTGTCTTAATGGTCATAATGACTACCGCGACTATGAAACTCAAACGGCAGGACAAACAGACGGAGGAGGAACCGCCTGGGATTTTAGAGTATTAGATTAGGAGTTGCAATTAGTTATGGAGCTGCAATCAGCTCCATCTTTTTAAGATTAATGGATTATGAACAGCATATTTTCTTTAGTACTTCTGATACCGTTACTCGCATATTCGCAGAAAACAGATTACCGGGACTATCATTTGAATATCAATAAAGCGGAAGAACTTTTTTTTATGCAGCAAAAAGTAGATAGTTGCTTATATTATTACGATAACGTTTTCTCGACTTATGATTTCATTTTTGTAAAAGATCTGGTCAACGCTGCCCAAATTGCGATATTTTCGAAGAAACCATATAAAAAATATATTGAACAAGCTTTTACACAAGGATTGAAACTGGAAACGATTGAAAAGTATGCATTATTCAAAAAAGTTATTCCAACGCTAAAGAAAGACAAAAAACTAATTGAAAAATACAGGATTGCCCGGTCCAATTACATTAAGAAAATAGATTTTGAATACCTCGACTGGCTTTACAAAAATGCAATTCAGGATCAAAAAGATAAAAGATTAAAGTGGTTGAAATATATGGATCGTGTTTATAAAACATCGAATAGGATGCTGGACTTAACCCAAAAGAAAGGGTTTCCGGGCGATAAAATAATTGGACTGGGCGATAGTTTGATTTTTAAGGAAATAAACAAACCCTGGTTGGATTTATATCAGCAACGAAAACAGGATTCGCGCTTGTTTTATATGAACACGAATGATAAAAGTTTGAGTGCTACAGAATATAGTCTGGTTATTATGGTACACAATCCTTGTTCCTATTTTTTATATAAAAATATTCTTATTGAAGAAATGATAAAAGGGAATATCCATCCCAGAGATATTGGTTTAATTTATGACAACGCCTACAGATTTAGAGGTTCATTTCCCTATTACTGTAATGTAAAACTAAAGGGCGTTTATAGGTTAAATCTTTTTACGGATTATAGCATTCATAATGATATAGAAGAAACGAATGCGATGCGAAAAAAATTATATATCGTTTCGACTCATGTTGACGATCAAAAAAAGGAATATGAAACAGAATATGGTTTTAAATTGTTTTCCGGATTTTGGAATTGCAGATAAATAAGTTATGAAAGAAATTTTTATTCAGTCTGAACGTAATGATTTAAGTACAGATGATGTAATCGCATGGATTTATTATTTAAAAAAGGATATTAAAATAGAAGGCTTTAGATCATTTTATTAATCCGGTCTTAGGTCTTTTATATTTCCGTTTTCAGTCTCCGAAAAGTCAAAATCATTTTCGATTACAAACGTTGCTTTAATATGTTTTGGTTCTCCAATCGGATCAAGTCGTAGCAAATCCTCGTCGTCGTTTAGTTGGGTTAAAAATTCGGATTCCGAATTTGCCGTACCCAGAATAACCCACGGCCATCCGAATTCCGTTTCCATATAGTACACGTCTAATTCCAGATTTCCGTTATCCAAATATAAGGCTTCCCCGATGGGATAATCTTGTAGTTCGCCGATACGCTCAAAATTGGTTCCACCATTTGGATGGTGATTTTTTCCAAGCTGCGCCAGCATATGGTCGCGTTTCTGTTGTTCGATTTCGTAGGCTAAATCTTCCTGCGTTTGATACGCATTGGAAAAACCGGGGCGTTCCGTTCGAAGCAGGAAGTATTTTTCCTCATTTTGGATTTTATAAAGGGTATAAATGGTTAATTCGCTTGCCATAAGTGAGTTGTTTTAATAACGAGTGGATACTATGGAATAATATAAAATTAAATGTTAGATGTGTGAGCTAAAATCGTATTGAATATCAAACTGGTTGCAGAAATCCCGAAGATTACGGCAGCCGTCTAAACCGCTAAAATTTTCGGATAATAAGGCTGCGCTATCCAATTCCGGATTTTGTTCGGACAATTTAGTAAAAAGGAGTTTTGTATTTGTAGGATCAAAGGAATACCAGTATTCGTAATCGCTATCGGAAAAATGCTCCTGAACAACATCTCCCAAATCCTGACCGGAGATTAAAAGGCGTTCATCGCGGATTTCGGCCCATACATTTACCGAAAGTCGGGAGCCGTCCCGGTATTCACATAGTGAGAATTTTGTAATATCCTGGATGGTAGTATTGCGTTCCATATTCGTTTTTCGCGTTCTTTTTTTTGACTACGCTGTTTTACTTGTTACTATTCTTGTTCTTTGATTCGTACTACCTGGAGTTCTTTTTCGGTAGAAACAAACAGATGTTCACCGTCTTGATCGACGTATAAATCTCTGATTTCCGCTACCAGATCCAATTGTAATTCGGATTTTATAATCTGCTGACGTGTATCTATGATCAATAGTGTTTTTCCTTTTCCAACCACCAGAGTATTAGAGTTTATACTGGCCAAATAGCTGGCATTGTATTTCGAGGTATACTTTGACAGGTCGATTTCCCACAGTTTGTTTGGTTTTCCGTTTTCAAAAGAATAGTATTCTAATTCGGACGGAAAAGAAACCGCAAATTGATTTTGTTGAAAGCTAAAACCGCTTGACGTATTATCCCAGTCTTTGAAAAAAGAGCGAATCAATGCAATATTACAATCCTTGTCGATTTGGTACAGATTATAATACGTATCCTGATCGTAGCTTAAAAACGCAATCAAACTTTCATCCGGACTTATCTTAGGTACCATCGTTCCGTCTTCTGCTTCGAATTTACGGATAACTTTGTAAGCATCAGTAAGTAATACAAGCTCCCAATTGGAAGCACTTCCCAGAAATATATTTTTGGAGGACAGGTATTCGATCTGATCGAATGCTAAGTCGCTATCAAGTGTAATAATCTGTAGTAATTGAAATGCGTTAGGTTCCAGAACGAGTAATTGACTGTCGGCTGTTGGAATGAGAATATTTCCATTTTGATCAAAGCAGAAATTTCGGATAGCCGAAACAGCAATTGCCGCAATTCTATCAATGATCAATTCTCCATTCACCACGACATACTTTACGAGCTTCATGCTCTGGGTTAGCGCAATAAAACAATCCGATTGCGTTGGACTTTGTCTTAGATAAAAGACGCGCTCAAAGGCGTAATTATCGGTTGGTATATTTTCGACTTTATAGGAAATTAAATCCGGATATTTCTCTTTAAAATGCTTTAAAATCGTTGCTCTTTGTCCTTGTCTTGCCAGATCGTAAGGCGTTCGCCCGCTACCATCTTTTTCCCAGGGACAACCATTATGGTAAGCAAAGTCAAAAACTTCCGGAAGATCCAACCATGCTAATTGATGCAACAGATTACTGTGTTGACTATCCGAACCATTAATTTTGATATTGTGTTTCCGGTACATTTTTAAGCATTCCACACTTTTACTTTCCAGATATTGTGGCGCTATAGGATCGATTTTGGCTCCTTTCAATAACAATAAGTCCACAACAGCAACTTTATCCCGACTGGTGGCTAAATACAATTCTTTATCGTCCATGGTGGCGCCATGATCAAGAAGATATCGGGCAATTTCGAAACTGTCCGCCCAACAGAGTGGAGTTGCATAGAGACTTCTTCTTTCGGCATTTACGTTTGCGCCGTTTTCAACCAGATAGTGCACCATTTCGAAGTTTCCACTTAACGCTGCGATATGTAAAGGCGTATCGTCCATCCAGCCTTTAAGGGCGATTTCGGATGGATTTTGCTGTAAATATCGTTTCGCCTCTTCGTTTTTATGCTCTTTGATCAGCGTAAAGATTTCCGGCGTTTTGGTGTGATCGGTCTGATAGATATTCATTCGTATGACGTCGTTTTAAAATCGAATTCAATATTCTTAGGTTTTACCGTTGAGTAGGAATTAGAGTATAAGTTATCAATTATTCGTATAGGTTGTGTCGTATAAGATGCTTTATTGTTTTTTGCTGTTATTTTTCGTTATCGTCCCAGGTTTTCATCGGTAATGGCGTAGGGATTGAAACCGGTTGTAAGGCATTCAGATCGTGCTGCATTTCCAAATGGGTATAATCGACCGAACTGTCGGTTGCTATTTTGGAAGCATATAATTTCCCTTCCCTGGTCGCAATGATCCGGTTGCGATTGTCAATATCTGCCCAGGTAATGCCATGCAGTTTGACTTTCGATTCCTTTCTTCCCAGATAAAACAAATCGACATTTTTTCGCTGTTCGGGATCATAAAAAGTAATCCAGTACAAAGCAGCACTATTGGTGATCCTTTTTTTCCAAAGTTTCGGAACGATAGGAGCGAGGCTTTCGATATCCGTTTCCTGTTGTATAAAAGCGGGATCATTCTGTTCCATCCATCCGTTTGTTTCCTGTCGGTGTTCGTGTAATAGATTGACATGCCCTTTCGAGAGCGAATATTCCTTTTGGGTTTGAAAGGTGTTAACATTCAAATGAGACGGCACGGGATAGTCTTCCAATACCTGTGTGGATTTCAAGTTTAACAATACCGTTTTTTCGTCCGCGAATAATCCGCCTCCGGTGTCAAAAAGCAGGTCTCTGTGTTCCCAAACGGTAAGGCCGGTCCAGAATGGCGGTTTACTAATAACCGTTCTGCTGTTTCCGTTTTCAAAATTATCGACCGTATAGATCAGGTATTTTCCGGAAGGCGAACTATCACAATTTCGCATCGGCACCTTTTTGTTAATCCATTGTCCGGGTTCTAAGGTGTCGTTATCCAAATTCCAGATACTCATCTGAATCCAGTCGGTAGGGCCACGTCTAAAAACAATGGCGCTATTGGCTATTCTTGATTTTAGAAAGAAAATCCGTGCGTTGGTCGTATTGGGCTGTTTCAATGTCAAGTGATTTTTATTTATAGGCTTTTTATTCGCTTCTCTTATAGCATAATCGGGGATGCGTCGCTTCAAGCGTTCCTTTCTTGATCAATTGTGCTACTTCTTCTTCGCTCCATTCGTATGGGGAATCCAAACCATTTGCAATACCAATAATGTCCATCGTCTCTAAAGCGGTTGCGATAATGCCATCATAAACCGTTGTATGGGCGTTATATATAGCACTTCTTGTTGCAATGGCGATCGATTCGATAGTCTGATTATCGAGTGAACGAAACTCTACACGAACATCATACGGAGCCGATTCTTCAAATTCTTCTGTAATACTTCTATAATTGACTATTCCTCCGGTTCTGTGGGTGCTAAGTCTTTCAATGGCGGCATCTCTTTCCTGTTTTGACTCCGGATTGATCCATTTCGATTCAAACACATAATCGCTGCCATCATCCGTTTCAATATCAGCAAGAAAAACAGAATCGAACGGTTCCTCTTCAAATTCGAAATGATGCTTCCTTAAAACTGCGTTCATACAGTTAAAGACACTCTTCATATCGGAAGGAGGCACTACGATTATGATAACCTGATATAAATAAGACATTTTTGAGTTTCAATTTTTGGTTTTAATCTATTTGGATGTATTGTGGCTTACAATTTATTTGGAGTCATCGAAAGCACCGATGTAGTTTTCCAGAACCGGATCCTGTATTTGTTTACAAACAAATTTAAAAATACTTTTCAGCAGCTCCGATTCATTTGTGTTGGCATGATAGCTATCTTTCAGTAGGAGACGAATGGAAACGGTGTCTTCCAGACTGATTTTTCTATAGGTACCATCGTTGATCGTTATACCTTTGGGGATGGAAGGATTCGTGTAGCAGGCTTTGATAAGATGAACGATTTTGAGTATCATTTGATCCTCATTAATTTTAGCATGCCAGGCCTTACCATTTTCCTGAAAGTATTCCGATTTCGACATGATAACGAGCAAGTTATAGTGCTTGTCAGTTTGTTTGATTTCGATGTCCAATTCGCCAGCCAGAGATTCTATGTTTATTTTGATCATAGTTGGTATCGTTAAACCGGATCTCACCGTCGTTTTTAGCGCCATGACGTTACCTTATAATTCGTATAATTTGTATCCATATCTTTTAATCTGTCGTTTAGGCTATCTATCCCGTCTTTTAGATAGCGTTCCTGCTCTTCTTTTGATAATTGATGGTACACATCGATTCCAATACCTATAGTTTTACTAATTAAAAGGCCATAGGTTAAGTCGGGATTTTTATACATAATGTAATCCATGCCTTTGTAATCAATTATAATTCGATGCGTAGGTGTAAGGCTCTCCAGATCAATTAACGCTTTTCGGACCACCCGGTATCTTTTTTGTGGACCATGTCCTCCTAATTCAACGTAATAGAAAAAAACCGTATGGCATTTTTGGCATTGATAAAGGTCACAACCGTAATACGGATAGCAGTCGAACCGGATTTTCGCATCTTGTCCCCAATAGGGAGCATCCCATTGTTTTTCGCCAGGCTGGATTGAAATTTGTCCAATCTTAGTCAGGTTCGTTTTTAAGGCTTCTGTTTCGTTATGCCATTCCCAAAAATCGGTATGACCACCACAAGTATCGTTCACTTTTATGGATGCCAGAAAATGTAAAAGTTTTTGTTCGTCAATATCAAATGTGGTTTCCATAAGATTGTAAATACTGTTTGTTAGCACTATGGCTAAGCGGATCACAAACGAAAATAGTAATTATTTTCTTAGGTGTGTGAAATTTTAATTTTAGTTAAATGTTTTTTGTGCATTTTTTCTTAAAAAACAGTTATATTTCGCCAGAATTAACCGTGTTTTTCGATTGCTTAAAAAAGGATTAATGTCGGAAAATAGGAATAAACTAGAAAAGCGAACGCGATATTTCCGAAATAAAGAATAACAAAAAAAACAATTTGAACGCATCACGAGATGAATATGCCAGATACTATAAAAGTTATACTTTCCGTTATGCTGCTTTTTTGCGGTGTGCAAGGTAATTCCCAGGAATACAAAACCAATGATCCTTTGGCGATCTATAGTGGATTCTATCCGTACAGAAATGGATATGCCACAGTGGGGATCAATAAAAAATACGGATTTATAGATAAAAAAGGGCGCAATGTTGTACCCTGTAAATACAATTTTGTATTCGAATTCCATAAAGGTCTGGCAGCGGTTCAATTGGGCGATAAATACGGGCTTGTCGATACCACAGGTCGGGAAGTAGTGCCACCGAAATATGATTTTATTGGAGGCTTTGAGGATAGCGATCGGGCGATTGTGAAATTGGATAAAAAATGGGGTTTTATCGACAAAACCGGAAAAGAAATCATTCCCGTTATTTATGAACAAGCGGGGTATTTTTATGAAGAAGTCACCAGCGTCAAAGAAAACGGCAAATGGTATATCATAGATACCATGAACAACAGAAAACCGGTTCGACGTGACATTGACAACCTTGCTTCTTTTCAGGAAGGACTGGCCGCTGTAAAACTCCGTGGACAATCCGGGTGGGGCTTTATGGATAAACAGGAAAAGATTGTCATTCCGCCGCTATACGAAAGTCCCTCTTCTTTTCAGAATGGCCTGGCAGACGTGAAACGCGATGGAAAAACAGGTTTTATCAACAAAAAGGGAAAAGTGGTAGTGCCTTTACATTATGACGGTTATCCACATTTTAGCGATGGTATGGCGGCTGTGTCCTTAAATGACAAATATGGATTTGTGAACACAAAAGGTACTTTGGTCATTCCGATACAATATTCGAATGTCTATAGCTTTTATGACGGTATGGCCATCATCCCGATATCCGGAAAATATGGTTGCATCAATAAAAAAGGAGAAACGGTTATTCCATTTATCTATGATGAGATGTATTCGGGTGAAGGTGATTTTGCAGTGGTAAAAGACGGAAAAGGCTATTTTATAGACGCAAAGCAAAACGTACTGTTTCCGGAAGTGTACCAGAGTGTGGATGGCTTTAAAGACGGAACAGCCCTGGTGAAACAAAACGGAATCTGGTTTTATATCGATAAAAAAGGGAAACGGTTATTTTAAACGGTAGTCTTTTATAATGGCTATCGCTAAATCTTCTTTATTTAGAATGTTGGAACACCAAAAACCTTTTCCCCAGGTTCCTTTACCAACATAGGTTTCCGGATATTCGAAGCTAAGAAGTGTTGCGGTTCTACTTTTTAATCGTGCGATTTTTTGAGTTATTACATTGGAATTGGAAAATACCAACATTTCAACTTTTGAAGCATCAACTTTAAGCATTTTGATTTCCAAACCATTAACAATTCGATCTTGATTTTCCTTACACAGTTTTTCAATGTCGGATTTTAATTGGTTTATTGCTTTTTCATGAAGTAAAGAAAGTTGTTGCTGCGGCGTCTTATTTAAGTATTCCGGTTTTAATTCTTTGTATAAATGATAATGGATATCGTGTTTTTCTAATTCGGCATAGGTGGCAGACAGTTTTTGCCAATTGCCCCTTTTGTCCCATACGGGATATGCATTAAAAACGGTCCAAATAATATGAAACAGCTGGTGGTTTGCCATGGTTTGTAATTTTTTTTGTGAAATATAAATGTCAAATTATGGAATAGGATTCGAATTTTTCTGTAAATCGGACTTGATTTAATCGATATTTCCCCACTCGTAAAAATCTTCCAAATCCCATTTGTAAAAATTGCTGATCACATCAAAAAACGCTTGTCTGGTTGGATTTTCGGGTAGTATTTCTTTTGGGAAGATGCGATTCAAAAACAGTCTATAGTCGTCGACTTGTTCTTTAAAGTCCTCATCGCTTAAATTTTCGATAGCAGCAACACTATCGGGGAAAGCCCGGCTTGCGATTTCATCCCGTAAATTTCGACGGTCTGTTCCGCTCCAATTGTCTCCATTGGTTTTCCAAATGGTAATGAGTCCCAATAATTGTAGCGGATCTTCGGCAATAAAATCCCGATTATCTTGTATCGCCCAATGATGACCGTAAAAAGCATCACTTTCGCCCGGATATAAAAATATTTTATAGCCTTTGGATTGTATAATTCGCAATGCCGCATTATGCGTATTTGCTTCCGCCGATACTCTAAAACTTGTATTGGGATCCATATTTTCCATACTGATCATTTTGCAGCTATTTCCTTACTGTGTTTTATTTAAAATCCCGATTTATTTCTTGACCGATTTTAGTTTGCAAGAACGATAGTAGTTAACACAATTTCCGATCAAATCGTCTCCGGTTTTAGAATAATAGGCAGCCATAGGATCGATAAACATTTTTTCGATTTGTTCTGTTTTTTCGGATTCTCTGCGTAAAAATAGTATTCTTATAAAGTTTGAAAAGGTACCAATTATGGCGACTCTTTTACAGCATTTTTCGTCAAACATAAAAGGAAATACGATTTCAGTCCATGCTATGTCGTGAAAAAGTAAATCTTCATCTTCTTCCATTAAATAGAAATGGTCATTATAAGCCCACTTTTCAAGATTTACCTTTAAATCGGCTGGATCGTTCCAGTCAAAATTTAGAATTTCGTCCATTTAGAATTAAAATATATACGTTTTCTTTCGACTTTCCGATGTTGGAAAATCGGATGCCGCTATGAGGTGATTTGTATGCTTCCGGGCTACTTCCATGTATTTCCAATTGTCTTATAAAGACCTTCTCTTAATTCGGATAGTGCTTCGTTTTCTTTTTGACAAAGCGTTCCGTTATGATACAATACTAAATCGTTAAAAGAACCCATTCCGCCATATATGGAAAGGATTTTTCTAAAAACGGTATTGTTTTCGGCGGCTTCTAATTCTGAAATAAAATTGCGGAAACATTTGGCCCAATGCAATTCTCCAACTTCAATTAGAATTTTATGAATTTCAATACAATAGTCCTTTACAGTCATTTGGTAGTGGCTTTTTTATTGTTTATCGTAATACTCGTATGAATTTTTCAAGTTGTATTTTTGTTTTATTTCCGTTTCCCAGGCTAAATATTCATCCATAAACCCATTAAAGTTACAGGGTATTCCTTTTGCCCAATACATATCTCCGTGCACGAGTAGCATTGCCCAATGAAATTCCAGTTCATGTGTGATATATTCCACGTCCTTAATTGTCCGGGGCTCTTTTACGAAATAGGAGTCATGTAGTTTTTCGGTTGCTAAATCGTAGTCTATCTTTCCATAATGGACCATGATGTGTTTTAGCAGTTCACAGAATGAAAAATGATTAAATACGACTCCTGTCTCGTCATCCTCCAATTGAAGTCCATCGGTTAGTTGAACTGGTTTTTGTTTGTCCCAAACTTTTATTTCGGGCTTACACCAACCGGTAACGATGTCTAGAATATCGTAGGCTCTGTCTTGTAACGTTTCATCATCTGAAAAGGCAACGGCTACTTGTTCCATAAGTTTCCGGGCCGTTTCCTGTTGTCCGCCGGATTGTTTATAGTCAAGTAAAATCTGCTGTACGGACGTATTAAGACAGTCGCCTTGTGCTATTTTTTCTTTTAAGATTGCTTGTAGTTCGTTTTCGGTCATTCTTAGTAGTAGGTATATTCTTTGTACAACACATGTTTCACTTTTTGTTTGTTTAGGTCGTCATAGCCATAAAGGACAGTTGGATTGTCTTGGTTGTCATATTTCTGGGCGACCTGAATGCGATACGTCACCATCTTTTTTTCATCAGTATTTTGAGTCTCCTTATTTATAATTTCCTGTATCTTACTATTTTTATAAATCGTTTCAATTTCTTCTATTGATTCTACAACATCTTCTTTTTTGAAAACACTTTTGAGTAAGCGATAATTTTTATCTAAGGTAATAATGTTGGAATAAGAGCTGTCTTTCTCCGAGCGAATATTGTAATTATAATCGTCCAACCAAATGTATTTATAGCTGTTTTCTTTCTTTTCTCCGTCATAAAGATGTGCTGTTTCTTTATACGAAAGGGCTTTTCCTTTGCCGGAAAAAACGCTTAAAAACTCCGATTTGCCGATACTTTTAATATCCCACACCTTATTTATGGTAATAATATTGCCCATGTTATCGAACGTCATCGTAATTTTCCCGAAGGGTTTGCCCGTATTTGCAGGTATTTTTCCATCTTCAACGGTATGTATATACGTGACTACTTCTTTTACGGCTCCTTTAAGTCCGTATTCCAGTTTCTGGCTATAGGTCGTTTCGGTTGTTTTGTTTCCTTGTCCGTTGCAGGAAAAGAATAGTGGAAAGAGTAAAAGTAATAGTACTGTTTTTTTCATTTGTTATTTCGTTTTTACCGGATAGCTCGGATTTATAATCCGTGCTTTTAAAACGTCGGATTATATTCATTCCGATTATTGTAACCCCTGTTTTTAATCTAAATTCTCATGACCCCATTTTGCCAATGTCGGGTCGTTTGGATCAGCATCTACAACCTGCGTTAAATCTTGTGTCCGTACTAAAGTCACTTTTAATTTTTGTTCTAAAATAATACCCTCCAGATGCTTACTGATAAAAATATAGGTCGGAAAATCAAGTACTCTAAAAATATTCCTGCCATTTGTTTTTTCATCAATCATTTCCACTCTTGTAATAGCATCAGGCCAAAATTCATTCGGATTTATATATTTTGTTTCTTTTATATATTCACTTTTTTCCCAGTCAAAACAATCCACTAATTCAAGGATATTCATGATCCAGAATTCTTCTTTTTGTTTTGCATAATTCGATTTACATTTAATAAACTGAATGTACTTACTATCCGGAAGCGAACTTATTATGTCTTTAAACCGGGTTGAAACAATCGGAAAGTGCCCGATTCCCATTATATAATCGGTTACTTTTGCATTTTTACTTCGGAATTTAAGGGTCGGATCTCCAATATTTTCAAGAACCACTCCTTCGAATTCTAATTTTTTGGCGTCGTTATCGATGTTCTCGATATCGGTATAATATAGATGGCCATCTGTATGATAACTCTGTATTCTGATAAAGTTTGACATAGAATTTTTTATATTTTATTCTCTGATAGTAGCGTACAATAGTTGCTTTAGGAGCTGTTTTTGAGTTGTTTTTATTTAATCAAAAATAATTTCTATATCCAATTGCTTGAACATAAAGCCTGTTAAATGATGCTCTTCTATAGCTTTTTTTACATTTTCATTACAGATTAAACCAATGCCAAAAGCGGGAGTGATATCGAAATATTCCGTGAATTTTAGCGATTTACGGGTTAAACTCCAATTGTCATTGGTTTCAAATAATTTTCTGTTTTGAATCTTGAAATCTTCGAAATTTACTACTTTAACTGTCTCTCCATATTGTTTTTCGATGCTGTTAAACGCAATAAAATCGGAATTCTCCCAATCTATTTTGCTTTTTCCTCCCGATTCATACCACAGAAAACGGTATGGATGTGGTGTTCCTCTTCTAAAAATAGTCATTGGATAAAAACTGCCGTTTATTTTAAACGATTCCAAAACCTGATGGCCTTTTTCACTGACAAATAAACCGGAAGTGGTAATGACAAAACTACTCGAGACACAGTCGGATAATCTCGAATTATAGTGTAGTACAAAATTATTGAGGTCGGGAATATCATCATCCGTTTTCCATTGGTTTATAATACCCCATTGAGAGGCTCTGGCTTTGTGAAAGTCAATTTTCAGTTCTTTTACCTGTGGGTATCTCCAATTATCTTAGAATCGGTTTCCTGACATATTTCAAAGTATTTCATACAAATTTAAAATTTAGCAATTCTTTTTTTCTGGCATACAAGAGTATTATTGCTGCTTTTAGGTTGTTTTTATCGCTCTTCCAAAAGTTTAAAATAGCGACTGTAGTCTTTATCCGGAAAAGCTTTTTGTAACGCTTCCAACGATTCTTTTACGTTTTGATAGATCCCACCTGCTTTTAAATCTTCTAATGCAACTTCGGTAAAAAGATATTGCCAATCGGCTATTCCAAGCATGTCTAAAACGGCTTCATAATATCCGTTAAACGTCAGATTGGTTTTATAAGCTAAAGCACGATTAATATAATAAATGGCCGGTTCATTAGGTGGCGCTACTCCATTTTGAATACTGTAAACCGCTAATTTACCATCGCCAATCTCCGGACGGCCATCCAATATACGGAAAGTCTTCCATAAGGCTAGTTCTTCAGCTGTTTGTCCTTTAAACCAAAGTTTTGCATCATAATCCAATAGTGATAATCCAGAATAAAGATTTTTAATATTAAATTCTATCTGAGAGGCAAAACCATCCACTTCAAACCACGCATGAAAATGAAATTTATCTATGTTTAAAACATCGACAAACCGCTCGGATACTTGTTCGTAACCCAGTTTGGTAAACTTTTTAATACTAAATGCATCCGCTTCACTATCCGGATCAGAGACACTGGCGTCGATCGTTATATCTTCTAAATAATCGGATTTGATATTTGTTTCTAAATTTTTAAACTGCTCCGTTATTTTAAATTCCATGGTTTCTTATTTTAGTATTGTTTTTAAATCCACTCTGCAGGAATAATAATTCCCTCAGGACAATTAAAATCTTTAATAACATCGAGAAATTTTTGGGTCACACCAATTTCTCCATGGTCGGTAAAATCAAAGATATCAGCGCCTTCGTATCTATCCGAAAAGACCTGTAAGTGAATCGGATTTTCAGTCGTTTTTCGCATAATCAGTTGGGATTTTTCTTCATTGTATTTATTGAGCGTCAGATTACATCCTTCGCAAGTTCCTGTATAATCGCTGGCAATAGGAATATTTCGGATTGCGGGCGATAAAATGGCTAAATAAACAAAATCGGGTATTGTTGTCACATCAATGTCTGCATATTTAAAGGGTACCTTTTTTACTTTTAGCGGTGCAAATCCTTTAATTCCTGCCTGCATAAGGGCATCATATAACTTTTTGGTAACCATTAACAAGCCCGAAGAACTGACCCAATCTTCACCGTTGTATTTATCAATTTCCAATTCCACTTTTGAGAATTCGATTTCTTCTTTTAATTGTCTGTTGCACTTTTCGCATTTTGGTTGTTGTACTCTGACACTTTTCTTACTCAGGGTTCCAATCCAACTTCTGCAGTTAAGCGTGTATATCCGGGGTTTATTCTGTTCCATTTTTTATTGTTATGTTACTTTGGTTGTTTTGATAAAATCAAGTCCTGTGATTTTTTCATCCAATAATTTTTGTGCTAATCGTGCGGATATAAATTGTTCCCGGCATAAAAAGAAACTCTTAAACTTAAACAGATCCAGTTCGTTGGGATTGAGCACAATTTGTTTTGATTGTATCGTTACCCTTTCATTAAAATTGCTCCGGGAAACACCTTCATTTAATCGGTTTGAAACCGTTTCTATCGCTTCGGATGACTGGAACGATTCGGGTAGTATCGTTCTTGCGGCAAAATCAAAATATCCTTTTCCTTTATAAAAAACAGATTGCGGATAATTTACGTAGCCATCGGCATAACTCATAAAATGCAGATAGACATAGTCTTCCGAAACTACTTTCTTACTTTTTACGGCAATTTTGTATTCCTGATAGTTGCCAATATTGAAATTTTTAAGGATCTCAAATAATCGTTTGCTAACGATCCAACCGCCGCCTTCGATTCCATTTACGACATCGGTTAGTTTGGCTTCGGAATACAATTTAACCATTCCCAAATCCAATTCGGCTGGTGCAAAAGTATTTTCCCGCATCATGCTGTTATACATATTCATCAATGGAACAAAATCGTCATCCTCTTCCGTTCTATAATGATCATTAAATATCGATTCTAAATTTGCGCTTTTAGAAATGTCGTGGTAATCTACTTGCCAGGCGTGTTTTTTGCCAATTGGCATTTCGACTTTGATGTAGTTTTCGGAAAATTCGGTGTCGAGGAAGAAACGTTCTTCTTCATTTTGCCATTGAAGCGCTATCTGATCTAATATATGTACGGGTTTTTCCATCTTTTTTGTCGATTCAAATTAGTGGATCAAATACGGAATTTGATTTTTATAAGTTTAAAAACGTAGCTTTTTAGCGTTTGTAATATAAATATTTTATTACAAAAATAGTGTTGCTTTTCTTTTATTTGTGCGAGTTGGTTTTGATGGTAATTAAGAGCTGTGTTTATTCAAAATAGAATAAAAAATCCGGATAAAGCTATATCAGAGATTTTCGTAAAGTTTGCCGAAAGGGAATATCATTATTTCGTTATTTCATTCGCTAAACACGCCACTATTTTATCATCAATTGGCATTCTTTTCAGATTTAGCATGCCACATTTTATAAATTCCAGAATTTTTAATCCATTTGTTTTCCCTTTACTGATTGACGTTTTTAGCTTTCCACCGACTTTAAAGAACATTTTTTGTGACGTGCCAATAAATGATTTTCGATCTTCATCTTCCAAAAATAAAGCGATCTCATTTTCTTTAGGTTCATAAAGTTGGGAATCATGCATTATATTGGCTCCATCCGATTGTGTTTGTATTCGAATTACAATCGTTTTTAAATCGGTATCCTTAGAATTGAAAAAGGCACTTTTAAAATTCTTTTTCATTACGGTTAAGTTCTCATAACCACCGCCGGAACTGTATTCGTCGTAATATTCTTTTGGGTTCTCTATTTTTTGGATATGCTCACAGTTGAGTTGGTGACTTTGTGCCTGGCAGATTGTAAAAACAAAAAGGGCTATTAGAGTTATGTTTTTTTTCATAAAGGGTTTAAGCGTGTAGCTAACGTTTTGAGGTAATCATATAAATGCCATGATTTAGTGTACCACAAGGCAGTATGCTGGTATTACTTGTTTGCAGCACTAATTTTTGTACTTCGAAGAAGCCGTTATTGGTACAGCGATAAGCCAGGTCTTTTCGATAGTGCCTCCGGTATCGTTAAAAGCGGATTGCCTTTTAGGTGCAGTTGATCGATCCGGTAACCGCCTTGACCTAAGGTTCCGAGTGATTCCAGCTCATTGTTATTAAGGTAGATATCTTCAAAAACTACTTTATGCAACGTGTTGGGTAGGGTTTTTAAGCGATTATTGCTAATATTAAAATAGACAACTGTTTCTTTCAGATTTCCTAAGGATTCCGGCAAATGGGTTAGTTGATTGTGATGCAAGTTTAGTACTTGAATCTGAGTCATGTTTCCGAATAGTTCCGGAAGCTGCGTTAGTTGGTTATTTGCCGCATTGAAACTATATACTCTTTCTAAAGAACCGATACTATCGGGTAGTGTTGTTAGTTGGTTGCTTTCCAGATCGATATTGGTAAGCCTGATCAGCTTACCGATTGCGTCCGGCAGACTTGTGAGCTGGTTGCTCTTTAGGTCGATATAGGTAAGCCCACTAAGATTTCCGATTGCATCCGGCAGGTTTGTTAACTGGTTGTTTCTTAGGCTTAGTAAGTCTAATTGAGTCAGGTCACCAATGGCATCCGGCAGACTTGTCAGTTGATTGTTGCCCAGATATAGCTGTCTCAGGTTTTCAAATTGTCCGATGGTTTCCGGCAATTCCTTTAGGTTCTGATGGCTTAGGTCAAGTGAGGTGTGTTTTAAAGGGTTTTTTAAGGCTTTTTCAAGCGTCAACGGCTTCTTTTTAAAGAGCTGTCCGATCGTACTAAAGATACTTTTTTTAGGAGATTTTTTTAAAAGATCTCCAATGCACATGTCGTCGTGGTTTGCCATTTTTTAAATATTTTGTTTCAAAGTCTTCCAGATTCAATATAAGGTTCGGGGAAGATAACCAAAAAATCGTTTGATCAATTCTCATGGTTGTGAAATTTGCCAACAAGATAAAAGAAAACGGATATTCTTTAAAAAGAAAAAGTTTAGACATCTTAAAAACGTCTGAACTTTTATCAAATTTGTATAATCAAAAATAGTCAGCCTATTTCGGGACTAGTCATATACTTTCGAATTTCTTCAATCTTCTCAATTTCCAATTTATATGAATTTCCATTTATTCTTTCATAAAGATCTTGACAAGCATTTAAAAATTCTTTAATAAAAATATCTTTGTTTAGACAAACGGGATTTTCATTGCCTATTTTGATAGTTATAAGTTCTTTTTCTTTTGTTAAAGTAACTTCAACAGGTTGGTCAGGGAAACAAAATTTTTCAAATGCTTTATTCTTAATTATTATCTCATAAATAGCATTAATAAAATATGAACATAATTGATCTATTAAATCCCAATGTTTAAATCCGATGAGTTCTTTTCCATAATATGCTATATACATAGCACCTTCTATATAAAAACTGTCCTTAGCCAAATATTTGTCTAATTCGGTTTCGTTTAATTCATTAAACCGAAAAAAATAAAGTTCCCAATTATTCGAAATGCTTTTCAAATCATTAATAACAATATTTCTCTTTTTTAAGAAAAACTCTATATGAATTTCTGTATTTTGTGTAAAAATGACCGATTCTACCATCATTATTTCCTGTTTTTATGTTCATATCTTCTATAATTCCGCCCTACCGCACAAATCCTTTCGTGTGGTATAGTATTATAAAACAAACATTTTATGAACAACAATATTATCTAATTTTTTCATTATAATAGTCTAAAGATAATTTTTTTGAGAAAGTAATAAAAATGCTACACGATAAAATCGTACGGAAGCGAAGGGGAGTTTTATTGAATGTAACAAAGCGAAACTTCAAATGAAGTTCCAGATAGCGCGGATTTGTAATCCGTGTCCACCATGAACGACAAGAAAAAAGCCCTGATAAAAAATTATCAGGGCTTTTGTAAAGTGGCGGGCTGAGAGGTATCACAATCGAACAGCTAATGTTCCTTTTGTTGTATTTTAATAAGATTGGATGATGAAAGTTTTAGTATTAGCTATATGACTTATTGTTTATATCGCTCTGGGCTTTACGGATGTTATGAAAAGGAGCTGAGATCGCTCGGCTAGACTAAACTGCAATATGAAAAAGTGAGTTTCTACAACCTAAAAACCAGCAATTTCGAAAAACCGTTGTTATAAGCAGTGTGCTAAATTAGTTAAAAAGGAGTTATATTAATTAATACAATTTGATCTTTATTTTCAATTTTATATTCTTTTAAATCATTATCGAAAACAAGAATAATTGGGTTTGTATTTCGTAAGTGAAAATTATCATTACTGCTTCCACCGGATTCGTCGTTCTTTACCCAAACTTGACAAATTGCTTGAATGGTTGAAAAAACTATTTTATCTCTATCGGAATTATCTTCGTGGATTTTTTTATCAACCAATTTAATTGAATCAACTTTTATAACTGGCCTTCCTCGTCTGTCTTTAAAATCATTCAGAAGTTTACTATTAATCATTTCTCTTAACTCTCTTGAAATTTTCTCTTCATCTTTTTTTCCTAAAAATGTCATGATTGATTTTTGTTAGTTAATATTTCCGTATAAATGCAACTTTTTTTGAAATATTGGTTTACATCGCCTAGAGCATTGTTTTCACAAAACTCTTCACCTGTTTATTTTATGAAAAAGCTATATAGCTGTATTTCATAGAACCACAAGAAAGTAATTTATCGATAACAAAACAATACGTGTTTTTACCTGATTTATAGATACAGGAATTTTAAAGTACTGATTTATACTTCGTAAGGACTAGTTCTAAAATAGGTTTTTCAATTATTCCACTGCGATTTTTGAGATATTCAAATTGGACATGATATGGAATCCATAATCTGCCTTTCAATTTCGGAAATATTTTGTTGAAGATTTCTTCTCTAGTTTCTCGAGGATAATAATAAAAGTCAATTAGCGCAGATGTGTCAAAAATGACAATTGAGTCTTTCCAAAGCTCTTTCTCTTTTTCTGAACTTAATTTAAATTTTTCAAAACTTTCTCTGTTCATGATTATGGTTTTACAAGATTACTCACAGCGGTTGGCAGGTTTAAGAAGTTGGCGATTTCGGAGCACAAAGCTGTAAGTTTCCACGTCAGCCCGCCTGACGCAAATCCCATGTTGTAGGCAGTATTTCAATTATCCACCCAGTTGTCTTCTATACTCCATTGACTTATTCCATGCTGTAACCAAAGAAACATCTCCAAGTTTGAAACCTTTAATAAATGCATTATATCTCTGCTCTGGTGTGCCATGATGTTGAGGAGAATTAAATTGGTAATCACCTCTTGAATAAAACGCTCTAATACCATCTTCTAAGATTCTAAATTCTTTTGCTTCTTTGTCAAAAATTCGAACATAATCAGCAATATGCCAGCCAGCCAGAAAGTCGGCTTGTAATTCGTTGTTACGACTGTTACGAGCCACTCCCATTTTAGCTTGTAGAATATGAGCACATTCATGTGCTATAATTGCATCTATTGAATACGTTCCACCTGCTTTACCATCCTTTAAAAGTTGATATGGATCAAGACCTAATTTTCTACTCTGTGCAAAAAAATCTTTTCTCCAAATTTGAAATTCAGTTTGTACTAGTTTTCCACCAATTCGAATTATTCCATCTCCAGATCCGTTAAAATAAGCAAAAGCATTTGGTGAATATCCGTCATTATAATAAGCTACATTTGGATTAATTTCGAATTTAGCAATCGCATATTGTGCACCAATTGAAATAAATCGGTCTAGCATGTCGGCTTGTTCTTGAGTTTCTGCCCATTTTTTTATTGTTGTGATGGGAGTTTGATTTACAGCATCTGAAAAATTCAAACTCATACATCCTTCATGACTTTCCACTCCTTGTGGAGATTTTCCTAAATCCGTAGACATTTTCGGGGAGCAACTTTCAACGAAAAGGATGAATAAGAAGAAAAATAATATTAATATTAATAGTTGTTTTGTATTTCTCATGTTAATTTTATTAGTCGGTTTTTAATATTGCCTACAACAATGTTATTTCACGAAATTCTTGCGTGAAAAGCGATATAGTCATATTTAGTAAACTCTAAAGAAAGTAATTTGCAGATAATAAAGCAATACGTATTTTTACTTAATTTATTAAGATAAAGCATTGAAATAGAATTTGTAATAAATTAGAAGAGTGGTTTATTTGTCAGAGAAGAGTAGCGCAAAAAATACAGTAAACAAAAAAGCCCTGATTTTAAAATCAGGGCTTTTGTAAGGTGGCGGAGAAAGAGGGATTCGAACCCCCGGACCTGTTACAGTCAACAGTTTTCAAGACTGCCGCAATCGACCACTCTGCCATTTCTCCAATATGTTACAACCGCTTTAGGATTGCGGTTGCAAATATAGTGTGTTTTCCGGGTTTTACAAGTCTTTTACGCTATAAAATCACTAAAAAAAGTAACTGAATTTGTAACTGGTTTATAGTGATTGACTTATAAAATCAGGATTTATTAAAAACCTACATATTCTGTGATTTCAAGACCGTATCCAATCATACCCACACGCTTTGTTTGTTCGGAATTGGATAATAAACGAATCTTGCAGATATCCAAATCGTGTAGCATTTGCGCTCCGATTCCAAAATCTTTAGTATCAATCTTGATCTGAGGTGCTTTGTTTACGCCTTGTGCCTGTAAATTTTTCAGTTCAGACAAACGGTTTAACATGTCAGATGACTGGATTTCCTGGTTGATAAACAATATCGCGCCACGGCCTTCCTCGTTGATACGACGGAACATATCATCCAGACGTTTGTCAGCATCATTCGTAAGCGTACCCAAAATATCGTTATTCACATGCGTGGAATTGATACGCGTCAGGATCGACTCACCAGAACTCCAGCTTCCTTTGGTAAGCGCAATATGCACCTGCTTGTTGGTAATCTGAAGATAGGCACGAAGACGGAAAGTTCCGAAACGGGTTTCAATCTCGAAATCTTCTTTTTTCTGAATCAGACTATCATGTTGCATTCTATAGGCCACCAAAGCTTCAATCGATACGATTTTAAGATCAAATCGCTTGGCTACTTCCATCAATTGCGGTAAGCGTGCCATGGATCCGTCCTCGTTTAAGATCTCTACCAGAATTCCGGCCGGTTTTAAGCCTGCCAGACGCGCTAAATCGATAGCGGCTTCTGTGTGACCGGTACGACGCAATACACCGCCTTGTTTGGCGCGTAATGGAAAAATATGTCCTGGTCGGCCCAGGTCTTCCGGTTTAGTGTCGTCATCGACTAGTGAAAGTATCGTTTTGGCTCTGTCGTGAACCGAAATACCAGTTGTACAACCGTGACCTTTTAAGTCTACCGAAACAGTAAACTGGGTTTCATGAAGTACGGTATTATTGGTCACCATCAGATTTAAGTCCAGTTCATTGCATCGGGCCTCGGTTAATGGGGCGCAGATCAGACCACGTCCATGTGTGGCCATAAAGTTGATCATTTCAGGAGTAACTTTTTCAGCCGCAGCGATAAAATCCCCTTCATTTTCGCGATCTTCATCATCGACAACAATAATGATTTTACCTTGTCGGATATCTTCAATAGCTTCTTCTATAGTGTTGAGTTGTATGGTTGTGTTAGTTGCCATTTTGGGTGTTATTATTTTTAAAAAGTTTTTCAGAAAGTTTTTGGAATGGTAATGTAATCCAGTCAAAATTAATCATAACGCCAATATCGTTGGTGGCACGATAGGTTAGGAATATCGCCAGAGGCGTTAACACAATGGATGCCATCCAGGTTCCTAAAAAGGGAGGAATACCATTTTCCTGAGCCACTTTTTTACCGAATGTATTAATGAAGTGGTAAATAATAAAGATAAGTACCGCAAATACGATTGGTAATCCCAGTCCTCCTTTACGGATGATGGCTCCCAGTGGTGCCCCGATAAAGAACATTAGCAGACAGGAAAAAGCGACTACAAATTTTTCGTGGAGTACAATCCAGTGTACGTTGATGTTTTTTTGTTTTTCAAGTAAATCGGAACTATTACTGTCGATAGAATAGTTTAGACTCGTGATATTGTTTTTGGCGATTTCCAGAACTTTGTATTGCATTTCCGGTGCCATCAGTGACAATAGGTCTTTTGTTTTATTCGGGTCACCACCAGCAGTATGTCTGGGTTTCAACGCATAATCGGTTCCCTGTATGATGTTATCAGCAAAAGAAAGTTTATCCTTTTTTAGATTGGTTTCGAGTGAGTCGATCGTAAAATTCAACTCATTCAGGGTAAGCATGGTATTCGTATTGGTGATTTTTTCGTTTTCGTCTACCGGATTTAAAACGGTCAAATCGATATTTACGCGGTATTTTTTAAAGGCAGCTTTGGCAAACGGCTCTCTTTTACGTTCTTCATAGTTTTTAGGCATCACATCCTCATAATAATAACCATCGAACAGATCCAGTTTTAGAATATTTGAATTCTCTTCGTTGATCAATAAACCTCTTTTGGCTTTAATAACCGATTTGTTACCGGTTCCGAGATTGGATTTCTCGTGCATGGTTACGCCTTGTAATTGCTCGCCTTTTTCACCGGACTTTTTGTCGACTTTAATAGAAATATTACCAATTTTATTAAAAAGACCTTCGGCTATAGCCATGGCGGGTTTGGTATGGAAAATTTCTTTTCGGAGGTTTACGAAGTTATATTCGGCTTTTGGAATGACATTGTTGGCGAAAAAAAAGGATACAAAGCTCAGAATCACAATAAAAATGTTCAAACTTTGCATTGCCCGTTTCAGGGAAATACCGGACGATTTCATCGCAGCAAATTCATAATTTTCGGCAAAACTTCCAAAAGTCATGATCGAAGCCAGCAAAATAGAAAGTGGCAATACCAACGGAATCATTTTAGGCGAATAGAAAAGCAGGAATTGAAATACAAGCCAGGCATCGAGATCTTTACCTGCTAATTCGGCAATAAAGAGCCATATTCCCTGTAAAATGAATATAAAAAAAAGGATTACAAATACCGTAGCAAATGTAATCAGAAAGCTTTTAAGAATGTAACGGTCTAATATTTTCACCCGATAATTAATCTAATTTATTGATGTAGTAATTAGGATATTTACTCTCGGTAAAGGTAAAATGATTTTTCGAAATAGGCTGATTCGTTTTAAAAGAATTAACAGTAAGCGTAGTTTTTGTACCGTCTTTCGCAATTTCGATCTTATTATAGATGTGTTTGGTTTGAGTATCAATGCCTAACAGTATTTCTTTGGTTTTATCTTTTGAACTAAGTGGCGTTAGTTTTACATACTGAATTTTTCGCCCGCGGATGTTTTGCAGGATATCCCAGTTGTATTTATAACCGGAATTAAAGAACGTTAGCATTTTGGATGGCGTGATGGAATTTTCATCATTTTCGTTGTATTTGGAAATCGTTACCTCTTCATCTTCCGGAATGATAGTATAATTTTTCTTTCCGTCGAAGATACGGGTAACGCCCATAAAGTTCAAAACAAACTGGTTCCCTTTTAAAGTAAGGTTTCCTTTGCTATCCTGATTTTGGTTTTGTTTTTGATTTTGCAGGGTAAAGCGAAAATCGATTACGATGTTATCATAACTTTTGGCTTTTGCAGAAACTTCATCCAGCAGGTCTTTTGCCTTTTTGGAATCCTGGGCCTGTAACGTCAAACCAAATAGGAGTAGGGTTAAAAATTGAAAAAAAGTACGCATTTTACAAATCATTTAGTTCATTAGCAAAGAATTGATCAAGAGATACAAGATCAGGAATCAATACGCTACGGGCTTTGCTGCCTTCGAACGGACCAACGATTCCGGCTGCTTCCAGCTGGTCGATTAGTCGTCCGGCGCGATTGTATCCCAATTTCAATTTTCTTTGTAACAAAGAAGCCGATCCCTGTTGTGCGGTTACAATAATTTCGGCGGCATCTCTGAATAAAGAATCTCTATCGGAAATATCAATATCAAGACTTATGCCACTTTCTTCACCAACGTATTCCGGAAGCAAATAAGCATTCGGATAAGCTTTTTGAGAGCCAATAAATTCGGTTATTTTTTCCACTTCGGGGGTATCAACAAAAGCACACTGTACACGGGTAAGATCGTTACCTTGCGTATACAGTAAATCCCCGCGTCCAATCAACTGATCGGCACCCTGACTGTCCAGAATCGTTCTGGAGTCAATTTTGGACGTAACACGGAAGGCGATCCGAGCCGGGAAATTGGCTTTGATAATACCGGTAATAACGTTTACCGATGGACGTTGTGTTGCGATGATCAAGTGAATTCCGATAGCACGTGCCAACTGCGCCAATCGGGCGATAGGTGTTTCCACTTCTTTACCAGCGGTCATGATCAGGTCGGCAAACTCATCGACAACCAAAACGATATACGGCAGGAACCGGTGACCGTTTTCCGGATTTAGCTTGCGGAGTTTGAATTTTTCGTTGTACTCCTTAATGTTCCGAACCATCGCATCTTTTAGGAGGCTGTAACGGTTGTCCATTTCAATACAAAGTGAATTCAGTGTATTGATCACTTTTGTGTTATCGGTAATAATGGCATCCTCGGTATCCGGAAGTTTGGCCAGATAATGGCGTTCGATTTTATTAAAAAGCGTAAGTTCCACTTTTTTAGGATCCACCAGTACAAATTTTACTTCAGCCGGGTGTTTTTTATACAGTAATGATGTTAAAACAGCATTTAGTCCAACGGATTTACCCTGTCCGGTGGCACCAGCCATTAAAAGGTGTGGCATTTTTGCCAGATCGACTACAAAGGTTTCGTTAGAAATCGTTTTTCCTAAGGCAATAGGCAACTCCATTTCGGCTGTCTGAAATTTCGGAGAGCCGATAACGCTCTTCATTGAAACCATAGTCGGTGAATTGTTTGGAACTTCAATACCAATAGTTCCTTTACCCGGTATCGGAGCGATAATACGGATTCCCAAAGCGGCTAATGATAAAGCGATATCATCTTCAAGGCTTTTGATTTTGGAAATACGAATACCGGCTTCCGGCACGATTTCGTATAAAGTCACCGTAGGTCCTACGGTTGCTTTGATTTGCGCAATGTCGATTTTGTAATTGCGAAGCGTTTCGACAATACGGTTTTTATTTTCTTCGAGTTCCGCCTGGTTGATTGTGATACCGCCGGAATTATACTCTTTAAGAAGATCGACGGATGGGAACTGATAATTGGACAAATCGAGTGTCGGGTCAAATTCTCCGAAGTCTTTAACCAGCTTAGCTGCCAGATTTTCTTCAACAAAGGTTTCTTCTTCTATTTTTTCGATTACAAAATGCTCATCATCTGTTTTGATAATTTCGGATGATGGTACAGATGTTGGAACAACGGGAGGCGTGACTACCGGAATAATCGGTTCTGCCGGTTTGGTTTTTAACGTGATCTCCGAGGCATGCTCAATAGTTGGTTTTAGCGATTCCTGATCGATTTCAAAAGCAGAAGGTTTGGTTTTTAATTCGATATTGGACAAAACTTCATCGTCTTCTTCGCTATTAAAATCCAGACTCGGGTTGGATGTTTCGATCGATTCGTCGATAATTTCATCCGGAAGCGGAACAGGTGTAATAACTGTGTTTTGCGCAATCGGAGCATCCTGATTTAATTCGTCGCTAAAAGACTGATTGGTTTTTTCAAAGAAATTTTTGATGCCTTCGGTCGAAATTTTTATTTTCAGAATCAGGTAGACAATAATGCCAAAAAGGAGCACCAGGAAAGTACCTGTTTTTCCGAGATAATCCTGAACAAAAAGGTTCATTTCATAACCGATGATTCCTCCTAACTGCGGAACATAATTCCAGAAAAAACCGAACAGTATGGACAAAATTACCATCGCAAATAAGTCCCAGAAGATACTCTTTTTGAGTTTTCCAAGTGACAAGTCGACTAATAAATAAGCACCGGCTAAAAAGAATAGCCTAACAAATAAAAAAGAAGCCACACCGAATCCTTTGTATAAAAAGAAATCGGATAGGAAAGCTCCAAATTTTCCTAACCAGTTATAGGTTTTTTCACTGCGATCCCCAAAGTCGGTTAAGGCACTCTGATCGTAATCCCCGTAGATATAGTAGGAAATAAAAGAGAGTAACAAGGCTACCGAAAATAAAACGAGCAAAGCCCCGAGCAGGACTTTGTACTGGCGTGATAACTGCCATGTAAACTTCGGTTTTGCTGTTTTTTCCCCTTTATCGGGAGTGTCTTTTTTTGTTGTTTTTGCCATTTAAAAATTCGAAATTATGTTGCCAAAAAATGCAGTAAACCTTGCATTAGGTTAGCCGTGGCAAATATATGATTAATCCCACAGCAATAGCGGCCATTGCAGCAAAAAATACGGCTCCGGCGGCGATGTCTTTAATAAACCCGATTTTCTGGTGGTAGTCCGGATGAATAAAATCGGCTATCTTTTCGACAGCCGTATTCAATCCTTCAATACTAAGCACCAATCCGATCGCAAGGGTCTGGATAAGCCATTCCTCTTTTGAAATATGAAAATAAAATCCGGCCAGAGTTACCACTATTGCCAGGCTAAATTGAACCATGACACTGTGTTCGGTCGTGATCAGTTTATAAGCGCCTTTAAAGGCAAATACAAGGCTTTTCAGCCGACCGGTAAAAAAGGAATTATCTTTTTTCATTCCGCTATTTAAAGTGCTGCCAAAGCATTATCGTAATTTGGCTCGTCAACGATTTCCGGAACCTGCTCACTATATTGAACCACTCCGTTTTCGTCAACTACAATAACTACGCGTGAGTGTAAACCGGCCAAAGGACCGTCAGTGATGGTCAATCCGTACTCTTTACCGAAATTTCCGTCTCTGAAATCAGATAAGTTGATCACATTTGATAAACCTTCTGCGCCACAAAAACGAGCCTGAGCAAATGGTAAGTCACGCGAAATACACAATACTTTTGTATTTTCCAGATTACTGGCTTTTTCGTTAAATTTACGTACCGATGCCGCGCAAGTACCGGTATCAACGCTAGGGAAGATGTTTAATACAACCTTACTTCCTTTAAAGTCGGATAACGAAGCCGTGGAAAGGTCGTTTTTTACCAGTTGAAAATCTTTTGCGTGTGTACCTACCTGTGGTAATTCTCCATTGGTATGGATCGTATTTCCCTGTAAAGTGATTTGTGCCATTGTTTAATTTTTTTTAGTATTCAAAAGTATAAAATTATATCGGAAATATAAAAGCCGGTTTTTTTAGAATAGACTTTAAATAGTCAAATGAGGACTATGGTGGATTGAAACTTTTCTTGCACTGGAAAAAACAGTAAATTAAAGTAGTAACAACAGCACTTCGTTATCAAAAATATAAGACCCGATACGATCAGGTCTTATATTTTTTAGATGGCTGAATTATGCTATAGCAATAAAAATATCCACTTCAGCATTTTCCGGATTGCTTGCTTTTTCGGAATACACTTCGAAATCGGCGGTATAAGCTCTGTTTCTGTCGGAGTTCCATATGTCGAACCAGGCTTCGGCAAGAGCGCCTTTAAAAATATTACCTTTAGCGACTACTTTTTCATAGGTGCCGGACATAAAAGTTTTTGAAACCATTCCATTCGGAACAAGGCTAGTATCGGATACACGACAACCCAAAATGGTTGTATACGGTTGCGTATGATCTTTTTCGTAATCGGTATAAATGCAATAAATGGTAGTGTCGATTTTATTTGGAATTTTTTCCAGGAGATTCTCCGATATAAATTGTTGCCATAATGCTCCGATATCGGTCATCGCCTGTTGGTTTTCATTAGTAGTGCGTACCGAAATTCCGATAACGCTAAAAGATTCTATTTTTTCGGTATTCATATTTTTGTTTTAAAGATAAACTGGAAACAGATTGTTCAAAAGTATTCATTTTATAACTGATTTCAAGGCACAATCGACCAAAAATCAAGTGTCATCCGGGTTTCATCGATCATTTCCATTAAAGGCATGCAATTAGAATCGGAAAGATAACCGGAACAGATTTGCTGTGTGGTTTCCAATGTGGTGCCAAAAGTCACTTCTGCATACCGATCTTCCGAAAGGGATCCAATGAAATGCAATTGGGTGTTTGGAAACCGCGACAGGTAATTTCGTTCAATAGTATCGGAAACCATTAGCAATTCCTGAAGATTTCCTTTTTTTAAGGCAAATGTTCCGAATTCAATACAAGAAAAATGTTCCGGAACGAGGCGTGCTTCTTTTTCGATGTCCAGATAATGTATTTCGACTGTTCTTTTATCGATAAGATTTAGAAAAGAAAGCGCGCCGGGATTCGAAACGATATCTTTTTCAATTGCAGTAAGTACGGCAGTGTGTTCGGCCAGAAGAATATTAGCATATTCTCCTTTATCATTTTTAGCCAGACAGTGAAAAACAATGCCTTTTTGATGTGCGAGGAAATGATTTTCGAAATCAGAAATACTTTTTAATAATGCTGCTTCTGTAGCCTTATCCGTTATCCGGAAGCGGGTAAATTCCATTACGGAAGCCTTTTGGCGGGGTACTTTTATCATGCTGGTTTTGTGATTAAATTACTAACAGCACGAAAGTAGTAGTGGCGAGTGACAACAGTATGTCAGTTGCCGGAAATAAAATTATTCGTTGGGTTCGATATGAATCAGAATATGGCCCAGTTCCGGAATTTGTTCTTTTAGCGTATCCTTAAGCCGGTGTGCAATTTCATGGCCTTCTTTAACGGTAAGATGCGCATTTACAATTGCATGCAGATCCACATGGTATTTCATACCGGATTTTCGGATAAAGCATTTTTCGGTATCCATAACACCGTCCACCTGAATTGAAACGGTACGTATTTCCTCGATCAGATCGTCGTAAAAATGTTCGTCCATAATTTCCCCCAAAGCGGGACGAAATATTTTATAGCTGTTATAAAGTATAAAAAAAGAGGCAAACAAAGCCGCCCAGTCATCGGCAGATTCATAGCCTTTACCAAAAAACAAGGCGATGGAAATCCCTATAAATGCTGCAAGTGAGGTAATAGCATCGCTTCGATGGTGCCAGGCATCTGCTTTTAAGGATGAACTGTTGGTTTCGATTCCTTTTTTATAAACCATTCGAAATGAAATCTCTTTCCAGATAATGATGGCACCTAATACAACCAGCGTATAGGGTTTTGGCAGGTCGTGTGGTGTACCGATATTGATAATACTTTCATAGGCAATAATAGTAGCCGAAGTAATTAGAAAACCGACAACAAGGAAAGTGATCAATGGTTCGGCTCGTCCGTGTCCGTAAGGATGATTTTTATCGGCTGGTCTATTGGAATATTTAATCCCGAACAACACCAGAAACGAAGCGAAAATATCGGTAGTCGATTCGATTGCATCGGCAATTAGGGCATAGGAATTGCCAAAATAACCGGTTAATCCCTTGATCAGTGCGAGAGCGGTATTCCCGATAATACTGAAATAAGTTGTTTTAATTGCGGTTTGTTCGTTCGTCATAGTAAGCTTCCAAATAGAGGTCGAAATTACATAAAATATAAATGTCCGAAGATTAAAAAAATGTTTTTTAAACGAGAACTATTTTTTCTGTTCGTAAGGGTTATGCTCCTTGCTGCGTTTCCATCCTTTGACCAGTTCAAACCAGATAACCGATAAAAATCCAACGGCACTACTAAGCGCTAATGATTGTAACGGTAGCTTTTCGAACTCAAAAAAGGATGTCAGTGGCGGAATAAACAACATCATGCCGAGCATCAGTAATGTCAATAAGATGATCCCTGTAATCATATTGTTTTTGTAGCGCAATGTTCGTATCACAGAATAATAAAACGAACGGTTCACCAGTGTCAGAAAAATATTAGCAATGATCAATGTAGTAAAAACCAGCGTTCGCGTAGCATTTTCACTATAGCCGTTATGAACCGCAAATTGGTACACAGTGATAATTCCGGCCGTTATACCCAATCCTTGTATGATGCTGGTAAAAAGTTCTTTCCAGTTAAAAAACGTTGTCGAAAACGGTCGTGGTTTCCGATTCATACTATTGGCTTCCATCGGTTCGTTTTCGTAGATAATGGAGCAGGTAGGCCCCATGATCAATTCGAGAAAAATCACATGAACCGGCGAAAAGATATTCGGATACATCCAGCCCAGAGCAAGCGGTAAAAACACCGTAAGGATAATAGGTATATGGATTGAAATAATATACTGAATTGCTTTTTTTAGATTGGTATAGATCCGTCTTCCCATGGCGATGGCGGTAACCATTTTTGATAAATCGTCTTCCAGTAAAATAAGGGAAGCTGCCTGTTTGGCAATTTCAGTACCTTTTTTTCCCATAGCGATACCGATATGCGCTGCTTTTAGTGCTGGTCCGTCATTGACGCCGTCGCCGGTCATGGCTACGATTTCGCCCTGAGCTTTTAAAGCATTGATGATTTTTAGTTTTGCCTCGGGATACATTCGGGTAAATATATGGGTATTTTGGACCCTTTGCTGTAATTCCCGTTCGTCCATCCGAATTAATTCGTCTCCGTTCAAACTGTTTTCACCACCCGAAAATTGAATCTGCCGCGCTATGGCAGTCGTGGTTTCGGCATTGTCGCCCGTTACAATTTTTACCGAAATTCCGGCTTTGTAAAATTGTTGCAGCACTTCGCCGATGTTTTTTTTCGGAGGATCGTAAAATGCTACGATTCCTTTAAAAACAAATGGGAAATCCTGTTGTTGTTTCGGATATTGATTTCCTTCAAAAGAGGCTTCGGCTACGCCAAGAACACGGTAACCGTTAGAAGCGAGTTGTTGAATCGCATTGGTAATTTTATTTTTTTCTGATTTGCTAAATGAAATACAATTTAAAAAAGCTTCGGGTGCCCCTTTGGCAGCAATAATGCGGTTTTGGGAGCTGTTTTCGAAGATATGTGTCATCATGGGAGGCTTACCGCCTAAAGGATATTCATGTGCCATTTTATAATCCGGCCGTTCATCATGTTTATACGTTTCTTTGTAGGCTTCGTGAAGTGCTATTTCCATCGGATCAAAAGGAATTGGTTCACTGGACCACATTGCCATGCGGATAATTTCACGTACTTCTTTATTGGGATTACCGGAATAATCCGAAATCGTATCGGTTTGAAAGGAATAGATTTTTGCCAGGCTCATTTTGTTTTCGGTAAGCGTGCCGGTTTTATCGGTACAGATCACGGTAGCACTGCCAAGGGTTTCCACCGTTTTCATTTGTTTGACCAATATTCCCAACCGCATTAAGCGCCAGGCTCCGAGTGCCATAAATGTGGTAAAAGCTACGGGGATTTCTTCCGGGAGTATACTCATGGCGAGCGTTAAGGCTTTGAGTAAACTGTCGAGCAGGTTTCCGGAATGATAATAATTAATACTCCATACGATCAGGAAGATAACAGCGCCCAAAAGCACCATTTTTTTGACAAAATTCCCGATTTGTTGTTCGAGCGGCGTTTTTTCTTCTTTGATATTTTCGAGGCTTTTTCCGATTTGCCCCAATCGGGTTTGATTACCAATAGCCGTAACGATAGCAATCGCAAGTCCGCTTACAACGGTGGTTCCCTGATAGAGATAAGGTTCCGGACTTGCAGGGTCTTTGGATACGGAAAGGGATTCGCCGGTAAGAATCGATTCGTTAACCGAAAAGTCATTCGCCTGTATAATCCGGGCATCGGCAGCAATAGAAGTTCCTTCTTCCACCACGAGATGATCGCCTACAACGAGTTCGGTACTTTTTATTTTTTCGGTAATGCCGTTGCGAATCACGGTACATTCCGGTTCGGTATAGGCTTTTAATTTTTCGAGAGCATTCCGGCTTCGGGAATCCTGATATAAGGAGATGGCGGCTACGAGAACAATGGCTGAGGCAAGAAAAATGGCATCGCCGGTATCACCACTGATAAAATACAATAGTGCTGCGACTAAAAGCAATATCACCATCGGTTCTTTTAGCAATTCTTTTACAGCTTTTCGGAATCCGTTTTCTTTTTTGTAATCGACTTCGTTTTTACCGTGTTTTTTTCGGGATTCGAGTACTTCCCGAGTGGTAAGGTCTTTACTATCCTGCATGGTTTATAAGATTAAGGAATTAACGTTGTATAAAACCGGTTATTTTTTGCATATAGCTATCACCAAAATTATCCTGCGATAATTTAGTAAAGCCTTCCAAATGATTCCCGTCAAATTCGATTAATTGTCGGTTTTTAGCCATTTCTGAAAATAACGTACTGTCTGCTGTCGTAGTCATTTTGTCCTGTTTTCCGGTAAAAAGCAAATAAGGACAATGGATGGTGGACGATAATTTTTGAATGTTGAAATTTGTATCCGGTAGGAGTATCGTTTTATTTTTGGCCTGTTTGATTTTGGCAGCAATCGCAGATGGATCGACAACCAGGCCTTCGGCAATTACAAAATCGACCGCTTGTTTTTGTAGGGCCATATTGGTCATAATGGTTCCCATGGAAAGTGCCCAGACACCGGTTTTGTTACTTTTACCATTGGTTTTAGTCCATTGGATTACAGCTTCCAGATCGGTTGCAAATTCATTATAATACAAGAAATCATTATTGATCGTAAAATCCTGACTTTGCCCGAAACCGCGATAATCAAAAAGCACCACAGTATAACCATTATTCGATGCGACCCAAGCCTGATTGAGCCAATAGGACATGTTCCCGGAATCGCCATAAGCCAGAATAAGAGTTGTTTTTTTATTGTTCTCCGGATTGGGCTGAATTGTCCAGGAAAGCAAGGCATATCCATCGGAAGTGGTAATGGTATTGGTAGTGTAGTGTAACGAAAGATCTTCCGGTTTTGCGATATAATTTTTATCCGGTTTTAATGCCCAGCTGTAAGTAAATGACAGTAAAATGAGAAAGGAAATAAAATACTTTGCCATGAGGAATGTATTTAGTTTTTGGATTCCCTTAAAAGTACCGATTATTTAGCCAATTTCAAAGATTTTTTTCTTTTCGGATTGGTTTAAGCATTGGGATTTTTATAAGCTTGCCGCACCATGTTTTTAACAACCATACGGTGAAAGGGTTTTATAAACTGCATATACATACGCCCTTTACGGTTGTTGTACGATACCAGAGTAGTCACTTTTATATTATATAAAGGTGTTTGTGTAGTTGTGATCACGGCTCTGAAATTTAGATGCGTGTCATTGGCTCCCAATAGTATTTCATTTTCGGTTATTGAAAAAATCCGGAAAAATCCAATGTAATGGCCTACTTCAAAACCGACTTTATAGTCAGCAGGTTTGTTGTTTTTCAGACCGATAAAACGCACCATAAAATTCCGGACAGTAAACAGGACACGGATCCATTTTGGGGAACGACCAAAGATTAGTTGGGTTATTTCTGTAATTGAATTTGTATGATTTGTGGTAGCGAAAGTATCGGAAAAATCAATTCGGATTAAACTACTAATAGCGTTTTCACCAGGCGTATAGTTAACTTCAATTACTTTCATAGGAGTAAATACTTTAGGGCAAATGTACTAAATAAAGTTAAAATTAGTACATATGTACTAATTTTTATATTTTTGTAGTATGAATAAAACAAAAAAGAAAATATTGGAAGCGGCTTTAGAGCTTTTCAATACTTACGGATTACCGAATGTGAGTCAGCGAAAAATCTCAGAGTATTTGGGAATAAGCCCCGGAAATCTAACCTATCATTTTAAAAAGAAAGAAAATATAGAGGAGGCCTTATATTCTGACCTGGTTAACTGGATTAGTGAAGAATTTAGACAGATGGGCGAGAAGGAGGTGAGTTTACAGAATCTGATCACTTTTGTGGATAGCTTTTTTGTTACCATTTATGCCTATCGTTTTGTCTATTTGGACATCGTGCACCTGATGCGTAATAACGATATTATTTCGGCGCATTATAAACAACTGATCATTTCACGGAAGTTACAGTTTTTACGAATGATAGAACAATTTATCGATTCCGGTTTGTTTCGCGAGGCAGAATTACTGGACGAATACGAAATGTTGTATAAGCGCATCCAGATTATTTTGGATTTTTATCTTTCGGCCGAAGAAATCACCGAAAATGCGATCGGTTATCGTCCAATGGGAAACCATACACTTTTATTTATGCATTCTATTTATCCGTATCTGACCTTAAAAGGGAAAAAACAATTTCAGGAAATCCTGCCGCTTTATGAATAACGACAGTAAAGAATATTACGAGTGATTGGTGGCGATATGGGGAAAATTTTCAATAATTTTCCATTCATTATGATCATCTAATACCAGTGAGATAAAGGAAATAAACGACAAAGCGCTGCTTTTTAATTCTGCTTTGACCATAGCAATCTTACCGATCTGATCCACAGAAATAATGGTTAGTTCGCGAGGTTTTCCGCCAAATACTTTGTCTTCGATCAATTTCAAGTAATCGGTTTTACTGAAAATTACCACGCCTTCTTTTTCAAAAAAGCCGTTTTGTGTATTCCTGAAGTCCTGATGCAATACCCGATTCAATAGAGCGGTATCGCTGTTGTCGCCTCCTCTGATAAAATCGGTTACGGCGTTTAAAAGGGCTGTATTCATATTAGTTTCCGTTTTCTGCAATATTTTTTACAATTTCCAACGCCTGCGGAAATTTTTGGTTAAAATAGTCTTCAAAGTCTTCTGTAATGTCCATGCTGATTTCCAGTTGTGTTACCTCTTCCAAATCGATTAAAATATAGTTTTCCATCGCTCCGGTCCATTTTTTACTTTCCTCGTCCAACGGTTCTTCTTTACCGTTTTTAAGAATTCCGAGATGCTTAAAAGACATGATTTCATTCGGCACCATTTGATCAATAATACTGTACATACCACTCTGACTGTCGTCTACAAACAGGATGCGACTACCTTCCTGCCAGTCGGAAACAGCGGTTGAGCCTTCGCTGAAAACAGCAGCCCATTTACGGTAGTTGGTGTCTTCCCATAGCGCATTCCATACCGTGGTACGCGGCGCTTTAATATCGATTTTAAAATGTAGGATTTTCATAAGTTGGAGCTTTTGAGGTTAGTTTACTTTTAGGGATGCTGTTTTAATAATAATATCAGTATCGGAAATCTGACTATATCGAATGATCACATTTCCTTTTTTATGTTTATCGATCTCAATCGGTATCACGTCATTTTCCCATTGGGTACAATGCGTCGAAAAAGGTTTGACCGCATAGATCCATTTTCCGTCTTTTAAAGTCCACACATAATAGGAACGCCAGCAACTGGTAAACCATTCGGGCAGCAGGCCAATTTCGTCGGTTTTGTTTCCGTTCAGGTCACCTTTATTAGTAGGGTTACCGCCAATACAGTCCTGAATACTAATGGCGGGGATTGTCGTGTCGGAAAACCGGATATAAGCAGTGCAACTACCAATGCAGTCCATTTCATTAGCACTCAGTTGCGGTGCTTCCAGCCACATATACTCCGTTTTGCCGTCGCCATTATAATCGCCTTTTAAGGCATCTTCCGGAATTTTAAAAGCGGATGCTTGTTTTTTAGCATGATTTTTATCGGTTATAAGATCGCTTTCCGCTATGATTTTCCAATCGGGAGCATCATTTTTAAAAACCAGATAAGAGGGATAATTTTCGTTTTTTCCGTTATACCGTACCGTTTTCAGAAAACTGCATTTCACAGTACCATCGGTCTGTTTTTCGATTATAATGTTGTTTACGGTTTGTTTAAAATCCGGGAATTTTTTTAATAGCGCTATTTTCCGGGTAATACAGCCGGCTTTGCTTTCCGGTTTCCCATAAAATAACACGGTAGTAGCAAACAACGATTCGAACGAATCGGTAGTAGTACTGTTGTGTGCGTTGTTCCACCGTTGAACCAAAGCGTGAAAAGGAGTGTCCGTAATTGACGGATTACCGGCAAAAATAACCCGGCTGATCAACAGAAAGCTACAAAAAAAGAGGTGTTTCATCGTTATAAATATCACTCAAAATCAGGAAAACGGTCGGATACCAGTGCTAAGTTGATATGATGTTCCAAAAGTGCCTTCAAAGAGGCCAAAACGAGTGTAAAGCCTTCGGTAGAGTTGCGAACATCGGCAATAATTTCGTCTACAGTTCCGTCGTAACCGGAATCGGTAATGCTCACAAAAGTGGTGTTGTCTTCCCGTGCGGTAAACGCAAACTCAACCGTGGTAGGCCATTCGATTACGATACGTTTATTGGGTTCGATGGTTTTTACGGTTATGGTAACGGAATGGTGGTACATTTCCCAATCCCATTGTACGGATTTCCCGGCTTCGAGCGGTCCGCTGCTTTTGGTAAACCAGAATTTTGTGGTGATATCCGGGTTGATAAAGGCTTCAAATACTTCAGAAACCGGTCTGCGGATAAACATTGCGGCTTTAGCGCTATACGTTTGTGGATGCATAGGAGATATTTTTAAGCGCCATTATAGGCTTGTTGCAGAATACTGATATCGAGTTTGTCCATTTGTAATAAAGCCATCATCACACGATGGGACTTTTCAGGATCGTTAGAACCCATAAGTTCGCCTATAATTGCAGGTACGATCTGCCAGGATACACCGTATTGATCCTGTAACCAACCGCATTTTTGCTGCTGACCACCTTCGGAGAGTTTATGCCATAAAAGATCAATTTCGTCCTGATTGTGACAATTTACGACAAATGAAATGGCCGGTGTAAAGGTAAATTGCGGACCGCCATTCAGTGCGACAAATTCCTGTCCTTCCAATAGAAAACTAGCTGTCATTAGCGTACCGGCAGGAGCAGGGCCACCTTCACTATAATAACTGGTTTTGAGTACGCGGGCATTGTTGAAAATGGAAATATAGAAATTCATGGCTTCTTCCGCCTGATTGTTAAACCAGAGAAAAGGCGTTATTTTTTGAATAGGCTTGTCCATAATCGATTATTTTTGATTGTTATCTCAAATTTAGCAGAATTGTAGGAATAAAAGAAGCTTTTAATTACTAAAACACAAGTAATTTGTTGTAAGTGTGCTGAATAAAGATAAAAACGAATGAGGTAAATCAAAATAAAACAAGTGATCATTCAATTTTTTGAATGATCACTTTTAAATCAAGGTTTATATATTCCGTTAAAAAGGATTATCCGCCATTTATCCGGATCTTCATACGTTTCACTTTTTCCGTTCCAATAGGGATTTTCCGGTGCTACGGGAGTGATTCCAAAATCGGTCATCCGTTGTACGGCCTGATGGTATTTTTCGGGTGTGTCGAAATAAAAAACCAATAAATTTTCGCGGGTTGGTTCCGGTAAAGCAGTCTGACTGTTGTGCTGGGTAAACTCCAGGTGATACTGTTCGCCGGGAAGACCAAGCATAACGCCATCATAGCCATCGTGTCCGGAAAAAGAACCCAATTCTTGTAAGCCTAAAGCCTCTTTATAAAAAGTTGTGACAGCTTTTAAATGGTTTGTAGGTCGTGCGATTCGAAACTGAACGGCACTTAATCCGGTTGTACTTTCGTTCATTGTAGTAGTTGTTTTTGTTTTGTTCTGACAGGCGGTTAGGAGCGTTAACCCGGCCAAAACGGCTGTTGCTAAAAAAGATTTCATATAATTTTTTTGGCAAAGTTCCGGTAAAACTACAGGGACATCAAGAGCAGTATGGCGGTTAAAAGAACCAATTTTACCGAAGTTGACGGTATTCGGATGGTGTTTGTTTTTTTTGTGCTTTAAAAAAACGTCCAAAATGAGAAATCGTATCGAAATTCAGAAAAATAGAAATCTCTTTAATGGTCAGTTCAGAATAGCGCAACAAAAATTCCGATTCCAACAGAATGCGTTGATGAATCAAATCAATGGCAGAATAGCCTATTTGTTGTTTGGTACATTCGCTTAGGTATTTCGGGGTGATATGCAATAAGTCGGCATATTCTTTTACGGTTTTAAGCGAGGCAAAATGACGGTCAATCAGTTTTCGGAATTTATGAACAATCTGAAACTGCCGGTTCATATTGGTAGTGGAATTGAGCAGACAGATTTCACAAACGCGATTGTAATCGAAAAGAATCTGAACCAGATACAGTCGTATCATATCCAGAAAAAAAGGATTGGTCTTATTTTGTTCTTCCAGGATCTTATCGAACTTATACAGATTGGCCTCAAAATTGACCGCGTCCAGTTCAAAAATGGGCGGATAATCCGGATTGATGTAAAGCAACTCATCTAAAATAGCGGTATTCAGAAACCCTTTTCTTAGAAAATCGGATCGGAATATAATAAGTTTGGCTTTAAAATCGTCTGAAAACCCGGATAAAGCATTAATGTGTTCGGCCGGAATAATAGCGATATCTTGGGCTTTTATGGTAAATTGATGTTGACCAACAATACTATCCAGGCTACCGGAAAGGCAAAGCAGTACGCTCGTAAATCCAAAACGGGCCACGCCAACTGGTTTTACGGAATGATCAATTTCAAGGACTGCGAAATCGTCATGGAACGGCTTTGAATCGGCTTTTTCGGTTAATCCGGAAAAAAGCGAAATAAAAGTCGGGATATCCAAAGGTTTCGGCCGTTGTAAAAAAAGTTCTTTGTTAATGTAGCATTGTTTTTCCAGCATGATAACCAGTTTCGATTATATTTTAGTAACGGTATTCGTATAACTTTTCGTGTTATAAATGTACGATTTTTTTATATTATTCTGAAAAACAACACTTTTTGATTATTTTTTTTAAATTTGTTATAATCTGAAAAGAAAAATAAAACCCGAAACCGCTTTTGTTTTTAAGTGGAAAACAGCCCCCTTTAATCTTTTGATCAAATGTTTTTCGGAATAGCTTTTGTATGCTGTAGTATAAAAGCCAGTCGGTTTTCGACAGTGTCTTTTGGAACTTCTATAATGGTATAACCGTATTGTCGGTATGTTGTTACCATTTGCTTGTAGGTCGCAACGGCTTCTTCCCAACTTTGCTTGCGTTCGGCATCGGTATGATAAATCGCTTCCCAGGGTGGTAGGATAAAAACGTTGCAATTGTAACGATACTCCCGGGCATATGCTGTCATTCTTTCGGTAATCGGTTGCTTTGTCAATTCGGCATAACATAACGTATCGGGAATGCCGCGATCGAAAAAAAAAGGCTGGTTTGTAATGTGCTTTTTTGCGGTTTCCGTATAGCTTACAACCGAACGTTCGAGCATGAGCTGCGTATATAAAATGTAATCCTGCCAGGGTAGCGCAGTACCGTTATCCCGGATTTGCTCGCTGATAATTTCCCGGGCGACTTCTGGGATACACAAATAACCACTTTGGGCGAGAGCGTCGAGTAAGGTGGTTTTTCCAGAACCGGGACCACCGGTTAGGACATAATAGTTATCCGGCATAAGCAATCTTTAAGTTGTAAATAAAATTAATAGCTGACGCTTCGATAGCAATACAATGATGAATGTTATTTATGTAAGTAGCAAAAAAAACCGGAACTAATTCCGGTTTTTTAAATGTCCTTTATTAATAAAGGCTTGGATATTTTGAAGGATTTACTTCGTTCATAATCTCATAAACCTTTTCGAAGATATCTTCTACAGAAGGTTTGGAGAAATAATCCCCGTCGGTTCCATAAGCCGGACGGTGCGCTTTGGCAGCCAATGTTTGCGGCTGACTGTCTAAGTGCAGGTATCCTTTTTGTGTATCAATGATCTGTTGTAAGATATAAGCCGAAGCACCACCCGGAACGTCTTCGTCGATTACCAATAAACGGTTGGTTTTGGCTACGCTTTTCACGATGTCATGGTTAATATCGAAAGGTAACAACGATTGTACATCGATGATTTCGGCATCAATACCTACTTCCTGTAATTCTTTAGCGGCCTGTTCTACCAAACGAAGCGTCGATCCATAGGAAACCAAAGTAATATCGCTACCTTCTTTAAGTGTTTCCACCACACCAATTGGCGTTTTGAAATCCCCTAAATTGGTTGGCATTTTTTCTTTTAAACGATAACCGTTCAAACATTCGATAACCAAAGCCGGTTCGTCGGTTTCTAATAAAGTATTGTAAAAACCGGCAGCTTTTGTCATACTACGCGGTACCAAAACATGGATACCACGGATGGCGTTCAGGATCATTCCCATTGGCGAACCGGAATGCCAGATTCCTTCCAAACGGTGGCCACGTGTTCTGATGATCAATGGAGCTTTCTGACGACCTGCAGTACGGTATTGTAACGTAGCCAAATCATCACTCATGATTTGGATTGCATATAATAAATAATCCAGGTATTGGATTTCGGCAATTGGTCGCAGACCACGCATCGCCATTCCGATTCCCTGACCTAAAATGGTCGCTTCACGGATACCGGCATCGGCCACACGGAATTCACCGTATTTTTCCTGCATGCCTTCCAATCCCTGATTTACGTCACCGATATTTCCGGAATCTTCTCCGAAAATCAAAGCTTCCGGGTATTTGGTAAAAATAGCATCGAAGTTATCACGGATAATTAAACGCGCATCCACATCTTCGGAGGATTCGGTATAAACCGGAGCCACTTCGGCTACTTTATAAATATTTTTATCCGATTGTGAGAACAAATGCGAACTATAACGCGGTTGTACTTTTTCGGTATAATTGGTAATCCAGCTGGCTAATTGTGTTTTTCCGCTTTCAGTAACGATAAGACGAACAATTTTACGGGCTGTAACCAGAATATCTTTGCGAATTGGCTCTTTTATAGCGGCCAGATCGTTACTGTATTTTTCAATAAAAACTTTATTCGGACTGGAAGCGGCGATGCTGTTTAAAAGCGCTATCAATTCCTGTTGTTCTTCTTTAATCGGGTTTACGTAGGCACTCCAGGCGGCTTTTTTACCTTCCAGAACCTGTTTTTTAGCCTCGCTATCCATCGCTTCGATTTCTTCGGCTGTAGCGATGTTGTTTTCGATTAGCCATTTACGCATTTGCGCCATACAATCGAACTCGGTTTCCCATTCCAAACGCTCTTTGCTTTTATAACGTTCGTGCGATCCGGAAGTGGAGTGACCCTGAGGTTGTGTTAATTCCTGTACGTGGATTAGTACCGGAATATGTTGTTCCCGTGCGATGGCTGCTGCTTTGGCATAGGTTTCGACCAAAGTCGGGTAATCCCATCCTTTAACGGTAATGATTTCATAACCGTTGGTGTCGGCTTCACGTTGGAATCCTTTTAATATTTCGGAAATACTTTCTTTAGTCGTTTGGTAACGGGCATGAACCGAAATTCCGTATTCATCGTCCCATACACTCATCACCATCGGAACCTGTAATACTCCGGCGGCGTTGATGGTTTCGAAAAACAAACCTTCGGAAGTAGAAGCGTTACCAATGGTTCCCCAGGCAACTTCATTTCCGTTTACAGAGAAATTGGTATTGTTTTCCAGTCCGCTTACATTGCGGTATATTTTTGAGGCCTGTGCTAAACCTAACAGACGTGGCATTTGCCCGGCAGTAGGCGAGATATCGGCACTTGAATTTTTCTGAGCGGTAAGGTTTTTCCAGTTTCCGTTTTCATCCAGACTATGTGTGGCAAAGTGTCCACCCATCTGACGTCCGGCACTCATCGGATCATGAGCCAAATCCGGATGGCCATACAAACCGGCAAAAAACTGTTGAATAGTCATTTCGCCAATTGCCATCATAAAGGTTTGATCACGGTAATATCCCGAACGGAAATCACCATTTTTAAATGCTTTTGCCATGGCAAGCTGCGGCACTTCTTTACCATCTCCAAAAATCCCGAATTTTGCTTTACCGGTTAGTACTTCACGTCTTCCCAACAAGCTGCATTCTCTACTGATAGTTGCAATTTTATAATCGTTAAGCACTTCTGTTTTGAAATCTTCAAAAGAAAGCGCTTCTTTAGCGGCCGTTTGATTCATAGTCAAATAATAAAATAAATGAGATTTGGACAAATTTAATTATTTACCCAATACAAAACAAAGAATTGTTAAAATTACAATTTAATATTTGATAAAAAAAAGAAGGTATAGGGTGCTTTTGTTGCATATATTTTATTGAAACCCATTTTTTATCAAGGTATTTTTAATAAAATAAAATAAAAAAGGGTCTTTTTTTAAGTTTTATTTAGAACCACTTACGGGTAAAAAGGGAAACTAATGTCCTTGCGCTTAGTGTTACGACAAATCGAATACGCTGGCCATAGTTCGGATCTTTTACTTCCCAGCCATTGTTGGAGTATACCGGGAAATACAATTCGAAGTAATCCTGAACCAGATTGAGTCGGATACCACTGTCGTATACAAATTGCGGATTGGAAAACTTATTTTTAATAATCCCGGCATCGCCATAGGCTTCGATCCAGTTCCAGATACTAACACTAACATTGGATGTTGTCATCCACTGATTGGCATAACGGTTTTTTAGTTTGGATTTAAAACCACCGTCGGCCATTACAAATTGCTGACTAAATAGTCCGGTGGATTCCGAACGCCCGATCAGGTTGTAACCGAAAAGATAATCCGATGGACGATCCAATCCGAAACTAAAGAAATCGGTTCCGGTTTCGTTATACATAAACGTACCGCCAAAGAAACGAACGGTTAACTGACGACGGTCGTCAAATAATTTACGGTATTGGTATTCCGCCGATATTTTACTGAAATTATTTGCAATCTGTAAATCGGTCAGAAAGCTGTATAATTTGGCTGTTTCCGCTTCTCCAACAGAATAACGGGCATTGAAAACGGAATAATTTTCTTCCTTTTTATTTTTCAACAATGGCGAATCTTCTTTTTCTACAAAAACATGACGTAGTAAGATCGTTTCCCTTTTATTTTCACGGTAATCCGGTTCCCGGAAACGAAATTGTATCGATGGTGTAATCTTGGTATACGAAGCATTTGGAGCATAATGAAGGGTCGATCCTGTAATGGAATAGCGAATATTGTACAAACGTTCGTCGCGTATATTGTGAAAATAGGAGAGTGTGGCACTACCGACCAACTCTTTGGTATTACTGGAATAATCAGGTATAATGTCAAACTGGAATGGCTTGTCCAAAAGGGTTTCGTTATGAATACGCATACCGAGAATCAGACCGTCGTACAGGTTGTAATTAAAATCCGGAACATAAAATAGTTGGTTGTACTGCGGATCTTCCAGATCTTTAAAAAAATTAAACTTGATCGGACGGTTTAACGCTGGAAATCCTTTTAAGGTTTTATAATTATTCCGGCGGTTAAATTCGGGAACTTCATTGCCGTAGTTCAGTGCCAATCGGTCGATACCTTCTTTGGAAACGGTCACAACGGTATCGGTTGCGACATTGGGCAACCATACTTTCGAAATAACGCGGTCTTTTTTAACACCGTAAAGCGAAATCGGAACGGTGGCATAGGCGTTGTTTTTAACCGTTACCTGCACGGTTTTACCATCGTCACTTTCTTTGATTCTTCCAAATTTGTAATCGATCAAATCTCTGGAATTGATCACGGATTTAAAAAACCAATCGATATTTTTATCCGTTTTCGATTTCAGGATGTTTTCAATATCCTGACGCGTGGTTTGCTGCGTTTTATTTAAGGTTACAAAATCATGTAACGCCTGATCAACGCTTTCCTGTTGCAAATAAGCATCCAGATAATTCAGTGCCAGTCCGGCTTTGTATTTTCCGGAGATTTGTTCATTGAATTTGACAAAAGTATTTTTTGGATTTCCAATTGGCTGATCCAGATTCATACGAGCCATCATCAGATAGAGATAGCTGTATTGCTCGTTAAAACCGGTACTAAAAAGACTAAAACCTCTTAATATTTTATACCGGGCCAGTGTCCCGGTCATTTTTACATTCGGGTAATTGTCTTCCATATATTTCATCATCGTATAGACCTGGATTCCGTCGTAAATCCAGTTATCCTCGCGATGATTTAACTGTAAGGTGTTTTTCAGATAATTGTTGACGTAGGTTTTCAGAAACTTCAATTCATAAACAAACGAATCAGGAAAAGGTCTTAAAAACTTTGGAAGCTGGTTAAGCCCGTAAAATGGATTACGGTCGTAGTCGGTCTGACTAATGATCATTTTATTTTGCGCCGGACTACCCAAATGTTCCGAAACATAATTCACCACCCGGTCGATGATCACTGCTTTTTGGAAATCATCCAGTTTTTTTTCGCTGATATTGGTTGCGATTTCCGTTTTATCGTTTTTATAAAAATTATAAGTAGAAGCGGTTTCAACTGCCAATAGTATATCCTGACGGTTTTTCCCACTTAGGGTATATATTTTATAGGGATCCTCCTCGTTTGTGGCCAAAATGTCTAAATCTGTTGTCAGTGCTAATTGCGATGGGATTTTAATCTGGATATCAAAATCGGATACCGCATTCGAGATATCGTCCAGGTTTTCGTTACTGTCTTTTACAAAACAGCCCTTTTCATAACGCGCCGGTGTTAAAAACCAGTTTTTGATATAAAAACCGCCCTGACTGTCAAATCCGTATCGTGTAAAACGGTCGTTTGGAATTTTTACCGAATAAACGATGTTGATTTTAAATTTCTGATTTGGATATAAAGGATTCAGCAAATGTACATCGACCAGATCGGGTTGATTAGGCAAACGGGACCATTCGAGTCTTCTCTGATTTTGATCAATAATTGAAACGATATCGGTATGGCCGCGATCGCTATCACCGGCCAAATGGAAAATCCGGGTAAACTCGTCCGAAAATCGTTTCCCCAAAGGGGAATTTTTATCGGAATATGCATTGTTCCAATCGTTTAAAATATAGTCTTTTAGGGTATCGTTGGTCGTGTTATGATAGGTAATCTCCTGCTGAATCTTTAGTGTTTTGGTATCGGGATCAACGGTTATCTGCATGGCGCTGTGGTGTTGCGCATGAATGCTGCATATTCCTGAAAGTAAAGCAATACAAAGATAGATATAGGCTTTCAATAGATAACGTTTCTTGTGTTTGACCTGATTTATAGTTTCACATTCCCGATTCACAATGTTACAATTTTAATTCAGAATATTTGCGAAAATTCTTTTAACAGAAATAAAAAAATCAGACACTATTTTGACACTTAACCAAGCCAAAACCTGTTTTTAGCATGTTAAGAAAAGGTAATTTTTTGATATCCAGATGCGTATTAACATTTGAAAAGGCTGTTTTTTAGTCTTTATGGCTACATTTGTCTTTAAACTTTCTTATAATGACAAAAAAACTCCTCCAAATTTTAGTACTATTAGCGACGAATTTTATGTTTTCGCAGGTGGTTATCAACGAACTGGATTCGGATACGCCTTCGACAGATGATAAAGAATTCGTTGAATTAAAATCGGCGACACCTAATTTTTCGTTAAACGGCTATATCCTGGTTATGTTTAACGGTGGAAGTACCGGAACGTCGAATTTGAGCTATTATGTGATCGACTTAAACGGTATGGTTACCGATGCCAATGGAATTATCGTATTGGGAAATCCCTTAGTATCGCCGGTTCCGAACTATCTTTTTTCGATCAACACCATTCAGAACGGACCGGATGCGATTGCGATTTATCAGGCGAGTGCTTCCAGTTTTCCAATGAATACGCCGGCCTCAACGACCAATCTTATCGATGCGTTGGTTTACGGAAATAACAATACACAGGCCTCGGCTTTATTGACTGCTTTGGGTGTTTCGACTCAGATTAATGAAAATATGAATTCCCAGGGGACGACGCAATCCATTCAGCGTAAAAACGATGGGACTTATGAAGTTAAAGCGCCAACACCGGGACGTAACAACGATGGTAGTGGTATTGCTTTTAACGGTATCACAATTACCGCTCCGACAACGCATCTGACCGAAGGGGATAGTTTTAACATCACCTTTACGACGCAGACGAATGTAACGAGTAATCTTACTTTTAATTTTACGCTGAACAACGGTAGTTTTACCAATGCGGATTTCACCGGAAATACTACGGTTTTTATTCCGGCAGGTTCCAATTCGTTTACCACGACGATTCAACTTGTAGATGATACCGAAGACGAAGGCGACGAAGTTTTACGCATTAAATTCGGGACACTTCCATCGGGTTATGTCCGGATGAACGACTTTATTGAGATTCGCGTAATTGACAACGATTATACCACTTCAGCCTGGGGAACGCCTCTAAATCCTACCCATGGTGTGGTAAGTAGTACAGCTCCGGCCGGTTATTACAGCTCGTTGGAAGGGCTAAGCGGAGCCGCCTTAAAACAGGGAATTCAGAATATTATCGCCAATCCGGCCGTAGTACGCGCGCATAATTATGGCGATATTGTCGATATCCTGAAAAAAGCCGATCAGAATCCGCTAAACAGCAATCAGGTTTGGATGATGTATGTGGAAGCGCCACGTGCAAAACTCGATTTTCAGACCGGAAGCAGTAACGTAGGAACCTGGAACCGCGAACACATTTATCCGCAATCCCGCGGTGGATTTAGTAACGGAACGTCATCGACACCAGATGGGATCAATGTTTGGTTACCAACGAATGCGGACGATATTAATGCGGCCCATGCCGATGCACATCATTTACGAGCGGAAGACGGACCGGAAAACAGTTCGCGTAACAACCGCGATTATGGCGGTACCGATTATAACGGACCGGTAGGCAACCAGGGATCCTGGAAAGGCGATGTAGCGCGTGCTTTATTTTATATGGCGATCCGTTATAACGCATTGAATCTGGTAAACGGTAATCCACCGGATACGACGGTAGGACAATTGGGCGATCTGGCGTCTTTATTGACGTGGAATCACAGCGATCCATCGGATGATTTTGAGATGAATCGTAACAATTATATCTATACCTGGCAAATGAACCGTAATCCATTTATTGATCATCCAAATTTAGCGGATTATATCTGGGGTGTTCATGCGGGAGAAGCATGGTCGGCTACCTTAACAACCGAAGATATAACAAAACTACAAATGGTATTGTATCCGAATCCGGCGCACGATTATCTGATGATTAGCGGTAGCGTTGATCGCGGACAAATTGAAATCTATAATATCGCCGGACAAAAAGTACGTACATTCGATTTTGACGGAACAACCCGATTACAATTGGGATTACCGTCCGGAATTTATATGGCGAAAGTAACCGCTGCGGATCAAACACTGATTAAAAAGTTGATCATCAATTAAAAAACGACAACTAGATTGCATAAAAAAAGCTCCGTAGATACGGAGCTTTTTTAATTGCTTTTGGGAGATTATCCACCCATATATTCTTCACCACCACCATTATCATCGCGTTTTTGTTGTTTATCCCTGTCGGATTTACTTTTGTTAAAACGGTACGTAAAGGTTAGGTTGATCTGACGCTCTCTCCATTGCATTTCACTGTGTGAATTCAGTAGGAGTGGAATGTTGGTATCGGTAATTCTTTTTCTGGAATTAAAAATGTCGTTTACATTTAAAGCAATCGTTGCTTTATCTTTCAGAATGTCTTTGCTCAAAGCTAAGTTTGCCGATAGGATTCCTTCGCTTCTTCCCTGAGAGGTATTTTGCGGCGCATTATACGTCCCATTGGTTTGCCAGTCGATTCCATATGGTAAGCTCACTTTCGAACTCACACGGGTAAACCAGCTGTAAGCCGTATTGCTTAAATCGGTAAAAACCTCTGTATTGTTTTGATCAATATAAGTATAACTTCCTTCCAACTCGTTGCGGAAGAAGTTGAAGTTACCGTTTAATTTCCACCATCTGTATGGCGTATAATTCAACGTAAATTCAAAACCAAAACGATATTCTGTCGCTAAGTTCACCGGCGTATTGGCGTATACCGGGTTACCGTCGATTACATTTCCGGTTGCTTTTTTAATAAACTGGAAACTATCATCGGTTTTATTAAAATAAGCCGATGTATTTAACGTCAATTTGTCCCAACGTTTTAAATAACCCAGGTCAAAGGAATTGGTATACGACGGATTCAAATCCGGGTTTCCTTCGAATACGTTGATGTTACTCGATAGTCCGTTAAACGGATTTAGGAAACGCCCTCTCGGACGGTTGATACGTTTGCTATAACTTAAACTAATACTGTTATCCTGTGCAAACTCATAGCTTAAGAATACACTTGGGAAGAAATTGTGGTATTTTTTGGTGTTGAATTGTTCCGTACGTAAAAAGTCAATCCCGATGTTGGAATCTTCAAAACGCATTCCCACCATATAACTGAATTTACTGATCTTAGAACCAAACTGTGCATAAAGCGCGTTGATTTGCTCTTTATATTCGAAAATATTGGTAAAGTTCGGATCGTTCATCCAGGCATTACTACTAAAATGATCCACACGGTAATCAGTGATCAAATCGGTAAAATCACCACGGTAACCCGCTTCAAACTGACTTTTCTTTCCAATTGGTAACACGTAATCGGCTTGTAACAGGCTTCGCGTTTGTTTTTGGTTGTTTAAGGTTCTATCAATAGTAGCCACACCGGTATCAAAACGGGTATCGCTAATCGTTGCATCGTCATTATCACGGTTGGTAGAAGCCGAAAAATCAACGGTTAATTTATGACCATCTTTTTTAAACTTCTGCGTGAAATTTGTCGAGTATTCTAAATTTTGTGAATCGTTTGACTGATCGTTAAAACGGTTACGGGTGTATAAAAAATCGTGATTGGCATCATAATTATTAAAGAAAACATTATCCGGATTGGCACCGTTGTTTTTACGGACTCCAATCGAATTCGTCCAGGTTAAGGATTTGGTTAAATACCATTCCAATCCGAAACCGGCATTATAACCTTTACGCTCTCTTTTGTTTTTACGACGCTCTTCGATATAGCTGGAAACCGCACCGGTAGTACGATCTAAGTTTTCCGAATCGGTAAACGAATTCCCCGGACTGTTGCTGTAGTTGTAACCGAAGTTGGTAAACAGGTTAAACTCTTTGCTTCTGAAGTTGATATTGGTATTACCACCAAAATTGTCCGGATTTCCGGCCACAGCCATAACGCTACCGTTAATTCCCTGTGCTTTTCCTTTTTTAAGGATGATGTTTACGATACCGGCACCACCTTCGGCATCATAACGCGCCGACGGGTTAGTGATGACTTCCACTTTATCAACCGAATCGGCCGGAAGTGTACGCAATGCATCCGCAACATTGATACCGGCAAGTCCCGATGGTTTTCCGTCGATCAGAATACGAACGTTATCGTTACCTCTTAGGCTTACGTTACCGTCAGAATCGACCGTAACCGAAGGAACATTGTCCAAAACATCGCTCACGCTGCCGCCTTTAACGGTCATGTCTTTTCCAACGTTATATACTTTTTTGTCCAGTTTGATCTCTACGGTACTTTTTTCGGCTACCACGGTAACTTCCTGAAGTTGTTTGGCATCAAGTGCCAGTGTGATCATTCCCAGACTGGTGTCTTTGTTAAGTTCTTTTTGTGGGATTTCAACGGTTTTAAAAGATAGAAACTCCACCTTGATATAGTAATTTCCGGCAGGCACTTCAAAACTGAATTCCCCTTTGTCGTTGGTCATCGCACCGGAAACAACGGATTTATTTTTAAGATTTTGAGCATAGATATTCGCATATTCCAGGGGTTGTTTGGTTTCGCTGTCCACAACACGTCCGGTAACGGTAACCTTATTGGCGTCTGGTTTTTGAGCGAAAGAGACAACAGAAGACAATAGTAAGAACATTACTACCGCAAAATGAAATCGTTTCATGTGTAATTAGTTTGATTTGCAAGGTTTGACTGCAAAAGTAACCTTGGGTTTAAGTGCGGAATCACAAATGTTTGTTAAAACAAACGTATACTGATTCTAAATAATGTCCAGAATCTTTTCGGTTGGCCGACCAATAACGGCCTTGTCACCATTAATAACAATCGGACGTTCAATTAGTTTGGGATTTTCGGACAAAATGGTGATGATCGCATCGTCGGAAAGCGCCTGACCTTTATAGTTTTCGATCCAAAGACTTTCTTTCTGGCGCACCAGTTCGATTGGTTTAATTCCCAGTTTTTGGATGATTGCTTGTAGTTCTTCGTGGCTCAAAGGCTGATCCAGGTATTTTACGGTTTCAAACGAAATTCCTTTTTCCTCCAACAGACAAAGTCCTTCTCTGGATTTGCTGCATCTCGGGTTGTGATAAATTGTAATCATAGCGCAATATTTTTTACAAAGGAACTACTATTCTGTGAAAATTGGATTAACTTAGTAAAAACAAATTTTCCTCCATAGGTTTCTATAGGGAGCATACTAAAACACAGTAACAGAATATGTTTATCGAGCAAGCCAAAACCAAAAACTTTCGTTTCTTTTTGTATTTACCGATTCCGGTGTTCTTTTTAGCCGTGATGATTGCCAATTATATAGCGGCTTCCGAGATCAATACCGAAGAAGCGATGCATCAAACCATAGCCGCTTTTGGTGAAAATATGACCTTCGTAATGGTTATTCTGCCGCTTTCGATTGCTTGTCTTTTGTTATGGGTTTGGGTAAAAATTATACACCGTCAGAGTATTACCAGTTTGACGACTTCGCGGCCAAAAGTAGACTGGAGCCGGATTTTGTTTTCATTCGGATTGTGGGCAACTCTATCGATAGGAACGACACTTGCGGTTTATTTTTTACATCCTGAAAACTTTACGTTTAATTTTCAGCCGGTACCGTTTTTTATCTTTCTGATACTGGCTGTATTGTTTATACCATTGCAAACCAGTTTCGAGGAATATCTGTTCCGCGGTTACCTGATGCAGGGTATCGGAGTAGTCACACGAAGCCGGTTGATTCCATTGCTGATCACTTCTATAATGTTCGGACTGATGCATATTGCCAACCCGGAAGTTGGTAAGATGGGAAATATTATATTGATTTATTATATCGGAACCGGATTCTTTTTGGGAATTATGACACTCATGGACGAAGGACTGGAGTTGGCACTTGGGTTTCATGCAGCCAACAACCTGGTTGGAGCACTTTTGGTAACATCCGACTGGACTGCTTTTCAGACACACTCCATTTTAAAAGATCAATCGGAACCATCAGCCGGTTTTGACGTGATACTACCGGTATTTGTCATTTTTCCGGTATTACTCTATATCTATTCGCGAAAATACCAATGGAAGAACTGGAAAGAAAAACTAACCGGTAAAATTGTATTTGAAAATAAAGAAGGATTATGATGAATAAGCTAACGTACAAAAATGTGCACAATCGTTTTAAGTTAAACGGGCTGCATTTTAGCGGAAAAGAACTGTATGATAAAGCCTATGTTTTTGTAAAAGAAGGAGACGCCCACGAAAAAGCACTAGGACATTTTATTCTGGAATGGTTTGATGGGAAGGAATATATCGAAATGACAACTTCCGGAACTACGGGAACGCCTAAAAAAATACACCTGCAAAAGGCTGCAATGGTCAATTCGGCCCTGGCCACAGGCGATTTTTTCGATTTAAGACCTGGCGATACAGCACTTCACTGTTTGCCAATACAATATATAGCCGGTAAGATGATGTTGGTGCGCGCCTTTATCCTCGGACTGGAGTTGGATTATGTCGTACCGGATTCCCGTCCGTTGGATATAACGGGAAAAAAATACGATTTTGCGGCGATGGTACCTTTGCAGGTGGAACAATCACTGGCCGAATTGGATCAGGTTCAGAAACTAATTATCGGCGGAGCCAAACTAAACACCACTTTGGTTGAACAGTTAAAAAAACTGCCGGTGGCTATTTATGAAACCTATGGGATGACGGAAACAATTACCCATATTGCGGCCAAAAAAATACAGGAAACAGCTTTTACCCTATTACCGGGGATACATATTGCTACCGACGAACGCGGTTGTCTGGTGATAACAGCACCACGCATTTGTGAGGAATCCTTGGTGACTAATGATATGGTTACGATAATCGGAGAAAAGCAATTTATATGGTTGGGACGTTATGACAACGTGATCAATAGTGGTGGCGTGAAATTGTTCCCGGAACAGATCGAGGAGAAGTTGGCTACGGCAATACCGCAACGTTATTTTGTGATCGGAAAGGAAGACGATACGCTGGGCGAAAAGCTGGTATTGGTGATCGAAGGCGAGCCCTATACGATCGCACCGGAAGCTTTTGGCAAATTGGATAAATTTGAAAAACCAAAAGAAATCCTTTTTGTACCGCATTTTAAGGAAACAGCAACCGGAAAAATCAAACGGAAGGAAACCGTGGCATAAGGGTATAAAAAAACCACAAAGTCACCTGTTTAGATGTTCACAACATGTTTCTGAATACACGTTGGTTCAAGTGGTCTTTGTGGCGGGTTTTGTATAAAAACTATTGGTTCATTTTAAAATAATAATCGGCCGAATGTTTCCCGCTTCCGTAGAATAGGAAAAAGACACAAACCAACAGTGTGATGGCGGCCATAATCAGGTTTTGTACATTCATTTGTCCTAAAAAGTTAATCATCACCGCTCCGATTAGTATCGGCAATTGCGCCCAGATAGACCAGCGGGTCAGTAATCCGAAAATGATCATAATACCACCTACCATATGTGCCGAAGCAACATAGTGGATTAGCAGCATTTCACTGCCGAAATTCCGGTTCATATGACCGAGAATTTCGTGTAAGTACTGTCTGTTTGTGATAAAAAATACGCCTTTTAAAAACAAAAAGACACCAAGGCCAATACGCACCAGATCTATCGGATAGCTGGTATGAGCGTTGGCCCATTTGTTTAAACTTTTTACTCTATCCATAACAAATGACAATTTGATTTAGTATGAAAGTTACTAAATAAAATCAATATTTGATAATTTATCGGTTAAAAGTTGTGTTTTTGCAGGTTTTAAATGTTAAAATAATATATTTTGTAAATTATTTCTGAACATTGTAATACATCTTTTTAGTATTAAATTCCAATTGATCGGCGGTTACCTTTTTGTCAAATTTTTGCCATTCGGTAGTAACGTCTATTCGGGCGGTTTTCCCTTTGTAAGTATATTCTACCGGCATCTGGAAATTATCCACATTGGCTTTCCAGCGGTATTCCAAACGGTTGTTTTGAGTTCGAAGTTCCAATACCGGAATGTTTTTATAACGCAGGTACTGGTTGAATAACGGTGTCAGGTCTTTTCCGGTTTCCTTATTAAAGAAAGCAATAACCGTTTCGGTATCGATAATTTGCTTTTTATACGTTTCGGAATAATCCAATAAAAGTTTCCACCATTTGGCGTCGTCGTTAAGGATATGACGGATTGTATTGAGCATCAAGGCACCTTTGTAATACATATCGCCCGAACCTTCTTTGTTCACACCATAAAAACCAATAATAGGACGGTCGTTTTTAACGTTGCGACTTTGACCGTTTACATAAGCTAACGCTTTGTCGTAACCCAGATTGCATTCTACAAAAACCGCTTCGGTATACGTGGTAAATGCCTCATGAATCCACATATCGGCAATATCTTTAGACGTAATGCTATTTCCAAACCATTCGTGTCCGGATTCGTGTATGGTGATAAAATCAAATGTCAGTCCGATACCGGTACCGCTCAGATCCGATCCCAGATAGCCTTTGCGGTATTTGTTTCCGTAGGCTACGGCACTTTGGTGTTCCATACCTAAATAAGGTGTTTCGACCAATTTATAGCTGTCTTCCCAGAATGGATATTTTCCAAATTTCGATTGGAAACAATCCATCATCGGTTTTACTTCTTCAAAATGTTTACGGGCTTTGGCTTCATTTTCGCGTAAAACATAATAATCCAGATCAAGACCTTTGTAATTCTCGTGGATATGGGCATAATCGGCGATATTAACCGTAATGTCATAATTGTTTATCGGGTTGATCACCTCCCAATCCCAACGGGTATACCCATTTTTTAAATCTTCGCTACCTTTAAAACGACCATTGGAAACATTCATCAAACCGTTTGGAACCGCTACTTTTACGGAGGCGCCATTATCAGGCTCGTCGGTTTGCGAATCTTTAACCGGATACCACAAACTCGCTCCGGTTCCCTGTACGGCCACGGCAATCCAATCTTTTCCTTTGCTGTCTTTGCTAAACACAAAACCGCCATCCCAAGGTGCATTTTTGGCTACGATGGGTTTTCCGGAATAATAAAACCGTATGGTTTCGGTAGTTCCTTTTAGAAGGCGTTCCGGAAAGGCAATAAAAACGGCATCGTTATCGCGTTTGTAGTCCAGTTTTTTATTTTGAAACACGATACTGTCGACTTTCATGTTTTCAAACAGATCTACCTGAATCATATTGGTATGGGTAACCACTTTAAAAGTGATATCGTTATAACCGGTGATCGAACGTTCTTCCGGGTTGATTTTGATGTTCAGGTCGTAACGTTGTACGTCATAGCTGGTACGTTCGGCTCGTAAGCCACCGTGAAGGGAATCCCTGCGGGTAAAAACATCTTTTTCGGTGATCAGCTGAGCGGAAACCTGTTGGAAACCAAATAATAAAAAAGAAGCGAGTATAAAGTTTTTCATAATCGTATTGATTTTAATCCGGGTAAGGAAAGTAGTAATATAAATAAAAAATCTACTGCTTACGGATAAGTAGTAGATTTTTAAAATTGTTACAGTATGTTGTGTTAAACCTGGATTATACCAAGATTAAACGGTTTTTCGATAGGAGCGTGGTTGGCAGCTTCGATTCCCATGGAGATCCATTTACGGGTATCCAACGGATCGATAATGGCATCAGTCCAAAGTCTTGAAGCGGCATAATAAGGTGATACCTGAGCATCGTAACGCGCTTTGATTTTGTCGAACATCTCGGTTTCTTTTTCCGGAGTCAGTTCTTCTCCTTTGGCTTTTAGCGAAGAAGCTTCAATTTGTAATAACACTTTGGCAGCCTGTGCACCACCCATAACGGCTAGTTCGGCACTTGGCCAGGCGAAGATCAATCTTGGATCGTAAGCCTTTCCACACATTGCATAATTTCCGGCGCCATAGGAGTTTCCTACCACTACGGTAAATTTCGGAACAACGGAGTTGGATACGGCATTTACCATTTTGGCACCGTCTTTAATAATGCCGCCATGTTCGGATTTGGATCCTACCATAAATCCGGTTACATCCTGAAGGAACACCAACGGGATTTTTTTCTGGTTACAATTGGCAATAAAACGGGTTGCCTTATCGGCACTGTCGGAATAAATAACACCGCCAAATTGCATTTCGCCTTTTTTGGTTTTAACCACTTTACGCTGATTGGCTACGATACCAACAGCCCAACCGTCAATACGGGCATAGCCGGTAATAATCGTTTGTCCGTATCCGGCTTTATATTCGTCGAATTCCGAATTGTCTACCAAGCGATTAATGATGTCCATCATATCGTATTGTTCGGAACGCGCTTTCGGTAGGATACCGTAAATTTCGTTTTCATCCAAAGCGGGTTTGGCTGGTTTTTCACGGTTGTATCCGGCTTTTTCAAAATCACCGATTTTACCAACAATGTTTTTAATGGTCTCCAAAGCGTCTTTGTCATCCTTGGCTTTATAGTCGGTAACTCCTGAAATTTCGCAATGTGTTGTCGCACCACCCAGGGTTTCGTTGTCAATCGTTTCGCCAATTGCGGCCTTAACCAGGTAACTTCCGGCCAGGAAAATACTTCCGGTTTTGTCTACAATCAGGGCTTCATCGCTCATAATCGGAAGGTAAGCACCACCGGCAACACAGCTTCCCATTACGGCAGCGATTTGAGTGATTCCCATACTGCTCATGATAGCATTATTACGGAAAATACGACCGAAGTGTTCTTTATCGGGGAAAATTTCATCCTGTAGCGGAAGGTATACTCCGGCACTATCCACCAGATAAATAATCGGCAATTTGTTTTCCATTGCAATTTCCTGTGCTCTCAGGTTCTTTTTCGCGGTAATCGGAAACCAGGCTCCGGCTTTTACGGTAGCATCATTGGCCACAACGATACATTGTTTTCCTTTGATATATCCGATTTTGACAACCACACCACCGGATGGACATCCGCCGTGTTCTTTGTACATACCTTCGCCTACAAAAGCACCGATTTCCACACTTTTTGAGTTGTTGTCCAATAAATAATCGATACGCTCACGGGCTGTCATTTTGCCTTCAGCGTGTAATTTTGCAATTCGTTTTTCGCCACCTCCGAGTTTTACTTTTGCTAAATTTTGTTTTAATTCGGAGACTAAAAGCTTGTTATGATCTTCGTTTTTGTTGAAGTTTAAGTCCATTATATGTTGTTTCGCTTTGAGTTTGTTTGTTGGAGCGCTAATTTACGATTTAATTACCAATAAAAAAGTGAGTGTCTATTGAAGTTTTTGACGGGGATTAATTAAACATGAATTGTTATTTAGTTAACGTTAGCTTAACATTACAAGGGTAATTTCGCGTCATTAAATTAACATATGATGTCATTAAACAACATTTTCCAGTTTTTAGTACCGAAAGATAAGAAATTCTTTCCTCTTTTTGAACAGGCTTCTATTAACCTGATTCAATTGGCAGAAACCCTTCATGAAGCAGTAAATGCACCGAAAAATGAAAGAGAAGAGTACTTCAAAAAGATTGAAGAGTTAGAAGCTAACATCGAAGAAATTACTCATAAAACAAACCTGGAATTAAGCCGTAACTTTATCACGCCATTCGACCGTGAAGATATCCACGCTTTGATCACTGCTATCGATGACGTAGCCGATTATATGCACGGAGCGGCAAGTAGAATGCGTTTGTATCAGGTAGAAAAAATTACAAAATCGATCCGTAAATTAACGGAAATCAATTTGGAAGCTTGTCAGCATATCGGAAATGCAATTAAGGAATTAAAAGACCTTAAAAACTTAAAAGCCATTGCTGATGCCTGTAAAAAAATCAACAAACTGGAAAGTAAAGCGGATAACGTATTCGATAAAGCCGTAGCGGATATTTTCGAAAACGAAACGGATGCTAAAAATATCATCAAATACAAAGAAGTACTATCGGCATTAGAGACTGCTTCCGACAAGTGTAAGAGTGTTGCCAATGTTTTAGAATCAGTAACGGTTAAATATTCATAACAACAGTCATCACCCCAGAAAATAAATCGTATGGATTTTACATTACTTGTCATAATCATTGTATTAGCACTGATTTTTGATTACATCAACGGTTTTCACGATGCGGCCAACTCAATTGCGACCATCGTAGCCACAAAAGTACTGACGCCATTCCAGGCGGTATTATGGGCGGCGGCCTTTAACTTCGCTGCGTATTTTATCTCCATGTACTGGATCGGTGAATTTAAAATTGGTAACACGATTGCTAAATCGGTTAACGAAAACTTTATCACGCTGGAAGTGATTCTGGCCGGACTTATCGCGGCAATTATATGGAACTTATTAACCTGGAAACTGGGAATTCCGTCTTCTTCATCCCACACCTTATTGGGGGGGTTTATGGGAGCAGCACTGGCACATGCCGGAGCCTTATCCGATAATGGAGTAGATGTAATTAACTACGCTAAAGTAATCCCGACATTCCTGTTTATTTTCTGCGCCCCGTTAATCGGTATGTTTATTGCTTATCTGATTACCATTTTAATTATGAATATCTGCCGAAAGGCCAATCCGCATAAGGCAGACAAATGGTTTAAGAAATTACAGTTAGTATCTTCGGCTTTATTTAGTTTAGGACACGGAGGAAACGATGCTCAAAAAGTAATGGGTATTATCGGAGCTGCTGTAATCTGTTATCATATGAATATTGGTGACGTAGCCTATACCGCTTTGGATTCGAGTCACCGTTTTGCACACTTTGTGGAAGACTGGGCGTGGGTTCCGTTTGTGAGTTTCCTGGCGATCGGTTTGGGAACACTGAGCGGTGGATGGAAGATTGTTAAAACGATGGGATCTAAAATTACCAAAGTAACACCATTAGAAGGTGTAGCAGCCGAAACTGCCGGTGCGGTTACTTTATATTTAACCGAGCATATGGGAGTTCCGGTATCAACCACACATACCATTACCGGTTCGATTATCGGGGTTGGAATTACAAAACGTATTTCAGCGGTACGATGGGGAGTAACGATTAACCTGTTATGGGCCTGGATCCTTACGATTCCGGTTTCGGCCTTGATCGCAGGAATCATGTATTATATTTTGAAAACGTTCCTGTAATTTGGGAATCGAGATAAAAAAAGAGCTGTCATCGACAGCTCTTTTTTATTGTTTATCTTTTAAATATTTCATGTTGTAAACTACAATCCGGTCGTTGTAATAGATGTATAGTTGTTTGCGGTTACCTTGTTTTTTACGGGTGTAAATGGCAATCGTACAATCATCTCCTTCGTTGGTGACACACTGAAAAGAAGCAATGTCGTCTGTAGGGGTTGATTTAACATCGAAATACTTAACGATTTTAAACAACTGTTCGACGTTGGAATAAACCATGATCCGGTTTTTTTGAGTATTCAGATCGATAATGATTTCCGCTTTTCGGAATTCGGTGTAATCGCTCCATTTTCCTTTTTTGTCTTTTTCGGCCACGCTGACACCTGTCGTGACAAAACGGTAATCCTGACTGTAAAGCTGACTGCTTCCGGATAGAAACAGTAAAAAGAGTAGGGCTTTTCGAATCGTTTTCATTTTAGTACTGTGCTTTAATGAGGACAATAATACAAAAAAAACGTCCGGAATGCCGTATTATTTTGTCGGTTTTTTTGAAACCTTTATTTTTAAGGAAATACTAACCCTTTTGTGAACCAAAAAAATGTAAATTCGCAGCATGATGAATAAAAATGAAATGGAAGCGATCCATGCTTTATTAGCCTCACCAAAAAAAATCGCGATCATTCCCCATCGAAATCCGGACGGAGACGCTATGGGATCAACACTGGCATTGTACCACACTTTTTTACAACTTGGTCATAAGGCGGTTGTCATAGCGCCCAATGAATTTCCGGATTTTTTATACTGGCTTCCGGGCGCGGATACGGTTCGGGTTTTTGAAACCAACAAAAAAACCTGTGAAAAACTCATAATTGAGGCAGATATTGTCTTTACATTAGATTTTAACGCCTTGCACCGAACAGGAGAACAGATGGAAAATTTCCTAAAAACATTGACGGAAAAATTATTCATCATGATCGACCACCATCAGTTGCCGGATACCTATGCCAACTATACGTTTTCCGATACGGGTTATGGTTCGACCTGCGAAATGGTCTATACGTTTTTAACCGGTTTGGGATATGCTGATTTGATCAATAAAACGGTGGCAACCTGTATTTATACCGGTATTGTAACCGACTCCGGTTCGTTCCGATTTCCGCTTACAACCAGTACGACGCATCGTGTTGTAGCCGACCTGATCGACCGTGGTGTGGAAAACAGTAAAATATATAACCTGCTGTTTGATACAAGTTCTTACAATCGTTTGCAACTGTTGGGACGCGGTTTACAAAACCTGAAACTGTTACCGGAATATAAAACCTCCTACATCACCTTAAGTCAGGACGAACTGGATCAGTTTCATTATGAAAAAGGAGATACCGAAGGAATTGTAAACTACGGACTATCGATTAAAGGAATCGATTTTACAGCTATTTTTATCGAAAACCGGGAAGAAGGTATTGTTAAAATATCATTCCGTTCGCAAGGTAGTTTTGATGTAAACCAGTTTGCCCGCGAACATTTCAACGGTGGCGGACATATTAATGCGGCCGGAGGAAAATCCTTTTTACCATTAGACGAAACGATACAACAATTTATTGCTATTTTAGCGTCTGAAAAGACAACATAAATTATGAAAAGAATCTATTTCTTAATGCTTGCCGTTTTGGGATTTGCTTTTACAAGCTGTTCTCAGCAACAGGCACGGCAGCCGATTTCGCATAGTTCGGGAACTTTTATCAAAGAATCGATCAAGCGAAATAAAAAACTGATCGCTAATGAAGAATCGCTTATTGAGGCGGTGATCAGTAAAGATACCGCAAAGGCCTATGTTGCTTCCGCCAAAGGATACTGGTATCGCTATGATATCAAAAATGACAAAGAAACCCTGACGCCTAAAAAAGGCGATATCGCTTATTTTGATTATAGCATCAGTGATCTGGACGGTAAACTGATTTATTCAGAAGCCGATTTAAAATCGCAGGTATACCATGTAGACAAACAAAACATCATGATGGGACTTCGCGATGGTATCAAACTGATGAAAAAAGGAGAAAAGGTAACCTTTTTATTTCCGTCACATATGGCCTATGGCTATCACGGGGATAATGATAAAATCGGAACCAATCAACCGTTAATCTGTACGGTTACGTTGACCGATTTAAAACCAGGGGCTTCCGAAAAAAGCAAGCCGGCTCCGAAAACCGAAACTGAAAACATAAAAAACCAACCCGAAAACTAGTAATAATTATCAATTTAAAAATGAAATCAATGACAAGTTTATTTTTAGGCCTTGTTGCATTATTTAGCTCTTGTACGTCATCTTACGATAAGTTAGGCGACGGGCTTTATGCCGATATCGAGACGAATAAAGGTAACATAATCGTTAAATTAGAATATCAGAAAACGCCGGTTACCGTAGCGAATTTTGTATCGTTAGCCGAAGGTAAAAATCCTTTTGTAAAAGATAAATTCAAAGGGAAACCGTTTTATAATGACGTTAAATTTCACCGTGTGATCAAAGATTTTATGATTCAGGGTGGTGATCCGGACGGAAATGGAGAAGGCGGACCAGGTTATAAATTTAAAGATGAAATCGCACCGGAATTAAAGCATACCAAAGCGGGAATCTTATCGATGGCCAATGCCGGACCGGGTACAAACGGAAGTCAGTTTTTTATCACGCACAAAGCAACACCATGGTTAGACGGAAAACACAGTGTTTTTGGAGAAGTGGTTCAAGGTATGGATATCGTGAATAAAATCGAGCAAAACGATGTAATCAAAAAAATCACAATTATCCGTATTGGAAAAGACGCTAAGAAATTTGACGCGCCAAAAGTATTCAAAGGGTATTACGATACGGAATCGGTAGCACAAAAGAAATTGGCTGAAGGATTGAGCAAAATTAAAACGGAAAAAGTAGCGGCATTTGCAGCAGCAAAAACAGGAGCTACTAAAACACAATCCGGATTGGAATATGCTATCATTAAAAAAGGAAACGGTAAAAAACCAGCTGCCGGAACACAAGTATATGTGCACTATGCCGGTTATTTCGAAAATGGAGATTTATTCGATACCAGCTATGAAGATGTTGCAAAAGCTTTTGGTAAGCTTGATGCCAACAGAGCAGCTGCAAATCAGTATACCCCATTCCCGTTCCCTTACGGTAATAAAGAAGGTTTAATCCCGGGCTTTATCGAAGGATTGGAAAACATGTCTTTTGGTGATAAAGCGATCCTTTTTATCCCGTCACATTTGGCTTATGGAGAAAGAGGGTATGCGATTATTCCGCCAAACACCAATTTGATCTTCGAAATCGAAATGTTGGAAACGCCACCGGCGCCAAAAGCAAAACAATAAAAAGCAAAGTCCCGATTTAATCGGGACTTTTTTTATGGAATTAATTGCTGTTCCAGTCGATTTTTCGCGAAAGATACATCACGAGTCCAAGGATAATAAACAAACCGATACTGCCTACAAGAAGGGCATAATTTTCCATTTGAATGATAATGTAGATAAACAGATACAAAGCCGATAGCGACGTACCGATAAGTAAAGGGAATTTAGGATTCTTCAGAATGGAAAACGAGTACAGACTGATCATCAGAACTACACCAATACCGGAAAGGATATAGGCCAGTCGGAAACTACTGTGTTCGGTAATCGCGATAAGCAACGTATAGAACAAAACCAGCGCAATACCAATCATAAAGTATTGGAAGATGTGGATACGGATTTTACTGATGGACTGAATCAGGAAAAACGTCAGAAACGTAAGGCCAATCACCAGGAAGCCGTATTTGGATACCCGTTCATTTTTCTGATATTCGTCAACAGGTACAATAAAATTAACTCCAAAGGCATATCTACTCAGATCCGGTAGGGTATTAAAATATTGCTGCGAAAACGCTCTGTTGATATGCAGTACTTTCCATTTGGCCTGAAAACCATCGTCTGAAATCACTTTTGTTTTATCGTTCGGAAGGAAATTTCCGGTAAAACCAGGACTGTGCCAGTTGGATTTCATACTCATTTCCGTCGTTTTTCCAATCGGAACAACTCTGATCATTTGACTACCATCGTATTTGACTTTAAAGTGAAAGCTCGTCGGAAAAGTGGTGGCTACCATATTGATAGGAGTGGTTTCTAAAGTTTCCAGGCCGACAAAGCCCCCATTGTTATTATAGGTCGGTTCGAAAGTATACTGTTTATCGCCAAATGTAATACCCACTTGATCTTTAATACTCTTTAGATTGGTAGTCTGAATCAGAATGGTCGCCTTGTCCCAATGTATGTTTCCTGCCGGAATATTCTGTATGTCAAAATCGGGTTTTACATAGGAGCCTTTAAAATTCATTTCGGCCGTGTAGACCGTCGCGTCATAAATATTCCGATTTAGTGGTTTGGTTTCGACTGTGGTCTGATTTTCCAGTTTTTCCGGAAACAGATAAGCATATTTATAGGTGGTGCTATTGGCTTCGGTATACGGTACTTTTAAAATGGGTCCGTAAAAATAAACGCTGCTTCCCCATTTTTCACTCACTTCTTTAATCACCTCATTTTTCCGCTGGGAACGTTCCGAAATTAAATCTTTGACAAATTGTAACGGAATAAGCAGAAACAGCACCAGAAAGCCAATCATGATCATTTTGACCGTGGGTGTTTGCAGGAAAGGAATTTCGATTCTTGGAATGGTTACTTCCGGTCTGGAAGTGTCTTTTTCAGATTGATGGTCCATGTTGATTTGATTTAAGGTTATTGAATTTTAAAAGTTTTTCGAATGTTTTCGGTCGGTTGTAATAAGAGTTTCGAATAGTCGAGGTAATGAAAGGCCAATGCTTTGCGGCCTCGTTTGTAATACGAGCGGAAGAATGCTACTTCGAAAGGGTAAAAAAGTGTTCCGATTAGGACTACCATAAACAGATAGGCACTTCTTTTTCCGTTGCCGAGTAGGTAGCATTGCATTGCGATTTCTTCTTTTACTGACGTTCCGATTCCGGTGAGAATGTGCATCACATCGTGGTCTTCCAGTTTGGGTTCCATTGTAAAATGATTTGCAGTTAAAAATATTCCGAGGTCGTTTCCTAGTGTTTTTTCGGGATAGGAGAGTAGTTCCTCTTTGGTAACGTTCCATGGCGCATTCTTTTTAAAAAAGTGCTGATACGGTAATTTGTAAAGCGTGTAAAACAGTTCAAATAATTTATCTTTCATATTTAAAAGTACTTTGAATTTCAAAGTTAAAAGGTAAAAAAATAGCGTTAGTGTTTTTGGATTAATTTTTCAAGCGCGTCAATATGTTCCTGAAAGGCTTTTCGGCCTTCCTGAGTTGCGATATAGCGGGTATTCGGTTTTTTTCCGATAAACTGTTTTTCAATAACGATATAATTTTCACTTTCAAGTGCTTTGGAATGACTGGCCAGGTTACCGTCTGTTACGCCCAAAAGCTCTTTAAGCGTCGTAAAGTCGGCGTACTCGTTGACCATCAGTATGGACATAATGCCCAGACGGATTCGATGATCAAATGCTTTATTGATATTTTCGATCAGACTTTTCAAAACAATTATTTTCGGTCGTATTTATAATGCATCACAGCGCCGTAGAGAATATGGCAGATTCCGAATCCAAGGGCCCAAAAGTACAAACCATAATTGGAAAATACTACGGATAATAATCCTAAAATGATTTCGGTAAGCCCAAGATAGCGAACATCCCGTAAGGTGTATTTACTGGCGTTTAAACAAGCCATGCCATAAAAAATAAGAGTAGTGGGAACGATCAGATCGTAATAGCTTTTTTCGAATAACAGCAAGGTCAGAATCCCACCGGTAACCAGCGGAATAAAAAAGTTGATCAATAGTCTTTTGGAAGAGGAGTTCCATACTTTTTCGCCCGTTTTTTTGGCTTTATTAACGGTGAAGATATACGCCGTGATTAAAGAAACAACCAGTACAGTCAGCGCAACTAAAACAAGTTGTAGGAACAGGGAACTGTTCACGGAAACATAAGCGTCGGTGTTGGTACGGATCAGATAGTTTGCTGTAAAGGCGCCAATCAAAGCATAGGCACCGGCCAAAACTCCGGAAAGACCGCTCAATGAAATAAACTGTGTCGATTTATTCATCAAATCCTTGATGTCTTTTAAATCCTGTAAATAATTATTCGTATCCATTTAAAAGTACTTTGAAAAACAAAGTAAGTGATATTTTTTGAAACCAGCAATTTTTTTAAGAAAATAAATCAGATAAAAGATTCATCGGAAATTACCAAAACAAGTGATATGTTTGTAAAAAGATTTTAAACGATGCGTATAGTAGGCTATTTACTGGTTATCATAGGGATATTGTTCGGAGTGTATCTCCTGATAGCACTTATCGGTGTTACATCATATACGGAACATCTGAAAGGGGAGAAACCCAGTTTTCTGATTGTCTACTATATGGGGATTATTGTCGCTATGATTGTATTGGCTGTAGCCGACTTTCTGTTAATCCGCTACGGACGACGTTTGATCCGTAAGGCAAAAAATAAAGCACAAAACATTTCTACCGGGGAAAAAAAAGTATAAGTATGAAACCAGCCGACGTCTATATTATCAACCAACCGGAACCGTATCGTTCGATATTATTGCACCTGGTGGCAGTTTTGGAAATGACACTGGAAACCTCGTATCGTTTGGAATACAAATGGAAAGTTCCGCATATGTATTATAAAGGAAGGCCATTTTGTTTTCTGAATGCGAGTCATAAACGACAGTATGTCGATCTGGGTTTTTCGAGAGGTTTTAAGCTTTTGCAACATCAGGAGCTATTGGTGTCGGAAGGACGAAATACGATGAAATCACTGCGTTACCAATCGCTGGAAGAAATAGATCCGATTGTATTAACGGATTTGATCAAAGAAGCTATGGCGTTATATCCATAAAAAAAAGGCTCCAAACGGAGCCTTTTTTTGTCTAGTATCTTTTGTCTAGCGTCTTTTCTCTTTTAAATTATATTCTAAAAATACCACCAAAAGCAATCACACGTTGTAAAAACATAAAGTGCTGTGACGCTTTATCGTCGTTACTATACGTCGTTTTGATGTCATTCATGTTGATATAACCACCTTTTAATTCGGCCTGAATAAAGAAGTGTTTAAAGAAAGTCAGGTTAAGTCCGGCTTTAGCCGAAAGTCCGAATCCGGAAATATGGAAATCGTCATGACGTTCTTTATTAAACAATTTTGCATTGGTTTTAGGGAATAAAACACCACCACCAACACCTTCGGTTACATTGATCTGAAATACATCGGTATCGGTAATTCCAAACCATTTTGAAATATCGTCCACACGGGAAAACTCGGTGTTGATATAGTTTAATCCGTCGGTATGCTCGAAAGTAAGGAAACTTTCATCGGTTAAATCAACCATTCCATTACTTACGACCGTGTTGTTGTATTCCGCCGGATACGTACCGGAAATACGCGCCCGCTGATCCTGTTGCATTACATATTTCATATGATCCACACCAATTGAAATATTGTATTTGTCGGTGATAAAATAACCCACACGCAAGTTGGTTTGTGGAATTGTCATTCGTCCCGGGTTGATATAGTCAATATGCCATCCTTTGGGTTTGTCCTGAGCGGCAACATCGTGTAGCGTAAAATCGTAATCAGCACCTTGAAAGTGGATGTCCGAATTGGTGAAATTTGCGCGGTTTCCGCCCCAGAAAACGTAAAACTTACCTTTGTTGTGAGCCGTGTATTTTTCAGGTGTGATTGCTTCTTCCTGAGCAAAGGTGTACTGTGAAAAAACACAAAAAGTTAGCACAGCCATTAAAAATGGATGTTTCATTATCGATAGTAAAAATTAAAATGAATTTACAGTTTTACGGATCGCTACCAGTTTTTGCATCAGCCCTTCAAAATAATCCAGGTGTAGCATATTGGCACCGTCGCTTTTCGCATTGGCAGGGTCGAAGTGGGTTTCGATAAAGATACCGTCTACACCAACTGCGATTCCGGCTTTGGCAACCGTTTCGATCATATCCGGACGACCACCGGTAACGCCGGCCGATTGGTTGGGTTGTTGTAGCGAATGCGTCACATCGAGTACCGTCGTAGCAAATTGTTGCATGGTTGGGATTCCTCGGTAATCTACAATCATATCCTGATAACCAAACATGGTTCCGCGATCGGTTAGCATCACGTTTTCGTTTTGGCAGTCCAATACTTTTTGTACGGCGTGTTTCATACTTTCCGGACTCATAAACTGACCTTTTTTCAGGTTTACGGTTTTCCCGGTTTGCGCCGCAGCTACCACAAGATCCGTCTGACGTACTAAAAACGCAGGAATCTGAAGAATATCCACATATTCGGCAGCCAATTCAGCATCGTGGTTTTCGTGAATATCGGTAACAGTTGGTACGTCAAATTCTTTGGATACCTTTTGAAGTATTTTCAGGGCTTTTTCATCTCCGATACCGGTAAAACTATCGATTCGGGAACGGTTAGCCTTTTTAAACGAGCCTTTAAACACATAAGGAATGGCAAGTTTGTCGGTGATGCCTACTAATTTTTCGGCAATTCGCATGGCCATTTCCTCGCCTTCAATGGCACAAGGTCCGGCCAATAAAAAGAAATTTCCGCTATCAGTATGTTTGATTTGCGGTATATTGGATAAGTTCATAATGGATTCTTAAAAAGTGAAACAAATATACAACAAAAATCCTTCCAAAAAACGTTTTGGAAGGATGCGATTTCTTATAGTATTCTTAAAATTAGTGTGTTCGGGATGGGTTTTTCTTAATGGATAAACCTTTAGGACACATTATTTTGCCTTTTTCGAAAGTGTTAAAGTAAAGTACGATAGGTTTTGCCAGACCTTCCCAGCTTACGGTATATTGCGCCAGCATTCCGGCACCTACGCGGTTGTTTTTGGTAGGGAACGGACAACAGCTTCCGGTTTTTTCGAAGCTTAATTTTTGCCCGTCAGGACCTTCCAGTCCGTTAAAAAAGTAGGTCACATTATTTTGCTCCTGCGATTGGGATATAAACCCAATGTTGATTGGATAGTCCGAATCATATCCGTATTTGGCGTTATCGCTATATTCGGTTAGTATATAATAATCCTCGCGAAGAATAGGACGTGAAGCGGTATCGTCGATATTTTTAATGGTCGATTTGGTGCTGATACAGGAAGAAACCGATAGCGCCAGTGTAAGCAGGGCAAAAGCTGTTTTTTTCATAATTAATTTCGGTTTTTGGTTTGAATAAAATAAGCGGCAATTGCCGATAGTATAATTCCTAAAGATAGGATATTTAAAAAACCTTGTGAAATAAAGCTTTGAAGGTTAAAATAACCGGTTGCAAATTCCTTATTTCCCGGTTTGGTTTTGATCACATTCGTAATGGCATTGTCGAAAAAGTCCGGAGAGATTATCTCGTGAAAAATCACCTGTACCAGTGGACTGATAGCAGCGATCAGCAACGTCAGTATGGCACCCGAAATAAACGCCTGTTTGTAGGTAATGCTACCGTTATAAAAAGTCGTCTTTTTTTCTTTTAGAGCCAACGTGAAAACGATAATATATACGCTTCCGAACAGCAAACTGATATAAAAATAACTACTGATCTTTTCGTTGTGAAAGCCGGCAATTTTCTCTAAAAACAGCCATAAAACAGTGGCTACGGAAAAAATGATACTCCATTTTATTTCGGTAAAAAACTTTTTCATCTGCGGATAAATTTATGGTTTCAAAGGTAGCAGAATATTTTGTTTGCCGAAAATTATGTAATCAATGTTACACAAAATACTGGTCGAATAAGTACTTTTGTCCTAAATCAGTTTTTTATGGAAGTAATTTATGGAACCTGGCCCTGGTATATATCGGGCTTTTTGATCGGAATGGTGATGCTGGCGCTACTTTATTTTGGCAAAGCATTCGGAATGTCCTCTAATTTGCGAACCTTATGCAGTATTGCCGGAGCGGGTCGTTTTGCCGATTTTTTCCGATTTGACTGGAAAGCGCAACGTTGGAATCTGGCAGTGGTTTTTGGAGCCATGCTGGGCGGTTTTGTAGCGGTTCACTTTTTAAGTGACGGAAGCGGTGTTAATCTAAATCCAACAACAGTGGAACAGTTGGCAGCCATGCATATCGAAGCACCGGAAGGCAAACTGGCTCCGGATTCGTTAATGGGTTTTGAAGCCTTAAAAAATCCGAAAACCTTTATCATTTTATTAGCCGGTGGATTACTGATTGGATTCGGAACGCGTTATGCCGGCGGATGTACGTCCGGACACGCTATTTCCGGGTTAAGTAATTTACAGTTGCCTTCGCTGATCGCTGTAATTGGGTTCTTTATCGGCGGACTGCTTATGTCGCACTTTCTATTACCTTTAATTTTCAGATAAGATGAAATATATCAAATTTATACTGGTTGGTTTTGTATTCGGAATTGTACTAACCAAATCAGAGGCGGTATCCTGGTACCGTATTTACGAAATGTTCCAGTTCCAGTCGTTCCATATGTTCGGAATCATTATGGTTGCAGTAATGACTGGTTTGATCGGTGTTCAGTTGATCAAACGTAAAAAACTAAAAGATTATACTGGTGCGCCCATTGCGATTGAGGCCAAAGAAAAAGGATTTGCCCGTTATATTATTGGCGGTACGTTGTTTGGATTAGGCTGGGCGATGGTTGGTTCGTGTCCGGGACCGATTTTTATTCTGTTAGGAGCTGGATTTTGGGGTGCCGGTGTGATTTTACTAGGTGCACTTTTAGGAACCTATATCTACGGATTGTTAAAAGATATACTGCCGCATTAAGAGCGGTTTGTAAATAAAAAAAGTCCCGATTATCGGGACTTTTTTTTATTGAATTTCAGCGCTTAAACCGGCATCCAGCAATGACGAACACTGCGGTTTCAGGTCGGTATACGAACCGGTTTTTACCGTACATTTTCCGGTGTAATGCACCAAAATGGCACATTGCTCGGCTTGTTCGGAGGTATGGTCGCAAACGCGGATTAAAGTGTCTATTACGTGATCGAAAGTGTTTACATCGTCGTTAAACAGTACAATTTCATTATTTAATGAAATCAGCTCTTCAACCGATACGCTTTCTAAAACTTTTTCCTGGGTACTCATAATCAGAAGCTTAGTTTAATTTTTTAGCTAATTTACATATTTTAGAGATACCCAATTGTTCTTTTGGAACTTTTTAACATACGTCAGTCCTTTTTCGGTACAAGACGCATCGATAAACGGAATATCCTCTTCATAAAAACCACTTAACAATAGTATACCGCCTTTATTCAGACGGTTTACATAAGCCTGCATATCGTTTAGTAAAATATTACGGTTAATATTCGCGATGATCAAATCGTATTGCTGATCCACCAATAAAGCAGCATCGCCTTCGTAAACCGTGATATGCTTACAATTATTTCGTTCGGCATTCTCGATCGAATTCAGATAACACCAGTTGTCGATATCAATAGCATCGATGGGTTGTGCGCCACGCATTTCGGCCAAAATTGCCAAAATTGCCGTACCACATCCCATATCAAGGGTTTTCATTCCGGTTACATCGGTTTCCAATAAGTGTTGTGCCATCATAAAAGTCGTCTCGTGATGACCGGTTCCAAAACTCATTTTCGGTTCAATCACAATATCGTATTGTGCCTCGTTTTTTTCGTGGAAAGGGGCGCGAATCTGGCAAATACCGTCAATGTCGATCGGCTCAAAATTCTTTTCCCATTCTTCGTTCCAGTTCACTTGTTCGATCTCTTCTATAGTATAGGAAATAGTAAATTCCTCAGAATGTAAAATCTGTATATCATCCAGGATATTTTCATTCCACAGCTCTTTTTGAACGTAAGCGGACAACCCGTTTTCGGTTTCGATAAAACTTTCGAAAGCAGTATCTTCCAGTTCAGCGATTAAAATTTCAGAACCTAACTCTTTGGGTTCCACAGAGAAATGGTATCCGATATAATTATTTTGCATAACATTAATTTTTCGCAAAGGTAACATTATCTTAATATCGTCAGCGGATAAATAACATTAGTTTTGCTCTCAGATAACACAACACTAACATGAGAATACAACTAACTTTTGTTTTACTGTTCGTCGCAGCTGTATTACAGGCGCAGGACATTAAGATTAGCACCAAAGATAACGATTTAAAATTAGCAGCATTACCCTATTACAGCTACGGTAAGGGGCTTGGAATTACTTCTGCCGACAGTCTTTTCCAGTTAAATATTCGTTTTCGGATGCAAAACCGTATCGGATTTATCAAAAATGAAGGGGAAGACGATGCGTATGACGGACAGATTCGTCGTTTGCGTTTGCGTTTCGACGGTTATGTCGGAAACCCACATTTTCTATATGTGTTGCAATTATCATTTGCACCGGGCGATGTAGGTGAAATTCACGATGGGGAAAACATCAATATTATCCGGGATGCGGCGGTTATTTACCGACCAAACCGAAACTGGAGTTTTACTTTCGGACAAACAAAATTACCGGGGAACCGTCAACGGGTCAATTCATCGGGAGCGTTACAGTTAACTGATCGTTCGATAAACAATGCCAAATTTAATATCGACCGTGATTTTGGACTTCAGGCATATTATCTGAATGAGCAAAAAGACCGGTTTTCTTATAATTTAAAAGCAGCCATTACTACCGGTGAAGGTCGTAACTGGACTAAAAGCCCGGATAACGGTGTGGCTTTGACCGGAAAAATCGAATTATTTCCATTAGGATCGTTCACGAAAGACGGATCGAATTTTGAAGGCGATCTTGCCCGCGAAAAAACACCCAAATTATTGTTTTCGGGTGCTTATCATCAAAACAATAACGCCAGACGAACCCAAGGTCAGTTAGGAGACGATTTGTACCAGCAAAAAACCTTGCGTTCCTTTTTTGCGGATGCGATGTTTAAATACAACGGTTGGGCTGCTATGGCGACCTATATGTCCCGTGCATCACACAATCCGGTGGCTGTTGATCCGTTGGATCCGACCTTAACAAATTATGCTTATGTTGGTCACGGAATGGACTATCAGTTGAGTTATACGTTTCCGACGAATTATGAAATTATCGGACGTTTTTCAACGCAGAAAGCGAATAAAGATATCGCTGCGTTTACACCGGATACGAACGAATACACTCTTGGTGTAACGAAATACCTTTGGGAGCATGCCTTTAAATTGCAAACGGAGTTTACCTACGATCGTCTGAGTTTTAACGACGGATCGACAAAAAATAACTGGTATGTTCGCTTCCAGATTGAAATAGGTATTTAAAAAGAATACTCATATGAAGAGACACCTGACAGGTTTTCGAAACCTGTCAGGTGTTTTCTTTTAGGGTGTATTTTTACTTTGAAGAATAAAACAGATAAGGTGTTTCTATTCGCTTTCAGATTGAAAATAGGCATTTAAAAAAGAATATTCTTTGGATAAACACCTGACAGGTTTTGAAAACCTGTCAGGTGTTTTAGTCTGTTAATTCAGCCTGTCGGATCAGTTCCCGGAAAATCGCGGCACAATCCGGTAGATGGATTTTAGGGGCGGATTGTCCCGACCATAAATTGGTAAAATCACCTTTATTTTGTTGTTGGGCTTTTTGGCGCAATGCGGTCGTCAGACTATTTTGTATCGGATAGGGAAGTGGTGTGAAACCGGAATGTTCCACTTCGGTCATAAATTGATTTTGCAAACCGCGAGCCCACCGTCCGGAAAATGCACGGGTAAGTTGGCTATCGGTATCTTTTGCCGCTAAAACCGCCTGCTGATAAGCCGGTATCGCCAGACTTTCGGTTGTGGCAATAAAAGCCGTTCCAATTTGCACTGCTGAAGCGCCCATAGCAAAAGCCGCTTTAATGGTTTTCCCATTGTTGATCGCTCCGGATGCTAAAACCGGTTTACCGATACGATTTACAATTTGCGGAACCAATGCCAACACACCAACTTGTGGTAACGGAATATCCTCGAGGAAAGTACCGCGATGACCACCGGCTTCAATACCCTGAGCGGTAATCATATCAATGCCTTTTTTGTCTAATAGAAGTGCCTCTTCCAAACAGGTTGCCGTTCCGATTAAAACCGTACCGTTGGCTTTTAATTTTTGCAGACTTTCATCATCCGGAATCCCGAACGTAAAACTAACAATAGGAATTTGTTCGGCAATCAGAATATTGATTTGTGTTTTGTAGGAATAAAAAGTGAGTGTATCCAAAGCCAACTCCGGGAATTCCAACCCGTTTTTTTGGCCAAGTCCGATCAGGAAATCCTGCATTTGCGCAGCCTGATCCCGATTTACTTCCGGGATTGTATGCGCGAACAGATTGACGGCAAACGGACGTTGGGTGAGTTGTTTGGTCTTTCGGATTAATTCGGTTGTTTTTTCCGGCGATAAACCGCCAACGGGAAGTGATCCCAATCCGCCTTCATTGGCAATCGCGGCAACCATCTCGGGAGTGGTTACGCCTAACATCGGTGCCTGAACGATTGGATATTGAATGTGTAACTTTTCGGTAATGGAATGGAACCGGTTCATGGTAAATGTTTTCTCAAATTTATGAAAATGCTTACCGTAAAACCGGGTTTGGGATATATTTAACGCCCAAAAATCAAAAACCGGATTGGAGGCGAATCCAACCCGGCTTTCTTCCTAAAAATATAATAAACTACTTAACAACCAGTTTTTGGGTAATGCCTTCATCCGTCTTGATCAGATAAATACCTGTCGTCAGTTTTGATGTGTTGATCAACAGTGCGTTTTTCTCCGACTGGATTAATTTTCCGGTCAAATCATATAGCGAATAGCTGGCCATACGGTTAAAATAAACCACACCTTTGGTAGATGGATTCGGGAAAACAGTAAAGGTTTTTGAAGCATGTACATAATCATCGTTGGTTAGATTTGCGGTATTTACTTCATACATACTAATCGTACCACTGATTTCATTGGCTACGGCAACATAATTTTTATTGTTCGGACTATCGGCAGCTTTGATAAAGGTAACGCCTTCCGGACCAAAATCACCGGAATAAGCCGACGTGCTACGACTGTTTTTATAGTCTACGAATTTTACATCGTTCGGATTGGTTACATCATAAACCATCACACCACCAACGCGCTCCAGCGTGATAAACGCAAAGGTTTTCCCGGCAATTTGCGTTAGCGTAACACCTTCCGGCTCCGGACCTTTGGCACGGCTTCTTCCTTTTTTAACGTTATCGCCGTGGTCGGCATTAAAAATCGGACTGATAGATGGTGTCATAGCGGTATACATCTCGAAATCGTCGCCACTGTCAAATACGATGGCTTTCGTATCGGCATTAAAGATGGAAAACGAACGGGAACCTAAAATTTTGATTTCTTCAAAATCGGCATCCGAATCGGTATTTCCGTTAAGATTGGTTACACGTAGTCTTCCGGCGTTGTGGTTTTGTTTTAAAACCGAGGCATTCGGGAAAATAGCAGGATCTAAAGTGTAGGTATTGGCACCAACCGTAGTTCTTTCGGTTAAACCGGCATATTCTTTTTCATCACCTTCGTTGGCCATAACCAGGTAGGTTGTTCCGTTAACAGTGTAATTCGCTACAGCATCCGGAATATAATAGGCCTGGATTGGCCAGTTGGCGATCAATACTTCGTTGTTATTATCGGAAATATCCATACCGTTACCCGGCAGACTGATATCTTTTGTGCCTAAAGCCCAAATGTCGGAAATCGTTTTAGTTACCAAATCAATTTCGGCAATGGCGTTATTTTCCTGAAGGGTTACCCATGCTTTTTGAGAATCGGGGCGAATGGTGATGTATTCCGGTTCCAAATCCTGCGCCAGTGTACTGGTACTTTTGGTTTTACGTACACCTGAAGCGATAAGAGCGGCTTCCTGCGCATTAAAAGCGGTAAATGAAGCCGTAGTGACATTAGCCTGTGTTAAGGAAGCGATTCCACCGGAAATATCGATAATGGAAACCGAACCTTCCGGATCTACGGTATAGGCATCATTCGGTTGTCCTTCGTTGGCAGTTAACACTTTTGTTCCGTCCGGTGTAAACGTTACCATATCGGGTAGCGCCCCTACGGTTACCTGTTTTAAGAACGTCCCATTGGTGTCGAAAAATACCACCGATCCGTTTAATTGTTCGTTGGCATTTGGCGAAGCAACGGCTACCACTCCGTTTTTAACGGCTACACTTGTAATACCTCCATACGAAGCCATATTGATGGAGTTGATTACCGTTAAATTGGCCGGATTCGAAAAGTCGATGATTTCCAGCTTGTCGGAAATAGCACTGATGGTAAAAAGACGTTGCGTAGCCGGATCGTGTACGATGATCTCACAAGAACTGGTACTTGCTCCGGAAGGATCGAAACTTCCGATATAGTCCAGTTGGATATCGTGATTCGGACTAGGCGCCTGGCGGTCGTTATCCTTGATATATACGGTAGCCATTGGATTTCCGTTGATCGTTAAACCAACCGGGTTTTCAAGGCTTAGCACAAAATATTCGGCATGTTGTTCTTCCTGTGTATCGTCGATAATCGGAATCGAAATGGTTTGAGTTGCGTTACTACCCGCTGTAAAATGTAAGGTTTGGCTTTGTAATGTAAAGTCATTTTGATCGGCTGTACTAAATGGAGCCGCCTTTACTACTAAATCCACCGATGCATTAGCAGGATTGGTTAGATTTAGATTGAATGATAGCGTACCGTGATTTTCGTTTACCGTTACAAAATTGGAAGCCATCGCAATTTTGGTGTCGAAAGCTACCGTCGAAAACTGAACTGCAGAACTATATGTTATGGCATTATCATGCATATCTTCGATCAGATTCGGTAATAAGAATACATAATAGGTAGTACTGTTATGAAACGGCTGTGTCGGGTTGATCGTAATCGTGTTGTTGTTAAACGTAGCGACAAATGGTACAGTAGCTCCAGTAATACTGCCTTGGCGTACTTCTACTAAAGCATCCACATTAGTATTGGTAATAGGCGAATTGTCAATCAAACGAACGTTTTCATTAAACGAAATTGTAGGCTGTGTATTGATGGCTACGTTAGTCGCATTATGCGTTGGATTAAAAGACGCTAGCGGAGGCGTTGTGTCATTACCACCGGCAGTAGAACCGGTAATAGTAAGATTGTCAAAACGGTTATTTCCGCTTGAACCGGCAGCTGTGCTACCTCCGAATTCAATTTTCAGGGCAAAATTAGGGTTGTTGGCGGCACCTGCGATTCCGGAGAAATCCAGGGTTACCACTTCATAGGTAGGTTCTGTTTGAGGAGAATAGGTAGTTACGGTCAATCCGGTCGTGATAAAATCGGTTCCGTTTAACGTATACGAATAGTTTTGAGACGAAGCACCTTGTGTGGTACGGGTCGTCGCAAATTTAATGATGATATTCTGATATCCGGTAGTAGGTGCGGCAACCAGTAGTGCGCGGGTGTTACTCGGATTTCTCGGGCGTAAACCCAATCCGGCTGCATCACCGTTTTGTGCGTTCAATGCCGATCCGGCTACATTGTCCATATATCCGGCACCGGTTCCGGGATAGGTAATCTGTGTTCCGGTTGGAATCAATGAAGCATCGGGAGCTACGGTTGTTAACGTTCCGGATGGAAGTGCATTAAAATTCCAGTAGTGAATTTGCTGTGTCTGTCCCCAGGTAAAGGTCGATCCCATAAAAAGGAACAGGCGTAACAGGTTCTTTTTAGAAGTGTAAAATTGTGTCATGTGTGTTGTTTTGGTTGGGTACAAAAGTGAAGGTTTCAGGTTAGGGTAGTATTAACTTAAAAATAAATCGGTGTAACAGAATGTTTAAGAATAGGTTAGGAAGGTAAACCAATACATAACCGGATGTTAACTTAACTTTTCCGCAGGATGATCACTGATATAAAAAAAACGGACAAAAACGCCCGTTTTAAGAAAGGTTTATCATTTTTAACAGCTGTTAAATATTACGTTAAAAAGCGTTAATAGGAGTTTGTTTTTAAGTACTTTTGCGACAATTTATAAAAAACAAATCCAATCACCATGGGTAAAAAAATAGTCTCATTTTTGTTCTCCACGCGTTTAATGGCTTTCCTGTTTATTTTCTTTGCAGCAGCGATGGCCGTAGGAACGTTTATCGAAAACGATTATAATACCACGACAGCCCGTATTCTGATTTACAATACGAAATGGTTCGAAGGTATTATGGCGATCTTCCTGATCAACTTTTTTGGAAATATCAAACGCTACCAATTGCATAAAAAAGAGAAATGGGCTACGCTATTGCTGCATTTGTCTTTTATTTTTATCATTTTGGGAGCTTTTATCACCCGTTATATCAGTTATGAAGGTGTGATGCCGATCCGCGAAGGCGAAAGTTCCAATCAGATTTTTTCAGACAGAACATACCTGACTGTTTTTGTAGATGGTGATTACCAGGGTGAAATGCGTAGAAGAACCTTTGAACAAAGAGCTTTATTCTCACCGGTAACGAATAACGACTTTACCATTTCCAAAAAGTTTAATGAAACGCCATTTGAAATCCGTTATAAAGACTTTGTAATGGGCGCCAAAGAGGTGATCAAACCAAGTGAAAAAGGGACATTATTTTTAAAACTCGTGGAATCCGGCGACGGAACCCGTCACGAGCATTACCTGAAAGAAGGGGAAGTACAAAATATCCACAACGTATTGTTTGCGTTTAACAAACCAACCGACGGTGCGATTAATATCATCAAAGAAGGCGATAAATATTCGATAAAATCACCATTTGAAGGGAACTTTATGCGAATGGCCGACCAGATGAAAGGCGATGTTGCGAAAGATACGGTTCAGGATTTGATGTTCCGTTCCCTGTATAATATGGGTGGTACGCAATTTGTGCTACCGGAACCGGCCATAAAAGGTGTTGTGGCATTCGAATCGAACAACGATTTTAAAGACGATAAATCCGACGATGCTTTGGTGTTAACCGTAACCGTTGGAGGCGAAGAACACGAAGTAACCCTATTGGGCGCCAGAGGAAAAATGGGTGTGCCGAATTCCTTTAAACTTGGGAATCTGGAGTTTACCATGATGTACGGAAGTAAAGTTTATGAAACGCCATTTAAAATCCGTTTAAATGATTTCGTAGCCGAAAAATATCCGGGAACGGAAAAAAGCTACTCGTCTTTTGAAAGTAAAGTAACCGTACTCGATGGTGCGGAACAACGCGATGAACGTATTTATATGAATCACATTTTGGACTATAAAGGATTCCGTTTCTTCCAATCGTCATTCGATCCGGACGAAAAAGGAACCGTGTTATCGGTAAACCACGATTCGTGGGGAACCAATATGACCTATTTGGGTTATTTCTTATTGTATGTTGGACTTATAGCGATCTTATTTGATAAAAACAGCCGATTTGGCGATCTGAAAAAGAAACTGGAAAAGGTGCGTTCGAAAAAAGCAAAATTACTACCGGTTATTGCGCTATTGTTATCGTTTAGCGGTTTTGCGCAAAACAACCACCAACATCAGATGCCAACGCCAAAACAAATCGATTCCTTACTAACCAAATATAAGGTAAGTGATGAAGAAGCGGCAAAATTTGGCCGATTGGTAATTCAGGATCAAGGTGGACGTATGAAGCCTATCAATACGTTTTCATCCGAACTATTGCGAAAAGTAAGCAAACAGGATCATTATAAAGGAATGAACTCCGATCAGGCGTTCCTGTCAATGACACAATTCCCGCAGGTATGGTATAATGTTCCGTTGATCTATATGAAAAAAGACAACGACAGTATCCATAAATTAATCGGAGTGTCGTTGGGCGAAAAATATGCTCCGTTGGTAAGTTTCTTCGACGAAAGAGGAAATTACAAACTGGCTGGTGTTTTGGACGAAGCCTATAAAGCTGCGGTTCCAAACCAATTCCAGAAAGACTTTATCGAAGCGGATAAAAAAGTAAACCTGTTGTATTCGGCGTTAAGCGGTCAGATTTTAAAAGTATTCCCGGTTCCGAACGATCCGAATAACAAATGGGTATCGTTCCTGGAAGTGAACGAGCAAACGCATACTGCTTTGGATTCCATTAAAAACGTTATTCCGTATTATTTGAGTAGTATCGATAAAGCTGCTATTTCGGGCGATTATAAACTGTCGGACAGCTTGCTTAAAGGATTGGAAAACTACCAGATCAAATACGGATCGAAAGTACGTCCAAGCGACAAAAAAATCGATACGGAAATCCTGTACAATAAATACGACATTTTCAAAAAGCTATTCTCCTGGTATATGTATGCCGGAGTATTGATGTTCCTTTTTGTAATTATCAAGATTTTCAAAACCAATAAAACGGTTAATATACTGGTAAAAATCAGCCATGCGATTATTGCGGTACTATTTGTATTGCATACCGCCGGACTGATCTTCCGTTGGTACATTTCCGGTCACGCGCCGTGGAGTGATGCCTACGAATCGATGATTTATGTAGGGTGGGCGACCATGCTATTCGGATTGGTATTCGGCCGAAAATCGGAATTAACGGTAGCGTCTACAGCCTTTGTTGCGGCCATGATCTTGATGGTAGCACACTGGAGTTGGATGGATCCTGCAATCGCCAATTTACAACCGGTATTAAACTCGTATTGGTTAATGATCCACGTGGCGGTTATCGTAGGTAGTTACGGTCCGTTTACACTGGGGATGATTCTGGGAATTGTAGCGTTATTACTAATGGTATTTACCAACGAAAAGAACAAAGAAAAAATGAACCTGAACATTCAGGAGATTACCTATATCAACGAAATGGCACTTACTGTAGGATTGGTGATGTTAACGATTGGTAACTTCCTGGGTGGACAATGGGCTAATGAAAGCTGGGGACGTTACTGGGGATGGGATCCAAAAGAAACCTGGGCATTGATCAGTATTATGGTATACGCTTTTGTAATCCACATGCGTTTGGTTCCGGCCATGCGTGGTAAATGGATTTATAATGCGGTTAGTGTTTATGCCTTCTATTCCATTTTGATGACCTATTTCGGAGTAAACTTCTACCTGTCCGGTTTGCATTCGTATGCCAAAGGAGATAAAGTGGTAACACCAAACTTCGTATATTATTCAATGGCTTTGATAACGCTGTTGGTGGTATTGGCCTACTACAAAAACAAAAAATACCTGCATAAAAAGAAATAATTGCAAAATAATAAAATAATGAAAGCTGCCTTCGGGTAGCTTTTTTTTATTTACGACTATTAAATAATTTAATTTTTAATATTTTTTTAACAAAATACCTATTACATTTATACTCGTTAATCAATAAAAACAAACAGTATGAAAAAAGTAGTTTATGTAGGAATGGCATTATTATTCACCATGGCAATGTCGGCTCAGGAAGTGAAAAAAGAAGTAAAAAAAGAGACTGATGCGGCTAAAAAAGAAATGAAGCACGAAGGCAAAAAAGCGAAAGCGGAAATGAAAGCCGAAGGCAAAGAAGCAAAAGCTGAGATGAAAGCTGAAGGTAAAAAAGCCAAAGCAGAAATTAAAGACGAAATGAATAAAAAGTAACAAACTGAAAAGCGCCTCTTCCGGGCGCTTTTTTTATTCGGTATAATCCAGATCTTTATTATGGGTTTCGGCGATCGTAAGCGTCGAGTAAATGGCCAAAGCAAATACAATCAATCCGACTATAGAAGCGGAAACAATTACCCCATTATGCACTTTTAAATGATCAAAAGCGATTAACATCACCGGAAGTAAACCGCGAACCATATTCGGGATCGTGGTAGCGGCCGTACTACGGATATTGGTTCCGAACTGCTCGGCACCCACCGTTACAAACATAGCCCAATAGCCGGTTCCCAATCCGAGCCAGGCACAATAAAAGTAATACATAGTCTCAGAGCGCGTTCCACCGTATAACATCAATACAATCCCTACAATCGTAAAGAGCATCATATATAAAATGGCTTTTTTCCGCGAACGTAACAATTGCGAAATCAACCCGCTGGCAAAATCGCCTACGGAAATCCCAACATACGCCCACATAATCGCTTTACCGGGGTCAATCTCCCCAATCCCGAAGGATGGCGCAAACTGATTCCCCATTACCGCCAGAATCCCCACGCAAAACCAGGTGGGTAATCCAATGGAAATACACTTTACATATTTTATAAAACGTTTGCGATTGGTAAAAAAGCCAAGAAAATTTCCTTTTTGAATATCGGTATCCCGAAGGTCTTTATATAGCCCGGATTCCATCACGCCTACGCGTAAAAAAAGCAGAAACAGTCCTAACGAACCACCGATAAAATAGGCATAGGTCCAGTCGCCGGCCAGTTCTACCGTAAGTTGCGCCACTACGGCACCTAAAAGGCCGAAGCCGGCCACAATGGAAGTTCCGATGGCCCGTAATTCTTTGGGTAATGATTCCGAAACCAGCGTGATTCCGGCGCCCAATTCGCCCGCCAGTCCGACACCCGCAATAAAACGCAGAATGGCATAGGTCATTGCTTTGTCGTTAAAAGGTAGAAACGGAAGGAAACCGCATAAAATATTAGCCATGGAATAGACAAGTATGGAACCGAAGAGTACCGAAAGCCGACCTTTTTTGTCGCCTAACATGCCCCAGAGTATACCTCCTAATAATAGTCCGACCATCTGGAAATTCAGAATCATCGTACCATCGGTATCGACATCAAGACCAAGGGTTTTTAAACTGGGAATACGAACAATGCCGAAAAGAAGCAAATCGTAAATGTCGACAAAATAGCCTAAAGCTGCTACAATTACAGGAAAGGATAATAAATGTTTAATTTTTAGGGATTCCATTTATATTTTAGGTTAAGTATTGCCAAAAATATAAATAATTGTCTTCTGTGTTCTTTTTTTGTCAGGATATTTTTAAGAGGATTAATAGCCTGAAAATTTCGTCAGCTATGTCCTTGTTTAACGGGGTGGATTTATATTATTAAAAAAACAAGATTGCTGATTTTTATCAGAATACTATAGAATTATAACTAAAATTTTGAAAATGTAACGTTTTTTTGTCAGTTTAATAATTGGAAATAAATCAGAATTAAATATCTTCACGGTTTTATATTGAAAATTCACAATTTCGAGATATTTTGAAATCTAATTAGAAATAAAACTAAAACCAAAAAAACAATCTTAATAAAACACAAACATGGAAGAAAAACAAATCGTTTACACCTTGGAAGGTAGTGGTACCAGAGAAGCAAATTTAAAAAATGAGGCCACCAATTTATTGGCGAAACTAAAAAATCAATTTGGAAGTACACACTCGGTTACTGCAGGCGAATTTGGTGTGTTGGATAAAGATTGGTCGCATGAAATCAAAATCAGAAAAGGCGATAAAGTTGGCGCTGCAGTTACGTTAAAATGGGCGAAATCGAACCCAACGGTTCTTTCAATAGACGTTGACGAATCTTCTAAAATGGGATCCAGAATATTGTATGGTGGGTTATTTTCTTTTATGGGTATTGGTGCCTATATGGGGTACAATCATATCGAACCATTCGCATTTTTACCGGGTCAGAAAATAGCAACAGCTTTAGCAGCATTGATCATGGCTATTCCGGGAATTATTGTGGTTTATATCCTAAAATCGATGCTCATGAAAAACGAAAAAGAGGAAAACAAACAACTGGTAGCCAGTGTTATCAATGTATGTAAAAAGTAATCGATTTTTCCAACAGTCGTCGTTCTGACGAGGAAAAACACAATATTGAGTACTATAGAGAAGCAGGAAAAGATTTTACCTAGTCGAAAGAGGTAAATTTTTCCTGCTTATTTTTTTAATTCCCTTTAAATTCCGTTAAACGGGCCATATCCATTTGATTGGTTTTATAAAAAACAGTGGCTTTTTCCAATAGTTTTTTAAACGCATCCTGGTTGTTGATTTTTTTAAAATAGCGCAGTTCGGTATAGAACAAATCGGCCTTATCATCGTTGTCTTTTGCCAGATTATGTAGCGCATCGATTTTAGATTTGATCGTAGCAATACTGTTTTTTTCTTTTACGATATCCAGAAACTGGTTGACAATATAGGTCGCGCCGGCTACAGTTTCGTTTTCGATCATCTTATTAAAAAGTGCCAGAGCTTCTGTTTCCCGACCGTCTTTTACCAAAACTGCCGCTTCCTGTTGCCATACATAAGCATCCGGATTGGTGTTAAGCCAGGTTTTTTCGATCAGTTCTTTTACCGATTTGATTTTAGCGAGATTCCAACTGTTTTTAGCATCACTGTTGATTGTTTTTAGCAGAATATCCTGTAGTACTTTGATCTCATTACCGGCTTTGGAACCGGTTTCAAAACCTTTTAATTTATCGGTATTATTGACCCAATAGGTAAAAAATCCATTATCGATAGAGAACACACAGTTTTTTAGGATGGTATAGCTTTTTTGAGTTCCCAACTGGTCTTTTGGGAAAGCGTCGTACAGATCGTTGGCAATACGATTGGTCATCCGATCGTCTTTATACAATTGTACCAGAGTGGAATAAGCATATAACGTACGAATGCTTTTGTCACCCGAGGCGTATTTTTTGGCCAGGTTTGCGGTTCTTTCCACCGGATCCAAAGCGGTTTTACCAACCGTATTTATAAGGTAACCGGCATCGGCTTTTGCCCCGGAACAATGAATCAGCGTGTTATCGGTATCAAAAAACAAGAAATACGGCACACTTTCCAGTTTTAGTTTGGACTGCGCGATATACAAACTGTCTTCTTTTTTTATGTTTTCGGTATTGATTCTGTAATTGACAAAATGAGTATTGTAGAAATCACCCATAGTAGCGTCTTCAAATACCGGATCCAGTGTTTTACAAACCGAACAGTTTTCATTGTAATATTCAATAAACAGCGGTTTGTTTTCTTTTTTAGCTTTTTCGAGAGCGGTTGCCAAACCGGATTCAAAGCGTACGCCTTGCGCATTCAGTGATACTGTTGCGAGGAATACAAACAGGAGGGAATATAGTTTCGAAGTCATACCGAGTTGTAATTAAGGTGGAAGGTCATACAAAATTACCATTATCCTGTGATAAAAAAACGGGGAAAAACCCGGATTAACATTTTTTTAGTTAAAAAAGATATTTTAGGTAAAAATCAGGGCTAACTGTTATAATGTTAAGATGTTGCTAAAATTTATACGAAACCATTCTATAGTAGCGTTATAGTAGTTTGATGACTTTTCAATTCTTCGGAATTATACCGTGCCGATAGCCGGGCACATTTCAGTTTTACTACATTTTTTTAGCGTCACATTACAGAATCGGATATGGTTTTTCCAATGACGATTATTTCGGTTTCTGGTGATTGTAATTTTACCGTGTTAAAAGTATTAAAATGAAGCACGAACTTAACATAATGTCCATTTGGAAAGGTGAAACCAAAGCCCTCTCTTTTTTTCAGCGGCTTTTCAGGCGACCAAAAGCCCAACCAAAACCATTGACCACTCCTAAGATGATCAATGAAGATTGTAATGGCATTATATTAGGTGAAAAAAACGTGAAATCATTACTGTTTTCGACCGATATGGCGATCATTGAAAACAATGATGCCGATGCAATATTGGCTGTTTATCCATTTGCCCCTTCTCCGAAAATTATGAAGGCATTAATTGATTTTTCCGATAAACCGGTAATATGTGGAGTAGGCGGGGGGCTTACGCAAGGGAAGGTGGCAATGGAAATGGCTATTCAGGCGGAAGCATTGGGCGCGGCGGCGATAATCGTAAACCAGCCGTTTAAAAACAAAGACCTCAACGTGATCCGGAAAAAGATTAAAATACCCATTATTTCCAGTGTTTCGGTAGCCGATTTTTCCTTTCAGGATCGTGTCGATGCCGGAGTGGATATTTTTCATATTACCGGCGGAAAAAATACCGCTAAGATTCTGGAGCATATCAGTTATGCCGTTCCGGGGTATCCGATTATGGCCACCGGCGGAAAAAGTCTGGAAAGTATTCAGAGTGCCATAACTTCGGGTGCGGATGCGATTGTGTTAACACCACCAACCAGCGGCGAATTGTTTAAGTCGATTATGGACGGGTATCGCAAAGGATTGGATTATCTGCGACATTAATTGATCGCTATTTCGTCTTTTTGTATTCTTTAATAATACGATTATCAACCTGATTGTCTTTTAAAATAGCGATGATCAAATCTTTTGGAGCTTCTTTTCCGTTAATTCGAGTCAGGATTTCCAGAGTCATATTGTTGTTCTGACTGATAAAAAGTAAGCCGTAATCCGGACTAAAATAGCTGCTACCGGTAATCATCGTACGATGACTGTGTTTGCTACCGCATAACGGATCATAACAATTGTAATCGATGTGTTTGTATAAAATATATTCCTTGTCATCGAGATGATACGTTATCTTTTCGGCGTAAAAGGCATCGGTTAGGCCGGCATTGAGACTGTCATTTCCTTTTAGGACTTCATTCGTAAACGGGAATGTAAATTTGCGTTGGTGACCGTGAATAGTCATCGCAATGGCATAATGATTTTTTTCAGCGCGAATTACCGATTCCGAATAGCTAAACTCCTGTATTTTTTCCCCGTGAACGGCAAGGTATTTCAGATTGCTAAAACGATTGACCGGGCGAATGTCAAGGCTGTTCTTTTGCGAATAACCAATGCATATATTTAAAAAGAGGAAAACGGAAAGTAGGCGCATCATAGTAAGCGGAAATGAGGATCAAAGATACAGATTATCCCGTTTGAGTCCGTCTAAGATCAATTGGAAATTATAAGGGCTAACACTATTGATCACAAGTGAATATTCCTTTTCATAGTCGTTATACAGGATGCGGATCAGATCATAATCGGTTTGCCAGTAATATTGATAGGTATCGGAACATTCCGGAACAAAAGTATAATGCCGGTTCAGGTAGTCCATAATCGCTTTGACATCTTCCGAAACCAGATCTTTTACCGGAAAGGACGAATGATGTCGATATTCGCGTTCCAGAGTATAAATCTCAATCAGCACCTCTATGGATTCGTATAAACAGAAATACTGATTAACCGCGTCATCCCAATACCAAACCGCACCATTTTCCGCAATCAGATAATAGGGTTCGGATTTACTATTGTCCATCGAAAAAGCGGCTTTACCGTCGATGGTCGTATAATAGATCTTTTGATTTTTGGCCGTTATGGCATCCGATAAAAAATACAACCGAATGGCATAATCCGAATCCTTATCGGGAGAAAAGGTATACCCGGAATAATCCTGTTGAATTTGGAATAATCGGTCGCTGTTTTCCAAACGGTAACGGGAAAGGTATTTTTGAATAGCTGGCGCCGAACCCATCCATTCCGGATTCCGATCGAGCGTATTGATATAATTTTCGGCTCTGCTGCTTAGTGTCATAGTCGTTGGAAAAAGGAATCCAATTTATAAAACTTTAGCGAATAAAAAAACACCGGCCTTTTTACGGAACCGGTGTCTTCAACCAAAAACCAACCCTTTCGGGTATTATGAAAACCAAATTATTCTATGCTGTGATCCGTAACTACGGATATTTTTTATTCGGAGTCGGTTGCCGCCTGATTGCGGAAAACCAGTTTGCCATCGAAGCTGTCCAGTAACACGATACTATCGGTGGCTACTGTACCGGAAAGGATTTCCTTGGACAATTCGTTTAGCACCTCCCGTTGGATCACCCGTTTTACCGGGCGCGCACCAAAGTGCGGATCATATCCTTTTTGCGCCAGATAATCGATCGCTTCCGGTGTGGCATCCATCGCGATATGCTGTTGTGCCAGCATTTTGATCACGCTTTTTAACTGTAATCCTACAATTTCACGGATGTTGGCCGAACTCAACGGTGTAAACATCACGATCTCATCAATACGGTTAATAAATTCCGGACGAACGGTTTGTTTTAGTAAACCAAGTACTTCCACTTTGGCCGCTTCGGTTGCCGCTTCGATACTTCCTTTCAGATTCTCGAATTTCTCCTGTATGATATGACTACCCATATTGGAAGTCATGATGATAATCGTATTTCTAAAATCAGCCAGACGACCTTTGTTGTCTGTTAAACGTCCTTCGTCCAATACCTGTAACAGGATGTTAAACGTATCCGGGTGGGCTTTTTCGATTTCATCCAATAAGACTACCGAATACGGTTTTCTTCGAACGGCTTCCGTCAACTGTCCACCTTCGTCATAACCTACATATCCCGGAGGCGCACCAACCAGTCGGCTCACACTATGACGTTCCTGATATTCACTCATATCGATACGTGTCATCGCATTTTCATCGTCAAACAGGTATTCGGCCAGGGCTTTTGCCAATTCGGTTTTACCCACACCGGTAGTCCCTAAGAACAGGAACGAACCGATAGGTTTACGGGAATCCTGTAAACCGGCACGACTACGGCGTACGGCATCACTAATCGCCTGTATGGCTTCTTCCTGTCCAACCACTCTGTGGTGTAATTCGTCTTCCAGTTTTAATAATTTTTCGCGTTCGCTTTGCAGCATTTTGGTCACCGGAACACCGGTCCATTTGGCTACAACTTCTGCGATATCGTCATGGGTAACCTCTTCCTTAATCAATGAATGACCGGATTGGTTTTCCTGTAATTGTTTTTGCAAGGCGTCAAGACGCTCCTGTGCTTCTTTGCTTTTTCCGTAACGGATTTCGGCTACTTTACCGTAATCGCCATCACGTTCGGCGCGTTCGGCCTGTAATTTCAAATCTTCGATTTCCTGTTTGGTCGCCTGAATGTTGTCTACAACATCTTTTTCCGATTTCCATTTGGCAAAAATCTCGTTGCGTTCTTCTTTCAGGTTGGCCAGATCCAGACCTAGTATCTTAAGCTTGTTTTCGTCGTTTTCACGTTTAATCGCTTCAATTTCGATTTCCAACTGCATAATTTTACGATCCAAAACATCCAGTTCTTCCGGTTTGGAATTGATTTCCATACGCAATTTGGAGGCCGCTTCGTCCATTAAGTCAATCGCCTTATCCGGAAGGAAACGGTTGGTGATATAGCGTTGTGACAATTCCACAGCAGCAATAATCGCATCGTCTTTGATACGCACTTTATGATGTGCTTCATATTTTTCCTTGATACCGCGTAGGATTGAAATCGCGCTTTCGGTATCCGGTTCGTCCACCATAACTTTTTGGAAACGACGTTCCAGTGCTTTATCTTTTTCAAAATATTTCTGATATTCGTCCAGCGTAGTCGCTCCGATGGCTCGTAATTCACCACGTGCCAAAGCCGGTTTCAGAATGTTGGCCGCATCCATCGCGCCTTCGCCACCTCCGGCTCCAACCAATGTATGGATCTCATCGATAAATAACACGATGTCGCCTTCGGCAGAAGTTACTTCTTTTACGACCGATTTTAAACGCTCTTCGAATTCTCCTTTGTATTTGGCTCCGGCAATCAACGCACCCATATCCAGTGAAAAGACTACTTTGTCTTTTAGGTTTTCCGGTACGTCTCCCTGAACAATACGGTGTGCCAGACCCTCGGCGATTGCGGTTTTACCCACACCCGGTTCTCCAACCAACATCGGATTGTTTTTGGTACGACGGGATAAAATCTGTAATACACGGCGGATTTCTTCATCACGACCGATCACAGGATCCAGTTTGCCGTCGTTGGCCAGCTGGTTCAGATTTTTAGCATATTTGTTTAAGGCATTATAGGTTTCTTCGGCCGAAGCTGAGGTTACCCGTTCGCCTTTACGGATTTCATTAATGGCACTTTCAAGGCCTTTTTCGGTCACACCCTGATCTTTTAAGATCTGTGCCACTTTGCTTTTTGATTTGAATATCGCCAGTAATAAATGTTCGATCGATACATATTCGTCGTTCATTTTTTTGGCAATATTGGCGGCTTCGTTTAAGGTTGTTCCGGCATCGCGGGAAAACATCAGTTCGCTTCCGCTTACTTTAGGAAAACTTTGAATCGTACTGTCCAGAATTTGTTTGAACAGGTTTACATTCACATTCAGTTTTTTCAAAATGAATGGTGCCACATTCTCATCAACTTCGAGGATACCTTTAAAGATATGCTCGTTCTCGATTTGCTGATGGCCTGAACCTTGCGCAATTTGTTGCGCTTGTTGCAGGGCTTCCTGAGATTTGATTGTTAGGTTATTAAAATTCATATTTTTAAATGTTGTTTGTCGATTGTGATAGTTATTTTTTAACTTTGATTGGTAGTAGTCAATTTATGTTCCAATGTAAAAAATAAGACAAATTGGCGTTTTAGTACTTAAATTTACAAAAAATAAATGCCAAAATGGCGTAAAATCGGACAAAAATGGGATTTTTGGATAAAATATTTGGAGGACAGGAAGAAACTGTTCCCTCAAAAGTGAACTGGAAACTTTTAGAAACAACCACCCTGGATGCGATTACGGAACAGTCTTTCGAAAAACCGGCGGTTATTTTTAAACACAGTACGCGATGCAGTATCAGCCGTATGGCTTTAAAACAATTTGAACGGGAATATGCTTTGGACGACGAATTGGATGTGTACTTTTTGGATTTACTGGCGCACCGACCGCTTTCGAATGGGATAGCGGAACGTTTTGGCGTACAGCACGAATCGCCGCAACTTATAGTGATCAAAGATGGAAAAGCGGTTTATAATGCTTCCCACAGTGCAATACAGGCCGACGATCTGAAACGATGGGTCGAATAAAAAAGAGGTTCCATTTGGAACCTCTTTTTTTATAGTACCGTCTGCATTTTTTGACGGATCTGATCCAGACACAGGTTATGGATACTACCTTCATGGGTATGGCGCGTTGTTTCCGGCGAATTATAAGTCCCTTTTTCAATTTGTTCCGCTACGATTTTATACGCATCGCGAAACGGAATGCCTCGGGTTACCAGTTCGTTCAGTGTATCAACGGTAAAAAGGTGTTTGTATTTCGAATCCTCTAAAATGTAGGTGTTAATTTCGATGTTTTGTAACGCATAACAGGTCATTTCCAAACAGGATTTTAAATTTTCCATTGCTGGAAATAAGCCTTCTTTTAATAACTGAAATTCCCTGTGATAGCCACTGGGCAGGTTATTGGTGAGTAACGTCAGTTCGTAAGGAAGACTTTGTATTTTATTACATTTACCACGGATCAGTTCAAACAAATCCGGATTTTTTTTATGGGGCATAATACTCGAACCCGTTGTTAAATGGCCGGGAAGCTTCATGAAATCGAAATTCTGACACAAATACAGACACACATCGGTTGCCATTTTCGACAGAGTTGCTGCGATGCTACTCATCGCAAAAGCGACTGTTTTTTCGGATTTTCCACGACTCATTTGTGCGGCTACGACATTGTATTTTAACGTTGTGAATTTCAGTGTTTGTGTCGTATGCGTACGATCGATAGGAAACGAACTACCATAGCCGGCCGCAGAACCCAACGGATTTTGATCAACGACTTTTAATGCGGCATTTACTATTATCATATCGTCGATCAGACTTTCGGCATAGGCGGAAAACCACAGACCAAACGACGATGGCATGGCGATTTGCATATGCGTATAGCCCGGTAATAAAACGTCCTGATGCTTTTCGGCCAGAACAAGTAGTAATTCAAATAACTCCGTAATCAGATTTTTCAGTTCGCCGATTTCGGTTTTCAGATAAAGATGTACAGCCACCAAAACCTGATCGTTTCGGGAACGCGCCATATGAATTTTTTTTCCGGTAGCGCCCAATTTTTCAATCAGCATAAACTCGATTTTGGAATGTACATCTTCAAAATCCGTATCGATGGTAAAATTTTTGCCGTTGCAATATTGCAGAATATCTTCCAGTGCCAGAACGATATCGGTGGCTTCCTGTTCTTTTAATAGACCTGTTTTGGCCAGCATTTTGGCATGGGCAATCGAAGCCAGCACATCGTATCGGGCGAGTACCAGATCCAGTTCACGGTCGTTTCCAACGGTAAAGTTTTCTATTTTCTGATCGGTGGTGATCCCTTTTTCCCATAGTTTCATACTATTCTGTTTTTTTGTTAAAAAAGCCATTAAGGATTTCGATATACAAAGCGATTCCCTTTTCAATTTCATGGCGGTAAATAAATTCATTGGCCGTATGGGAACGCAGCGAATTCCCAGGCCCTAATTTTAAAGATTGACAACTCAAAACCGATTGATCGGAAAGGGTAGGAGAACCGTAGGTTGTACGCCCCAATGCTACGCCCGATCGAACCAATGGATGTTCCGGTGCGATGGAAGAAGCATTCAAATGCATCGATCGCGGTTGTACGATTGCGTTTATGGATTGTACAACTGTATCGAGAATTTCGGTATTGGTATATTGATCATTAACACGGATATCAACCACCAGTTGGCATTCGGATGGTACGACATTGTGTTGTTTTCCGGCATTGACCTGCGTAACGGTCATTTTTACCGGACCGAGTATTTCGGATACTTTTTCAAAACGATAGTTCCGAAACCATTCGATTACGTTTAACGCATTATAAATCGGATTATCCGGGTTTTCATGCGCTGCGTGACTGGCGGTTCCGTGTACGGTTATGTCCAATACCAAAAGTCCTTTTTCGGCTATGGCCAATTGCATTTCGGTCGGTTCGCCAACAATGGCACAATCCAGTTCCGGAAGGTGTTGTAACACGCTGTTCAATCCGTTTGGACCGCTGCTTTCTTCTTCGGCCGAAGCCACCATCACGATATTGTGCGACAGGTTTTCCTGCGGATAAAAATAAGCGAATGCGGCGAGTAAGGCTACAAGGCAACCACCGGCATCATTACTGCCCAACCCGAAGATTTTTCCGTCTTCTTCCAAAGCGGTAAACGGATCGAGCGTATAGGCCTGATTGGGTTTTACGGTATCGTGATGGGAATTGAGCAATAACGTAGGTTTGCTACTGTCGAAGTGACGGTTATAAGCCCAGAGGTTATTATTCTCCCGATTATACGGAATGCCATGCTGTTCGAACCAGTCGGCGATTAATACAGCCGTTCGGTTTTCTTCTTCGGAAAAAGATGGGGTTTCGATTAGCTTTTTTAGTAAAAGAATCGCTTCGGCGGTTAAATTGGTTATCGTTTTCATATTTACAGCTGGATAACGGTACATAATGTATTTTGGTTTTCTAAAGTGGATAGGTTTCCGATGATCACGCGATCAACACCTTTTGTCAACGCCTTGAAACAATTATCGAGTTTGGGAATCATTCCCGAATAAATAGCCCCAATGGCCAACAGATCACGGTATTTCGATGTCGTTAGTAATGGAATCAGGGACGATTCGTCATTGGTATTAATCAATACGCCTTGTTTTTCAAAACAATAGATGATTTTTACCGAATAGGTATCCGACAAAGCAATACCCAGTTCGGCTGCAATGGTATCGGCATTGGTATTGAGCAACTGACCTTTTCCGTCGTGCGTGATGGCACAAAACACCGGTACCGTTTTTGTACGGAGAAGCGAAAGGAGTTGCGCGGTATTGATCTGACGGATATCGCCCACAAAACCAAAATCAATATCCTGAACGGTTCTTTTCTCCGATTGAATCAGATTGCCATCGGCTCCCGAAAAACCAAAAGCGGGACAATCCAATGCGTTGAGTTGCGCTACTATTCGTTTATTGATCAACCCGGCATAGGTCATTACTACCACATCCAACATAGGCTGATCGGTAATACGTCGGCCATTCACCATTTGCGTTTCGAGGTTTAACGTTTCAGCGATTTTGCTAGCTTCTTTACCACCGCCATGAACGAGAATTTTTACACCTTTTAGCTGTGAAAAAGCACTAAGAACCTGATGTAAAGCGATCGGATCGTCGATAATGTGACCACCGATTTTAACAAGGGTTAGTTCCGGTTTAGTTGTCTTCATCCTGTAAAATTTTAGTGAGTATTGCCTGTGTGGCATAGGTTCTGTTATTTGCCTGTGGAATCACTATGGAATTATCGCCATCCAAAACCGCATCGCTCACAATCTGGTTACGGCGCACCGGAAGACAATGCATAAACTTAGCCTGGTTGGTAAGCGCCATTTTTTCCAGCGTTACCATCCACGATAAATCCTGAGAGGTAATGGCGCCATAATTGTTGTAATTGCTCCAGTTTTTAGCGTATATAAAATCGGCATTCTCAAAAGCTTTGTCCTGATTGTACACAATGGTGCTGTTTTGCGTGATTTCGGGATTGAGTTCATAGCCTTCCGGATGGGTGATCACAAAATCGACGTTAGCCTTTTGCATCATTTTGACAAACGAATTCGGAACCGCATGAGGCAACGCCTTCGGATGTGGTGCCCAGGTTAACACGACTTTCGGTTTTTGTTTGGTTTTATATTCCTGTATGGTTAGCATATCGGCTACGGCCTGTAACGGATGTTCGGAAGATCCTTCGAGACTGATCACTGGAACAGAAACCTGTTTTATAAAAGTGTTGATCACATATTCTGCTTCGTCTTTTTCCTTATCGGTTAGCGTAGGAAAACTACGGATCGCAATGATATCGCAGTATTGCGAAACCACCTGAGCGGCTTCTTTGATATGTTCGGATTTGGAGCCATCCATAACGGCTCCGTCTTCAAATTCCAGACTCCAGCTTTCGGAATTCAGGTTTAAGGTAATACAGTTCATTCCTAAATTGGCCGCTGCTTTTTGCGTACTCAATCGGGTTCGCAGACTTGGATTAAAAAATAAAAGCCCAATGGTTTTATTCGTGCCTAATGCTTTATGTGCATAAGGATCGGATTTGATCTGTTTGGCCAGTAATAACAGCTCGTCGAGATCTTCTATATGGTTTACGGATGTAAAATGTTTCATGGTATTTTAGTCTAAAGTGGCAAGGATTTTTTCGAGTCCGCTCACAAATAAATCGATATGTTTTTGAGTGATGGATAAAGGCGGAAGAATGCGCAAAAGATTTTTCTGCGACGCATTTCCGGTAAAAATATGGGCTTCGTAAATCAGTTTCTGACGTAATTCGCTAACATCAAAATCGAATTCCAGTCCGAGCATCAGGCCTTTGCCTTTGATCTTTTTTACCGCAGGAATTTGTTGCATCCGTGTTCTAAAATAATCACTGATCCCATTGACATTTGCGAGAAGCTGTTCCTGTTCGATTGTTTCCAAAACCGATAAAGCGGCCGCACAGGCCAGGTGATTTCCGCCGAAGGTCGTACCAAGCAAACCATAGGAGGCTTTAAACTTTGGATGGATCAGAATTCCACCGATAGGGAAGCCATTGCCCATACCTTTGGCTACCGAAATAATATCCGGCTGAATCGCATGATGCTGGTGTGCAAAAAACAGCCCGGAACGCCCGTAACCACTTTGGATTTCGTCTAAAATAAGAACGACATTATTCGCCTTACAGATTTGCTGTAAAAACTGAAAAAAGGCTGTAGTTCCTTCGTCCAGTCCGCCGACGCCCTGAATTCCTTCGATAATCACGGCACAAACAGTTCCTTTGGCGATTTCCTGCGCAACAGCCTCACTATCGTTTAACGGAAGAAAAACAACTTCGTGTTTGCTGTTCAGCGGCGCGACGATCGATGGATTATCGGTTACCGCAACCGCGGCTGAGGTTCGTCCGTGAAACGCTTTTTGAAACGCAATGACTTTTGATTTTCCGTTGTAAAAGGAAGCCAGTTTTAAAGCATTTTCGTTGGCTTCGGCACCGGAATTACACAAAAACAGGGAATAGTCGGGATAGCGGGAAAGGGAAGTCAGCTTTTGCGCCAATCGTTCCTGTATCGGGTTATGAATGGAGTTGGAATAAAAACCGATCTTTCCAACCTGATCGGTAATGGCTTTTACATAGGCCGGATGAGAATGACCAATGGAAATCACACCGTGACCACCATAAAAATCAAGGTATTCCTGGTTGTTGTCATCCCATACCGTTGCGTTTAAAGCACGGACAGGAGTGAGGTTGTATATCGGATAAACATTAAATAAAGGCATTGTTGTAAAATTAAAATGGGTTAAAAACTGCCTGATTTTAGTTGCAGTCCGGTTTTTTCGTCCAGACCAAACATCAGGTTCATATTCTGTATCGCCTGTCCCGCAGCCCCTTTTATCAGGTTATCGATAATAGAAGTGATCAACAGGTACTTTCCTTTTTTTTCCAGACTGATGATACATTTGTTGGTCTGCACTACCTGTTTTAGATGAATAGTATCGGTAGTTACGACTACAAAAGGATCGTTCTGATAAAAAGTTTTGTATAACGCAACAATAGCATCCAGCGATTTTTCCGTTTGAGTGTATAGGGTCGCAAAAATCCCACGGCTAAAATCCCCGCGATTTGGAATAAACAGCAACTCCTGATTAAAACCGGGTTGTAGTTTGTCCAGACTTTGTTGGATTTCGCCAAGGTGCTGGTGTTCAAAAGCTTTGTAATGCGACATGTTATTCGTGCGCCAACTGTGATGGGTAGTTCCCGATGGTTGTACGCCAGCACCTGTACTACCGGTAGTCGCGTTGATATGAATACTGTTTTGTAGTTCCTGATCCTGCGCTAAAGGTACTAATGCCAATTGTATCGCAGTAGCGAAGCACCCTGGATTGGCTACAAATTGAGCCATTTTGATCTTTTTACGGTGAAGTTCCGGTAGGCCGTATACAAAAGAACCGGCATCGGGGTGTAAACGAAAATCATTACCCAGATCGATAACACGCGTATGGGAAGCAAAATGGTGTTTTTTCAGAAAAGCCTTCGACTGACCGTGGCCTAAGCAAAGAAAAACAAGATTTACTTCGGGATTGATCGTATCGGTAAAGATCAGATCCGTATCACCCAATAAATCCTGATGCACTTTTACAACGGGTTTTCCGGCATTGGTCGTACTGTAAACAAAGTCGACAGTTGCTTTGGGGTGGTTTTGGAGCAGACGTAATAACTCTCCGGCGGTATACCCCGAACCGCCAATAATGCCTGTTTTAATCATAATCTAGCGCATTTACCTGTGAATAAATAGTTTGTGCATTTCCGAGGATTTTAATAAAACCCTTTGCATCCGTAGCGGTCCAGGCATTGTTCATTTCGCCATACTGACCCATTCCGGTGTTCATTAAATCGTGTTGCGATGCAATGCCATCGAGTAAAAAATGATAGGGTTTTAGGGTAACGGTAACTGTTCCGCTTACGGTTTGCTGCGTATCGGTTAGAAACGTTTCGATATTACGCATCACCGGATCGAGGTATTGGCCTTCGTGAAAAAGCATACCGTACCAGTTTCCGAGTTGTTCCTTCCAGTATTGCTGCCATTTGCTCAGTACATGTTTTTCGAGTAAATGATGCGCTTTGATGATGATCAACGGAGCGGCGGCTTCAAAACCGACACGCCCTTTAATCCCGATAATGGTGTCGCCCACATGAATGTCACGACCAATCGCAAAAGCAGCGGCTAAGTTTTCGAGTTTGGCGATATTGGTTGTAGGTGTGGCTTTTTCACCGTTTACAGCTATCAGTTCACCTTTTTCAAATTCAAGAACGACTTTTTCGGGTGTTGTTTTTTGTAGTGGCGACGGATACGCTTCGTCCGGTAACGGAAGGTGTGAGGTTAGCGTTTCCTTTCCACCCACACTGGTTCCCCAGATTCCTTTATTAATTGAATACTGCGCCTTTTCCCAGGAATAGGGAACACCTTGCTCTGCGAGATAGTCTACTTCTTCCTGACGGGATAATGTAAGATCGCGTATAGGGGTAATGATTTCAATTTCCGGCGCTATGGTTTGAAAAATAAGATCAAAACGGATTTGATCATTTCCGGCTCCGGTACTTCCGTGTGCGACGGCATCGACTCCGGTTTTTTTGGCATAACGGATAATTTCCAATGCTTGGAAAACCCTTTCGGAGCTTACAGAAAGCGGATAGGTATTGTTTTTTAGCACATTCCCGAAAACCAGGTATTTGATGGCTTTCTGATAATATTTCTCAATAATGTTGCAGTTGGTATGCTGAAAACTTCCCAATTCGTACGCGCGGGCCGTGATGGTTTCTAATTCGGCTTCCGAAAAACCACCGGTGTTCACCAAAACGGTATGTACCTGATAGCCTTTGTTCTGTAGGTATTTCAGGCAAAAAGAGGTATCCAGTCCGCCGCTATAGGCTAAAACTACTTTTTTGATTTCCTTGGCTGTATGTTGTTCTGTCATTGTATTTATTTTTTTAAGAAAAGTGCCTGTTTGATATTTTTCAGTCGGCTTAGCACTTTCTGATTAAAGGTATAGGTTGCTTTTGGCTTTCTTTTTTCGTTCGGATCGTATAACATTCCGGTGCAAAGGCACATTTTGTTTTCCTTCCGCTGGAGAATGTCAAAATTCGAACAGGTCCTACAACCGCTCCAAAAACTCGGATCATCGGTTAGTTCCGAAAATGGCACCGGCCGGTAGCCTAAATCGGAATTGATTTTCATCACGGCCAGACCGGTAGTGATTCCAAAAATTTTAGCTTCGGGATACTTTTTTTGCGAATAGTCAAAAACAAACGTTTTGATTTTTTTAGCCAGTCCGAGGTGACGGTAATCCGGATGGACAATAAGACCCGAGTGGGCGACAAATTTTCCATGGCTCCAGCTTTCGATATAGCAAAAACCGGCAAATTTTCCGTTTTCGAGTGCGATAACAGCATCCTGCATGTCGATCTTTTTACGGATGTATTCCGGTGTCCTTTTGGCAATACCGGTGCCTCTTTGTAAGGCTGAGGTTTCGATGGTGTCGCAAATCTCTGCCGCATAGACATAATGCTCCTTTTGAGCAATAACAATGATTACATTCATCTTTTACAATGATGGGTAAATATTAATAAACAATAAAAAGTAAAGGGTAATAGGAAGGAGTCGAAACCGTCGGGATGTTTCGAAAAAGGCAGGGTTTACCGTCGTGTTGCAGGAATTGCAAACGGTAGTACTAAAATGATATTTAAAATAAGGCTAATAAAGCCGGTAAAAACAATAGCTATTTCCAAAATGGGAAAAAATAGAAGATGAATAACAACAGGAAAAACTCGGGTACTAGAATAGACTCCGCTCTGTCCGCGAAGTAGTGGACAGACTTTTCCGTAGGGAACGGTTACTATGTAACGCAGTTAATTTCATCGGGACAAATGTAGTATAAATTATAACATAAGTTGAAAAAAATAATAAAAATGCTGTTTTTTATCTTTAAATGGGTGTTTTTGTACGATTTATACAATTAAAAAACCGGTATGATCAAATTTGATCATACCGGTTTAACCGTCAAAACAGTTATTTATTTTTTCACTACTTTTCGGATATATTCTTTATTTCCGGTCGTGATTTTAAGGATATACATACCCGTTGCCAGGTTGCGGATATCGATTTGCTCGGATAGCGTATTGTTGGAAGGCATCACATTGCTTTCCAATACGATACGACCATTGGTATCCACCAACATCAGGTTCACTTTCTGATCGGCGATATTCTCTACCGATAGGTTTACAAAACCATCAGACGGATTCGGATATAACTGTAGGTTTTCAAAACCATTTACAGGACTTTCCGTAGCCATTCGGGCACCACAGCTAATCGCTACAGCCGAACGGGTTCCGTTGGAATTGCTGGTCGATCCGGCACTGTTTTTCGCTACCATCGAATACGTATAGGTCGTACCAGCGTTGATCAAATAAGTATTTAAAAACGATGTACCGGTAACGTCCGGAGCATATAAGTTTCCGTTGCGATAGATATCGTAAGTAGTGGCATTGGCAGAAGCCGTCCACGTCACATTAATAGCGCTGGTTGTTCCGCTACAAGTTGGCGTTAAAGTAACCGTAAATGCACCCGGAGCACCACAAGCCGGTGGTGTAGCCGACAAGGTTCCGTTGGAGTTATTGGTTGTTGTACTTCCGGCATTTTTCGCTTTTACGTAGTAAGTATACGCCGTTCCGGAAGTAACTGCCGTATTCAGGTATTGCGTTCCGGTAATACTGCTGGCATATAAAGCTCCGTTACGATAGATGTCATAGCTTGTCGCATTGGCCGAAGCTGTCCAGTTCAATCGAACGCGGGTTGCGGTTCCGTTACATTCCGGAGTAGCGGTTAATGTAAACGCACCCGGAGCACTCGTACTACAAGTTAGCCCTAAATTCGATTTAAAAGCATTAAAATAAGCAGATGCAAACGAATCCCTCCAGGTAGAACTGGTTAATTTGGCTGCATCGGCTGTAGTATCGACAAAACCGATTTCATTCAGACATCCTGTAGCGGAGGAATAACGCAATACGCCCAGGTGATAGGCCAGGAAGCTGTTGTCTTCTACGCAGCGTCTGTTAGCCCATGAACCGTAGGATACCATATCGGCCTGGATTTTCTGAGCAAAAGCGATATCCGGAGCCGTATCGGTATCGTCGGCGGTACAATAAAAAGTTTCGGTACCGGTTCCGCCACCGGCATTACAGTGAATACTTAACAAACGGTCGGCATTCCAGTTGTTCGACATCGTTGCCCGTTGCGTTACCGAAGTCCAACTGTTCAGATTGGTTGTACGGGTCATATATACGGTCCAGGAACAACTGCCTTGGATTAAGTTACGGGTACGTAAACCCACTTCCAGTGAGGTTTCAATTTCAGTAGCGGTTCGACCATCGGGATTATCGCTGGTTGTGGCACCATAGCCGTGTCCCGGGTCGATAACAATGATTTGTGCGTTTGCGGCGAAACCTAGTATCAGGGCAAAAAGGAGTGTAGATATTTTTTTCATAGCATTAGTTTTTTAGTTCAGAAGTGAAGATTCTACCGGTTTTATCATCGGTAAACAATACTTTGTTTTTTCCGTAGAAAGAAGGGAACATTTCGGCAAAAACCTCCGTATTTGTAATTTTTCTCGGTTTGAAAGCTTTGGTATCAAACAAATACAATTCGGAGTTGGTTACGCTATGTCCGTCTTCACTTTCGTCTAAAAATCCTAATAGGAACTTGTCATCCGCCGACCATCCGGTAGCGATTCCGGTTCCGACTTTTACGGGTTTATTTTCCCCATTCAGATCGTAAACAAAAATATCCGCTCCGTTGTGAACGGCCACTTTTTTACCATCGTTAGACAATATGGCATTATAAAATTGCCCTTCGTCATTGGTGATCACCCAGGTTTTTTCAGTAGCAAGATCTTTCGCTTCGATCTTTAAAGTCATTAGATTGGTGTAAACCACAACTGGTGTTTCCTTACCCTGGTACGATGGCAGAAAAGTGTGGTTGATGTCGTCTTTTAATTCGCGTCTTTGAGTCGCCACATCATAGGCGTACACTCTTGACTGTGCAAAGAATTCTTTGTCACCTTTTTCTTTAAAATAAAAGGTGCTGTTGTTGCGATCCCAGGTATAACCGTAACCGCTTCCTTCCTTATCGGAAATTTTTTGTACCGTATTTTTGGCCAGATCCAAAAGGTAAACTCCTTTAAAATGCTCGCCGGTTAAAAGGGCATGTGTTCCGTCTGGCGAAACTACGGGATTAGTAAAAAATCCCTCGACGTTTACGCGATTAAAATCGGATAGTTTCTGAGCATGCCCGCAGATGCCTAAAAACAACATCGAAATGTACAGTAGGTTTTTTTTCATAATGTATAGATTTGATTTTCATAAAATTACTATTTATATGGTACAAAATGCGAAATATTTATTAACAAATAATTAATATTATACTTCTTGTTAATATTTATGGGACCAGGGCATAAAAAAAGCACTTCTTTTGGAAGTGCTTTTAGGGTGTTTTTCAACAATATTAACGTCGGAATTTATTCCGGGTGATGATGTTTTTGAGTTTTGCTTTCAAATCTTCGCCGGTATCATAGACCATTTGCTCGTTACCCGGGAACGGAACCGGCTTGCGGTCGAAATACTTAAAATAGTTATCATCGCAGGCACGGCGATCGCCCTGATAATTGGCATAGATATTCTGGAAAACATATTCGCTGCTCAACGGAAACGAATCGATCAGTTGATTGGTTTTAAAGTCGATATAATCTACTTTGGCGGTAACCTGGCAGGCTTTAAACTGTGTGAATTCGTAAATATCAATTCGGATCGTACGGAAATTATCCACTTTAACCGGTTTTCCCAAACTGTCGCGAACTACACGGCCATTGGCATCAACCAAATTCTTAACACCGTCTTTGATTTGTTTTTCTTTGATAAACTGACGCTCTTTGATTTGCTCCGGAGAGATTTTAATATCGCGGAAGTTAACAATCAGACCATAATCGTAGGTAACTCCTTTCTGGCGATTACTATGGTAAACGGTCCATTTGTCGTCCAGACCAAGCGTACTGAAGTCCAGTAAATCCGATTCCAGGCGTACCGGAATTACCATATTGGTTTCGTTTTTAGAGTATACATTTACAAAGTCGGTTCCTTTAAACTGTGCCTCGTCCATTAATTTGGTAACGTCTTTAAAGTTAGGACTTAGCGTTAGCAGATAAGCGAAATCGTCGTAGGCTCTTCTGTAATTCAGTTTGTTATTGGTCGCCATTAAGGCTTTGGAATTGTCGTACAGGAATTTAGCCAGTGCATTTTTACTGCTTACAATCTGATCGGAATAATCGTCGAACGGAAAAATAGCATTCCGGTTTTCTTTTATAAGTCGGAGTGGTAATAACGGGCGAATACGCTCCTGACGGTTGTTAAGCTGTAAATAGGTATTGTATAATTTTTCCAGTTTGGAAGGATTGGCATCTTTAACAAGGAGTTCAATGGTGCGAAGATCACGGTCTTTGGCTTTGGCAAACGCTTCTTCCAGCAGGTACACATAATCTTGTTTTCCTTTTGCATTTTTATTGTTTCGCAATCCTTCGATAGCCCGGTCAATGGCCCCGTCGTAATCGCCTTCACTCAGCATATTCTGGGTTTGCTTGACACCACAGGAGCAAACAAAAGCTAATATGAATACTAAAGCAGTAATTTTCCTCATAAATGAAATCTTTAAAGATGCCCAAAAGTATAAATTTTGACCGGATTATAAGAAACGGACATAAAAAAACTCCGGACGAGCCGGAGTTTTTATTAGGGATATAATGTCTTATTTTCGTTCGAACGGAGGTAGTAACTTACTGGAAACTTCACCAAATCCGATACGTACCTGATCATTCTGGCAGAAACCTTTCATGATCACGGTATCACCGTCGTTGATAAACTTACGTTCGGTACCGTCGTTCATTGTAAGTGGGTTTTTACCACCCCATGTTAATTCCAACATCGATCCGAAGCTGTTGTCGGCAGAACCGGAAATGGTTCCGGAACCCATCATATCACCAGAATTCACACGACAACCGTTAACGGTATGGTGCGCCAACTGCTGACTCATGGTCCAGTACATATATTTAAAGTTCGATTCGCAAACTACCGTAGCATCGGCATTTTCGGGAGCGATAGATACTTCCAGGTTGATATCGAAAGCATGATCACCGGTTTGCTGTAAATACGGAAGCGGAGCTGGTTCTTGTTTCGGGCTTGCTACGCGGAAAGGCTCCAAAGCATCCAACGTTACAATCCAGGGTGAAATGGAAGATGCAAAGTTTTTAGCAAGGAAGGGACCTAGTGGCACATATTCCCATTTCTGAATATCACGGGCGCTCCAGTCGTTTAACAATACCATACCGAAAATATACTCTTCGGCTTCTTCCACAGGGATATTTTCGCCCATAATGTTGGCATCTGTCGTAATAAAAGCGGTTTCCAATTCGAAATCCACTAATCGCGACGGACCGAATACCGGTTGAGTTTCTCCATTTGGAAGGGTTTGTCCCATCGGACGATGTATTGGAATTCCGGATGGAACGATTGTAGAACTTCTTCCGTGGTAGCCTACCGGAATATGCAACCAGTTTGGAAGTAATGCATTGTCCGGGTCACGGAACATTTTGCCCACATTGGTCGCGTGTTCTTTACTGGAATAAAAATCGGTATAATCGCCGATTAAAACCGGTAATTGCATTTCGATGTCATTTACGTTAAAAATAACGATTTCTTTATGGGCATCGTTATCGCGTAATTGCGGGTTTTCGGCATCAAAAATATCAGCTAATCGGTTACGTACCAAACGCCATGTTTTTTTACCATCGGAAATAAAATCGTTCAGCGTATCCTGCATGAACATATCGTCGGTTAGTTCAATACCTTCAAAATATCCCAATTGTTGCAGGGCTCCCATATCGATTGCAAAATCACCAATACGTGTTCCGATAGTTACCACGTCATCTTTAGTTATAAAAACCCCAAAAGGGATGTTTTGTATAGGAAAATCACTGTTCAGGGGGACGTTTAACCACGATTTTCTAGTAGGGTCATTGGCACTTATAGGCATATTGTATGTTTGTTTTTGTTGTTGAAAAATTCGAAATCAAATATAGTAGCTATTGTGAATTTAACAAACGATTTTCGTATTTTTGAGGTCAATTTAACGAAATATTATAAAATGCAACGCGACGAACAAATTTTCGACTTAATTCTTGAAGAACAAGATAGACAAATTCACGGCTTGGAACTTATTGCATCTGAGAATTTCGTGAGCGACCAGGTAATGGAAGCTGCGGGTTCAGTTTTAACGAATAAATATGCGGAAGGGTACCCGGGTAAACGGTATTACGGCGGATGTGAAGTAGTAGACGTAATCGAACAAATTGCAATCGACAGAGCTAAAGCTTTATTTGGAGCGGATTATGTAAACGTACAGCCACACTCCGGATCGCAAGCCAATACAGCCGTTTTTGCAGCCTGTTTAAAACCGGGCGATAAAATATTAGGTTTCGATCTTTCACACGGAGGACATTTAACACACGGTTCGCCGGTGAACTTTTCCGGAAAATTATACAATCCGGTATTCTACGGAGTGGAAAAAGAAACCGGAATGTTGAACTACGACAAAATTCAGGAAGTAGCGACTCAGGAACAGCCAAAATTGATTATCGCAGGAGCTTCGGCCTATTCCCGTGATATGGATTTTAAACGTTTCCGTGAGATTGCCGACAGTGTAGGGGCGATTTTAATGGCCGATATTTCACACCCGGCTGGTTTAATTGCTAAAGGATTGATGAACGATCCGGTTCCACATTGCCATATCATCACAACAACCACACACAAAACCCTTCGCGGACCAAGAGGAGGAATGATCATGATGGGGAAAGATTTTGAAAACCCGTTTGGAATCAAAACACCAAAAGGAGAAATCCGTATGATGTCGTCTTTATTGGACGGATCGGTTTTTCCGGGTAATCAGGGAGGTCCGTTAGAGCATATCATTGCCGCGAAAGCAATAGCTTTTGGTGAAGCTTTGAGCGACGAATTCTTTACCTACGCGATGCAGGTTCAGAAAAATGCAAAAGCAATGGCGGAAGCCTTTGTAAAAAGAGGATACAATATTATTTCAGGAGGTACGGACAATCATATGATGTTAATCGATCTTAGAAATAAAAATATTTCCGGTAAAGAAGCTGAAAATGCTTTGGTAAAAGCCGAAATCACCGTTAATAAAAATATGGTTCCTTTTGACGATAAATCGCCATTTGTAACGTCTGGTATCCGTGTAGGAACTCCGGCAATAACTACTCGTGGTTTGGTGGAAGCCGATATGGAAACCATCGTTGCTTTGATCGATAAAGTAATTCTAAATCATACAGACGAAGCGGTATTGGAAGAAGTAGCCGATGCGGTAAATGACATGATGGGTGAACGCGCCATGTTTGTTTTCTAAACATCAGAATATATAAACAAAAATCCCTCAGCAGAGGGATTTTTTATTGCATTAAAATTAAAGATAATAGAATCGACAGCTATATAAAACCTCATGGAGGATTTAGATAGTTTAGGTGTTGTCAGGGACGTTAAAATTACAACAACTGGCCGAAATTGATAATCAGCAGTATAAGTTGTTTGATTAGCATAATCATGAGCTGTACCATAAGTAGATCAATGATTTTATAAAAGTTTAACGAACTGCAAGTTACAAAAAAAGATAATAGTCAATTACGGTTTTTTGGATTATTTGCTGCGGATTTATCTTAAATAAATCATAAAATTTATTGCGGCATTCCTTCCGGATCCATATAAACAATTTCCCATTGATGACCGTCGAGATCGGAAAAACTGTGCGAGTACATCCAGCCGTAATCCAGAGGTTCGGCATAAAGCGTTCCGCCTGCTTCGACGGCTTTGGCAATGATGGTGTTCACCTTTTCCCGGCTGTCGGTGTCCAGGCATAAAAGTACTTCGGTTGTTTGGGTGGCATCACTAATCGCTTTACGGGTAAAATCCTTAAAACGTTCGTGAACCAGTAACATCACAAAAATAGTATCGCTAACGATCATGCAGGTGGCTTTGTCGTCTGTAAACTGCGGATTAAATGTAAATCCCAGTTTGGTAAAGAACGCAATCGATCGATTGAGGTCTTTAACGGGTAGGTTTACAAAAATTCTTGTTGCCATAAGTATGTCTGTTTAGTTGGTTATCAGTAGGAAGGCTATGAAGTTACTTTTTTTTTGATTGTTATAATGGTAATGAAACGTTAAGAATTAAAAGGTATAAAATAGCGTTAAAAGTAGCCGGAATATTTTTAGGTAGGGTTGAATTTGCTATTTTTAGACTTTAAAAGTAAATAAGTGAAATCACTATATCTGTTGTTCATTTTAATCGGGTTATCTGCAAGTGGTTGGGCGCAAAATGATTTTGTAACCAAATCAAAACCGATTCCCCGTTTGAAAATACCGGCTATTAGTCCGGATAAATCATCCAATTCGACTGCTTTCCCATCGATGAATTTTAGTTCGTCCATTTTTGATACGCCCTTAAATCCGTTGGAGACCTTAAAACCCAATAATTCTTCGTTTCAGATAGGGGAAGATAATTCCAAATTTGGCGCGGAAAAAGAAAAATTTGCCAATCCGGGCGATGTATACGTCGAAAAGCTAAAACAGGATTTTAAAGGAGAGGGTAACGGCGATTCGCGTATCTTTAAAAGAGACCAGTCATTCGGGGAAATCCGTACCAAATCGGAATACGTTAAAATTGTTTACCGCGATCACGAATATGTCGATGGTGATATGATTAAGTTTTTAGTAAACGGAAAAATCGTAATTCCACAGATCATTTTAGATGCTAGTTTTAAAGGAACGACACTCGGATTGGAAAAAGGATTTAATAAACTCGATTTTGAAGCGTTAAATCAGGGAAGCTCTGGTCCGAATACGGCCGAATTCCATGTCTATGATGACAAAGGACAATTGCTTTCGGCCAACCGTTGGGATTTGGCTACCGGGTTTAAGGCAACGATTATGATCATCAGAGAATAAGATACGATAACACCTGACAGGTTTTGGAAACCTGTCAGGTGTAAAAGAATAAAAGGAGTAAAACATTAAAAAAGGGTCGCTATAAGCGACCCTTTTTTAATGTTGTTCCGGCATCATTTTAGTAGCAATGGCGATCCGGTTCCACGAATTGATCGTGATAATGGCCATCATCACCTGAGCCAGATAATTATCATCATTCAGTGCTTTACGGGCGTTTTCGTAGGTCGCATCCGATACATGGTTCGGAATAAGTGTCATTTCTTCCGTAAGGGCTAAAATCGCCTTTTCTGCTTCCGAAAAGAAATTCGTATCCCGCCAGGCATTTAGCGCATAAATACGTTGTTCGGTTTCGCCATATTTACGGGCATCTTTGGTGTGCATATTGATACAAAAAGCACAACCGTTGATTTGCGAAGCGCGTATTTTGATAAGCTCTTTATGGATTGGCGTAAGCTTGGAAGTGCTTAAATACTTTTCGAAAGCATACATGATTTTATACGCTTCCGGTTCCAGTTGACTGATGTTAATTCGATTGTCCATAGTGATTGATTTTTTATTAGGACAAAGTTCGGAAGTGCCAACCGGAAAAAAATTAAGCTGGTTTAAGAAATGCGTTTAACCGAGTTTTTTACGAACCTCGCTTACGTATTCCGGGCTGATTCCTAAAAAAGAAGCCAATATATATTGCGGAATCCGTTGGGCAAATTCGGGATAAGTGCCTACAAATTGCAGGTAGCGTTCTTCGCCCGAAAGCAGAAAAAGATATTCGATTCGCGTAAGGGAAGCAGCATAAGCCCGCTCAAGGTTTTTCCGGAAATAACCTTCCAGTGCGGGGATTTTTTCAAACAAAGCTTCCTGTTCCGAACGACTGATATAGAGGACTTCCGAGGATTCCAGTGCTTGTATATAAAATTTGGAGGGTCGGCCGGAAGTATAGCTCGAATAATCGGTGATCCACCAGTTTTCAAGTCCGAGTTGGATAACCTGTTCTTTTCCGTTTTCGGTGATCAGATACAGACGGAAACAACCTTTTCCGATAAAATAATTGTATTGGCAAACGCTGCCTTCGGTATGAAGGATCTCTTTTTTGGCCACTTTTTTCGAATGGAAAGTTGTGGCGATGATTTCTTTTTCCTCCGGGGTTAGCGCTACCGATTTTTCAATATGCCGGATCAATCGTTCCATTTTACATCGGACTACAGATTTCCACTAAAAAGCCTTCGGGATCTCTCACATAAGCCACTTTTTGTCCCCACGGTTTGGTTTTAACCGCTTCGGTTAATGTAGCGCCAGCCTGAAGTGCGGCTGCTACGGTTTTTTCGACATCATCGGATGTAAAGCCCAATTCGATACCAAAAGGTTTGGCTGTTGGATTGCTTTCGATATAACCGTCCTTTAGGTTCGATTTTGCCAGTGTATGAACGGCAAATGACAGTGTGGTAGAACCGGTGATCAATTCGCCGTAATCTTCATCGGGTGTGATAAATTTACGTTCAAAGCCAAATGCATTTTCGTAAAATGTCATGGCTTGATTTACATTTTGTACATATAGGATGGTATAGGCAAATGTGATCATATAGGATAAAATAATTTTGGTGTTTTGTTCCGGAAATTACCGGATCACTATTACAAATGTACAAACTTTATCTTACAGGGAATGATGGATCGGTTTACTTAATACGATCATATGTTTGCATTGGATTCCGTTTTCGAAAATCGGTTCTTTATAATGTTCCGTAAAGAAATTCTTTTTCAGACCGGTAACTTCAAACCCCTGTTTCTGGTACCATTGCAATTGCGGAATACTGGAATTTCCCGTTCCGATGATCACCTCGTGAAACCCTCTTTTTTGGGCTTCTGCAAAGGCGTGGTGCAATAAAAGCTTCCCAATACCTTTTTGCTGGTGATCTTCCCGTACGGCTATGTTTTTGATCTCAACGGCGGTTTCATCAATCGGATACAAAGCATAAATTCCGATATAATCGTTTCCGACGGGAATCCCATATAAAAACGATTCGTGTATATAACTATTGATCATGTCAATATATGGATCAGCTAAAAGCAATAGGGGATACGGGATGGATTTGCTGTAGATCGGTTGTATCGTCATATGCGGTCAGTTTTTAGTTAGGTTCAATGTAGTCAGATCACCTACGCTGTTTCGGAAGGTTACTTTAAAAGTTTCTTTATTCTTGTTTCGCAACGGTGATGGTTTGGTAACGATATCGCAATAATTGATGTTATCATAGTTTACATCATCAATCTGGACAATTTCATCTTCAATACCGACAGTTCCTTTTATCGCATCGTCCCAGATAATGCCAACCACCAGTTTTTCATTGCTGATCGTTGGTTTAAAGCCGATTTGTTTTTCTTTTAAATCGTAGCTTTCATTGAACGGTTCGAAGTAAAAATATTTGTTTTTATAATCCACAGTAACCAGTCCGTGGTTTAGTAGTTCGGCACCGATTCGTGAATTTTTGTCGTTGGTGGTTTCGATGGTCATGTTTTTAAAAGCGGTTCCGTTGATTTTGATTTGCGGAACGGTAAACCGGTAATTTTTGGTATCCTCAGAATTGCCAAATATCCCAATAGACGCATTTCCGTAGCCTTCTTCGATATCGACAAAAAGATCCGCTTCCTTTAGAATATCATAAGCCCGTAATGACATGTCGTAGAGGTTATTCATTCCGGTGTCGAACAGGAGTTCTTCGGAAGCTTCTTTTTTGTTTTTCAGGCCGATTTTAATAAAAGGGCTGCTTTGTGTATCGTATAGATAGAGTTTGGACGCGTATTTTTTGCGTAAATTTAATCGGGAAGGATTATCGGTTATGATGATGGATTTTTTTTGAGATGACAATTGTAAGATCGAATTACGAAGGAGGTTACTACCGATAAAACCGTCAATTTTAAGGCATTCAAAAATCATTTTATTGTCGTTAACCAATGCGGGAATATCCTGAAAAGTAATACCGCCTAACGATAATGCTGGTATGGCGACCATTTTCATGGTATCGTTTTTTCCGTTGGCATCCACAATATTGATACTGCTTAGGAATTTCGATTGCATTACATTACTCAGTTCACTGGTAATCACACAAGGCGCGCCTGTATCCAATAGAAAGCGGTAGGTTTTGTTTTCGATCACAACAGGGATGATCAATTTATTATAAATGTTTTCAAACGGAATTTCGGCAAAATAATCTTTTTGAAGTGTATTGCCCTGATTCAGCGTAATGGATTGTGCTTTATGCTGAATCGGGATAAAAAGTAACAATAAAAGGCATAGAAAACGGGTCATACGGTTTTGTTTTGTGATGATCATAATTTTTAGATGCGATAAATTACAAAAAGTATGCGTATTATTTTGTTAAAATTTTCAGGAAATAAATAAAAAAAGGTTGTCTTTTAGAACAACCTTGTAAAAACCGGTCGGATTTTGAGGTCTGACAGTCGTATTATAATCGGATTATTTTTTAGGTTTTGGAAGGTTTTCGGAGATTTTCTTTATTTTGGAAACCTCTTTAACCAGTATGTATTTTACCGATGAACCGTCGGCAGGAGGATTGTCAATTTTTTCTTCTTTGATCTCCAATACATATTCGTTACCTTCTTCATAAGTAAAACCTTCGATACCGCTATACAAAAATTCCCAGTCTTTTTGACCGTCTTTTTTAACTAAAAAACATTTTTGTGGCGCCACACCGGTACAATCGGCTTGTTGCGACGCTACGATAACCTGGAAGGTTTGGGTAACCGGTGCTTCAACTTTTGCCGGTAGACCTTCGGATGTTTTGGCTGTTTTCGAGATTTCATTTACCAGCACATATTTTACAGAAGGCGCATCGGCCGGCGGGTTGTCAATTTTTTCTTCGCGAACTTCCAATACATATTCGTTTCCATCTTCAAAAATAAAACCATCGATTCCATTATAAAGATTCTCCCAGTCTTTTTGGCCTTCTTTTTTAACCAACAAACATTTTTGAGGCGCTACACCAACACAGTCCGCTTCTTCGGAAGCTACTGTCAATCGTATCACTTCACTTTTGCTACAGGATGCAAATAGAAAAAGGGATACAGCTAAATACATTAGGTTTCTAAACATACTATTTGATTTTAAAGTTAATGACTTGTGGATTTTACCCGTGTCTCCATTTTTTGGAAACAGCAAGTGATGTAGTGAAGTGGATATATTACAAATATAATGATTTTTGTTAAAAAAAATCGTGTTAAATTTTAAAATGACGCCATAAAAAAAAGGGGCTGTCTTTTTAAGACAGCCCCTTTTTACTATGTTTTTTTAATCTTATAAATGAATCACTTCTCCGTAAGCATCAGCAACAGCTTCCATCACAGCCTCACTCATAGTAGGGTGCGGGTGGATTGCTTTTAGGATTTCGTGACCGGTAGTTTCCAGTTTACGAGCCACAACAGCTTCAGCGATCATGTCAGTTACTCCGGCACCAATCATATGGCAACCTAACCATTCACCGTATTTAGCGTCGAAAATAACTTTTACAAAACCGTCTGGCGTACCGGCTGCTTTGGCTTTACCGGAAGCAGAGAACGGGAATTTACCCACTTTGATTTCAAATCCTTTTTCTTTGGCTTGTTTTTCGGTCATACCTACAGAAGCGATCTCAGGAGTAGCATAGGTACATCCCGGAACATTTCCGTAATCGATTGGCTCTACATGTAAACCGGCAATTTTTTCCACACAAAGGATTCCTTCAGCAGAAGCAACGTGTGCCAATGCCTGACCCGGAACCACGTCACCGATAGCATAATAGCCCGGAACATTGGTTTGGTAATAGGCGTTAACAAGGATTTTATCTCTGTCGGTAGCGATACCCACTTCTTCCAATCCGATATTTTCGATGTTGGATTTAATACCTACTGCAGAAAGTACGATATCGGCTTCCAAAACTTCTTCTCCTTTAGCGGTTTTTACCGTTGCTTTTACGCCGTTTCCAGTAGTGTCTACTTTTTCAACAGAAGCATTGGTCATGATTTTGATACCGGCTTTTTTAAGCGAACGCTCAAATTGTTTTGAGATATCTTCGTCTTCCACCGGAACGATATTTGGCATAAACTCCACGATGGTTACATCGGTTCCCATAGCGTTGTAAAAATGTGCAAATTCCACTCCGATAGCTCCGGAACCAACCACGATCATCGATTTTGGCTGCTCTGCTAAGGTCATTGCCTGGCGGTATCCGATTACCTTTTTACCGTCTTGCGGCAGGTTTGGTAATTCACGGGAACGTGCACCGGTAGCGATGATGATATGATCAGCAGTATATTCGGTTACTTTTCCGTCTTTATCGGTTACATCTACTTTTTTACCGGGTTTTACTTTTCCAAAACCATCGATTACATCGATTTTATTTTTTTTCATCAGAAACTGAACACCTTTGCTCATTCCTTCAGCAACACCTCGGCTACGGTTGATCACAGCACCGAAATCTTTATCGAATTCATTAACCGTTAATCCATAGTCGGAAGCATGTTTTAGGTAATCAAAAACCTGAGCCGATTTTAATAACGCTTTTGTTGGAATACATCCCCAGTTCAAGCAGATACCTCCCAAGTTTTCTTTTTCAATAACGGCTACTTTAAAGCCCAATTGTGAAGCTCTGATGGCCGTTACATAACCACCTGGCCCGCTTCCTAAAACAATAATATCGTATTTCATAAATGTATAATTTCAAATGAATTTTCTGCGTACGAAAATAGGGATTTATTTGTTTTCTGAAAAGATTAATACAATCAAATTTCAAAATATCCCGAAAATGAATCTGCTAAAAATAGTGTATTTCTATTTTTAAGGCTATATGACTGTCAATTTTTTAATTTTTTGATTCAGAATAGCTGGTTTGCCGCTTATTCTGTAACGGCAAACTGTGAGTAATACAGGTTTTTGTAGTAACCGTTTTCCTTGTTTAACAATTGATAATGGGTACCTTCTTCTACGATTTCTCCTTTGTCCATTACAATGATTTTATCGGCGTTGATAATGGTCGCCAGTCGGTGTGCAATCACAATGGATGTTCTTCCTTTGGTAATGGTTTCGGTAGCTTTTTGAATTAATTCTTCCGAATAGGTATCGATGGAAGAAGTGGCCTCATCGAGAATCAAAACACTCGGGTTACTCACATAGGCCCGTAAAAAAGCAATCAACTGTCGCTGACCGGATGATAGCATAATACCGCGTTCTTTTACGTTATAATCGTAATCTCCCGGCAAACTCATAATAAAGTCGTGCGCCCCGATTTTCTGAGCGGCAAGAATAACATCCTCACGGCTAATCGCCGGATTGTATAGTGTAATATTGTTCAAAATCGAATCGGCAAATAAGAAGACATCCTGTAATACGATGGCGATTTGTTTCCGTAGACTTCCGATTGTAAATTCGGTAATCGGTGTATTATCAATTGTGATGGTACCGCTGTCGATTTCGTAAAAACGGTTCAGTAAGTTAATAATTGTAGACTTACCGGCTCCGGTTGCGCCCACAATGGCTATAGTTTCACCTGCATTGACCTTGAGATTGATCCCTTTTAAAACTTCTTCCCCTTCGATATAGCTAAAACGTACATTTTCAAAACGAATATCCCCTTTAAAATGGATCGCTTCCACGGTTCCGGATGTTTGCAGGTGATCATCAATATCCAATACTTCAAAAACCCTTTCGGCTGCGATGATACCCATTTGCATAACGTTAAATTTATCCGCAATCTGTCGTAACGGGTTAAATAACATGTTGATCAACATTGTATAGGCAAACAAATCTCCAAAAGTAGTAGCGTTATCGCCACTGATGATGTTTAGACCGCCATACCAGATAATACAGCCTAAAGTCACAGACGATACAATATCGGCTATCGGGAAAAAGATCGAGTTATACAGGATATTTTTTAACCAGGCATCGTTGTGTTTCTGGTTGATCACTTTAAATTTTTCATATTCAATCGCTTCACGGTTAAAAAGTTGTACGATTTTCATTCCGGTAACGCGTTCCTGAACAAATGTATTGAGGTTCCCCACCTGGTTTCGCACTTCTTCGAAAGCGATTTTCATTTTTTGCTGGAAAACACGGGTCGCATATAATAATATGGGCATTCCCAGAATGACGATGCAACTCAGTTTCCAGTTCATATAAAACATGATGCCCAGAATCACGACCATTTTTAGCAGGTCGCTGACAATCATAAACAACCCCTGACTAAAAATACTCGCAATCGACTCGATATCGGAAACGGAACGGGTTACCAGTTTTCCTACGGGTTCGTTGTCGAAATATTTCATTTTGAAGTTGCTGATATGACGGAACAGTTTTTCGCGGATATCTTTTACAATATCCTGTCCGAGCCAGTTGGCCCAGTACACAAAATAAAACTGCGAAGCCACCTCAAACAGTAATATCACTGCCATCAGCAGGATAAAAAGCAGGAGTCCTTTGGAATCGTGTGTTGTCAGATAACGGTCTACCGTTTCTTTTAACATATAGGGGCGTAGTGCGGCAAATATCGACAAGGATATCGCCCAGGCAATAACAGCGTTAAACCGTCCCTGATAGGGTTTGGCAAAACGCATTACTTTTTTTAAAGAAATAGATTTTATGGCTTTCATAGGGAATGGCGCTCTTGTATATAGGGATAAACAACCCGGGTAAGGTAAAGTCCGTGTGCCGGAACGGAAAAGCCGGCTTTACTACGGTTTTTACTTTCGATTATTTGTCGGAATTCCTCCAGTGTTGTTTTTCCAAGTCCAATTTTAATTAAAGTTCCCACTATAGCACGTACCATGTTTCGCAAAAAACGGTCGGCACTAATGGTAAAGACTAATTTTGTATCGTTTTGTTGCCAATGGGCTTCGGTAATGGTGCAGTTAAAGGTACGAACATCGGTATGTACTTTCGAAAAGCACTCGAAGTCAGTATAATCAAACAGCAATTGCGAAGCGTTATTCATGGCTTCCACGTTTAGTGGATGGAAATGGAACCAGCTACCTTCATTTTCAAAGGGATCTTTAAAAAGATGGATATGGTATTCGTAGGTTCTGCCGGTGGCATCGAAACGGGCATGGGCTTCGTCATGTAGTGGGATAAAGCGGTAAACAGCGATATCTTTCGGCAAAAACGAATTTAATTTTTGTACCCAGCGATCCGAATCCAGAATTTGGTCAAAATCAAAATGAGCATACATTTGTCGCGCATGCACACCGGTATCGGTCCTTCCGGCTCCGACAAGTTCGATCTCCTGTTTCAATAAAAGCGATAATGCCTTATTTAACGTTTCCTGTACCGATATGGCATCCGGCTGATACTGCCAGCCATGATAATTCTTCCCGTTATAAGCGAATTCTATGAAGTACCTCAAAGTTCAATTTCCAGATTAATACAAAAAGAACAAAGATACGGGAATTCGAGAACTGACAAATTTGAAAATACCATAATTTTAAGTTAAAACACGGTTAAGTATGATTATTTTTGTGGGAATTACTAGAAGTATGTGCCACGTTAAAAAAGACTCGTTGTGAAAAAGATTTTACTGCTTTCGGATACGCACAGCCATATGGATGCGACCATTTTAAAATATGTAGACCAGGCCGATGAAGTCTGGCATGCCGGTGATATCGGCGATTTGTCGGTTACCGATGCGATAAAAGAGCGCAAGCCGTTGCGTGCCGTTTACGGAAACATTGATGATGGAAAAGCCCGGTTGGAATTCCCGTTGCACAATCGTTTTTTCTGTGAAGGTGTGGATGTTTGGATCACGCATATTGGCGGTTATCCGGGGAAATACAATCCGGCGATCCGTACGGAAATTAAAACAAATCCTCCGAAATTATTTATTTGCGGACACTCGCATATTTTAAAAGTACAATTCGATAAGGAACTGAATTTGTTGCATATGAATCCCGGAGCAGCCGGAACGCATGGATTTCACCAGATGCGTACGATGCTGCGATTTGAAATCGATGGCGATAAAATTCAGAAACTGGAAGTAATCGAAATCGGAAAAAGAGGCTGATTTAATCCGGAAGTTCCACTTTTATGTAGATTAGTGTGCCGGTATTGGGTTTGGAATTGATCGTGATACTTCCTTTCATACTTCTTATCCGGGCCTTGATTTGAGTCAGCCCGAAACCTTCCTTGTGTTCGGTTTTTTTGGTGTCAAAACCAGCGCCATTGTCTTCCACATTGATAAAAAGCTGCTTGTTGTTTTGTTCGACTGAAATAAAAGCTTTTGACGCCTGACTGTGTTTGATGATGTTGTTGAGTAATTCGGCTACGATAAAATACATCTTCATTTCAAATTCGCTGTTATACCGGATGTCTTTAGCGATATGATTGGTGAATTCAAACTGGATCAGTGTATTGGAATTTTTTTCGCATAAATCCTGTAAAGCCGACAAAAGCCCGAGTTTTTCCAACACAGGCGGAATTAATGTATGCGACAGATCACGGATTTTATCGTGTGCTTCTTTAATGATGGCTTTGGTTTTGATAAGCTCAGGCGACGATTCGTCCAGATGGTTGGTTTCGTAGGCCATTAAATGTAAACTTGCCGATGATAGCAGCGCACTGATACTGTCGTGGAGAATCCCGGCAATTCGTTTCCGTTCGAATTCCTGCCCGTCGATGGTCGCATTGATGATATTTTGCTGGATTTTATTATTCACATCTTTGAGTTTATTTTTTTGTTTCAGGCGCATATTCTGGTAAAAGAAATAGAAGAGAATGCTGCAAAAAGCAAACAGCGTAATAAAAATATACAGCAGCTTTTTGTTACGGGCTTCTTTGTCTTTTAGCAGTTGCTCTTTGGTTTTGTAAGTGTCTTCAATTTTATAAATCTTGTATTTTGTTTCCGTATCCCGCAATTCCGAACTCACCCTTTCGTTAAACAATGCTTCTGTATTATCGATGTATTTGTTCAGATAAATATTCGCTTTCTGAAAATCATTCATTTTTTCGTAGACATAGGATAAATTCAGATACGTATCGGAAGTAGAAAGGGAAATGGTATCGTTTGGTTTTGAGGCCAGAATTTCTAAAAACAGGTTTTCCGCTTTTTTATAATTTTTTTCAACTTCCAGATAATAATAGGCGATATTATTACGGGTATTGTTCAGGCTACTCAAATTTTGCGAAGCCTTGGCGTATAGCAATGTAGTATCCAGGTATTTTTTGGCTGTTTCGTATTCTTTTGTTTTAAGATAATAGGCGGCATAGTTACTGTAGCCAATATATTTTTGATGATTGGTACCATTATTTTTAGCAATAATGAGAATGCGCTTCATATAAAAACGAGCGCTGTCCAGATTGTTTTTTTCGGTAAAAATTTTAAAAAGACCTTGTTGCGCCCAGGCCGATAAGGTGTCATTTTCCTGCGCATAGGCACTTTTTTCGCTTTTTCGGAGATAATATACGGCTTGTTTAATGTTTTTAGTTTGTTCAAAACAAATCCCGATATGCTTTAATATGATAGCTTCCTGTAAATGTAACTGTTCTTTTTCGGCGATTTGAAGGGCGTTAAACAGTATTTTTGTTGCTTTGGAGTAATCTTTCAGCTGCGTATAGATCTGCGCTTTGTGTATGCTTTTGTGGCAGAGCTCGGTATAATTTTTATCACGGTATAGTAGCTCTGATTCCCGTTGCAGGTAACGCAGCGCTTTTAGTTCCTGATGGCGCTCCATATAATAGTTGGTCGAGTCACTGCCCATTGGGATTTGTCCCCAAAAAGCGCCACTATACAGGAAAATAAAAAATACGATACTATTTTTCAATATCAGATCTCGATTACAATTTTAGGTTTGGTTGCGGTAACACCATCCTCAGTTTGTGTTACATCAATTTTTAGTTGATCATTATGCGGTATAATCGTTTCATTACGGGTAATGAAATTTGGGGATGGCTTTTGTGCCATGCTCAGGATAATATCGATATGATTTTTGGATGTTGCACTATCAAAATAGTAGGTATAGCTGCAATTGTCCGGAAAAGTGATCAACAGATCAAATGAATTGTTTCCATTGTCACGTACTTCGTGTTTTTTTAGTAAGGCCATAGCTATGTAGGTTTATTGGTTGATTAAATTATTACGTATAGCAAATTTTACAAGTCCTATGGTATTTTTTACGTTCAGTTTTTTAATCAGGTTTTTGCGGTGTGTTTCAACGGTATTGGTACTGATAAAAAGCGCTTCGCTGATTTCTTTACCGCTATATTCTCTGGAGATTAGTTTTAAGATCTCAAGTTCCCGGTCGGTTATTAAAAGTAACAGATCGCTGTTGTCGATCGATTTATCGTTTCCGATTCCGGTAAAAGACAGGAATATTTTTTCCCGAATGGCTTTGGAATAATATTCTTCGCCTTTGCTGACACAAGTGATGGCGTCCACAATGTTTTCGCTGGCACATTGCTTGGTAAGGTAGCCTTTGGCGCCCAGTTGAATTACTTCTTTGATTAGTTTTACATCGTCATAACTCGACAAAACGATTACATGGCAGGGAAATCCTTTTTGAGTAAACTCTTTTAAGACTTCAATACCGTCTTTGCAAGGCATGTTAATGTCGATAACCAGAACATCTACAGACTGGGTATAGATTTTATCCAATAATTCGCTTCCGTTAAGGGAATAGCCAACGACCTCGAAATTCTTGTTTGTTTTTAAAACAGCAAGAATTCCTTCGATTAGCACCAGGTGGTCATCGGCAAGGTGAATACGTATTTTGTTATTCATTGCTGTTATTTTTATTCAAATTTACTATTAATTGCGTTATATTTTTGATTTATATTTAATTAATTAAGTTTGTTGTTGTGAATAAACGATAAAAGGAAAGGAATAAACGATGAGTGGTTTAGGGTAGAAATAAAAAAACCGGATCAAAACTGATCCGGTTTTTTAACGCACTAATAAACTAAGATGATAGGTTTATCGTAATCGGTCTACAGATTTTACAAGATCTTCATCCTTCTTGATGGCTTTATTGGCTAAGACCAAAAAAACGATAGAAACAATAGGAAGAAACATCCCAATACCTTTCTCAGAAACTTGCGTTTCTCCAGATAAATTTAGTGATCGATACACAAATAATCCTAGTAATATAACGTTTAATATCATATTCAACCGGTTCATAACAAACTGGTTTTGTCTGTTTTTATAACTAAAGATACTTACCAACGAAAGCGTTGTGCTTAAACCGAAAAGAGATACATAAACCAGATTGGTCATGAAAAATACTTTTTCACCGGCAGGATTTGTCCAAAGCGGAAAAACAAAAGGTAGTATTCCCGAGAAGACAAAAGCGATAAAAAGGTATACGGTTTGTATTCGTTGTAGCATTGTGATCTTAAATTGTTGAGCAAAAATAGCATTTCTTTTTTTAAAAAATAGGATATGAAACAAAATAAATTCGTATTATTGCATAGTCAAACCGTAAGTACTTCATTTTGCGGTTCTTTCATTTCACAAAAATATACTACCCAAATTTAGATCTACATTACATTTAATTTAACTAGAAAACGATTCATGTTTGATATTTCTGTATTAAAAGAAATGAAGCTCGCTGAGCTTCAAGAGATTGCGAAGATTGCTAAAATTAATAAGTATCGAAACCTAAAGAAAGACGAATTAATTTATCAGATTCTAGATCATCAGGCAACAAACCCGGAAGTTGTAAAACCGGCTTTAAAAGAAGAAATGCCTGCGGCAGAAGGTGAGGGTAAAGTTAAAAGAGCAAGAATAGCAAAACCACAAAGGGAAACTAAAAAAGAAAGCAATATGCTTCCTGTTGCAGTTAAAGAGACCAATGTAAAGGCAGAAGCAGTAATTGCGGCCCCGAAAGAAGCAGAAGCGAACTCTTCAGAGCAAAACAAAGAAAAAGCAACTCCGGAAGCTACAGAATCCAAAAAGGAGAATAACTTTACCAAGAAAAAAGAATTCCAGCAAAAACAGCGCTTTACAAAAGATAATAACTCCAAAACAGCAGCGCAACCACAGGTAAACGCATCCCAACAACCATCCCGCCAGCAAAATCAGGAAGAAACCCCAACAGAGGGCGTAACCGAAAAACCGCAAAACAATACCAATCCTGGTAATACCCAAAATCAGAATACCAATCCAAACCAGAAAAATAAAAAGCAAAATTTTAGAGAACCCGATTATGAGTTCGACGGAATTATTGAAAGTGAAGGTGTATTGGAAATGATGCCGGATGGATACGGTTTTTTACGTTCTTCCGATTATAATTACCTGGCTTCACCGGACGATATTTACTTATCGCAATCCCAGATCCGTCTGTTTGGATTGAAAACCGGAGATACGGTAAAAGGAGTGGTGCGTCCGCCAAAAGAAGGAGAGAAATATTTCCCATTGGTACGCGTATTAAAAATTAACGGACATGACCCTCAGGTGGTTCGTGATCGTGTTTCTTTTGAACATTTGACGCCTTTATTCCCGGAAGAAAAATTCAAATTGGCAGAAAAACAAAGTACGATTTCAACGCGTATTATCGATTTGTTTTCACCAATCGGAAAAGGACAGCGTGGTATGATTGTAGCGCAGCCTAAGACGGGTAAAACAATGCTTTTAAAAGATATTGCGAATACCATTGCGGCCAATCACCCGGAAGCGTATCTGATTGTGTTACTTATTGATGAACGACCGGAAGAGGTTACCGATATGCAGCGAAGTGTTCGCGGAGAGGTAATTGCATCGACTTTTGATGAACCGGCAGAACGTCACGTAAAAGTGGCCAATATTGTATTGGAAAAAGCAAAGCGTCTGGTAGAATGCGGACATGATGTTGTGATCCTTTTGGATTCGATTACGCGTCTGGCGCGAGCGTACAATACGGTTCAACCGGCATCCGGTAAGGTATTGAGTGGTGGTGTTGATGCGAATGCGCTTCAGAAGCCAAAACGTTTCTTCGGAGCGGCTCGTAATATCGAAAACGGAGGTTCTTTAAGTATCATAGCTACGGCATTAACCGAAACCGGTTCTAAAATGGATGAAGTGATCTTCGAAGAATTTAAAGGTACTGGTAATATGGAGCTTCAATTGGATAGAAAAATTGCAAACAAACGTATTTTCCCGGCTATCGATCTAACATCATCCAGTACGCGTCGTGATGACTTATTATTGGATGAAGCAACGATTCAGCGTATGTGGATTATGCGTAAATACCTGGCGGATATGAACCCGGTAGAAGCGATGGACTTTATCAACGATCGCTTTAAGAAAACCCGTAATAACGAAGAATTCCTAATTTCGATGAACGACTAACGAACAGGAAATTAACTATAAAAAAGGCTGCTTCAAATTTGAAGCAGCCTTTTTTATTTGGTTTTACACCTGACAGGTTTCGAAAATCTGTCAGGTTTGAAATTATGCAATAGGATCTTGTTTTTTAGCGCGGATCAATAGAATAAGGCCAACAATGATAAATGGGATACTTAACCACTGACCGGTTGAGAACAGTCCTAATTCGTTTTCGAAACCGCCCTGACTTTCTTTTACGTATTCTACGATAAAACGTACTGTCCAAAGTAATACAAGGAACAAACCGAACAGGAAGCCTAATTTCTCACGTACGTTTGTTTTCCAGTATAGGAAAAACAGAATCAGGAATACAAAAATATACCCGAATGCTTCGTATAACTGTGCCGGATGTTTTGGGATTACATTTTCCAAAAGCGGTGCGAATTGCGGATTGCTTTCGATGGCTTTATAGGCTTCGGTAGCATTGTTGATATTGGTTAATCGCATGGCTTCACCCGGAGTGTATTTGTCCTGAATAAAGCGGATTCCCATAGAAGATGCTGTTTCGTGTCCTACGATTTCGGAATTAAAAAAGTTACCCAAACGAACAAATATACCACCACAGGTAACCGGAATGATAATACGGTCTAAAATCCATAATATTGGTTTGTGGATGATTTTTTTGCTGTAGTAGTACATTACCAGGATAATGGCAATAGCGGCACCGTGGCTGGCCAATCCGGCAAATCCGGTAAATTCGAAATGCGGCTCAAAACGGAATGGCAATAAAATTTCCAGTTTGTGATCTTTAAAATAATCCCAATCGTAGAAAAATACATGTCCCAGTCGGGCACCGATTAAAGTCGCGAATACGGTATAAATAAAAAGAGAGTCCAGTTTTTCGATTGGAATATTTTCTCTTTCGTAGATATGTTTCATAATATACCATCCTAATCCAAAGGCGATTACAAACATCAGGCTGTAATAGCGAACGGTAAAAAAGCCTAAATCAATTCCGTGTGAGGGATTCCAGACGAATTGTAAAGCGTGTGTCATCATAGTATTATGTGCTTATATTTTGGTAAAAATAGAGAAATGTGAGCGAACCATACTCATATTTAAGGGAAATTTAAAGATTAAATCACGGAACGGGATCGTAACCTTTTCCGCCCCATGGGTTACAACTAATGATTCTTTTTGTGGCCAGCCAACTCCCTTTAAAAAGTCCGTGTTTTTGCAACGCTTCGAGGGAATATTGCGAACAGGTAGGCGAATAACGGCAAACCGAGGGTGTGAAAGGGGAGATCGCAACCTGATAAAAACGGATGATCCAGATAAAAGGTGTAATGAGTATTTTTCGAATGGTCATGGGTGTTTAAAATAAAAATGATGAAGTTGGAGGCTTCATCATTTTGGTTGTATATTTTAGTTTAACGAGAAGGAAGTACCTTCTTTTCCGTCTTTTAATTGAATGCCCAGGGCAATTAACTGATCCCGGATCTGATCGGATAGTGCAAAGTTTTTGTTGGCTCTGGCTTCGTTTCGCATACCAATCAACATGTTGATTACGCCTTCCAGTTTTCCGTTTTCGGCATCATCTGCTTTTTCATTTTTCAGACCTAAAACGTCAAATACAAAAGCTTTTATCGCTTTTTTAAAGTGCTCCAGATCGGCTGCGTTTAAACTTTCTTTACTGTCTTTTAGTAAGTTGATATACCGAACGGCTTCGAAAAGCTGCGCGATCAGGATCGGACTGTTAAAATCGTCATTCATGGCGTCATAACAAGCCTGTTTCCAACTATTGATGTCTAATGTAGACGTTGCTTCGGGTTGGATATTTCCCAATGCGTCGATCGCTTCCATAAGTCGGTTAAAACCTTTTTCGGAGGCTAATATCGCTTCGTCCGAAAAATCAAGGATGCTTCTGTAATGCGCCTGAAGGATAAAGAAACGGGCTACGGCTGGTGAAAAAGCTTTGCTTAAAACCGTGTTTTCGCCCGAAAACAATTCTCTTGGAAGAATATTGTTTCCGGTTGATTTAGCCATTTTTTTACCGTTTAACGTAAGCATATTGGCATGCATCCAATAGTTTACCGGCGAATGACCAGTACAGGCTTCGTTTTGAGCAATTTCACATTCGTGGTGTGGAAATTTCAAATCCATTCCGCCACCGTGGATATCGAATTTTTCGCCCAGGTATTTGGTACTCATGGCGGTACATTCCAAATGCCATCCCGGAAAACCATCGCCCCATGGTGATGGCCAACGCATGATGTGTTGCGGCTCGGCATTTTTCCATAAAGCAAAATCCTGCGGGTTCTTTTTATCCGACTGACCATCAAGGTCGCGGGTGTTGGCAATCATATCGTCGATATTACGACCACTCAGAATTCCGTAGTGGTGCGATTCGTTGAATTTAACCACATCAAAATAAACAGAACCATTTACCTCGTAGGCAAAACCATTGTCGATAATCTGTTTGATAATCTCAATCTGTTCGATGATATGTCCGGTAGCTGTCGGTTCGATACTGGGCGTCAGGTTGTTGAAAAGCTCCAGAATCTGGTGAAAATCCACCGTATATTTTTGTACGACTTCCATCGGCTCGATCTGATCGATACGTGCTTTTTTGGCGATTTTATCTTCGCCATCATCTTCATCGTCAACCAAATGTCCAACATCGGTAATATTACGAACATAGCGTACTTTAAAGCCAAGATGCTTTAAATAACGATAGATTAAATCAAAAGAGATAAAAGTTCTACAATTTCCCAAATGTACATTGCTGTAAACCGTTGGTCCACAAACATACATTCCGACATTTCCCTCGTGAATAGGAGTGAAAAGTTCTTTTTCCCCGGAAAGAGAATTGTAAATCTTCAAATTCTGATTTTGATATAATTGCATCGTATACTATTTGTTGTTTAATGTATTTAATTGTCTAAAATAGCAAATTAAAATTGAGTGTCCAGCTTAATATAGTCTAAAAACTCACGGCGTACCTTGTCTTCTTTGAATTTTCCGCCAAATTCGGCAGTAACGGTACTACTTTCGATATCGCGGATTCCACGTGAATTGACACAAAGGTGTTTGGCATCGATAACACAGGCTACATCCTGCGTATTTAGTACGCGTTGTAATTCCTGTACAATCTGAATTGTTAAACGCTCCTGAACCTGAGGTCTTTTAGCGTAAAAATCGACAATACGGTTCATTTTGGATAATCCCACTACGGTACCGTTGGAAATATAGGCTACGTGCGCGCGACCTACGATAGGTAATAAGTGGTGTTCGCAAGTCGAATAAACGGTGATGTTTTTTTCAACCAGCATTTCGCCGTATTTGTATTTATTGTCAAAAGTAGAAGATCCCGGTTTTTTCGCAGGATTTAATCCGCCGAAAATTTCCTTAACAAACATTTTAGCAACACGGTTTGGTGTTCCTTTCAGGCTATCGTCGGTTAAATCCAATCCTAAAGTATTTAGGATGCTTTCAACGTCTTTTTTGATAGCATTTATTTTTTCTTCATCGGATATTTCAAAAGCATCAGGACGTAATGGTGTTTCAGCGCTGGATGCGATGTGATTGTCACCCATTTCGTCGTGCAAATCATCATTATGGATCATTATGTAGAATTTTAGAGTAAAAAAATTAGCTGCAAAGATAATTAATAAACTTGATTTTGTATTCGGATTCCTACTGTAAATTGTGTTTTAAATGTTAATCATTTAATAAAATAAAAAAAGGTTAAGCATTTTGCTTAACCTTATATAATAAATAGTTGTTGGAAACTATTATTTATTTTTACAAGAACCGTCAGGGTTAAGGTGTTTTTTGCAGTAACTGCTCCATGAAAAACACTGCCATGCTGTTTTTTCACCGTTGTTTAAAACCACTCTCCAACGAAACCATTTTGCAGCCAGCGTTCCAGTTGTAAATGGCGTATTGAAAATATAGGTGTTTCCTGTTTTGGAAAAGTTAGCGGCTAAAGCCGGGTCATTTGATTTGTAAAAAACTGATTTTTCCAATAGTTTGGAGTCGTCAATGCCACAGGCGTTATTTTGTAATTCAAGGGTGTAGCCGCCTGTAAGATTTTGAGAGGTGCTTACTTTTAAAGTGGCAATATCGGAAGTGTTTTCAGATGATAATGCCAGATCCGAACTGCTTTGTGCAAATAGGGAAGAGGTAAACAAGAAAAATAATCCAATCAAGCCGTTTGTATACAATTTTCTCATGATTCGTTTTTTGGTTAAAAAATTAGAATGTAAAGCTAGAAAAAAAAATGAGATGACCTATAGTGTGTTAATTTTTTTAACTAGGTTGGTCTATTTTGTTATGAAGTTTTATTGAAAATGTTAATTTTTATGATGAATAAATTTTTTTAAGGCAATAAAGTTAATTGTTTCTTAATTTTATGTAAATTTCGCGTTCCAAAAAACTAATACAATGAGAAACAATTATCTATTATTGTTATTGGTTTATGTCTTTTCGATTAATCTCTATGCGCAAGCACCTGGTTGTGCGAATGTTAAAGGGGGAGATGTAAACGGTAACCCGGTTGCGACCATTTGTAATCCTGGCGAATGCAGGCAAATCAAAGCAACCTATTTAGAAACGGGAGGTACTAATACTTATACGGTTTCTCCTATCCCGTATGCGCCACCGTTCCCTTTTGTGGGAGGTAATGCCATTCCGATCATCGCGGATGATGACTGGTCACAGATTATTAACTTAGGTTTTAAATTCTGTTTCTTTAACCAGTCTTATACTAAAGCATTGATCTGTGATAACGGAGCACTTTCGTTTAGTATTGCCGGAGCAGGTGGTACTCCAGGCGGATTGTATACACCGGGATCAGACAGTGGCTATGCCTTTAATACGCCAATTCCGCAAAGTGCGTCAACTGTTCCTTATCGAAATGCCGTTTTTGGAGTATTACAGGATTTGAATCCGGTTGTTTCTCCGGCGAATCACTCGATTAACTATCAGATTATTGGACAGGCGCCATGTAGAACGCTTGTTTTTAATATTTATGAAATGGGCCACTATTCTTGTGGTGTTTCTCAAGGAACTCAGACAAGTCAGATGGTACTTTATGAAACAACAAACGTTATTGAGGTTTATGTTAAAAGAAGAACATCTTGTACAACATTTAACTCTGGTTCCGGATTAATTGGAATCCAGAATCAGGCTGGTACTGTGGGATATACCCCGCCGGGAAGAAATACAGGAACCTGGAGTGTTTTAACTCCGGAAGCTTGGCGTTTTACACCATCGGGACCATCTAATGTAACGTTCCAATGGTTGGATGCAAACGGAAACCCGATTGGTACCAATACTACAATGACGGTTTGTCCGCCACAAACAACAGTTTATACAGCAGAAGCAACGTATACCGCTTGTGACGGAACTAAAACAATTGTACGTGATTATGTAACCGTACCGGTTAGCACCTTTGATATTAACGAACCAAATGACTTGAACAAATGTCCGGACGACCCGAGTTGTTGGGATTTAACACCAAATAATGCAGTTGTATTGGGTACCTTAAACCCGGCAGATTATCTGGTGACCTATTATCCGACTCAGGCGGATGCCGAAAATGAGTTTAACTGGATTGATGATCCAACGTGCTATAATCCGGCAGCCGGAAATAACTTCGTATATGTAAGGGTGAATGATCCGAATTCGGATTGTCATAAAATCAAAGAATTTGAATTGATTCGTGGTGGAGCAACGCCTCCTGCATTTACACCGATTGGACCACTTTGTTTAAATACACCACCACCAACATTGCCTACAACTTCTAATGATGGAATTACAGGTTCATGGAGTCCGCTAACAGTAAGTACGAGTGCAGTTGGTACAACTACTTATACTTTTACACCGGATGCGGCACAATGTTCAAGTCCAACAACTATGGATATTCAGGTAATTGCTGAGCCTACGGCAAGTATTACCGGATCGACCATCTGTAAAAACACTTCAGGTACGCTTACCGTAACGGGTACGCCTAATGCATCTGTAGATTATTCAGTAGGTGGAACTACAACAACAATTATTTTGGATGCTTCAGGATCGGCTACTATTACAACACCGGTCTTAACAGCAACCACTACTTATACTTTAGTAAGTGTAACATCGGCAGGGACAACTCCTTGTTCGAAAACATTAAATACATCGGCTGATGTAACGGTTCTTGAATTACCAACAGCTACCATCAGCGGAACGACTACGATCTGTGCAAACCAGACGGCAGTTATCAGCTTTACCGGTACACCGGGAGCAACTGTAAACTATGATGTAGATGGATCAGCAGGAAGCGTTACGTTAAATGCATCTGGAAACGGATCGGTAACCACGCCACCATTAACGGTTAATAGTACGTATACATTAGTGAGTGTAATTACAAATGGTATAACACCACAATGTAGTCAGCCAGTAACCGGAAGTGCTACTGTTACTATTGCAGCACAACCAACAGCGACTATTTCGGGAACTACAACAATCTGTTCTGGTGATACAGCGGTATTAACGTTCAACGGAACACCAAATACGATTGTTACCTATAATAATGGTACAGCTAATGCAACAGTAACTTTGGATACTGCCGGAGACGGAAGTGTTACAGTTGGTCCATTAAACGCTACAACAACTTATAATTTAGTAAGCGTAAGCACTCCGGGAGCTTCTCCATGTGTTGAGCCCTTAACCGGCAGTGTTACAATTACCGTAAACCCATTACCAACAGCAACTATCACTGCACCGGCCTTAATTTGTTCGGGTGACACGGCTGTTGTAACTTTTACAGGACCAGCCAATGGAACCATTACTTATAGTGATGGAACGACTCAGACGACTATCAACCTTGATGCAGCGGGACAAGCTACTATTACAACTCCTGTATTAACTGCTCCGGCTACTTATAGCCTGGTTAGTGTAAGTACAGCAGGACCTTTGGTATGTACTCGCAACGTAAGTACATCAGTAACGATCGGAGTTAAAGCCCTACCGGTAGCTACGGTAACCGGACCTG
>Ga0160502_100055_pt1 | contig 167917 bp, 156 predicted proteins | sample DIDnMG_14_FD_108237 | JGI IMG/M metagenome (GOLD analysis project Ga0160502, IMG submission 108237) | Enriched soil microbial communities from UW Madison campus, WI, USA - DID2933_E24_Xylan MG | ecosystem: Environmental > Terrestrial > Soil > Unclassified | place: USA: Madison, Wisconsin... | reverse complement strand
GGCGCTGGCCAGTTCGATCGTGCCGGCGACCGCGCCCGCGCCGAACGCGCCGCTGCCCCCGCCGCGCGTCACCCGCACCAGCGCCAGCCGGTCGGGCACCAGCGCGGAGAAGGGGATATAGCCAAAGAAGGGATCGGCCACCGGCACGCCGTCGAGCAGCACCAGGGTCCGGCTCGACGCATTGCCGCCCAGCGCGCGCAGCGTGGCGCCCTGGTTCGAGGGATTGGACGAACGGCTGTCAGAGCGGCGGAACTGCTGGAAGCCCGCGACATCGGCCAGCACACTCTCGATCCGACCCGACGCCGCATCCGCCAGCCGATCCCGGTCGATCACCACAGACCCATAGGCCGGCGTGCCCGGTGGCAGGCTTAGGCCCGTGCCGGTCACGATGATCGACGCGGCCTGGTCAGCCGTCACATCGGGTGTCTGGGCAGCGGCGACGCCGGGCACGGCGCATAGTATCAACGGCAGGATTTTCATGAAGCGCGTCCCCTTGGTCCGATTTTGCATCGGGGACTAGGAAGTGCGCCCCTTCACTGTCAAGCCGCGACCACCGGCATGCCCGCATGCAACAGCTTGTCGATCGTCAGCGGATAGTCGCGCAACCGGATTCCGGTCGCATTGTAGACCGCATTCGCCACTGCGGCGCCAGCGCCGCATATACCCAGCTCGCCGACGCCCTTGGCCTTCATCGGCGAGCTTTTGTCGTCCAGTTCCTCGATGAACAGCACATCCTGCTCGGGAATATCGGCATGCACCGGCACCAGATATTCGGCCATGTCATGATTGACGAAGAAGCCGAAGCGGGTGTCCACGTCGAGCGCCTCCATCAGCGCCGCGCCCGCGCCCATCGTCATCGCCCCGATCACCTGGTTGCGCGCCGATTTGGGATTGAGGATACGACCGGCGGCAAAGGCGCCGCCCATCCGGCGGATGCGCACCTCGGCCGTGTCGATATCGACCCCGACCTCGCAGAAATGGGCACCGAAGGTCGCCTGGGCATAACGCTTGGCAAGATCACCAAACTCGATCCTGTCCTCGACCCACAGCCCGTCGCGTCCAGCCAACGTGCCCAAAGGTTGCGACTGGTTGCCCATCTTAACCAGCCCATCCTCGAACCGCGCATCATCGATCGGATAGCCGGCCTTGTCCGCCAGCTTCGCCCGCATCGCCATGGCGGCGGCATAGACGCCGGCAGTCGAGCTGTTGGCGCCCCACTGGCCGCCCGACCCCGCAGAGGCCGGAAAACGGCTGTCGCCCAGCCGCACCGTCACCGCATCCACCTCGACGCCCAGCACCTCTGCGGCCGTCTGTGCCATGATCGTGTAGGTGCCGGTGCCAATATCGGTCATATCGGTCTCGACCGTCACCCGTCCCTGCCCGTCGATGCCGATACGTGCGCCCGAATCCGTCGTGATATTGTTGCGGAAGGCGGCGGCCATGCCCATGCCCACCAACCAGCGCCCGTCGCGCACCTGCCCGGGCTTGGGATTACGCTTGGTCCAGCCGAACTGCTGCGCCCCGGCGCGCAGGCATTCCACCAGCTTGCGGCTGGAAAAGGGGCGCTGTGGCCCCGCTTCGGGATCGAACTGGACATCGTTGCGAATGCGCAATTCGACCGGGTCCAGCCCGCAGGCCTCGGCCAGTTCATCCATCGCCACTTCCAGCGCCAGCATGCCGACCGCCTCGCCCGGCGCGCGCATGGCGTTGCCTTCCGGCAGATCGAGTACCGCCAGCCGATGGGCGGTGATCCGGTTTGCGCCGCGATAGAGGAGGCGGGTCTGCTGTGCCGCCGTTTCCGGACCGCCACCGGGCAGGTCGCCCGACCAGACCTCATGTGCGATCGCATCGATCACACCATCCTTGCCCGCCCCCAGCCGGATGCGCTGGATCGTCGCCGGGCGATGGGTGGTGTTGTTGGGAATTTGGGGCCGGGCGATCGCGACCTTGACCGGTCGCCCGATCTGCTTTGCGCCCAGCGCCGCCAGCAGTGCATCCGCGCGCAGGAACAGCTTCGCGCCGAACCCTCCGCCAATATAGGGGGCAACCAGCCGGATATTCTCCTTGGGGATGCCCAGCGTCTTTGCCATCTCGCCCACGCTCCAGGCGATCATCTGGTTGGCGGTCCACAGGGTCAGCTTGTCGCCATTCCAGGCCGCCGTGGTGGCGTGTGGCTCCATCATCGCATGGCTATGGTCGGGCGTGCTGTAGCTCTGGTCGATCTTCACCGCCGCCCGGGCAAAGGCACCATCGAAATCGCCGACCCTGGTGTCGGCCGGCGACCCGAAGCTGGCGGGGGGCATGGTGCCGTGCAGCCGTTCCGCCTTCAGGTCGAACCGGCCCTGTTCGGGTGCATAATCGATCCGCACCAGCTTCGCCGCGTCGCGCGCATTTTCCAGCGTGTCGGCAATCACCAGCGCCAGTGCCTGCTCATAATGCTGGATCGCCGGGCCGCCAAGCAGATGGGCGGTGTTGAACTGGCCCTTGCCCAGCGCGCCGGCATTGGCATGGGTGACGATGCCCAGCACGCCCGGCGCCGCCTCGGCCGTGCGCAGATCCATGGACCGTATCTGCCCCTTGGCGATCGCGCTGCCGACGATCCAGCCATAGGCGGCGTTCGGCGCGACATCATGCCGTTCATAGGCATAGGGCGCCGTGCCGGTGACCTTGGCGGCGCCGTCGATCCGGTCGTGCGGGATACCGACCACGCGGCCGCGGTCGATCGGGTTGGGGCCGGCTGGCGTGTCGAACTTCATGCCCGTGCCTCCTGCTGACGATAGAGCGACGCCAGCGTCTGACGCAGCAACGCCTTCTTGAAGTCATTATGCGGGGTAGTGCGGGCGCCTGCCAAAGCAGCTTCCGCAACGGCCTTCGCCCCTTGCGATGCGGCCGCGTCGGCGCCGTCCGTCCGCCAGGGTTTGGGCGCGACCCCGCCAAAGGCGAAGCGCGCCTGCCCGTTCTGGCCGAACACCGCCGCCACCGACACCAGTGCGAAGGCATAGGAAGCACGATCGCGCACCTTGCGATAGACATGGATGCCGCCGATCGGTTTGGGCAGCGTTACCGACAGGATCATCTCGCCGGGCTGCAGCGCATTGTCGACCTGGGGCGTATCGCCGGGCAGGCGATGGAAATCAGCGAGCGGGATGGTACGCTTTGCGCCACCCTGTGCCATCGTCTCCACCTGTGCATCCAGCAAGCGCAGCGCCACCGCCATGTCGCTGGGGTTCTGGGCGATGCAGGCGTCGCTGACGCCGACGATCGCCAGGCTGCGGCTCATCCCCTGCATAGCGCCACAACCGCTGCCCGGCCGCCTTTTGTTGCACGGCATGCGCGTGTCGTAGAAATAGGGACAGCGGGTCCGCTGCAGCAGATTGCCGCCGGTCGTCGCCTTGTTGCGCAACTGGCCCGATGCGCCCGCCACCAGCGCTCGGCTGAGCACCGCATAGTCGCGTCGCACGCGCTGGTCAGCGGCAAGATCGGTATTGCGCACCAGCGCGCCGATCCGTAGCCCGCCCTCCTGCGTCGGCTCGATTTTATCCAGCCCCAGATGATTGACGTCGATCAGATGCGCCGGCGTCTCGATCTGCAGCTTCATGAGATCCAGCAAATTGGTCCCGCCGGCGATGAAGCGGGCGCCCTGGACCGATGCAGCCGCCTTGACCGCCGCTTCCACGCTGCGCGCGCGCTCATAGGTGAAGGCCTTCATGCCTTATCCTCCCCCGCGACGTCGCGCATCGCAGCGATGATGTTGGGATAGGCGGCGCAGCGACAGATATTGCCGCTCATCCGCTCGCGCGCCTCCGCGTCGGACCAGCCGACATGATCCAGGTCCTGCGTCACATGGCTCGGCACGCCGGCCTCGATCTCCTCCAGCACGGCGACCGCCGAACATATCTGTCCAGGCGTACAATAGCCGCACTGATAGCCGTCATGGACAATGAAGGCGCGCTGCATCGGGTGCAGCCGCTCGGGCGTGCCCAGCCCCTCGATCGTCGTCACCGTCTCGCCCTCGTGCATCACCGCCAGGGTCAGGCAGCTGTTGATGCGCCGCCCCTCGACGATCACGGTGCAGGCGCCGCACTGACCATGGTCACAGCCCTTCTTGGTGCCTGTCAGGTGCAGATGCTCGCGCAGCGCGTCCAGCAAGGTGGTGCGCGGATCGAGTTGCAGATGCACGTCGCGCCCGTTCACCTTCATATCGAGTGCCATCATGCGACTGCCCTCCTGTGCCGATACGGATCGGGCAGGGGGGGCAGCCTGTGTCAGGCCGGGCACCACAGCGGTCGCCGCGGCGCTGCCCTGCAGAATGTGGCGACGCGTAAAACCATCGGACGTCATGGATGACCCTCCTCCTGATCCGCATGTCATACGAAGGGCGACGGCAATCGATCCCCGCATGACGCAGAAATGCCGGACCGGAGAAGAGTGACAGATCGCAGGGGTAGGTCAAGCGGGACATGATTCGACGAATCGTTTCCCGCATATCCGCAGCATCAAACCAGGCCGCGCACCGCATGATTTTATCGACATGGTCAAAACCCCCGGAAAACGGGGGATTTTCTCCCCTTCCGAAAAGTTTTTCATTTTTCTGCAAATCAGCCCTTGCCGACTTTGGAAACCACTGCTAGTTCGCCGCCACCCGCCGAGAGGGACACACTCTCCCGGCCGCCAAGAGCGGGCGTAGCTCAGGGGTAGAGCACAACCTTGCCAAGGTTGGGGTCGAGGGTTCGAATCCCTTCGCCCGCTCCAGAATTCTTCGAAAAAATCAAAGAGTTCTGGCCCACCGGGGCCGAGGAAACTCGCTTACTTTTTCCGTTCGGGCATAAAAGTAAGCGTATGGTAAGCGCGTATTTGCCGGGCGCCGAGGCGCTGCATCCATCAAAATTCATCGGCGTCCCGTCCATAACGGTTGGCTTGCGCAATCGATTACATGTCGCCATCATCGTGACGTGAGGAAATCTCGTAGGTGACCTCGCACGCATACCTGCCAGGCATAAATTACGCCGGTCCACAAAGGACGGGCGGCCGCATTGAGTGACAGTGGCATGTCAGATCGCGGCATTGCGCAGGGGATAGCAGACGGCCGGGCCATTGCCCGCTGGCGATTGCTGTTGCCTGGATTTGACGCGTGCCCTCCTCCCAATTCCCTTTTTCGCGCCATCGCCCGCCGATGTCAGTGTCCTCTGGATGCCACAACAGCCCCGCCGATGCAGAACCAACAACCGATGACGTTCAAGCGCCAGCAGAAGGCCTTGCGCAAACGTTCCAGACTGAACGGGCTGGACTGCTACGGTATCTGGGCAAACGCGCCGGATGGGACGCCGCTCCCGATCTCGTCCAGGAGGTGTTCGTGCGTGCTGCAAGCAGCGAGCAGGCGGGACGGCTCGTCAACCCTGCGGCCTTTGTCAGGCGGATCGCCCGAAACTTGCTGATCGATCGAGCCCGAAAGATAGGGCGTGATAATGTCGTCGTGTTTCCACTCGACGAGCAGAGAGATGTCGTCGCGCAGCCAGAACAGTGCCTCAACCTAGAGGCGTCCGATCTTCTACGCCTCTACGAGAATGCCGTCGACACGCTTCCCGAAAAGACCCGCCGCGTATTCCTGATGCACCGGGTCGATGAAATGAGCTATCGCGAAATTCATGAGCGATTGGAGATCAGCATCGCAACGGTCGAATATCACATCCTTTGCAACCTTGGCCGGATCGGCCTTGTTATCGTCGGCACCCACCGCAGTGTCGGCGCCCAGGCCGGCGCGGTCGAAAAATTCCGTGTCGGTCACGCCGGGCATCAGCGTCGTCAGCGTGACGCCCTTATGATCCTTCAGTTCATTGCGCAGCGCTTCGGTGAAATTGTCGATGAAAGCCTTGGTGCCGTTGTAGACCGCGTTGAAGCTGCCGGGAATGAAACCGGCGATCGAGCCGGTGACCAGAATCTTTCCCGCATCGCGCGCGACCATCTGGCCGAGCACCTTGTGAAGAAGGTAGATGGTGCCGGTGATGTTGGTGTCGATGACATGGCGCCAATCGGACAGTTGCTGGTCGAGAAACGCATGTCCCAGGCCATGCCCCGCATTGGCGCAGAGCAAGTCGACCTGTCGCCCGTCGGCGCGATCGAGCAACTGATCGACACCCTGGACGGTCGAAAGGTCCACCTCCAGCGTATCGACCGCAACGCCGAAGCTTGCGAGTCCAGCCGAAGCATCGGCAAAGGGCGTGTCGGCGACGACGAGGAGATCATAGCCATCTGCGGCCGCCAGTTTTGCCAATTCAGCGCCAATCCCGCTCGATGCGCCGGTGATGATTGCGAATTTATCAGCCATGTCTTTTCTCCTCACGCAGCGACGCGATCAAGGCCGGGCTTCAGCACGATCTTGGTCACCTCATTCTGCTGGTCGTGGAACATCTTGTAGCCCTTGGGCGCATCCTCCAGCCCCATGCGGTGCGAGATGAGGAAGGTCGTATCGATCTTGCCCTCGACGATCGCATCGAGCAGCGCGGGCATATAATGCTGGACGCTGGTCTGGCCGGTCTTGAGCGTCAGCCCCTTTTCCATGAAGGCGCCCAGCGGAAACTTATCGACAAAGCCACCATAGACGGCCGGCATGGAGACGCGTCCGCCCTTGCGGCAGGCATGAATGGCCTGTCGGATCGAATGGGTTCTGTCGGTGCCAAGGAACATCGACGCCTTGATCTGATCGACCACATTATCGAGGAAGAAGCCGTGCGCTTCGAGGCCGACGGCGTCGATGACCGCATCAGGACCGATGCCGCCGGTCATCTCCATCAACGCCTCATATGTCTTCGATTCCTCATAATTGATGGTTTCCGCGCCGAAGCGCTTCGCCAGCTCCAGGCGATGAGGAAAATGGTCGATCGCGATCACCCGCTGCGCGCCCATCAGGAAAGCGGACTGAACCGCAAACAGGCCGACCGGTCCGCAGCCCCAGACCGCGACGGTATCGCCCGGCTCGATGTCCGCATATTCGGCCGCCTGCCAGCCGGTTGGGAGAATATCGGAGAGGAACAGGACCTGGTCATCTTCCAGCCCATCGGGAACGACGATCGGACCAACGTCGGAAAATGGCACACGGACATATTCGGCCTGCCCCCCGGCATAGCCGCCGGTCAGATGGCTGTAGCCGAAAAGTCCGGACATTGGCTGGCCATACATTTCCTGCCCGATATCCTGATTGTCGGCAGGATTGCCGTTATCGCAGGCGGAATATTGGTGCTTGCCGCAATGGTAGCAGTTCCCGCAGGCGATCGTGAAAGGCACCACGACCCGCTGGCCCTTCTTCAACGTCGATTTTGCGCCGGTCTCGACCACCTCGCCCATGAACTCATGGCCAAGGATGTCGCCCGCTTTCATGGTCGGGATGTAGCCATCATAAAGGTGCAGGTCCGAACCACATATGGCGGTCGAACTGATCTTGATGATGGCGTCGCGCGGATTGAGGATTTCAGGATCGTCGACGGTGTCGACGCGGACATCATGTTTGCCGTGCCAGGTGAGCGCGCGCATCAGTTCTTCTCCTCGGCAAATTGCTGGGCGGTGCGGGCGGCAGTGGCGACCTCCCCGGTTTCCATAAGCTGCTTGAAACGCCGCAGATCGCGCCGCGCCTGGATGGCCGGTTCACGCTGGAACATCTTGGCGACGATCTTGCCGATGAACCCGGCGGGCGGATCATAGGTGATGGTGGCCGTGACGATGGTGCCGCGTTCGCCTGCGTCGCGAAATTCGATCCGGCCGCTATTGGGGACGTCAGCGCCTTCGACAGAAGTCCAGGCGATCAGTTCACCGTCTATCTCTTCTGTGATCACGGCATCCCATTCGACGGTCTTTCCCGCCGGCGCCTTCACCACCCAGTGGGAGCGTTCAGCGGCCAGAATGTCCACGCGCTCCACATTATCCATGAAGCTGGGCAGCTGGCTTAAGTCGCGCCAATAGGCAAAAAGTTCGGTGCGAGGGCGGTTGATGGTCACGGACTTGCCGATGAGGCTTCCATGACCCGCCCCCTCAACGGCGGTTGCGGCCTCTTTCTTCTGCTCGCTCGACTTTGCAGTGGCCGCAGGGGCATCGTCTGTCGCATGGCTCATGGGCATAGCTCCTTGGACATGGGAAAATAGGCTGCGCCAGCATATATGGGCGCATCAAAGCGATCCTCGGTCTCGCCACCCCTCAACGCGACGGTCTCGACAATAGCCCCATGACCGGCAGCATAAATCTTATGGATAGAGATCAGTTTTGGCGCCGCGCTATGCGCTGGGCTGGGCTGGGCAGCAAATGGCCCCGCAAGCCTCTTCTGGTGTAAATATCCTGCCTTGGGCTGCTGGAACGGACAGTGGCGTGAGCCGTTCGCTCGGCCATGGAGAACAGCCGCTGACAACGATAGCCTATCTCGGCGATCCTCAGCTTTGGTTTGAATCCTTCCAAAACTGGCAAAGCGAATTTCTCTCGACTGCAGTTCTGGTGCTTCTATCCATTTTCCTGCGCCAGCGGGAATCGCCGGAATCCAAGGCTGTAGCCGCACCCCATGACCAGACGGGCGAGTAAGCAGACGTGGATGGCGCCATACTCCCGGCATCCTTCCTTTTTGCGAGTCGTTAGCGAGGAACCATAGTTGGTGCCGACAGCTTCATTGGCCATCACCCCATAGGAGAATTAGGATGGCCGAGCCGCAATTCACCGATGCGATCGCCCTGTTGAAGGCCGACCATCGCAAGGTCGAGGATCTGTTCGAGAAGTTCGAGGGCGCGAAATCCGCAGACCGCAAGCAGGCGCTGGCGCACGAGATTTGCGTCGAGCTCAAAATCCACACGCTCATCGAGGAAGAAATCTTCTATCCCGCTTTCCGCGGGTTGATCGAGGACGACACGCTCAACGAAGCGTATGTCGAACATGATGGCGCCAAGGTGCTGATCAACGACATAGAAGCCGGGTCGCCAGACGACGCTTTTTACGATGCAAAGGTCAAGGTGCTTTCGGAAGAAATCAAGCATCATGTCCATGAGGAGGAAATGCCGTCGGAGGGCATGTTTGCTCAGTGTCGGAAGACCGATGTCGATCTTGTGGCACTCCGCGACGCGATGGCCGCGCGCAAGAAGGAATTGCTTGCGCAAGCAAAGACAGACGGGCTGCCCGCTGCAAGGCCGACAGCTGTGAACCTGCTCGCAGCCTGATCAGCCGGTAAAACGCAATGGGCCGGCGTCTAAAAATGGCGGCGGCTCATGTCTTGCAACCGCTATCCGACGCGATCCTTCACAGGAGCGGTCAGCCTCTCCGCGTAGCAAGACTCCGCCGCAAGAGCGCTGGCGACATTTCCCCCATATACTTGCAGATGGCGCTGGCGAGTTCCAGGCCGTCCCCGGGAATTGGGGAAGGATGTGCTACAGGAGCAAGCCCCCTTTCGCCATGTCGAAGCCGCTATCTGCGCTGACATTCTGGCACAGATAAGGGCGGTTTCGTGAAGGTCGTGAAGAAACTTCATCTGCTCCGACCCTCGTTGACCTCCGCCGGCGCCGCGGGCCATTCTCCCTCGCGAAGGGGCGCCAAGCTATCGAACCACGCGCGTGAGCGCAGTAGCGTCAGCCGATCACTGGCAAAGTTCATATCCGCCCAATCCACAGCGCGAAGCTCTTCATCCACGCCGGCCCAACCGCCAGATGCAACCACGACGTAACTTACCCTGCCGCTCTCGCAGGTCACGAGCGCTTCGACCGCATGTCCGATCGTCTCACGTTCGACGTGTTCGAATGACAGCGCTCAGTGCAGCATATTTTTCAGCGTCCGCGCGAGTTGGGTGGAAAGCGCCGGCTTGAGGATCAGGGGGGCGGCTGGATGCCTGCGCATCATCGCGAAGTCCGGTGCACCTGAGCAGAAAACATAGGGAATGTCATACAAATCAAGATCATCTGCCAGAAGGCCGACGTCGCCGTCCTGCAATCGAATGTCCAGGACGGCGGCGGACGGCATATCGTCAGCCACGGCAGCGATGCCGTCGGCGAGCGTTCGGTAAGGCCCGTCTACCGCATAGTCAGCCTCCTCCAATATGTCGGCGATGACGGCAGCGACGGCAACTGACATGTCGTCCGGGAAGGCGGGCGATACCCGCCGAGACAATCGCCTATGTCGCGCGCGTGACAGGGGCGCGCAGCCGCAACAGCGGTGAAAGGGTCGGGACTGTTCCACCCGACTGGCGCGCCTCTGCCCTGTTCACGCGCACAAGCGCCGATATAAAATCGCAGGGCGATGCAGCTCTTGCGGATCCCGCGCTCGCCGCCCCTTGGCCTGGCGAGCGTTCCCCGGTGGAAGCCCCGCCCGCCATCTTCGTGCGCCCCGCCAGTGGCCCGGCGCGATGAGCCACTGCCGCCCCCCGCGGATCGCGCCTGCTTGTCGGGGCGCCGCACGCTCGAAGCCGCGCATCGACTTGCGGGCTGATCGAGCCCGCAATTTGGCAAGGTTGCAGGGCTGCGATGCTACGCATCGAGCCGGTAATTCAGATACACACCTCACGCACGGGTGCATCGCGCATTTCTGCGGGTTTGACGGGATGCCGATAGCATCTCGTCACCTTCAGCATCGAGCATATCACGCTTTTGTGCCATTTTGCGCGATGGCGGATAGCATCTCGCCGGGGACATCGCGATGAGCGCGCGGGCCCAGACCGTAAGACTCTCTCCAGCCCAGCATCGCACCCTCGCCGCGTTCGCCAGACAGCGCGGTTTGAGCGAATATGCCATGCTCGCCAGAGTCGTGGACATGGGACTGGCTGCCCTCATCCAGGGGACAGGCAGCGCGATCGACACCAGCGAGATCGTGACCGAACTGGCATCGGTCAGCACGCGCATCGTGGACGTCGAACATATGCTGGATCGGGCGCTGTTCACCGCCTGCGCCGCCTATTGCTACGCCCGCAGCGCGGCGAGCGGCACGCGCAAGACCGACGAAGTCCTCACCCAGGAAATCCACGCCGCCTATGATCGGCAGCGACGGCTCGCACAGGATCATCGGCCATGAGTCGCGCCGACGATCGCCACTACCATGCCGACGCCCTGCGCAAGCATCATCTGGGGATCGAGGTCGCCCGCCTGAAACGGCAGGCCATCGTCATGCTGGCCTCCATTGCCATCGGCGGCCTGTCCTTGCCCAACATCCTTCTAGGCAAGGACAGCATGCTGGCGAGCGGCACCTATTATTGGGCCAGAACCAAGCTCTTGGCCGTCTCGAGCTGGAAGGCGGACACGGGTATCGATGTCCATTATCCCGACCATATCGAGCAAGGCCGATCGGCGCGCCAGATCATCGCCCATCACTATTTCCGCCGTCATGTCGGACTCGTCTGGTCCTGCATCAAATGGGGCGGCGTGCTGGGCTTTGCTGGCTGGCTTTTGGCGCTGGTTGCCCTGCGCCATGCGATGGCGCGGCAACGCGAGCGCCTTCTGGCGGATCGCTGGATCGGGGGAACAAAGCTTGTGGGCGAGAAGCGGCTGGCAAGGCTCACCCGCAAGCAGGCCAACGCTCGCGCCCTGTCGATCGGCAAGGTGCGGCTTCCCGCAAGTCTCGAAACCCGTCACCTGGCAATGATCGGCACGACCGGCAGCGGAAAGACCACGGTCTTGCGCCAGCTGCTGGACGGGATCGAAGCGCGCGGCGAAGCCGCCCTGGTCTATGACACCAGCGGCGAGTTCATCGCGCACTATTATGATCCGGCACGCGGCGACGTGATCCTCAATCCGTTCGACGCCCGCTGCGCCTTCTGGTCGCCCTTTGCCGAAATCGCCCATCCCGCCGATGCCGACCGCATCGCCCACCAGCTGATTACCGAGACCGGGAAACATGACAGCGACGTGTGGCTCGACACCAGCCGTATCCTGGTCGCCAACATGATACGGGCCTTGTGGCGGGAGAAGCGGGGCACACTGGCCGACCTGCTCCATGCCCTCAAGAACCGACCCAAGGATGATCTGAAGCAATGGCTCGCCACCAGCTCATCGTCCCGCACCTTTGCCGAGGACGCCGACCGGGCAACCGGCAGCGTCCTCTTCATGCTCGCCAAAGCCGCGGACCTGATCCAGTTCCTGCGTGCCGAAGACCCCAAGGCCAGCCCCTTCGCCTTCCGCACCTTCTTCGAGCGGCTCGACCGACATTCCGGCGCGCGGCCCTGGATATTCGTGCCGCGGAAGGAGAATTATTTCGAGGCCTCCAAACCGCTGCTCGCCTGCTGGCTGGAATGTGCGGCGAGCGCCGTACTGGGCCTGCCGCCTTCCGACAAGCGGCGCATCTGGTTCGTCCTGGACGAGCTGGCCGACCTGCCCCGCGTCGACAATCTGGCACGGCTGCTGCCCGAAGGCCGCAAGTTCGGCGCGGCAGTGGTGCTGACCTTCCAGGCGCTGGGCCAGATGCAGCACCGCTATGGACCGCAGATCGCGGAGGCCATGCTGGGCTGCTGCAACAGCAAGCTGTTCCTGCAAAGCATCGACAGCGCCACGAGGCAATGGGCCAGCCAGACCATCGGCAAGTGCGAGGTGGAAATCCGGACCAAGACCGACATGCTGGGGGATGGTGATGAGGGCCATCAAATCAGCCTGGGCAGGCGGCGCGAAGTGCGCCCGGCCGTCCTGGAGAGCGAACTGCGGCTCGCACGCCATGAGGGCTATCTGTTGCTGCCCGACGGATTGCCAGTGGCCAGGATCCGGCTGACTGCCGCTCATATCGCGCGGCGCGGTCCCCCGGGCCAGCCACGGCTCGTTGAAGCCGATCCGGCGACCATGCTCTGGGGCAAGGCTGCGCCAGCGTCGCTGCCATCACCGGCGCCGCCAGCACCAGCGACGCCATCGCCAGCGGCATCGTCACCGCTCTCCATTCAGCCCGAAAGCCAGGGGCCGGTGTGATGGTGGCATCGGTATCGGCATTGACCAGTTCTGCGCAGGCCAGCAGCTATTATGAGGCCGACGACTATTATGCCCAGGGCGGATTATCCCCCTCCCTTTGGCAGGGACAGGGCGCCCAAGCGCTCGGCCTGTCCGGCGAGGTGGATCGCGACCGGTTTCGTGCCTTGCTGGATGGGAGGATCGGCGATCAGCAGCTTGGCACTTATCGAGGTGGTGCGCTTGAGCATCGTCCCGGCTGGGACGTAACCTTGAGCGCGCCCAAGTCGGTGTCGATCATGGCCGAGGTGGCAGGTGACCGGCGCCTGATCGAGGCGCATGGGCAAGCCGTGAAAACGGCGATGGCTCATGTCGAACGCCATATGGCGGCCACCCGTGTCCGCGATGGCGGCACCGTTGCGCGCGCGGCGACCGACAATCTGATCATTGCCAGCTTCCAGCATGGTACCAGCCGCGCCCAGGACCCGCAGCTCCATACCCACAATGTCATCATGAACGCCACGCAGGGTGGGCGCGGCGCACTGGCCCCCATCGCATCCCCTCTTGCTTCCGCCAAGGCGGTAGCCAACGCAGCAGCGCAGGCCGAATGCGCGGGTCATAGCTGGAATTCCGATCAGCGCTCTGCCACCCAGCAGCTCCTGACCAGTCGCAACCGGATCACGGCTGTTCAGGGCTATGCCGGCACGGCCAAGACCACGACCGTGCTGGCGACCTTTGCCCGTGAGGCTCAGGCACGCGGTGTGTCCGTCACCGCACTTGCACCCACGGCGTCAGCGGCGATGACATTAGGAGAGGCGCTGGGCACAAATGGCGATACCGTAGCGCGACACCTGCTATCGCCAGAACTTGGCGATCCTGGTCGCCCTGCCGCGTGGATCGTCGACGAGGCATCCCTGTTGTCCGCGCGCGACACGGCGAGACTGCTCGAACTGGCCGCAAAGCATGATGTCCGCATCCTGCTTGTCGGGGACGTGAAGCAGCTGGGGTCAGTCGAGGCGGGCGCGGCCTTTGCCCAGTTGCAGGGCGCTGGCATGGAAACCGCCAGGCTGACCGAAATCGTGCGACAGACCAATGGCGCCACCAGAGAGGCGGTGCTGGCATCGGTCGAGGGGGATGCCAGGAAAGCCATGGCCGCGCTGGATCGAGGTGGTGGGCAGGTTATCGAGGGCGCGGACCGGATGGAGCGGTTCGCTGCCATAGCCCGGCGATATGCGGCGCTCGACAAGGCAGGGCGTGCCCGCACCATCATCATCGAGCCGTCGCGCGAAGGGCGCGATGCGCTGACTGCCGACATTCGCGCCGCCCTCGCTCGATCGGAGATATTGACCGGTTCCGCCGTCGCCGTGGAAAGCCTCGCCAACAAGGGACTGACCCGAGCCGATGCGCGCGATCCGCTGAGTTACGACAAGGGCGACGTCGTCCGCTTCACCCGTGATTATGCCGATAAGGGGGTGGCACGTGGAGAGGCCTATCGTGTCGAGAGCATCGATCCGGCCAGGGCTGCCATCGCGCTCAGGGCCCAAGATGGTCGCGAGGTCGACTGGCGCCTGCGGCAATGGGGGGCTGGCCATGCCCAGGTCTTCTTAGCCCAGCCGATCGAAATCAGGGCGGGCGATGCGATCCGGTTCACCCGAAATGACCGCGAGACGGGCCGGGTCAATGGCGCGCGGGCACATGTGCTTGCAGTTGATCGGGAGGCCCGCACTGCGACGGTCCGGACCGACCGAGGCAAAACCGGGACGCTCCATCTCGATTCCGCCCGGGACCGACATATTGCCCATGACTATGTCGATACCGCCTTCGCCGCGCAGGGACGGACCGCCGATCATGTCATCATTCACGCCGATAGCAGAGCAACCAATCTGGTCGATCAGAAGTCCTTTTATGTAGGAATCTCCCGCGCAAAACTGTCCGCGACCATCTACACCAATGATCGCGACAGGCTGGTGGCTGCGATCAACGAGCGCGCAGGCCAGGTGCAGACCGCGCTACCTCAGGCCAGGGTCCCGGCGCTCATGGCTGGCATCATGAAAAGCGCTGGTCTGGGGTGAGGCCCTGCCTGCACCCTGACATGGTAAAGTGTGGCGCCATCGAACTACTCGATCATTCGCAGTCACGCTTCCGTTTCGCAGATGAATGGCGCACGGGGCAACCGCTATCGCTCGCAGAAGATCGAGATGCCGCGTAGCGCCGAAAAGAGCTTAATTCGCATCAACTTTGCCGGCATCCATGGCACTGAACGGCGCCACGGGAATTGCACCGACATGGCTACCGCAATCGCTTTCGTCGGCGCAGGTCCGACCACCATCTATACCTTGAACGCGCTGATCGATTCCCTTGGCAATTTTTCTGGCCGACCTGACGCCAGTATCACCATATTCGAGGTGCAGGCCCAGCCAGGCCTTGGCACCCCATATCGACCAGGCTGGAACGACCCTGCGATGCTGTCCAACATCGCCAGTGTCGAAATTCCGCCTCTGGCTGAGACATTGATCGATTGGCTCGGCCGCCAGGATGACGACCGGCTTCGCGCACTCGGCATCGATCCATCGAGCGTCGACGAAAGAACCTTCTATCCTCGGCTAGCGCTCGGCCGGTTTTTTCTCGACCAGTTCACCCAACTGGTCGCGCGCGCCCGAGCGAAGGGAATCGATGTCAATGTCCGCGCACGAACGAAAGTGGTCGACATTGAAGCGGTCGGAGATGGCCTGAAACTGACTGTCGCGTCCGCCCGCCTGCCCCGATCGGAGGAGTGGTTCGACTATGTCGTGCTGGCGACCGGGCATCAGTGGCCCGAAGAGCCCGAAGTGCGGCCCGGCTATTATCTGAGCCCATGGCCGGCAAGTGCGCTCCAGCGGATTCCCGCCACGAAGGTTGGTCTGCGGGGAAGCTCGCTGACAGCAATCGATGCCGTGGTGGCTCTGGCAGTCGCCCATGGCCAGTTCCAAGGCCATGAAGGCGAGGCTCTGACATATCGGTCAAAGGCCGAAGGCGACGCGCTTCAATTGACCATGATGTCGCGCAAGGGGCTGCTTCCAGAGGCCGATTTCTATCATCCCATCCCCTACACACCGCTTGCGATCTGCACGCAAGCGGCGGTCATCCGTCTGATCGAGGATGGAGAAGGCGACATTCTCCGTCGAGCCTATGCGCTTTTCCGGCAGGAGCTGGAGGAGGCAGACCCGGATTATGCGACCCGCATTGCGCTTGCAGACCTCACGCTCGAGCAATTTTCTGATCGCTACTTTGGTGAGCGCGCGGATGTCGATCCGTTCGAATGGGCGCAGGCCAACCTCGCCGAAGCCAGGCGTAATTTCGCCAGGGAGATCACCGTTCCATGGCGCTATGCCATCTTGCGCATGCATGAGGTGATGGCGCTGATCGTCCCGCATCTCGAGGAAGATGAACTTGAGCGGTTTGATCGATTCCTGAAGCCGATCTTCGTCGACGACTATGCCACGGTGCCGCACCTCTCCATCGAACGCCTGATCGCGTTGCATCGGGCAGGTATATTGGATGTGAAGGCCTTGGGCGAAAATTACAGGATCGATAGTCATGGCGCCGATCGCGGTGCGCATGTGTTGATCGATGGCGAGGATCATCATTATCCTGTGTTCATCGAAGCGACCGGACAGCGTCCGCTCGATGTTGACGCCTTTCCCTTCCCTACACTGATCGAGCAGGACATCGTGCAAAACGCTGCCGATACACAAGGCTGCAGCGTCAAAGGCATTGCGATCGACGAGGGCTATCATCCTGTCTCTGATGACCCGGTGACCCACCGCCTATTCTGTCTGAGCCTGCCTTTCATTCTTGGTCGGCATCCGTTTGTCCAGGGCATCACCAGTTCGCATGAGATGGGTCTGGTGGTCGGCGCCGAACTGGCTGCCGCCATCGCGACGCGGGCATCCCGAACGGCTGTCCGACCCGACCAGCAGCCCGGAGCATCGATATGAAGCTATTTGCAATATATGTGGGCGGCGAGCATCCCAAAGCCCACATCGAAATCCACGACATGCGGTTCGTCGTAGCGGATACGATCAAGGACACCTATGCCGCATTGCGGGAGCAATGGTGGGGAACACCAGGCACGCTTCACATCGATTGCTGGGCCATGATCGATCATGCCGATGGCTATGACGTTACGCTGCGCCCGGAGCGATGGACGGGCACCGAGAAATTATATTATGTGAATCTAGGGGGATATGATCCGGCGGAATTCACAGAGCAGCATCGCAACATGTTTGTCGTTGCGACCAGCCTGACGCGAGCGAAGGCCAAGGCGATCGAAGCAGTGATGGGCTGGAAGGACGCCCACCGCGACGACATATATGAGGCCGAGCAGGTCTTCGCGCTCGACGCCCTGATAGGGGAACAGCTCCACATCCATTTGACGCCAAGCATGCCAGCTCGCCCGACACGGTTCACATGCAGCTACAAGCCGCTCAGATAGATGAGCGCCAACGAAAAACGCCGCCCCATCGGGGGCGGCGCATTCTGACCTTGAAGATTGTCAGTCGCCGGTGCCGGGCTTGTCGGTCTTCGGCGGCTTGCCGTCTTCGATTCGCCCCTCATTGCGAAGGTCCCGGCCTTCCTGGGCCTTCTTCTGGCTTTCAGGCGATTTGCCGTGCTCGAAAGCTTCTTCCTTCACGTAACCGGCGGCTTCCTTGGCCTTACCTTCAATGCTCATGATACTCTCCAATTCTGCCAGGGGCGGATGCCGCCCAACACTAAGATCAATCCCTGGCCAGGCAGGCCGTTCCCGGCCAATCGGCTGACTTTGATTTCGATCAGTACGATTTCGCGAAGAGTTTCCAGCGCGCCGGCATGACCGAGCATGCGTGCCAGCAGGCGGACCTGATGCACGTCGCGGTCTACCGGGTCCATGTGCGCATCAGTTGCCGGGCGACAAGCCGGGGCGCGCGATAGCCGCGATGCGGATACACGCCGATCTGAATTCCGTTGCGCGACGGCGTCGCTCAGGCGCGCCTGGGTGCAGTGAACGCGAGCGTCAGAATTGGCCGTGCCCGATTGGAGGTCCCGCGAGACTGTTCGATTGCAGAAGCCGGACTTTGCGCCGCGCCGCAGCTATCCATATTCTCCGTTCTATTTCCGGCTTTTTCAGCCGTCTTTTCAGCTCGAACATCCTTGTGCGGCATGCCAGACTTCCTTTGGGCCGATCGCCCCATCTCCGATCGCAATTGACATGGGTTTTCACGCGCTCGGTCGGGCCGATCAGGCTCGTCGTCCGGTGACGAACTGATAGACCAGAACAATGACGGCAAGAACCAGGAGGAGATGGATCAGACCACCCCCGATCGGGATGACGAACGCGCCCAGAACCCAGAGAACCAGGATAACGAGAAGAATTGTCCACAACATGTAGGGGCTCCTGTTAATGATTTTGGAGACGTTGACCGGCCGGTTCTCACCGCAGTCCACGCGCGAGCAGCATGGCAGTCAGCAGCATCGCGCCACCCATCGCGACATATTGCCCGGTGACAGACCGGGTCGGCATATGGTCGTCCGAAAGCTGCAGCTCTTCCGCGTCCGAAAACATGCCAATCTGCGGCAGCGGGGCGGGTAGCGTCTCAACGAAATGCATGACGGGGGGAAGGTGCATCGGCTTGGTCTCTCCTTGATGCAATGAACGCCCCAATGTCTGAAATGGTCCATCCTGAGCATCCACTTGTTAAGCGGTATCAGGCTGCAGGCCGGCGGTGATGGCGGCTAAGATGTGCTTCCGGTGACCGGATCATATTTTGGTAAAGCCAGGCTGTTGATCCGATCCAGCATCGTCTGGCTGGGCGCGACGCAACATATGTCCCAGTTCTGTCCCGCTGGATATGCGCCTACCGCCAGAAAGTCCCGGCTCTGCTCAATTGCGCGATGCCCGGTTCCAGCAGGCAGTAGCAACGCGTCGCCGGCTCTGACCTTGATTTCAAATGCCTTGGATCCTCCAAGCGCGAGAATGGCATGACCCGATGCCATCCCCAGCACCTCATGTGCGGTAGAGTGATAATGATCATAATCGTAGATCTGATCACGCCATTCGGGCTCCCAGCCATGCCTGTGGAAGCGTGCCTCGAAAGTTTCGGCCAGATCCGTCCGCTCAGCTGGCTCCACTTCGATATACAGCTTGACCGGCAGGACGGGATTATTTGGCACCCACCCATTTCGTGGCAAGAGGATCGACTTAGGAACCATGCCTGGTCCCCGATGATATCGAGATGACGCACGAAATCTTGGGTGCTGCTTGTTCATGTGACTGCGACGAATGGCTGCGCTTTCGCGCCGTAAGGGTTAGGAACATGATGGAAAAATGAGCGATGATGCTCATGTCACCAACGCTCCAAATGTTGAAAGATATCGGTTCTGACTTGCTCGGGATACGCGAGACCGGAAACAGGATTTCGAACGACAAATGCCTGTTGGAGGACGCGGCCGCGCCAGCGTCCCGCTCGCGTCAAAGAGCCATCTCGACGATATCCAGGCGATTGTCCTGCGCGTAGATCATCGCGGCCTGCAGGGCATCCATGCGAGAGGCATAGCCCCCATTTTCGAGATTGAGGACAGGATCTCCCACCCGCCCACTCTCGGCACTGACATGCCAGCGGCCCTTCTCCTGCCTGATCGCAACATATTTGAACATGATCGAAGACCTTGAATGCGGCGCCTGTGGTCCGCCGACAATGCGGCAATCGCCTGATCGTTCCACCAGTGCGATTTCGTGGTTCGGGGCACTTTGCGCGGACTGCCAATCCACACTTCAGTCGCACGTGGAAGCGCCTTTCTGCTCTGACAATATATCCCATCCCGTGAGGAAGAATGCCGCAGCGATCGGCCCCACCACGATGCCGCTAAGGCCAAGCGTCTCGATTCCGCCAAGAGTCGTCACCAATATGAGCCAGTCCGGCAGCCCGGTGTCCCGACCAACGAGCATTGGCCGCAGGAGATTGTCGACAAGACCGATCACGAAGACGCCTGAAGCGATCACGGTGATGGCCTGCCAAAGATCGCCCGTCGCAAGCAGATAGGTCGCCACAGGAAGCCATATTATCGCAGGCCCGATCGCTGGCAGCAGGGCGGCGATTGCCATCAGCACCCCCCATAAGAGGGCGGCCGGCATGCCGACTATCCAGAAAGTGGCGGCGCCCAGAACGCCTTGCGCCAGGGCAACGATTCCCGATCCCTTAATCGTCGCTCGCACAACGATCACGAAGCGGGCTACGATCCGATGGGATATGGCCTGTTCGAGAGGTAATCTCTTGATGATCTGAGGTGTTAGCGCCTCCCCATCTCGCAGGAGAAAGAAGCTCACATAGAGACCCACGCCGAAGGAGAGTACGAAAGCAGCAGCATCCGCGCCGATCGTCAAAGCGCGTTGCGTCAACATGCTGGCGCTGGCGCTCAACGCCTGAGAAATCTTTGCCTGCGTTCGTTCGAACGTGCCAAAGCCGGCATTCTCGACCCAATGCTGCATGCGCATCGGCAGGGCAGCATGAACCTGACCAAAATAGGTTGCGAAGTCGATCTGGCCGCTTCTGATCTTTGCGTAAACGCCGCTCGCCTGCTCGACAACGAGACTTCCGATGATCAGGGCCGGCATGATGACGGCAATGATGATGATGAGCAGCGTCAGCGCTGCCGCCAGATTACGTCGTCCGCGACAATCGGTCAGGATATGCCTGTAAAGCGGCTGAAACAGCAAGGCTGCCAAAGCGGCCCATAGCAATGCCGAGATGAAACCGGAAATGATCAGACCAAGTCCGACCGTCGAGACAGCGATGAAGAGGATCAATCCTCCATTGTCGATACGCTCGCGTGATATCATTCGAAATCCGATCGATCATGGCTGACATGCGCAGTCCGGCTGGCGCCTTGTACGGGGGGAGACAATCCGCCTCTGCCATCCGGCTCGTCTCTGCGGCTTGGGCAAACAGGATGGTCACGCTATGGTGACGATCCTTACCCGACTGTCACGATGCTGCGGCTTGACGACCGCCGTATCTCCGAGGCGGTCGAGCATGATATCCGCTTCTCCCGCCCCCAATGGCAGCGACGCGATGAAAAGACTGTCGAGAAATGTCGGCAAGGTCGGTTGGCGGAAGATGATTTCGTTGGACGACACGTCGAACCCCAGTCCCAGACTGGCCTGAATGAGCGACAGGGGAGCCGCTGCCGACCATGCCTGGGGACTGCAGGCGACCGGATAGAAGGTCGGGCCCTGCGAACGCCGCCGCGGAAAACCACAAAACAGCTCCGGCAGGCGCAGGAGATCAACATAGGTTGCAGCGGCAAAAAGGCCTTCGAAAATCTGCGCCGCCTGACGCTGAAAGCCATATCGCGAAAAGCCCGCGGCAATCAGCGCATTGTCATGTGGCCAGATCGACCCGTTATGATAGCTCATGGGATTATAGCGTTTCTCGGTCGACGCTATCGTCCTTACGCCCCAGCCGGAAAATGAGGCGGGCGCCATCAATGTCGCCACAACCATGGGTGCTCGCTCTGGTCGGGCCAAACCAGTATAAAGGACATGGCCTGCGTTGGAGGAGCGAATGCGACAGGGCTGCTTCTGCCCATCGAGCGCGAGCACATATGTGCCCAGTTCCGCGTCGAAGAAAGTCGCGTCGAAACGATCCTGCAGATCGACGGCCCGGGCAAGATAGGCTTCCGAGCGATCCAGATCACCTGTTGCGCGATAAATGCTGCTCGCCGCCTGCCACGCGCCATAAACATAGGCTTGAACTTCGGCGAGAGCGATCGGGCCTTTGGCGATACTGCCATCAGCATGGAATATGGAATCATGGCTGTCTTTCCAGCCCTGATTCTGCAGGCCCTGATCCGTCAGTCGTCCATATTCAACGAAGCCGTCGCCATCGCGATCGCCATGATTGTCGATCCATTGCAATGCAGACTCGATATTGGGTAATATTCTGGCGAGAAACTGAAGGTCTCCTGTGCGTTCCAGATATGCACCGGCCAGCATGACGAAAAGCGGCGTTGAATCGATGCTGCCATAATAATGGCGGAAAGGAACTTCACCCAGCTCGGCCATTTCGCCATGACGCACCTCATGCAGGATTTTACCTGGCTCGGCATCGGCGGCTGGATCGAAATGCGTCGCTTGGTGCGCGGCGAGATATCCCAGCACGCCTCGACTGCTAGCCGGGTCCATCCAGATCGTCTGAAGTGCGGTTATCAGCGCATCCCTGCCGAAAACCGTGCTGAACCAGGGAATGCCTGCATAGGGATATGGCCCATATTCCGTATCGGTGGAGAGCATCGAGATATCGGATACCGAACGTCGCGTCACAGCGTCGAAGAGGTCATTGGACGATCGCATCGACGCGCCGCGGCGGCGCGAAACCTGAAGCGCACGCATGGCCTCGCGCAGGGATTTGAGGAACAGCTTGGGCAGGGGCTGATCAACTTCGCTCACATGTTCGCAGGCAACACGTGCGAACAATGTGCATCGACCGCCGGGAGCAACAGAGACATCGAATAGCGCCTGCTCTGCCGTCAGTTTTGCTGGCGCGGGATCAAAATGGAGATGAGTCGACCGCTCAAGGCCATCACGCCCCTTATATCCCAGCAGGACATCGGCCTCTGCGACCTTGGGCTCGTGCATGGTACCACGGCGCATTCTTGTCATGCCGCGTATCTCGAACAGATCCGCGAAATCGGAAGCGAAAGAGAGGCCCACGGATACCCGGCGCTCTGCAATGTCAAAATTGCGCACGATGATCCGTTCATAGATCGCGCCTTCCCACAGGAAGCGGCTGCGACGCAGATGGATCAGATCATGCTCCACTTCGACGCGGCCGTCTGATCCGAGGAAATCCGGGTTGGCCAGATCGCAGGTCAGCATCGCATTGTCGTCGCGTAGCGCCGAACTCAGCAGTATCGGGCGCATGCCGTTGACCGTGAGATAAAGGTGCGAAAGGTGGCGCGTATCGCGATGATAGAAACCCTCGGGACTGCCAGGTCCGGATATGGCATCGCCGCTATGGTCAAAGACGGCAAAGCTGTCTCCATGCTTGAGCGTGCGTGGCCGACGCTCGTGCAATGAAGCGATAGCAGGGATGAAGAACTGGGTCTGCGCCTGTGACAGCGCCTGTCCTCCTGCAATGCCCGGCACCCCTGGCTGCGGTTGGGTCAGCGACATGGCGACTCCTATGCGACGATCTGCAATTCCGACTCCTCGCCGCGCTGGCGACGCAGCCAGGCGGCATCCGTACGGGCGCCCGGCAGCCTGTGATATAATGCAGCATAGTCTGCGGCCATCCTGCCAGCCGTGAACCGTGCGTCGAACGCGCCACGCACCCTTGCGCGCTCAAGATGACGAAGATGGCCCACCGCTTCGACCGCCTGGTCCTCGCTGTCCACGATGAAACCCGAGCGCCCATGTTCGATGATCTCGGGCACCGATCCGCATCGGAACGCAATGACCGGTGTTCCACAAGCCATTGCTTCGATCATTACGAGACCGAAAGGCTCGGGCCAGTCGATCGGGAAGAGCAAGGCCCTTGCACCCCCGAGAAAATCCGCTTTCTGCTGTTCGTTGATCTCGCCGATAAAGCGAATATTGGGATAGAGTTTGATGAGGGGCGCAATTTCCTCTTCCCAATACCCCCTATCGACAGCATCGATCTTTGCGGCAATTCGCAGTTCGATGCCGGCCCGCGCTGCGATGCGAATGGCGCGGTCTGGTCTTTTCTCGGGTGAAATGCGCCCGAGAAAGGCGAGATACCCCTCACCGGCGCCGAGACTGGGCTGTAACAGATCGACCGGCAGACCATGGTAGATAGTCGCACCCCAATTGACCGGTGGCATGGGTTGGCGCTGATGATCGGAGATCGACACGAGACAGTGATCGCCAAAACACCGGTAGAAGGGCGGCAGATCGGGAAGGTCCAGTCGACCATGTAATGTGGTGACGGTACGTCCGATAAAATCCTGGATCATGGGCAGATGCAGAAGATCGATATGGAAATGGAGCGCATCAAACTCGTCGGCCCTTTGTCGCACCGCATCCAGCATCATCATATGATAAGGTATGGTGTCGACGATACCCGGGGTCAGTCGCAGCGCCGCCGGCGTAATCGGAACAAGCTCAGCCGATGTCTGCGAATCGCCGCTCGCGAACAAGGTCACTTCATGCCCCTGATGCACCAACGCCTCGGTGAGATAGGAGACGATCCGTTCGGTACCCCCATAAAGCTTGGGCGGCACACTTTCAGCAAGGGGAGCGATTTGAGCGATCTTCATGCGGCTATCCTCTACCGGAGATAGGCCTCGTTCATCCCCCTGCGCACGAGCCGCAAAGTAAAGCCGCGCAAATGCCTAAAGTTGCATTGCAGCAATAATAAAAAATACAATCCAATACCGAAATGACTTTTAGTATTGATTTAGATCAATCAGGAGATTTTCATTCTTCAGGAAAATCCTTGTCTTTGCCTGCAGCCACTTGCTCACGCGCTATTTCGGCGGCACGCAGGAGGGAAAGGCCCGTCCCCTCTGCTGCATTGGCTGTCAGCGTTATTGCAATACCGTTCGGACCATCCAGCATGATCAATCCGGCGTGGGCTGAGGCAATGCCGGCTTCTTCATGAATACCCGGGGTAGGCATAACGGCTCTGCTCCTTCTCAAGGACACAAGAACGATATGCCAGCAGTGGCGGTTCCGTCAGTTCTGCTCGTCGAGGAACAGATAGGCAGGATCAAATTCGCCCAACTGCGCCAGACCTCTCAGGTCAAGGATCTCAACGTCATGGCGGTGGATTGCCAGGAGATTGCGATCTTTGAGTTCACGCAGCATCCGGTTCATATGAACCGGTGTTATCCCGCAGGCCTCCCCCAGGTCGGCCTGGGTCATCGGGAGGGTAAAATGTGACCCATCACTTCGCCCGATCGCGCGCAATTTCGCTTCGATTTCGCAGAAGAAGTGGCTGACCCGGGCAACCGCATCGAGACGACCAAGGCGAAATATCCATTCGCGATGCATGGCGGCATCGAGGAGCGTGCTGAACCACAATAATTTTGTGAGTGACGGGCGCGTCGCGACAAGATGATCGAGCGCAACATGTGGCACCAACGCCACTCGACAGGCGGTCAGGGTGGCGAGGTCATGATCAAGATGCCCCAGCGGGTAGCCATGAAGATCGACAAAGTCACCTGCCACATGGACGGCAACCAGCTGCCGGTCTCCTTGCCGGTCGTCCATGTATCGGCACATGAAGCCTTCGATGAGATAGGTGCTCATGGTGACCTTTTGATCGCGAGATATGAAGGTCTTGCGGGCAGGCAAGGTCCTCAGATCGGTCACCATAGCCTCAAGTTCGCCAAGGTCGTGGGCACTCAGCAACTCACGCCTGCGACCGCGCAGAAAGTCGGCAAACACCATCATCATATCCAGCATTGCAAAATGGATGGTCAACGCATTCGCACATCACCAATGAAGGGTCGAGCGCAAAGGATCCCTCGAACTTCGTGCCCATTGACCTGTCAACAGCCGCGCGGATGAGATCGGAGTGCCAGATTAATGAGCAGTAAGGGCAACCGGTTCGCGGTCAGTCAAAAGGGTGCAGCAATCAATGAACTAAAAACCCTGCATCTTTCGATGCAGGGCTAGGGGGGCCGCAAATCAATGACTTGCCAAACAATAACCTGTGAACGCCCGCTTTGTATCCACGGAAATATCATGCTCCATGATATTCTTGTGGATGCACGCTATCGAGGTCAGACCTTCTGATTTCGATCGCTCTGCCAATCCATCCGGAATCCAACAGGCAACATATCAGAGGTCGTTTGAATTATCCGTGTCAGTGCGCTTTCGCGTCTGCTTGTAGCTGACTGCAGGGCTGTTCGTCGCCATGGACGGCTTGGTCTTGCAGGCAGATTGCGCGGTTTGCGCCACGGTTTTCTCGAAGGTCCGCTTGAGGAGCCACCCCACTGCGAAAGTGACCGTGGCAGTGACGGCGGCACGTGCTGCGGTTTCCGCAATCCCGATCTTGACCGCATCTTGCATCGCCTCATCACGAGACTTGCCGAACGCCCGGTTCTGCATGGCTTTCTTAGGAAAAATCATCGACCCTCACCCTCTTGAAATAGTGGCGGCGGCCACATTGCCGCCGATACTCGAACCCGTTCAGCGCGATGGCGCATCTGCAAATGCGTCCAGGAGCGCAGCACAAAATGCCGGCAGATCATCAGGACTTCGACTGGTGATGCATTGGCCATCAATCACGACTTCCTGATCTACCCAGCGACCGCCGGCATTTTTGATGTCGGTCTTGATCGAGGGGAAGGAGGTGAGCGAATGACCATTGGCAATCCCGGCTTCAATCAGAAGCCAGGGCGCATGGCAGATCGCTCCAATTGGTTTTCCAGCATCGAAAATTGCCTTAACGAAGGCAATCGCGTCGCGGCTGGCCCGCAATTTGTCGGCTCCCACGCTGCCGCCGGGAATCACCAGGCCGTCGAAACATGCTGGATCTGCCTCGGAAAAGTTCATGTCGACGGCATATTCGCCGCCTGGATCCAGATCGTGAACATTTGTCTGTGCCTGGCCAGATTGAAGGCCAATCACCTGGACGCGCGCTCCGGCCTTCTTGAGGGCGTTCATGGGCTTCACAAATTCGACTTCTTCCGTACCGCGCGGAGCGATGAGAAGGGCGATCGTACGGCCGCTGAGCGACATGGCGACTCCTTTGGAATAATTTCTCTGGGTGTGCGGATGACCAGTCAACGGCCAGAAGCGTCGCAGGATCCGATCGCGGCAAACATAAGCCTCGTGCTGCAGGACACCCAGGCGATCGGCTACTTGCATCCATGGAGAATGACCGGGAACCGTGGCGGCCCGAGCGCAACTGCAGTTGGCCAGCTCCTGTGCTCGACGCCCTTACATACGCCTTACGGCACCGCGAACGGGGAAAATCCGGAACCACGTCGCTCCAACGGAGATTGGAGAGGTTATGGAGACGTGAGAGGAACGATCATGTGGATATTCGTCCTAGCTATCGCCACGATGGCACAACCGCAAACCACGACGACACAGGGCAATGGTCACCATGCGGATGACGAGCGACGCTTGGAAACCGAGCGTCCCAGGAACAGGCCGGTTCATGGCCAAGACGGATCGCAGCGTACCGATGCCCCGCCAGTTGATCGGACGGGACCTGCAGAAAATAGGGACGCTGATGGAGCCCTGATGCCCGGCGCGCCGGGAACGAATAATCCGGCCATTCCCGACGACTGAGCCACTCTCTCCAAGGGTGGCTCCTTCGGACTGATTGCCAAGCGTAGCATCGAAGGCGATGCCACAGCCCTTTGAGGGCTCCGACAGGCGCAGTCGCTATCTTCTTGGCAAATCGGCGCAACAGACCAGACCCGATTGATGACCATAGGCTCACCGACGCCGACCACCCCTCGGCGAGATGTTGTGCGGCGTTGGCATGATCGAACGGCTGGTCGGGCGATGAGATCATGAAAGCGCGAAGCGACCCGAAATCGCAAGCGGATGATCAAGATCTCTTGCTGGCCGGGCTAGCCGATTGATCCATCGGGACCTGCGGACAAAAGATGTTTGCTCTAAAGGTTGGCCTGCTCCTCCTTCGACAGTTTGGCATCAGGTGGATAATAAAGTTCAGCGCATTCCTTTCGCAGGCATCCACCCTCTATCGAGATATCGTCGCGATATGCTTCCGAGACAAAATCCAGCGTGTCGACATGCCTGGCCTCGAAATACATCTGATGAACATCATCCCGCCCGGCCCCATAAACAACCCTGCCAACCTTTGCCCAGATCGACGCCATCGTGCACATTCCACATGGCTGAAGCGTCGAGTAAAGCGTTGCGCCGCGCAGTTCCATCTCACCAACGCTCTCGCATCCGCGCCTGATCGCCATCATTTCGGCGTGGGCTGTCGCATCGGGCAGTTCCTGGGTCTGATTGCGCTCGCCGGCGATTATCCTGCCATTCAACACGATCACGCAACCCAGAGGTGACGTGGCAGGGTCGATTCCTTTCGAGCGCGCGATCGCGATAGCCTCGCGCATCCACGCTTCGTCCTCAGGCTGGATCATCTGGTTTTCCGCTCCCCGTATAATCCTCATGCTATTAGCGATGCTCGCATCACGAAGGCTGCTGACAAGCGCCGCCTGTCGGAGCAAGAACGTCATCCGGAAAGAATCTGTCTCGCCAATGGGCGGGCGGCACACAAAAAGCGCCGTTCAATTGCGCGACTGGCGCATTTGAACGGCGCTTGACCTCAGGCGAGATCGCGAATCTTGGGCTCTCGCGCCCAGTGTCGCTTGGGGCCCAGTTCCAGCAGCATCTCGTTTGGAATGACACCGTCATCCTTTTCTACCCCTGCCTTGTCGAGGATGATCTGCGTACCGGGGCAATGGGCGATGGTTTTGCAATGCCCATAGGCGTCCATGAACCACTGGACTGCAGCGCCCTGCTTCGACAATGCTTCCGCATTCTCAGGCATGAGCACGGATGCGATCGCATCGAACAGCACCGAAGGCGAGCCGTCGAGCTTGCCGTCAGCTTCGAGCGTTCCACCCTTGACCTTGAGGGCACCGACCCTGGGCGCAACGAGAAACACGCTGCCGCCTGCTTTCTCCACGCCTGTCTTGAGCTTTTCCACCATCGCCTTGTCGGAGCCCTCGGCAAACAGGATCCCCACCTTTTTACCCACAAAGCCATCCTTGGCGTTCTTCTGGATGGAGAGGGCATCGGAGACGGGCATCTCCACAAGCTCTCGGGCTACGGGCGCCTTTTCAGGCAAGTCGATCGCAAGTCCATCAGCGACACGTTCCGCCAGTTTTTCATCAATGTTTCGCAAACGCGCGAGAACGCGAAGCCGCACATGGGGCATGGCCACCTTCGAGAGCTCGAAAACAATGGCTGACGCGATGTGCGCCTGCTCGTTCTGTGTCTGTGACAGATAGAACATCCGAGCCTGACTATAATGGTCGGCAAATGCTTCGGCACGTATCCGCATCTTGTCGGCGGGATCGTTGCGCTCGTCATTGTCGCTGAAGGACGTGAATCCGGTTTCGGGCGCTACGCGCGGACCGCTATCCTCGCCCGCTTCATTCAAGCTGTTGGGTTCGTAATTGGCGCGTCCCTTCGGGACCAGCGTCTGCATCAACCCGTCGCGCTGCATATTGTGGAACGGGCATTTTGGCGCGTTGATCGGAATTTGGTGGAAGTTGGTCGTCCCCAGACGCGATTTTTGCGTATCGAGATAGGAGAAAAGCCGCCCCTGAAGCAGGGGGTCATTCGAGAAATCGATGCCGGAGATGACATTGCTGGGGAGGAAGGCAACCTGCTCGGTCTCCGCGAAGAAATTGTCGACATTCCTGTTGAGCGTCAGGCGCCCGATGATCTCGACGGGAATATCTTCTTCAGGGATCAGTTTGGTCGCGTCCAGCACATCATATGGCTGTTTTGCAGCCCAAGCCTCGTCGAAAATCTGGACGCCAAGATCCCAGGCGGGATAATCGCCGCTGGCGATTGCCTCGTAAAGATCGCGACGATGGAAATCTGGGTCGGCGCCTGCCGTCTTCACAGCCTCGTCCCAAACCTGAGAAGCAACACCCAGAACCGGCTTCCAATGGAACTTCACGAACTTGCCGTCGCCATTTTCGTTGATGAAGCGGAAGCTATGGACGCCAAATCCTTCCATCATCCGCAAAGACCGAGGGATGGCACGATCGGACATGGCCCACATGATCATGTGCATGGTCTCGGGCATGAGCGAAACGAAGTCCCAGAACGTGTCATGGGCACTCGCAGCCTGGGGATAGCCCCGATCCGCTTCCATTTTGACCGAATGGATAAGATCAGGAAATTTCATGGCATCCTGAATGAAGAACACCGGGATGTTATTGCCTACCAGATCCCAGTTGCCGGCTTCCGTGTAGAATTTCACTGCGAAGCCTCGGACGTCGCGCGGCGTGTCGACGGAACCAGCGCCACCGGCCACGGTCGAAAAGCGGACGAACACGGGGCAGGTACCGCCCTTCTTCTGGAAAATACTCGCCTTGGTCACATCGGGAATGGCCTTTGTGCACTCAAAAATTCCATGGGCACCAGAGCCGCGAGCATGGACAATCCGCTCAGGAATGCGTTCATGATCGAAGTGGAAGATTTTCTCGCGCAGCACGAAGTCTTCCAGCAGCGTAGGACCTCGCGCGCCTGCCTTCAGACTGTTTTGATTATCCGCGATCCGATGCCCGAAATTGTCCGTCAGGGCGTCCCCTGGTCGATCTGACTGCAATCGCTGCTGCGTTTCCCCGCCTTCTCCGACGCTGGTCTCATAATCGGGACTTCCAACCCCGGGCCGGTGATCAGCAAGACCATTTTCCAGAGCAGCGTCATCCTTCGAACCCGAAGCGGCCATATCAACTCTCCCTGAAGATCGCATAAGGCTGCGAATGCCGCAGCAGACAGCTCTCTAACCGGAAGGGGGGAACTGGGTTCCGGCATTCCACAATAAGATGTCCAGAACCAATCTAGATCAATATGAATATGCTCCGGCGCCCGCGCAGCAGCCGACTGCCTCTGATCAGCTAGAGTTTGCTCGAACGACGCATAGTGCCCGCAATCAGTTTGTTGTTAACACAGGCCCGGTTCATTCCCGGCGCCTCATATTACCAAGCAGCCGCAACCTCGCCTCCGCTCGATAGGCGACTTGCTGTGTGAACGGCATCCTCCAGATTCACATCATGTCCGGGCAATCGAGAGACAGCTCGCCCAAACGATCCGACCAAGCTTGGTAGGCTGTCATCTTGGATCGCGCGAAGCGACAGATATGAGAATGAAGTCTCGGAAACGCGCAATGGCGAACCATTCTTGCCGAATCAGCTCCTGGCGAAGAAACTATCGGCTGGGTTGTGACTTTGCACTTCAAGATCGCGTCTCGAATTTGAAAGTCACATATGCTCATTCGTGCTGGCTATGAACTGGTTCTGGAAACGGGCGCTCCTACGCCATTGATTTCCCTCCTCACGATCCGGCCGTCCAGATTTCCCGATCTTCGCACGCCTCACAGGATCAGGACGAGCGCCCCGATCCCGACCCATGATTACCGCGACACGTTCGGCAACATTTGCACTCGCATGACCCTGCCGGCAGGCCGTACCACTCTGTCATGCGATTTCACGATTGCCGATAGCGGCTTGCATGATCGTCAGATTCCATCGGCAATCCAGCATGAAGTCCGGGATCTGCCCTCGGATGTCCTAATCTATCTCATGGGCAGTCGCTATTGCGAGACCGATCTCCTCTGCCAGAAAGCCTGGTATCTTTTCGGTCATATCGCGCCGGGATGGGAGCGGGTGCAGTCCATCGTCGATTTCGTGCATCAGCATCTGACCTATGGCTATCGATATGCGCGGTGCACCAGGACCGCCTGGGAAGCATATAATGAGCGGGTCGGCGTATGCCGGGACTTTGCCCATCTTGCGGTGGCTTTGTGCCGGTGCATGAATATTCCTGCACGCTACTGCAGCGGATATCTTGGCGATATCGGCGTCGATCCAGTTGATGTCCCGATGGACTTCCATGCCTGGTTCGAGGTGTATCTCGGTGGAGAGTGGCACAGTTTCGACGCAAGGCATCGCATCCCCCGCATAGGGCGGATCCTGATGGCGTGCGGACGGGACGCAGCCGATACCGCTTTGACAACGGCGTTCGGATCGATGCGCCTGGCCGCCTTCAAAGTCCATACCGATGAGGTAATGCAGGCCGGGCAGGATGTGGCCACTCCGCTGACCATTGCCGCCTGACAAGAGGTCTGCCGCCATTGCTTGGGCGCAGCAGGCACGCGCCTGCGTGACCTATATGTTCGCGATAGATTGCGTTGTGCAGGACGATGGACGGGAAGGCGCGTTACAGCCTCAATTGGCGATCGCCTTCTGACGGAATGGCCATCTGGGTCGTTCAAGCATCGAGAAGATGCCTTGCTCGCATCAAAGCCGTTCCGTCGGGTGCACGCCCCAGAAAGGCCTGGAAAGAAGCCATGGGATCCCGACTGTTTCCTGTAGCGAGTATCTCGTCGCGGAATTGCGACGCGAGCCTGGGGTCAAATATATCACCTGCTTCGACAAATTTCTCGAAAGCATCGGCATCCAATGCCTCGGACCAAGCATAACTATAATAGGCTGCTGAATAGCCGCCATCGAAGATATGGGTAAAATAGGGAAAGCGGTGGCGCAGTCCGACCTCGGATGGCATTCCCAGCGCGTCAAGCTCCGCCGAGACAATCGCGCGCGGATCCAACTGGGCCTCCGATTTCTGGTGGACGGCAAGGTCGATCAATGCACAACCGATCAATTCTACGGTCGCAAAACCCTGGCCATAAGCCTCCGCCTCGCGAATGGCAGAGATCAGATCCTCCGGCATTCCAAGACCTGCGAGCACCTGCCGGCTCACAATCCAGTTTTCCATGAATTTGCTGGGAAACTCTACGAAGTCGCGAGCAACAGCCGTTCCGGACTGACTGGGGTAGGTAACGCTCGAGAGGAGCCCGTGCAATGCATGGCCGAATTCATGAAACAGGGTGCGTGCCTCATCAATCGATAGACGGGTCGCCCCCTGGTCGGGTGGCGGAGCAGGGGCGAAATTGGCAACAAGATAGACGATCGGTCGCACGTCACCATCCATCGCCTCCTGCACCCGAAGGCTTCCCATCCAGGCGCCACCATGTTTTTCCGGTCGGGCCAGATAGTCGGTGAAGAGCAGGCCCACTGCGCTCCCGTCGCCGTCCGTCACCTCCCAAGCCCAGACATCCGGGTGGTAACCTTCTATGTCCGCTCGCCTGGTGAAGCGGAGGCCGTAAAGTCGGCTGGCTGTATCGAATGCTGCCTGTCGCACCGCATCAAGCCGCAAATGCTCTGCAGCCGCAGCCGTATCGAGCGCGTAACGCGCGCGCCGCACCTGCTCCGCGTAAAAACGCCAGTCCCAGGGCGCGAGACGGAAATCGCCGCCCTCCCCATCAATCAACTTCTGCAATTCTGCCGCTTCTTCCGCTGCGCGGCGTTTTCCCGGTGCCCACAGTTGGCGCATCAGCGCGCTCGCCGCTGCAGGATCATGCGCCATGCTGTCGGCAAGCGCGTAATGCGCATGGTCGGCATAACCCAGCAGCGCGGCCCGTTCCCTGCGCAACGCCAGGATTTCCGCAATGACCGCCCAATTATCATATTCATCGCCGTCGCAACGCGAGGTGAAGGCGCACCACAGGGCTTCGCGTAAATCGCGCCTTCTCGAGAAGGTCAGAAATGCCTCCAGGTCGGTGCGATCAAGCGTTATATGATAGCGGCCCCTGTGCCCCTTTGCAGCTGCTCGCGCCGCGGCCGCCTCACATATTGCGGGGGGTAAGCCCTCAAGCTCATTTTGCTCCAGATCGAGCACCCATGCGCTTGTGGCAGCAAGCACATTCTGCCCGAATTGAACCGATAGGGCAGACAGGCGAGCCTCGATGGCGGCAAAGCGTTGCTTACCAGCCCTCGTCAGTGCCGCACCGCCTTTCAGGAAGCTTGCATAGCTGTCCTCCACGAGCCGGACCTGTTCCGGTGTCAGGCCGCTCTCGTGCCGTGAAGCATGAACTGCGAAGATGCGCGCTACCAACTGATCATTATGGCTGATGGCAACGGCATGCGCGCTCAGACGAGCCGAAATTTCCGCCTCCACCTCACGGATGGTCGACGTGCCCCTTGCCGAGGATAGAACCCAGAACATCCGGCGGACGCGCGCGAGCGGCTCGCCTGACCGCTCCAGCGCAGCGATCGTGTTTTCAAAGGTAGCAGGCGCGCTCTGCTCACAAATCGAATCAAGTTCAGCTTCATGCCAGGCGATGGCGGTGATGACTGCAGGAAGAAACTGCTCATCCCGTATTCGCGCAAAAGGCGGCGCGCCGAGCGGACCAGTCCAGCGTTGCAGGAGCGGATTGTCTGCCTCAGTCAAGGGAGGTCACCTCCTGGGTATGCACCTGAAATCGCACCAGTTTCGCCGGCCCAAAGGCCGTCGTCAAGGCTACGTCGGTGGCGTCGCGGCCGCGGGCCATCAGGATCCGGCCGATGCGCGGGCGATTGTGCCGCGCGTCGTATGTGTACCAGGCGCCGTTGATATAGACATCGAACCACGCGCTAAAATCCATCGGCGCATCTACCGGCGGCACGCCGATGTCTCCCAGATAGCCGGTACAATATCGTGCTGGGATGTTCATGCAGCGGCACAAGGCTATTGCGAGATGGGCGAAGTCACGACACACGCCCTTTCTCTCCTGATAGCCATTCCAGGCCGTCTTGTCGGCGCGGGCATGCTGATAGCCAAATTCGATATGACAGTGCACGAAATCCACGATTGCCTCGACACGTTCCCGGGCACCGGCCAAATGACCAAATTGAGCCCATGCGACGTCCATCAAACGGTCTGTCTCGCAATAGCGGCTGCCCAGCAGAAAAGGCATGACGGCATCTGGAAGTTCTTCGACTGGCAACTGAGCACCGCTGGGCGATCTGTCGTCGGGATCACCGCTATCTTCGATCACAAAGTCGCATGACAAGCGCACATTGCCCGGCGGGATGGTGAGCCGGGTGGCGACATTGCCGAACCCGTCCTCAAATTGATAAAGCGGAATGTCGGGCGCCGCTATCAGCCGCTGGGGCGTTCGTAGATCCTGATGGCGCGACGGATGCAGGCTGAGCATGGCCATCATCGCCGTCCGTCTTTCGGTCGAAAACTCAATATCGTAGCCGCACCGGATCAGCATGTCGGATTCTTTTCTTGATTGCCGGCACACCGGCTGTTGATGGCGCCATGGCCAGAGAGAGGAAACAGGTCCGGATCAGCACGCCGGACGTTGACCGTCACGCCCATCCCCAGGAAGCTGGCAGGCAAACCGAACCAGGTGCCTGACAGCGGCAGCGCTTGATACGGGTCGCGCGCGATCGCTACGCGGATCAGGCCGCGATTGCCGATGATGCCATTTGTCGGATCAAACTCCACCCAACCAGATCCGGGCAGGAAGATGCGGACCCACGCGTGGGTGTTGCCGCCGCCGACCAGCCCTTCGCTGCGCGACGGATTATAGACATAGCCCGACACGAAGCGGGCGGCGAAACCCAGCGCCCGCACAGCCTCGATCATCAGCACGGCGAAATCGCGACAGGTCCCCTGCCGCTTGCGCAACGTCTCCATGGGCGACTGCGTGCCTTTTTCATGTCGTGGGACATAGGTGAAGTCACGCTGGATGCCTGTCGCGATCCGGGTCAGGAGATCGACAGTCGCGGTATCACCATGATTGCTGACGAAACCTCGGACCCAATTGTCGACGATCCGCTCGGGATCGAGGTGGTTGCGTTCGATCGAACGCAGCAGATCGGGCATGTCTTCCGACGAATATGTGAAGGGGAACAGCCGGGCATAGGGTTCGACGGCGACCTGCTGCTGCGTCAAGGGCGCATGTTCAAGCGTGACCTCGCTCGTGACGATCAAATGCGATGTGCGTTTGTCGAACAGAGCAATTGCCACGGAATTTCCGAAGACGTCATGCAGCCAACGCAATTCGGCAGGTGCGGGATCGATATCGAGCCGCGCCCGGAGCAGTCGCTGGTCGAAGGCCTCGCGCGGCCGCATCATGATGCGATGTTCGCCCAGCGACACAGGTTGCTGATAGCGATAAGTCGTCACATGTTCGATTGTCAGCAACGGCATGAAAGGAAATTCCCGATGGTCAGGGAGAGACCGTGAATCTGCTGGGTCCAGGCGATCCTGCGCCGTCCACCATCGTCAACGCTGAGGGCTGCTCCCCGTTCCTCCTGACCGGAGATCATGCAGGGCTGGCAATTCCTTCGGCCCTGGGTGATCTCGGCGTAGGCCCGGCCGATTGGTCTCGGCATATCGCAATCGACATAGGCGTGAGAGAAATGGGCCTGGAACTGGCGCGCCTTCTCGATGCCCCTTTCATCTTCCAGAATTATTCGCGATTGGTGATCGACTGTAATCGCGATCCCGCGCGCGACGACGCGATACCTGCGTCTTCCGATGGGACCGATATCGGTGGCAATCAGGGTTTGATTGAAACCGACAGGCTGGCGCGTGTCACCTCAATCCATGCTCCATATCATGCCGGCATTTCAGAAATGATCTCTGCTCGGTTGGCAGCGGGGCAGGAGACAATCCTGCTCGCGCTCCATAGTTTCACCCCGATACTGGACGAGATCAGGCGCCCCTGGTCGGTGGGCGTCTTGCACGCCGCCGGCCGGATCGATTTTGCGACCTGCCTGCTGGACGCGCTGCGACGGTTGCCGATCGAGGTGGGCGACAATGCTCCCTATGCCATGGATGAAACCGATTACAGCATGCCCTTCCACGCCCTTTCAAATGATCTTCGCTACGCTGAAATCGAGGTCAGGCAGGACCTTATTTCCCAAGGCGAGGGGCAATCCTTCTGGGCGGCGCAACTGCGCGATGCGATGGAAGAAGCCTGGCAGCGGCTCACATAGAATATGCTGACACAATTGTGAGCGCATCGCCTCGCGCTGTTCAAGAGAAGTCATAGGCCATCAGGCGTTGACGGCGACCAGAAGACACTGTTCCTGCCTCAAAGCCGCTTCGTCCGACATTGTTACGATGCCCCGCCACCACTCGATGGCCGGACTGCGGAACATGGCAAGGCCACCCGTTCTGGGGCGTGCATTCCAATGCACGCCGTCAAACGCATAACGCCAATAGGAATCGCAGTTAAGCGGTACATGCCAGAATGCAGGCTCTTCGTTCACGCTGTCTGCGTGCAGAATACGAAGTTCGCTCGGCACATCTCGACGGCTGCCATCGGGAAAGCGAACCTCAATCGTCACGCGCAAGCCTCCAAAATCCTGCAACGAGTGCAGTAGCCCACGCAAAACGCCTTGCTGTTCAACGGGTTCACGGTGCGGGAAGAAAATCTCCACATCAAGTGGATCAGCCCAGCACATTCTGGCTGAATGGGAGATCGGGCTCGCTGTAGTTGCCCGCTCTACCCCATGGCAGCGGCCATCTTCCACTCAAGGCGCATGCGGCCCACAAGCGGCTATGCGATCAGCCTTTGCGTCCTGGGGGAAGGCCATGTCTTACTCCTTCCCCTGGAACTGTGTGGTAATTTCAGAAGTGGAAAATGACGCCAGCCATGGGACGGAAACTGTCCCAATCATAGGTGTCGACCTGCACGCGCAGGCGCACGCCGCTGCTGCCAGTGACACCGCCGAGGCCGATCTCCTTTGGCCCCACTTCGACACCCGCGCCGTACATCCAGTCCTTCTCGTCGGGCCAGCCGCCTTTGCCATTGACCCACTGATAGCCGGCCGAGGCGTAGATCAAACCGCTCTCGCCTGCGCGGGCGCCTACACGGCCCTTCACGCCATATTCCCAGTCGATGTCGCTAAAGCCCTTCGAGGCGTTTCCTTCCACCCCGACGAACACAGGCCCGAGCGGCACATTCACGCCCGCGATGCCGCTGATCAGGGCGCCGTTCATGATCGTCTCGCCCGGAACGCTGCCGAACTCGGTGCCGCGGTCGAAAGTGTGATAACCGCCGAGAATGCCGACATAGGGTTCGATACCGAAGGCTTTGCTGCCATCGGGTGCGGTGTCGTCCTGGGCCATGGCCGCAGTCGGCAGTGCCAGGCAGCCCAGCAATGAGAGAATGATCTTATTCATGATGTACGTCCCTGTTTGATTATTTCCACGAGGCTCAAACTAAAGGGCATGCACCGGGGTTGCCGCATGCGAAAACAATAATGCTGATGTTGCAATTTTGACACTACCAGAGCGCCATAGCCAAGGTCTATTGAGGCAGAAGGCATAGATGGCAGAGCATTCGAAATATTTATTTCGATATCGTCATGGATTTTGTGGTGGGATTTTCATGAGGCCGTCCGCCGCAACATGATGGCCTTGCGTTTTAACTTGGATTAAATTTCTTGTGTTGTGATCGTGAGATGTTTTTCCGCCTCCGTCAGTTCATGGTGAGTGTTGACGCGAGCCGGGCGCATCGCTGCCCGCAGGTGAGCCAGTGGCCATGTGCCCAGTATTTTCAGGCATTTTCATGCTAGAGGGGCCGCGATGAATGCGCGGATCCTGACCAGGGTACTATCCCGACATAGGCTCGCGATTAGCTGCGCCATGCTCTCGATCGCACTGCTGATCCTGGGCGGGGCACAGCCTGCGCGCGCTGAATTGCTACGCATTGGCGATCCCCTGTGTCACGCAGTGAGCCGGTCGATTGCCCCTGACGACACGCGCCCATCCCATTTTGCCTGTAATGGTGATCCTGATGGCTATCAGAAGGGCACATTGTGGCTCCATGCCGCCTTGCCCCAGGGCTCGCGCGATCATGAGGATCTGTCGCTGATCATCCACAGCTCTCGATTTGATCGGCTGGTCGTGCGCTTCATCTATCGTGACGGTGCCATCGAGCAGCAAAATGTCCGGAGCGGCAGTTTCGGGAACTATTGGAGAGCTGGCGGCCAACTCGCGTTCCGCGCTCCCTATCGCGACGTTCCTGTCGTGGCCTTCACCTTGAGATTTGACAAAGTGGCGAGCGCGCATCTCCTGCGGATGAGGCTTGTCGAACGCGGTGAAGAAGCAACCCAGACAACTGGCCTGGCTACCTTGACCGGTGCTGCGCTCGTTCTGCTGATTGTGGGCGCGATTTATAACGCCTCACTGGCTCTTGCCGTCCGTCAGCAACATGCCGGCTGGCAGGCCGCATGGGCATGCTGCATGGTCATATGGGGGGCGTGCTGGTCGCAACTTCATCTGTTCTTCTTTCCCTTCATGGCGGGCGCGGTATCGGCGCAAATCTGCACTGGTCTCTCCTGTCTCGCTATTACGCTTGCCACTTTGAGCGCCGTCACTGCTCTTGAAAAACAGCATCTCGATGCGGGGTTGAGGCGCACCGCCCTGGGCCTCACCGCAAGCGTCTGCGCATTGGGCATCCCGCTTTCGCTGATGCGTTCGGGGCCGTTCGACATGCTCGGCAATCTGCTGGTTTTTTTGGTCCTGGCCAATCTGACGGCGGTCGCATCCTGTATTGGCCAGGCATGGCGACGGGGAAGCAGCGCGGCGCGGAGCCTGGGTGGGGCCTGGGCACTGCCAATGATCGTCCTTGCGTCGACCAGCTTCTTCGACGCGGACGCCATGTTCTGGGGCGGTGGGTCGCAAATTCTCGTCCTGTTCGCAGCGGCCTGGCAAACATTGTGGCTCTCAGCTGCCGCTTCGCGTGCTCATGCCCGGTTGCGGATGGAACGAGACTTCGCCCGGCTCGCAGAGGCTAAGGCCCATGAGCTTGCCCGCCGTGACGTTTTGACAGGGCTGCCAAACCGACGGGGTTTCATGGAAAGAACCGGCGGGATGCTTGAAGGCTTGCCTGCCTCAGGCGCGCTGGTTGCCCTGCTCCTGATCGACGTCGATTGGTTCAAGTCGATCAACGATGTCTATGGTCATGAGGCTGGCGATCACGTTCTGGCAGCTATTGGCCGCTGCATCGCACAGCATGAAAATTCCTCCTGCGCCGTGTGCCGCCTGGGTGGGGAGGAATTTGCGATGATGGTCACAGGAGCTGAAATTGGGAACATCGAGCAATTTGCACAAACCCTGCGGCGAACTTTGGCCAATCTGAGCCACGGCGACATCATCGGTAATCGCATGGTGACGGTGAGTATCGGCGTGACAGCCGCGGCATCCCGCGTTGACTTTGGCACGCTCTACCGGCTGGCAGACGAAGCGCTTTACGACGCCAAGCGCGGGGGGCGCGACCAGATCGCAATCCGCCTGGGTGAGTGGGCGGGCCCTCGTCAAAATGACAGACCCCTTTTCGCCTGACGTGGTTGCAGCGGGTTGAGGTGCTCCGGCCCGGCAACGCCTCGCCTTTGGCGCGCGCCGGGCTGGCAACCATATCTCAGGACAGAGGCTTGTCCGGCTCGAAGTCCCACAGTCGAGGCCGATTCGAAGCATCGCGCTGCTCACGTGCGCCGCCACCGGCACGGCGCCGCATTTCTGCAAAAATTATCTGGTCGTCACCGGTATGGCGCTCGCTTTGAATAAGAAGGAAGGCTTCCATCAGGTCACCCTCATCCCATTGGCGAACCGAACCTATTTCATTCGACATGCGTCCCAAGCTCCCTGCGCACCTGCACCATCTTTGCCGGAGAAGACCTACTTTGAGGCTATGCCCCCATCGAAGCTTCGGTCTCATCGCCTGCGTTGGCCCCGAAACTGCTGCTGGAAACTGTTGAGGGCCGCTGGCATCGGAGAACGCGAACTCCGCCACTGTGTTCCTGCGCACCAGCCCGACGGTTGCCAGCTAGATTTTCATGGCAACCAATATGCCCAGGAAAGCCTTCTGGCAGAGGCACCGACGTAAAGGAGGGATGAGGGTGGTGAAGGATTTCGAGCTCTATTATTGGCCATTGCCATTCCGCGGACAGTTCATCCGGGCCGCGCTTGCCTTCGCGGGCAAGAGCTGGAACGAACATGATGAGGGTGAGATCGCCGCGCTGATGAAAATGGCTCCGGAGGATCAGCCGGTGCCCTTCATGGGGCCACCCCTCCTGATTGATAATGAAACCGGATTTGCCCTGTCGCAGATGCCAGCAATCATGGTCTATTTGGCAGAACGTCTTGCCCTTGTGCATGACGGTGCCCGCGAACGCGCCTTGATGGTTAAGCTCGTCAATGACGCGAATGATATCATTGACGAACTGACGCTGGATGGCGGCCGGCAGATGTGGACGGAGGATCGATGGGCCAGCTTCATTCCTCGGCTGGTGAAATGGATGCACATCTGGGAGGCTGTGGGCACAAGCAACGGCCTTGAAGGTGGGCAGGGTTTCATGCTCGGCACCGCAAAGCCAGATCTGGCCGATATCGTGACCGTTACATTATGGGGCACCATGGCCAGCCGCTTCAGCGCGATCGCTGCCATGCTCTCCCAACATGCGCCTGCAACGATGGATCTGGTCCAGCGTCTGCGCGCTCATCCTGCCTTGGCGAGGCTCGAGGCAAGTAGCGTGACGCGCTACGGCGACGCCTATTGCGGCGGGGAAATCGAGAAGTCTCTGCGCGCAGTTCTGCCTGCCGGCGACGGTTGAAACCGAACGCTATTCCCCTTCGGTAAGGTCGCTTCGCATCTGCCCATGGGCCAGGACCGCGAACAGGCGGCTACCACCGATGATGTTGCCGATAAGCGCAGGCAGAGAGAAGCCGAACCAGGCCTGTTGGAAACTGACCTCGCCGCTCAACCAGAGGAAGCTGATCTGGGAAGAACCGGTTACGACATGCGAAAAGCCGCCAAAACTGATTATGGCGGAGGGCGATTATCTGCACCCTCGCAAAAGTTCATCGATATACTCGGCTACCGACGTTGCGGCTGCGCGAAGCGGTTCGTCGATATGGATATAGCGCTGCGTAACGCCGCGAGACGCGTGTCCCAGCAGTGCCGCAATCGTGAGTTCGGAGTAGCCAAGCCCGCCTGCGACACTTGCGAAAGTGTGGCGCAAGACATGCGGTGTCACGCCTTCGAGTCCTGCTCGATGGCAAATTCTATCCAAGACCCGCACGATGCCGATGAAGTGGCCATCTCCCCAATCGGCTGGGAAGAAATATCGCGAACCCGAATCGGCCTGCGTCGAAAGCAGCCTGAGAGCAGGCTGACCGATCACCCGTCGCTGCGCGCCCGTTTTTGTTGTCCTGAAATAGATCGCGCTCTCCTCATCAAGGAGCCAGTCGCGCTCGAGACTGAGTGCTTCGAGCCGACGAAAGCCAGTCAGCAACAGCAATCGGATCACGGCTATCCCGGTAGGATGCTCGTCATCTGCTTCTGCTTCTCTGAGCGCTATGCCGAGCTTCCTGATCTCAGCCTGAGAGAGCCACCTCATTTTGGGCGTGCTCGCAATTCTGCGAATGCCCCTCGCGGGATTTTTTTCGATTTCGCCAAGTCGCACGGCATGTTCGAAAATCGAGTGAAGCGTAGACATGCAGCGCGAGGCTACGCCTTCGCCGCCTTTCGTGGCTCCTCCTCGACTGCCCACCCTGGGCTTGGAGGTCGCACCAGCAGCGATGTCGGCTTGGGCGCCCTCGATATCCCCGAGCTTCAATGTGGCAATTATTCTGTGGCCTAGCAACGGACGGATGTGGGCATCGACACGACTTCGATCCATCGTCAGAGTGGATGCCTTGATCGGTTTGCGGCTTCTGCCGATGATTTTGCCGGCTGAGGCTCGCTCAAGGTACCAGTCACAAATCTGGTCTACCGTGTAGCCCTGCCCGCTCGACCGGGCATCCTCGACGGGGTCACGCCCATTGGCGACATCGCCAAGAATTATGCGAGCCTGCCGCCTGGCTTCCTCCACTGTCATCAACCCGAACCGACCGATCACCTTTCGACGGCTCTGTCCATTCGGCAAACGGTACTGAACGACGAAGCTTCGACGGCTCTGGCCGATAGAAACACCGAAGCCACGCAACTCGCTGTCCCACAGAAGATGATTCGAACCCTTGACCCCATCTTTCGAAGGTTTCTGAGCTTCGATGAGCGTTTTTGTGATTTTCGCCATGATTTCCGTCGCCTGCCAAATACCCCAAAAATCTGCTTACTTTTTCCGGATTTCGACCTGATTTTGCTTATTTTATAAGTCCTGGAGGTCAAATCCGGGCGTAGGGCAGGATAACACTGACGAATCCAGATCGCAAACAAACGGCAGAAATGCGTGCTTTTTGCCGGTGTGGTGTAGAATCGAAAAAGGCAGAAAATACCCCTCGGGCGAATTGCCAAGGTTGGGGTCGAGGGTTCGAATCCCTTCGCCCGCTCCAGAATTCTTCCTAGCGAAGAACAGAAAAGCGCATCATGGATGCGCGACTGCCTCTCAAAGAGGGCGATGTCCACGAAACATCCAGGCAGAAGCAGGGCATCATGCCCCGCATATCATCCCTGCCTTTTGACTCGAAAGCCGCTCTCCCATCGAATGGAAGAGGAAGGGAAGCACAGCGGACCCACCGCGCTCCCCTTTGTCATCAGTGCGCGGCGTCCTTCTTGGGCAACAGCGGGTTGATCGTCTGGATGCTGCCATCGGCATTGTAGCGCAACTCCGTCACCTTGACGTTGCGCAGGCGGGTCTGCCCCGACAACTGGCTGTCGGCGTAGAAGAGCCAGGACTTGCCGCCCCACTCGACGATCGAATGATGGGTGGTCCAGCCTTCGACCGGCTCCAGGATGCGACCCTTGTAGGTGAAGGGACCATAAGGAGAATCGCCCACCGCATAGACCAGATAATGGGTGTCGCCGGTCGAATAGCTGAAATAATATTTGCCATCATGCTTGTGCATCCATGACGCCTCGAAGAAGCGGCGGTCATGGTCGCCGCCCAGCAGCGGCTTGCCCTTGTCGTCCAGGATCTGGATCTCACGCGGCGTTTCGGCAAATTCCAGCATGTCGCCGTTCAGCCTGGCGACGCGCGGCGCGATCGCCGGCTTGTCATCCTGCTTCAGGTCGGTCTTCGACCCGTCCGGATCATATTTCCCGCCGATATTGCGCTGCAACTGGCCGCCCCAGATGCCGCCGAAATAGATATAGCTCTGCCCGTCGGCATCGGTGAAGACGGCCGGATCGATCGAATAGCTGCCCTTGATCGGCTGCGGCTGCGCCTTGAACGGCCCCATCGGATCCTTCGAGGTCGCCACACCTATGCGGAAGGCGCCTTCCTTGTCCTTGGCCGGGAAGTAGAGATAATAGGTGCCATTCTTGTAGGCCGCGTCGGGCGCCCACATCTGCTTGTCGGCCCAGGCCACATCCTTGACGTCCAGCGCCACCGGCCCGACCGTCACCGGCCCGCCGATCTTGTCCATCGACAGGACATGATAGTCGCGCATTTCGAAATGGCTACCCAGGTCATCCTCGGGCGTCGGCCCGTCAATGTCATGGCTGGGATAGACATAGATCTTGCCGTTCCACACATGGGCGGACGGATCGGCGGTGTATATGTCGCTGACCAGCGGCTGGGAGAGATATTCGGACGCATCGCGCTTGCCGCTCGCGGCATTGTCGGCCGACTGCTCGGTCTTCTGGTCTGCCTTCTGTTCCGGCGCCTGCTGACAGGCGGCAAGCGCCAGTCCCAAAGCCAGCGGCCACGCATGCAGCCACGTCCCGCGCTTGATCGTCATATCATCCTCTCCTTGCGATTTGCGCAATTGATAGCGTTATCATAAATCGCGTGCAACGTTCGATTGGCGCCGCCCTTTCAGCGGTTGAGGCGCTGCATCACCATCGCCCGCAGGCGCCGTGCCTCCAGCGGCGTCAGCGGCGCCAACGGCCCCTGCGCATGATCGGGCAGATGGTCGCGCGCATCCTGCGCCGGTCCGAACAGATAATGGTCGAACAGCGCGCGCCAGGCCATGCGCTCGGCCTCCGGCCGCTCGCGGATGCTGAGCAACCCGTGCAGCAGTGTCGCCATCGGCGTGTCGATGAAGTCGGGAACGGCGTCCCACCAATAGTTCATCATGATGTTGAAGCCGTCGCGCGCCTCGACCTGATGCCACCAGAGTGCCGGGTAGAAGAGCGCGTCGCCCGGCTCCATTTCGGCCACCTCGCCAGCCGCCAGGGCCTGCGCAAAACGGGGATAGCGCGCCAGGTCGGGCGCAGCGGGATCGACCATGCTGACCACCTGGCCGCCGGGCGTCGGCGACAGCGGGCCGGGATAGAGATTGCCCACCTGATCGGGCGGAAACAAAGTGAAGCGCCGTCGCCCGACCAGGCAACAGGCCAGATTGTGCGAGCTGTCATAATGGGTCGCGGCGACCGTGCGGTTGCCGATCCACAGGCTCACGGTCGGCACCGCCGCACCGAACAGGCCGGGCAGGTCATGGTCGGCGCGCAGGCCGGGGAAATAGCGGTCGACATCGGTCGATCCGATATAGATGGCCGGCCCCTCGCCGCGCGCATCCGCCCGAATCCTATCGAGATAATCGGGTAGCGGCGCCTGCCCGCGATCGAAATTGAAGCCGGTCAGTTCATCATTGTAGAAGAAGCGGCCCCCGGCGTCCTGCGCCCCGACATAGCCGGTGACCGGCGCGCCGCCGTAATTGGCCAGCAATCGGTCCATCGCCGCCTGCGCCGATCGCCGCCCGGCAGCGACCAGTGGCCAGCTATCGACCAGTCCGCCGATCACGACTGGCCTCTGCGCCACCATCAGATCGTCGAGCCAGCCAGGCGTCAGGTCGCTGGCGGCAATCCGCCGGGTCTGGCGCAGCGTCACGCCGCCTGCCGCGCCCGCTTGCGCACGATCAGATCCTCGATATTGGCGAGCGAGGCGCGGATCGCATAGGCCAGTTGCAACAGGCCCGCCTGATGCAGCGCCTGCAGCGTCGGACCATCCAGCGCCTCCAGCCGATCGGCATCGATGGTGAAGCGGCCGGCAATGTCATAGCGCTGCACATCGTCGATCGCGATGTCCAGCGTGATCGGCGCCAGCAGCCCGGCCTGTTCGAACGCGGCGAACATCGGCGCGCTCAAACCATGGCCTTCATGAATGGTGCGCAGCGCATCGGCGACATGATCCAGATAGGGCGCGTTGCCGCCATGGGGCAGGAACAGCGCTTCGCCCGCCGCGCCGACGCGCGGATCGGCCAGGTCGACATGGATCACCGGATGATCTTCGCCGTCGCGCTGCTGCATGCCGATCAGGAAAGGGCCGCGCCGATGGACGGCGGGCACATAGCGTGCGGTCCAGCCTCCCGCGTCGAGAAACAGATTTTCGTCGCGATCGAATCCCAGCAGCGCGGTGAGCTGCCAGGCGCCCTGGCCATCGCGCTGGATCAGGATCGGATATTCCCGCTGGATCGCCTCGATCTCGGTCGGGAAGATCAGGGTCTGGTTGACGGCATCCCCGAAGGCGGCGCCATTGCCCGGTGCGACCCGAAGCGCGGCATGGGTGATGGGATCGAGTATCATCGTGCTGGTCATGGAATATCCGGCGTGCCGCATGAACGGGCGGCCATAGTAGGGCGTCTGCGGCGCAGGAAAAGCCCTTTGCGAGCCCCGCCTCGAAGCAGTCCGCCCGACGCAATTGTGAAAGTCGGGGCCGCCCGGCAGGACGGCCCCGGCTCACCCCCTTAGAAGCGGAAGCGACCACCCAGCAGGAAGCGACGGTCCAGTTCCTGCGCATACCACAGGTTGCTCTTGTCGCGGCCATAGGTGCGAATGTCGCTCTCGGTCAGGTTGATCGCCTCGAACGAGACGGCAAACTGTTCCGACACATCCCAGCTGATGTTGAGATCAAGCTGGCCGAACGGGCGCACGAACACCGGGTTGCGATCGCCGCCGCCACGGTTGGCCGACTGCAGGAACTTGTCGCGCCAGTTATAGGCGAGACGGGCCGACAGGCCGTTCTTGTCATAGATCAGCGTGGCGTTGGCGGTATCCGACAGGCCGACCAGCGCGAACTGGTCCTCGCTCGGATCGGCGCCGACATCGATGCCCACGTCACCCCGGACCAGCGTATAGGCCGCCGACACACCGAAACCGGTATTGCCGAAGAAATGCTGGGCGGCGAGTTCGAAGCCCCAGATCTTGCCCTGCCGGTTGTTGATCGGCTGCGTGACCTCGAAGTCGTAGAGCGGGTCATTGGCGTCCGGCGTCAGGTCGACTTCGGTCAGCACCTGGTCGATGAAGGCCTGGCTGAGCGCCCCGTTCGAATAGTTCGCCTGGAACTGCTGCGACGCGGCATCGATATTGCCCTGCTGCTGCAGCAATGCCGTCATCGTGAACAGGTTGACGTCGCTCGGGTCCGCGCCCAGCCGCTTGAGTTCAGCCAGTGCCGTGCCCGAGCGCGATCCCGCCGCGCCCGAACTGACGTCGCGCAGCCCGAACAGGTTGCGTGTCGTCTGACCGGTGCCGACGAAATTCTGCACCCGCTTTTCGAACACGCCCGCCGAGATGTAGCTCGACGGCTTGTAATACCATTCGAACGACAGATCGAGATTGTCGGAAATCAGCGGCGACAGGCGGGCATTGCCGGTCGATCCGGTAGCAAAGCCGCCGAGCGCGATCGGACGCGGCGGCGTGCCGACCGAACTTGCCACGAACAGATTGCCATAATCGGGCCGGGCGATCGTCTTGCTGAACGAGAAGCGACCGATGAAATTCTTCGCCAGCTCGATCTGGAAGTCCATCGCGGGCAGGAAGTTGTTGTAATTGCCGCGGTCCGAAACAGGCTGGACCTCATCCGACACCACCAGGGTGAAGTCATTGTCCGACACCCAGTTGATCGCCTGCGGCACCGCCACCAGCGAAGTCGAGCGCACCTTCGTCCGTTCGTAACGCGCACCGACCACCAGGGTCGCCGGACGGCCCGCCAGTTCGCCCTTCCAGGTCAACTGACCATAGGCGGACCAGATATCCTCCTTGACCCGGTTATCCTCCTGTTGGGTGATACCGATCGCATTGCCGCGCTGGGCATAATAAGGCGACAGCGCATTATAGAGATCGACCGCGCTGCCCTGGAAGGCGGTCAGCGTCGCGCCCTGGCCCTTGGCGTCGAAATTGTCGAACTTGCAGACCAGGCAATATTCCTGCAGCACGCCCGGCGCGACCGATCCGATATCACCGACATTGCTGATGCCCCAGTCGCCCAGCGTCTGCTGCGTCTGGGTGCGGGTCTGGCGCATCTTGGACGTGCGGTAATTGGCGCCGACATCGAAGCGGCTACCGCCATCATCCAGTTCCCAGCCCAGGTCGGTGCGGATTTCGTTGAGCCGCTGGCGCTGCGACGAGGACACGGTGCGACCCATCTGCGAACCCAGGTCGCCCAGATCCAGCACGCCATTACCGTTGCCGCGCAGGGCATCGTTGATGGTGATCGACTGGACCGGGATGGTGCCGCTGAAATCGGCGGACTGCGACGCCACGATCGGCGCACCCAGGCCCACCAGCGTCGAACTGACGCCATTGGGATTGTCCGGCGAGCTTTGCGCCAGACCGGTATGGCCGTCGATCGACAGGGTGACGCGGTCGTTGATTTCCCACTTGGCGTTCAGGCCATAATCCTGCAGCCGGTTGCGCACGCCGCGCTCGGCCTGCTCAAAGGCCGCATCCTTCACACCGGCAATATTCTCCTGCAGATAGCTGGTCGTGGCGACCACCGGATTGCCGTCGAATTCGACCTGAGCGAAGGGTCGGTTGAACCAGTTGCCCTGGCTGGCGCGCTGTTCATGCTGCTTGTTCTGGGCGAACAAGGCGTCGGCGGTAAAGGTCAGCGTCTCGGTCGGGCGGAATTGCACGACCGCCGATCCGTTGATGCGCTCGCGCGAGCCCTGCGAATAATAATAGCTGCTGTCATTGGGCACCGACACCAAAGTGTTCGGGTCGGTCGGCGCGTTGCTGATCTGGGTATTGGCGTTGACAAAGCCGTTGGCCGGATCGGCAAACTGGCTGTAGCGGCGGATGTTCCAGTTGTTGACGGTCGCGCCGCGGGTCGAGAAATTGCGCTTCTGGTAGCTGCCGAAGACCGACACGCCGAACACTTCATTCTCGTCGCGCCAGCTCAGCAGGCCCGATGCTTCGGGCGTGATCTTGGCCGGGTCGCTCAGGCTCTTCTCGACGCTGGTGTCATAGAGCGCCTTGACGCCGATCGTGCCGCTAAAGCCCGCCTCGCGCGCGTCGAGCGGCTTGCGGGTGATGACGTTGATCGATGCACCGATACCACCCGACGGGATCGCCGCGCGCCCGGTCTTGTAGACTTCCAGCGTGCTGACGCCTTCCGACGCCAGGTTGCCGAAGTCGAAGGAGCGGCTGGTGCCCGACGAATAGTCGGCATTCTGGTCGCCGCCGACGGAGGTAACATTGGCCGACGGCAGCGCACGCCCGTTCAACGTCACCAGGTTGAAGCCGCCGCCAAAGCCGCGAACGGTGACCTGCGAACCTTCGCCATTGACGCGGTCGATCGACACACCGGTGATACGCTGCAGCGATTCCGCCAGGTTGGTGTCGGGGAACTTGCCAATATCTTCGGCCGAAATGGCATCGACCACGCCGCTGGAATTGCGCTTGATGTCGATCGCGCGATCAAGGCTGGCGCGCACGCCGGTGACGATGATGTCGGCTTCGGCATTTTGGACGGCGGCGTCCTGCGCCTGCGCCATCGTTGGTGTAACGCTATACGTTAGCGCTATCACAGACACGCAACGCATGAATCTGGAATATGGTAAACCCATTTCAGAATCCTCCCTTTTTTACAGCTCGCCCACATCGAGCTTTATTGGACGTTCATGCTAGCCTAATGGCCAGCGTTGTCAATTACGATGCTATGATCGGTTAAAGTCCCTAAGGGTTTGATTTACAGATTTATATTACACTGAAAATTATCGTTTTTTATGTTTTATTGTGCATTGCAAAAAATATTCTACCGATGCGCATTTTTCGACTAGACCAATTCTGCCGGACAATAGCGACGCAGGAATTCGCGATGGCTGGGCATTTCCGCGACGACCCCGGCAATGTCCTTGCGCATGCGCGCCAGCTCCTCGCGCAGCTGGGGTTCGGGCATCATCGCCGCGACATGATGATAGCCGCTCGGGTGCATACCCTGCCCCAGCAGCACCGATGACCAGCTGTCGACGCGGAACAGTTCATGCCCCAGTTGATAGGCGCGGCCATTTTCCTGCCACAGCGCCAGCCTTTCCTTCAGGCTGTCGGGTATCTCCATCGTCCGGCAATGATCCCAGAAGGGGGAATCGTCACGCTGGGTCACATGATAGTGCAGGATGATGAAGTCGCGGATATTCTCGAATTCCAGCCGTGATTTGCGGTTGAAATGGTCGAGCAACGCGTCGTCGAACCCGTGGAAGGGGAAATCCTCGATCAGCCGCGTCACCGCCGCCATCATCAGGTGGATGCTGGTCGATTCGAGCGGCTCGATGAAACCGCCGGCCAGCCCCAGGCCAACGCAGTTCTTGTGCCAGGCCCGGGTCCGCGTGCCGGTCTTGAACCGCACCAGCCACGGGTCGACGATCGGTTCGCCCTCAATCTCCGCCAGCAGCCGGGCATGCGCCTCGTCGTCGGACATGAAATCGCTGGCGAAGACGAAGCCGTTGCCGTCGCGATGCTGCAGCGGGATGCGCCAGCGCCACCCCGCCTCATGCGCGATCGCCGAGGTATAGGGCTGGGCCGGGCCGTCGGAGGTCGACTGGACCGCGACCGCGCGGTCGGTGCGGATCCAATGGCCCCAATCCTCGAAGCCTACGCCCAGCGCCTCGCCCAGCAGCAGCGATCGAAAACCGGTGCAGTCGATGAACAGATCGCCCTCGATCCGCGTGCCCGATTCCAGCACCAGCGCCGCGATATGGCCGCTCTCGGGCGCCAGTTCGACATTGCGGATCTTGCCTTCGACCCGCTTCACCCCCGCCGGCTCGGCCAGGCTGCGCAGGAAGCGGGCATAGCGCGCCGCGTCGATATGATAGGCATAGCTGGGCGCGACCGAACTGCTGAGCGACATGCGATTGGCCTCGCCCGCCACCCATTCCAGGCAATATTCGCCCAGCTTGCCGCCAAAGCCCTGCGCCCTGGCATGCAGCCAGAAATGGTGGAAATCGGCCATCCAGCTCCATTGCAGCCCGATCGTGCCGAACGGGTGGATATAGCGGTCGCCGACCTGTCCCCAATTCTTGAACTCGATGCCCAGCTTCACCGTCGCCTGCGCCTCGGCCATGAAGCGGTCTTCGCGGATCTTCATCAACTGGTGGAAGCCGCGGAAGGTCGGCACGGTAGATTCGCCCACGCCGATGGTGCCGATCGCGTCGGATTCGACCAGTGTGATGTCGATCAGCGGCCCCAGATGGCGGACCAGCGCGGTCGCCGTCACCCAGCCGGCAGTACCGCCGCCGGCGACGACAACCCGCTTCACCACCCGGTCGGACGTCGGAAAATCTGCATGCATGTCGGTCATTCCAGCGGAAGGGAAAACAGGATGTGGCGCCGCATCGGTCAGGTGACGACGGGACGTGGGGCGGGGTCATCGTCCGGTCCGTCGGCAATCGGGCCGCCCAGTCCCTTCCGGCGCGCCAGCCGGTCGATCGCCGGAACCGTCATCATCGTCGTCACGATCGTCATCAGCGCCAGCATCGCGAACAGTTCCGGCCCGATGATGCCGCGCTGCAGGCCGATATTGATGACCAGCAATTCCATCAGCCCGCGCGCATTCATCAGCGCGCCGACGGCGAGCGCAGTGACATTGTCCTGCCCGGTCAGCCGCGCCGCCGCCCAGCAGGCGCCCCCCTTGGCCAGGATCGATGCCGCCAGGATCGCCAGCGCGACCAGCGCCAGCGACAGGTTGCTCACCATCGTCAACTGCGTATTTAGGCCGGAAACGGTAAAGAAGATCGGCACCAGCAGGCCGATGGTCGGCGGCTCCAGCCTGCGGGCCAGCCCCTGCGACAGGATGCCGCGCGGCATCGCCACCCCCAGCAGGAAGCCGCCGAACACCGCATGCAGCCCGGCCATGTCCATCGCCCAGGCGCAACCGCCGAACAGCAGCAGCACGATCAGCAGCATGGCCGGCGTGACCCGCCCTTCCCGCTCCGCCCAGCGGGCCAGCGGCGCCAGCAGCCGGCTGCCCAGGAACAGCATGACGATCGCGAACAGCCCGCCGCCGCCCAGCGCCCGGACCGCGATCATCCCGTCGGCGCCGATGCAGGCGAGCAGGATCGCCAGGATCGACCAGGCGATTGCATCGTCGATCGCCCCGGCCGACAGCGCCAGCGCGGCGAGCGGTGTGCCGCCCAGCCCCCGTTCGCGGATGATCCGCGCCAGCACGGGAAAGGCGGTAATGGAAATGGCGACGCCGACGAACAGGGTCGCCTCGAACGGCGTGACCGTCGGCCCGAACAACCCCATCCCCGACAGCCAGGGGGTCAGCGCCACCGCGACCAGGAAGGGCGCGATGATGCCGCACAGCGATACCGCAATGGCGCTGCCCGCCTGAAGATGGAAATGCGCGCGGCGAAAGCCGAGGCCGACCAGGAACATGTAGAGGCCGATGCCGGCCTGCGCGACAAATTGCAGCAGCGGCCGGGTCTCGATCGGGAAGAGCAGCGCCTGGGTCTGCGACGCCAGCCAGCCGAGCAGCGAGGGACCGAGCAGGATGCCCGCGATCATGTCGCCGATCACCCGTGGCTGGCGCAGGAACCGGCCGACCAGCCAGCCGGACAGGCGACAGGCGCCAAGAATGACGACCATCTGCACCGCCAACGCCGCGCCGACATGGACCAGATCCATGCACCCCTCCTTGCCCCTGTCCGGTGCATGGGAATCCCCGTTCCCCGCATCCGACCCGCTGGACAATGGCAGGATGGCGCAGGGGGACAAGTGTTTTTCGCACCCCGCCGCAAAAAATGGGAGCGCTACCCCCGATCACGCCGGATCGCGGCCAGATCATCGGGCCGGTTGATATTGGGCAGGACCAGCCCCGGCAGCGTCACGGTGCGCGCACCAATCCGCGCCAGCCAGCCCCGGATCGACCGGTTATTGTCCTCCGCCAGATGCGCGTCCAGTTCGGGCGCCAGCGCGGCCGGCCACCAGCCGAGCAGTTGCTGCCCGTCGAGGATCGCCGCCCGCTCGCCGATCAGCAACGCGGGCAGGTCGGCGGGATAGAAGGGCATGTCGCATCCCGTGCTCAGCACCCCGGCAAAGCCATGGGCCTGGGCATGATGCAGCGCGGCGTTGAGGCCGCCCAGCGGCCCCATGTCCGGCCCCGGCCGGTCGGGCAGACAGAGTTGTCCGTCTTCAATCCGGCCACAGATCGCGATCGCCGCGACATGGGGAGAGAGCGCGTCGATCGCATGGTCGATCAGCCGCCGACCGTCGAGCAGCGCCGCCGCCTTGTCGCTGCCGAAGCGGGTTGCGCGTCCGCCCGCCAATATCGCGCCCAACAGCCTGGCCATGCCCGCCCCTCCTGCCGATCCGGTCCCATCCGCTTTGACATTGGCAGGGCACAGGGGCAAGGGTTCGCGCCGATGGCAGGCGCGCCCCGCGCGCCGCCCCTGCCCGGCGAGACCCCGATGCATCTGCATGATTTCGATATAGACCTGTTCATGCGCGACTATTGGCAGCAAAAGCCGCTGCTGATCCGCAATCCCTGGGCGCAATGGAGCAATCCGCTGGCACCCGAGGAACTGGCAGGCCTGGCCTGCGAGGAAGGCGTCGAGTCGCGGCTGGTGGTGCAGGTGGACGGCGACTGGACAATGGAGCAGGGGCCGCTGGCCGAGGATCGCTTCGCCTCGCTCGGCGCCAGCCCCTGGACCCTGCTGGTGCAGGCGGTCGATCATCAGGTGCCCGACGTCGCGGCGCTGATCGCCCCGTTCCGCTTCATCCCCGACTGGCGGATCGACGATGTCATGGTCAGCTATGCCAGCGACGGCGGCGGCGTCGGCCCGCATTTCGACCAATATGACGTCTTCCTGATCCAGGGCGCGGGCCGCCGCCGCTGGCGCATCGGCCAGGCGTGCGACGATACCAGCCCGCTGCGCCCGCATGCCGACCTGCGCCTGCTCGCCACCTTCGACGCGACCGACGAATGGGTGCTGGAGCCCGGCGACATCCTCTATGTCCCGCCCGGCATCGCCCATGACGGGGTCGCGGTGGGCGACGACTGCATGACCTACTCGGTCGGTTTCCGTGCGCCGGCGCGCAGCGAACTGATCGAGGGCTGGACCGACCGGCTGCTCGAAGGTCTGGGCGAGGATGACCGCTATGCCGACCCCGCTCTGGCGCGCCAGGCCAATCCCGGCGAGATCGCCCCGGCCGCGCTGGCCCGGTTGCAGGCGATGGTGCTGGAGCAATTGGGCGATCCCGCCGGCTTCGCCCGTTGGTTCGGCGAATATAGCAGCACCCGCAAATATCCCGAGATCGACTGGTCGCCCGAAGCGGCGATCGACCCGGCCGCGATGCAGGCGCTGGTGGCGGAGGGCGCACCCCTGCGCCGCAATCCGGCCAGCCGCTTCGCCTTCGTCCGGGCGGAAGACGCCATATGGCTGTTCGTCGATGGCGCGTCGCATGACTGCAGCGGCGCCTGCGCGGCGCTGGCGCCGCAATTGTGCGCGGACGAGGCGCTGGACCTCGATCCGGCGCTGGCCGGCGATGCTGCCGTGATCGCCCTGCTGGTGCTGCTCCACAATCAGGGCAGCATCGCGTTTGAGGATGATGAGGAGGACGACGCATGGGACGACTGATCCTCCTCAACAAGCCCTATGGCGTGCTCTGCCAGTTCAGTGACGAGCGCACCGGCCCGCCGCGCCCGACCCTGGCCGACTATGTCGACCAGCCCGGCGTCTATCCCGCCGGTCGGCTCGACCTCGACAGCGAGGGGCTGCTGCTGCTGACCGATGATGGCCGGCTGCAGGCGCGCATTGCCGATCCGCGCTTCAAGACGCCCAAAACCTATCTGGTCCAGGTGGAGGGCGATCCCGACGATGCGCCGCTGGCGGCGCTGCGGCGCGGCGTGCAGCTCAAGGACGGCATGACCCTGCCGGCGGAGGTCGAGCGGATCGACGATCCCGCGCTCTGGCCGCGCGACCCGCCAGTGCGGTTCCGCAAGAGCGTGCCCGATTGCTGGCTGCGCCTCACCATCCGCGAAGGGCGCAATCGCCAGGTCCGCCGCATGACCGCGGCGGTCGGCCTGCCGACCCTGCGCCTGGTCCGCTGGCGCATCGGCGACTGGACGATCGACGACATCGCGCCGGGCACATGGCGGGAAGCGCCGGCGATCCTGCGCCAGGGCCGATAGACGGCGCCTCTCCCGAAGTTCACAGTGTAAACGGGCTTTCGGGGCCTTTTACGCCGGTTTTGCACCGGCCACGCGCCGGTCGCGCGCCGGTGACGCCTCCCCTCCAACAGAGGGTGGGTCCGCGTGCCGCGCGCCGATCGCCCCCGCCACGCGCCCCTGACGCGACACCCACGCGCCGGTTGCGCACCGGGCAGGCGCCGGGACGAGAGGCAGGGCAAATAGGAAAGCGCGCCGCCACAGGCCATCCAGACCCGCCCCGGCGGGCCGGCTTCACGCTCCAGTCCGGTTCAAGCCGACGCGATCAGAATGTCCCCTTGACCATATAGGTGAAGGTCGGCCCGATCAGGCGGTCGCGGCTTTCCGTCGACAGGATCGGCGACGCCCCCCGCACGCCTTCATAGATGGTGCGCTCCCGGCGCGAACGGGCGTTCAGCATGTTGCCGACCGTGAAGCGCATGGTCAGCCCCATCACATTCTTGTTCTCGATAAAGGCCGAGGCGAAGACCGGCCCCTCCCAGATGCGGTCGACCTGGTTGCGGCGATAGCCTGCCTGCTGGTGCATATAGGATGCGGACACGCCCGTCGCCCAACTGGTGGCGGGCACGTCATAGCGGAAATCGCCTTCAAATTCCCAGTCGACAAACTCGCTCCAGTTGCGCGTCTGCCCGGTGAAGGGATCTTTCAGCCCCGACGTCTGGTAGACGATCGAGGTATCGAGCCGCGCCCCCTTCCAGCCGATCGGATCGAGGTTGAGCGTATTGGTCGACACGATCGCCCAGGCCCATGCCTTGTCGATATTGCCCACCGCTTCGCCGGTCGCGCCGACGGGGATGATATCGACCCGGTCCTGCACGTCGCGATAGATGAACTCCACCTTGGTCGAGCCCCATCGGCCCAGCCGCTTGTTCATCTCGGCGGTCCATGACCAATCCTGCTGCGGCCGCAGGTCGGCATTGCTGGCATTCTGGTTATTGTCGTCCAGGAAGGCGCGCGCCAGAAAATCATAGAAATCGAGCTGCAGCACGCGCCGTTCCAGCTTGGCCGACAGGTCGAAGCTTTTGGTCGGCTTCCATGCCAGCGAGATCGACCCCTTGGGCCGGTCGAACACGCGGGTGATCCCGGCCGGGCCGGTCTGGGCGATCCGGGAATGTTCGGCACCCAGTGCGACCTGCACCGACAGCGACTTTGCCAGCGGGCGCCCGAAGCTCAATATGGCTTCATAACGATCCTCCTTCACCCCGCCGCTCGCCTCGGGGAAAGGCTGCGACGTGAAGCCGCCCTCGGTCGGATCGAACGTGCCGAGCGAGGCGATATTGTCGAGCGAATTATAGGCCGCCTCTGCCGCCAGCTGCCAGTCGCCGCCCAGCATCTTCCAGCTATATTCGCCGCGCGCGATCGTTTCCTCCAGCGTGCCGACCTGCGCATAGCGATCCCCGCTCGCGGCGCGGCCATCCAGCGGCGTGTCGATCACTTCCGAGGAATAGGGTTCATGGCTGCGCCGTTCGAGGCCGATCAGCTTCAGGCGGCCGGGTCCGGCGGCGAATTCGAAATCGCCGCTGAACTGATAATTCCAGCTGTCATTATCCTCGCTGATCCGGCGCAGACGATCGGGATAGACCGGCGAACCGGTCCGTTCGCTGCGTTCCCGATAATGATGCCAGATCTGCTGATAGCTCGCGCCGAAATGGGCGACCGAACTGCCCGGCCCGTCCCAGGTGAACTGCCCCGAAATCTTCGGCGCATCATGGTTCGACGTCCACACATCGTCACGCAGTTCGATCACATCGCCGTTGCGCCCGCGGATCACCGTCTGGCCACCGGCGGCGCTGCGCCGCGCCTCGTCATTGTTCAGCGCCACCTCATATTGCAGCGCCCCCGTGCTGCCGCTGACCGAGACATTGCCCCGCGTATAAAGTTCGTCGGCGAAATGCGCCCGCATCACCGGCCGCCACTCGAACTGGCCCGTCGTGCGGCCGGCCTTGTAGGTCAGATTGGCCACCTGGCCGCTCAGCCCCGGTATATCCAGGCTGGCACCATCGACAATCTCGATGCGCTCGACATTGGCGGCCGGAATACGGGTGAGCTGGGTTTCCAGATCGTCCGACTTGTTGGATGGGCGCGCGCCGTTGAACAGCACATTGCTGGTCGCCTGGCCCAGGCCGCGCCGTTCCTGGCTTTCCTTGATCGCGAAGCCCGGCACCCGCAGCAACATGTCCCAGGCATTGCGCGGGGCAAAGCGCTGGAAATCGGCCGGCGTATAGACGGCGCGTTCGGCCGGTCGGTTGGCGGCCGGATTTTCGACGATGGTCGGCTGCGTTTCGTCGCCGGACGCGGTCGCATCCTGCGCGCGAACCGGTGATGACGCCAGCGCCGCCCCGATGGCGACGGCTGTTGCATGAATCTTGATCTGCATTCCCCTCTTCGCGCCGCTGTCTTATGCCGACAACTGCACGCTCCCCCTGCTGTGCCTGTGCGGACCGGACAGCCGCTCTTGCCTGAGTCAGGCCCGGTCCTGCTCCGCTGCTGCTGGCCGCATTTTCAGCGCGTCGCACCAGCGGATCGACGAACAACATTGCGACGACGACAAATGTAGTTGTGGGCGATCCGTGCAACGACGCGACAGCACTTCACCCCTCCCGTTCGCGCGCCTTGACCTTGCGTATCTCGGCCAGCTGGCCCATCAAAATCGTCAACGCATCACGCTCCGCCTGCGGCAGATCCTTCATCTCGAAATGGCGGATCAGCACTTCCAGCGCGTCGCCGATCCGGCCGATCTGCCGGCCATAGCTGCCGACCTCGTTCAGCACCGTGCGCTCAATGTCCGGCCGTGCTGTCTGGCCGAGCGCGATATTGATGAGCCCCACCTGACCGCCGGTCTGCGTCCAGGTCAGGGGATTGATCGCCTGCCACAACCGTTCGGGGGCCAATGCTACACTGAAAGGCTCCATGCCGTGCTCCTTGTCGGGGAAGGATGACGGAGGCGAAGCCTGCCATGGCCGCCGCATCGGGGCAAGATGCTGTCCTACAGCAGCCCGCTTTGCTATCCTTGCCACCCAGCCCCCGACTTTTCGATAGGATCGGCGGGGCGCAAGAAAATGTCAGAATGTGCGGGAAATGTGGGAAGTTAAGCGGATCATCTCCAACAAGGGACGCTTTTGCGTGGCCGGCCAAATGCCCGTGCCACTGGATTGCCGCCGGTCATGCGCTAAATAGCAACAAATGCCCCCAGCCACGCCCGATTCCACGCCCCTTCCGCCCGCCTGGGCCACGCTGCGGCGCTTCATCCCCTATCTCTGGCCGGCCGATGCGCCGGCCTTGCGGCGCCGGGTCGCGGTGGCGCTGGTGCTGGTCGCGCTGGCCAAGGTCATCACCCTCGCCATGCCCTTCGCCTACAAGGGGGCGATCGACCGGATGGCGCCGGGGCTGGAACCGGCCGCCGGCCTCGCCATGGCGCTGGTCGTCGCCTATGCCGGCGCGCGCTTTGGCGGCGTGCTGTTCGACAATCTGCGCAACGCCATTTTCGAGAAGGTTGGGCAGGAAGCGGGCCGGCGCCTGGCCGACGATGTCTTCGTCCATCTCCACCGCCTGTCGCTGCGCTTCCATCTCGACCGCCGCACCGGCGCCGTAACCAAGATCGTCGAGCGCGGCACGAAAAGCATCGACACGATGCTTTATTTCCTGCTGTTCAACATTGCGCCGACGGTGCTGGAACTGCTCGCCGTCTGCGCCATCTTCCTGGTCAAGTTCGGCCCCGGCCTGGTCGCCGCGACGCTGGCCATGGTCGCCCTCTATATCTGGTTCACCCGGCTCGTCACCGAATGGCGCAACCAGCTGCGCCGCGACATGGTCGACATGGACACCAGCGCGGTCGCCCATGCCGTCGACAGCCTGCTCAATTTCGAGACGGTGAAATATTTCGGCGCCGAAGAGCGCGAGGCGCGGCGCTACGGCACCGCCATGCGCCGTTATGCCAAGGCGGCGGTGAAGTCGGAAAACAGCCTCGCCTGGCTCAATATCGGCCAGTCGCTCATCACCAACCTGATGATGGGCGGGGCGATGGCCTATACCGTCTGGGGCTGGAGCCGGGGGCAATTCTCCACCGGCGACGTGGTGCTGGTGAACACGCTGTTGTCGCAGCTGTTCCGCCCGCTCGACCTGCTCGGCATGGTCTATCGCACCATCCGCCAGGGCCTGATCGACATGGAGGCGATGTACAAGCTGATCGACACCCAGACTGAAGTTGCCGACGTGCCCGGCGCGCCGGCGCTGCAGGTGGCGGGCGGCGCGGTTCGCTTCGACAGCGTCCGCTTCGGCTATGATCCCGAACGCGAGATCCTCCATGGCGTCAGCTTCGCGGTGCCGGCGGGCAGGACCCTCGCCATCGTCGGCCCATCGGGCGCGGGCAAATCGACCATCGCCCGCATCCTGTTCCGCTTCTACGATATCCAGGGCGGCACCGTGTCGATCGACGGGCAGGATATCGCCGCCGTGACGCAGGCATCGCTGCGCGCCGCGATCGGCATCGTGCCGCAGGACATGGTGCTGTTCAACGATACGGTCGGCTATAATATCGGCTATGGCCGCGAGGGCGCGCGCCAGGAAGAGATCGAGGCGGCGGCCAAGGCGGCATCGATCCACGACTTCATCCTGAGCCTGCCACAGGGCTATGACACCCGCGTCGGCGAGCGCGGCCTCAAGCTGTCGGGCGGCGAGAAACAGCGCGTCGCCATCGCCCGCACCCTGCTGAAAGACCCGCCGGTGCTGGTGCTGGACGAGGCGACCAGCGCGCTCGACAGCCGCACCGAGACCGAGATCCAGACCGTGCTGCGCGACATCAGCCGCAAGCGCACGACATTGGTGGTGGCCCATCGCCTGTCGACCGTGGTCGATGCCGACGAGATCATCGTGCTGGACGCCGGCCGCATCGTCGAGCGCGGCCGCCATGCGGATCTGGTCCGCGCCGACGGCCTCTACGCCACCATGTGGACCCGCCAGGCGACCGAGCGCGACGACATGCCGCAGGAACCGGGGATCGAGGACATGTTCGAGGTCGCCCCGCAATAGCGGGTCAGCACGCGCTGATCTGCGCCAGCGGATCGAGCCGCGCCTGCCAGCCGAGCCGGTCCAGTTCGGGCGTGTCGGCGACCGCTTCGGGATGGCCCAGGCACAGCAGCGCGACGAAGGCCCAGTCATCAGGCACCGCCAGCGTCCGCGCGACAAAGGCCGGATCGAGGATCGATACCCAGCCGAGCGCCAGCCCGCGCGCCCGCGCCGCCAGCCACAGCGTATGGATCGCCAGCACCACCGAATGGAGCCGGGTCTGCGGCATGGTCGCCGCGCCCAGCCCCGCGCCGGCCGTGGTCGCATCGTCGCAGAAGACGGCGATGATCTCCGGCGCCTCGCGCAGCCCGTGCAGCTTCAGCGCGCGATAGGCATCATGCCGGGTGGCGTCGGTGATCTGCGCGGTGGCCCGTTCCCGCTCGGCATCGACATGATCGGCCAGCGCCGCGCGCAGGGCGGGCGTGCGCACCCGGACAAAGCGCCAGGGCTGGCTGTTGCCGACCGACGGCGCCAGCTGCGCCAGCGTCAGCAACTCCAGCACCATCGACTCATCCAGCGGATCGGTACGGAAATGGCGCACGTCGCGGCGCCAGGTCAGCAGGTCGGTCAGGGTCGCGCAGAAAGCGGGATCGAAGGCCTGCATCAATATTCTATGCCGGCCTGCGCCTTCACCCCGCTGCGGAAGGGATGCTTGATCATCGTCATCTCGGTGACCAGGTCGGCGGCCTCGATCAGCGCCTCGGGTGCGTTGCGGCCGGTGACGACGACATGCTTCATCTCGTCCTTGGCGGTCAGCACCGCCAGCACCTCGTCCAGCGGCAGATAATCGTAGCGCAGCACGATATTCAGCTCATCGGCCAGCACCATCGCATAGTCAGGATCGGCGACCATGCGCTTCACCTCGTCCCACGCCTCGCGCGCCAGCGCGATGTCGCGGCTGCGATCCTGCGTGTTCCAGGTGAAGCCCTCGCCCATCGGCTTGAATTCGATTCTGTCAGGGAAGGCATCGAACACGACCTTCTCGCCGGTGGTCATCGCGCCCTTCACGAACTGCACCACGCCGACCTTCTTGCCATGGCCGATCATGCGGACGACCATGCCCAGCGCCGCCGTGGTCTTGCCCTTGCCCTTGCCGGTATGGACGATCAGCAGGCCCTTCTCCTGGGTCTTGGTCGCCATGATCTTGTCATGGGCGGCCTGCTTCTTCTTCATCTTTTCCGCATGCTGTTCGTCGGTGCGTTCGGCCATCGTCACTCTCCTGCAAGCTGGGCGAGCAGCATGCCCGCGCTGTTCGATCTGGGTTTCCACAGGCCGCGCGCCAGCGCCTCGGCCAGCCGGGCGGCGGTCTCGCGCAGGGCGGCGGGATTGGCGTCGGCCATGAAGGCGCGCACCGCCTCATCCTCGATGAAGGCGGCGTGGACGGCGTCGAAATGATGGTCGCGCACCGCATGGGTGGTGGCGGCGAAGGCGAAAAGATAGTCGACCGAGGCGGCGATCTCGAACGCGCCCTTGTAGCCATGGCGCATGACGCCGGCGATCCATTTGGGGTTGGTGACGCGGGCGCGGACGATGCGGCCGATCTCATCCTCCAGCGTGCGGATCACCGGCCGCTCCGGGCGGCTATGGTCATTGTGATAGCTGAGCGGCCTTGTGCCCTTCAGATGTTCGATGGCGGCGGCGATGCCACCCTCGAACTGATAATAATCATCGCTGTCGAGCAGGTCATGCTCGCGATTATCCTGGTTCTGGACGACCGCGTCGGCCTGGGAGAGACGGGTGGCGAACAGGCTGCGCTCGCGGTCGCCCTCTGCCCCCGCGCCATAGGCATAGCCGCCCCAGTCGAGATAGACGTCCGCCAGGTCGGCGCGGCTGTGCCAGATTTTCTCGTCGATCATCGCCTGCAGCCCCGCGCCATAGGCGCCGGGCTTCGATCCGAACACACGGGCACCGGCGCGGCGTGCGGCCTCCACGGCATCGGCGCCATCCGCCACCAGCACCGCCTGTTCGGCGCGATGCCGGGCGGCGGCGGGATTATCCTCGTCGGGCTCATCGAGCGCCATCACCGCGCGGGCGGCGCTGTCGATCAGGTCGATCTGTTCGGGGAAGGCGTCGCGGAAGAAGCCGGAGACGCGCAATGTCACGTCGACGCGCGGCCGACCCAGCTCGGCGAGCGTCATCATCTCGAAGCCGACGACCCGCCCCGAACTCCATTCCCAGCGCGGCCGCACCCCCATCAGCGCCAGCGCCTGGGCAATATCGTCGCCGCCGGTGCGCATGTTCGCCGTGCCCCAGGCGGACAAGGCGATGGCGCGGGGATAGTCGCCCTCGCGCTGGAGATAATCGTCGACCAGCAATTGCGCCGATCGCTGGCCCAGATCCCAGGCGACGGCGGTCGGCACCGCGCGGGTATCGACCGAAAAGAAATTGCGCCCGGTCGGCAGCACATCGGGCCGGCCGCGCGTCGGCGCGCCCGATGGTCCGGGCAGCACGAACCGGCCGTCGAGCCCGGCCAGCAAGGCCGCCGCCTCCCGCGGGCCACAGGCATCGACGCGCGGCGCCAGATCATCGGCGATCGCCGCCAGCACGGCGGTGCTGGCCGGGCCGACCGGGGCCGCGCCATCGACCAGCGCCGCCGCCAGCAGTTCCAGCCGCTCGACCATGTCGCCATGGGTGCGCCAAGGGTCTGTGGATAAGTGCGCCAGCACCGCCGGACGCGGTCCATCCCACGGCGCACCCAGCACGCAATCGAGCGGATCGAAACCCAGCCCCAGATCATCGGCCAGCGCCCGCAGCAATGATGCCTGCCCCGGATGATCGAGGCCACGCGGCGTGCGCGCCAGCGCAATCAGCAGGTCGCGCCGCAGCCGCCCTTCCGGTGAGGCGGTGAAGACATGCAGCCCGTCGCGGATCTGCAATTCCTTCAGTTCGCACAGATAATTGTCGATCGCGGCGAGCGCGTCGTCATCGTCGCCGGCGGCCCCCGCATCCTTGTCCAGCCCCTGGCTGCGGGCGAGGTCGATGATATCGCGGCGCAGCCGGTCGAGCCGGCGCGGGTCCATGCCGGCGGCAAGATAATATTCGTCCACCAGCGCTTCGAGCTGCTTGAGCGGCCCATAGCTTTCCGCGCGGGTCAGCGGCGGGGTCAGATGGTCGATAATGACGGCGCCGATGCGGCGCTTGGCCTGCGTCCCCTCGCCCGGATCATTGACGATGAAGGGATAGAGCTGCGGCACCGGTCCCGCGCAGATTTCGGGGAAGCAATCGGCCGAGAGCGACACCGCCTTGCCCGGCAGCCATTCCAGATTGCCATGCTTGCCGACATGGACCAGCGCCTGCGCGCCGAAATCCTGCGCCAGCCAGACATGAAAGGCGAGATAGGCGTGCGGCGGCGGCAGCGCCGGGTCATGATAGCTGCTCTTGGGATCGATATTATAGCCGCGCGCCGGCTGCACCGCGATCGCGACATGGCCGAAGCGATGGACGGCGAGGCGAAAGGCGCCGTCCCGCACGAAGGGATCGGCCTCGGGCGGTCCCCAGCGACCGACCATGGCCTCACGCGCGCTGTCGGGCAGAGCGGCAAGGGCGGCGCGATAGACATCGAGCGGCAGGCGGACCTCGCCGGGCCGGTCGATCGACGCCCGGTCATTGGTGACGCCGCCGGTCATCAGCCGCATCAGCGCGGCGCCCTCGCGCGGGGCGGCGCCGATCGCATAGCCGGCTTCGCCCAGTCGGCACAGGATCGCGGCGGCGCTGGCCGGCGTATCGAGACCCACGCCATTGCCGATCCGGCCGTCGCGATTGGGATAATTGGCGAGCACCAGCGCGACCCGGCGCTCGGTCGGCGCGGTGCGGCGCAACGCCGCCCAGTTGCGCGCCAGATCGGCGACGAAGGCGACCCGGTCGGGTGCCACGCGCGGCACGACGATACCGCACTGGGTCCGCGCGTCGAACCGCTCGGCCGCCTTGAAGGCGACGGCGCGGGTGAAGAGGCGCCCGTCCACTTCGGGCAGGGCGACATTCATCGCCAGATCCCGCGGGCCAAGGCCGCGGGCGGACCCGCGCCAGCTGCCTTCCTCGACCCCGGCAAAGGCGGTCTGCAGGATCGGGCAGTCGGCCTGTTCCAAGATGCCCGGCACGCGCGGCTCGGATGAAGAGGAGGCGGCGAAGCTGGTCGCATTGACGATGATGTCGGGCGCGATGTCGGCCAGCAGCCCGGCGAGCCAGTCGCGCACGAACGGCTCGCGCAGCGCGCGGACATGCACGGCGGCGACATTGAAGCCGCGCGCGCCAAGGGCCGCGACCATCGCATCGACAGCGCTCAGCGTGCCGGCCACCACTAGCGCGCGATAGAAGATCAGCAGCGCCACCGGCCGCCCCTCGACCCAGGTCGCGCGCAGCTCGGCCACGCCCGGCCGCTCATGGCCGGGCAGATAGAGGCCCGCGTCGGCAATCGGCAGCGGATGGTCGGGCTCGCCCGCATCCGCGCCGGTCAGCCGGGCGGCGCAGCGCAGGAAGGACAAAGCATTGGCGGTGCCGCCCTGGCGCAGATAGTCGCGCAACTGCTCGCGCATCGCCGCCGGCACAGTGGAGGCACGATCCAGCGCCGGGTCGCCTTCGCGCCCGTCGGCGATCGCGGCGAAGGCGATGCCCCGCTCGCGCGCGACCTGCGCAATCTCGTCCACGCCATAGGGCCAGTAGCTCTTGCCGCCGAGCAGGATGACGCAGACGAAGCGCGCCCTGGCGATCACCTTCTCGACATAGAGATCGACCGAATAGGGATGCCTGAGCTGCAGCAGATTGGCCAGCCGCACGCTCGGCGCATCATCGGGCAGGCGCGCAGCAGCAGCGGCGAAACAGGCCAGGTCGCTGTCCGCCACGGTCAGGATGACGATGTCGCCGGGCGGCTGATCGAGGTCGATCGCCTCCTCGCCGTCGCTGATCGTTCCCGGCGTGGCGGACAGGAGATGCATCAGCCGAGCACGGCCTGGATGTCGGCCTCGATCGCGGCGCGGTCCAGCCCCTTCTGGCCGATCACCACCAGCTGGGTGCGGCGCGCCTCCCCCGCCTGCCAGGGACGGTCGAAGAAATGCTGGATGCGCGGGCCGACCGCCTGCACGACGAGGCGCATCGGCTTGCCGGCGACCGCGACCATGCCCTTGACGCGCAGCACGTCATGCCGGGCGATCAGCGCGGACAGCGCCTGTACCAGCGTGTCGGGATCGGCGACCGCATCGCCGCCGACGACGAAGCTGTCGAAATCATCATGGTCATGATCCTCGCCCTCCGCCTCATGGTGCGAAGGGCGGGCGTCGAGATCATCCTCCGCTGCCGCGACGATGCCCAGCAGCGCGCCGATATCGACCGCGCCATGGGCGGCGCGGACGATCTTCACGCCGGGCCGCGTTTCGGCATCGACCTGCGCCTCGACCGCAGCCAGCGTATCCGCATCGACCAGGTCGCTCTTGTTCAGCACCACCATGTCGGCGCAGGCGAGCTGATCCTCGAACAATTCCTCCAGCGGGCTGTCATGGTCCAGATTGGGGTCGGCGGCGCGCGCGGCGGCCAGCGCCGCCTCGTCGGTGGCGAAACGGCCGGCGGCGACCGCATCGGCGTCGATCAGCGCGACGACGCCGTCCACCGTGGCGCGGGTGCGGATGTCGGGCCATTGGAAGGCCTTGACCAGCGGCTTGGGCAGGGCCAGCCCCGAGGTTTCGATGATGATATGGTCGGGCGGGCTCGGCCGGTCGAGCAGGGCGGTCATGGTCGGCAGGAAATCGTCGGCCACGGTGCAGCAGATGCAGCCATTGGCCAGCTCGACAATATCCTCTTCGGGGCAGGCGGCGTCGTTGCAGCCCTTCACCAGTTCGCCGTCGACGCCGACATCGCCAAATTCGTTGATGATGAGGGCGAGGCGGCGCCCCTTCGCATTTTCCAGCAGATGGCGGATCAGCGTGGTCTTGCCCGCGCCCAGGAAGCCGGTGATGACGGTGGTCGGAATCTTGGCAGATGCAGTGTTGGCCATGACAAATACTCGCGCGCCGGAGCAACCGGGGCGGGAGCGAACCGGGCGCGCACGCACGGCCGGCCCGCATCGCGGACGGGCGCTTGTTCGCCCGCAGATGCGTGACCGCGCGGCTCCAGCCGCCAACCTGTCGCTCAGACGGAACACCGTGCCCCGGCCATCCCCTGGACCAAAGCAAGAGCGACCAAAACGCCGGCAGGTCTCCTGGCTTGCGGGTCATAGCGGGAGGAACGGCCTTCCCAGGCCTCGCAGGATTTAGCGTCCGGCCCAGTGGCTGCTGATCCCGCATCGGGGACAGCTTTGTTCATCACGCTCGCCGCTCACAGTTGCAGGGACAGCTGCGGACTTGGATGCCATGGCATCCGCACCGCCTTCCCATTTTAAGCCCCCGTGGGGGCACCGGCGCGATCATGTCGGGACGATGCGAAGCGCCGTCCCTGGGCCGGTTCCTAGTCGCTTTGGGCAGCGGTGACAATCCAGCCATCGGCGATGGCGAGCGGCCAGGGCGTAAGGCGCTGGCCGACACAGGGTCCGCCGACACAGACGCCATCGTCGCGGCGGAACAGGGCGCCGTGCCAGCTGCATCTGATATGGCTGCCATCCGGGGTCAGATACTCATCGAGCTGTTGCGCCAGCGGCAGGCCCGCATGGGGACATTGGTCGACAAAGCCGGCGACATGATCGCCGGTGCGCACGGCAAATCCATGGAAGCGGCCGGCGCGCATCTGCAGCACGAAATTGCGCGCCTTGCCCTCGGCGATCTGGTCGATCGGGCAGAGGCGCACGCCCGCCGGCGTCGCGAACAGGCGCGCGTCACTGTCGCTCATATGTCGGCGTCGGGCTGGCGATCGGGGTGCGCGGCGGCAAAGGCGGGGAGCGCGCATGCCGCCGCGTCCACGGCGCACAGCCGCGGAAAGGGCGTCAGGTCGACGCCGAAGCGCCGGGCATTGTAGAACTGGGGCACGATATGGCAGTCGGCGAAGCTGGGCGCGTCGCCGAACGCATGGGTGCCACCATGGCGGGCGACCAGCGTTTCAAGTGCGGCCAGCCCCTCGCCGGTCCAGCGGGCGATCCAGGCGCGGACCTGATCCTCATCGGCGCCGAAATCCTGCCGCAGCGCTTGCAGCACGCGCAGATTGCCGAGCGGGTGAATGTCGCAGGCGATGATGCCGGCCATGGCACGGACGATCGCCGCCTCGCCGGGATCGGCGGGCAGCAAGGGCGGCTGGGGCCAGCGCGCCTCGATCCATTCCAGGATCGCGCCGCTCTGCGTCAGCACGGTGTCGCCCGCGACCAGCGCGGGCACCAGCCCCTGCGGCGCGATCGCCCGATAGTCGGGCGCGCGCTGCGCGCCGCTGCGCAGGTCATGGGTGACCTGTGCATAGTCGACACCCTTCAGGGCCAGCGCGATCCGCACGCGATAGCTCGCGCTCGACCGCCAATAGCCATGAAGGATGAGGTCGCTCATCGCGCCGGCACGATCATCGCGCGGCATTCGCCAAAGCCGATCGACACATGGCCGGGGGCGGACGCGGTGGCGCGCAATGTCACCTCGTCGCCATCCTCCAGGAAGCAGCGCGTCTCGCCAGACGGCAGCTCGATCGGCTCGCGGCCGCCGCTGCTGATCTCCATCAGACTGCCATAGCCGTCACGTGTCGAGGCGGAGATGGTGCCGCTGCCCAGCAGATCGCCGGGCATCAGGTTGCAGCCATTGGAGGCATGATGGGTGACGATCTGGCTGACGGTCCAGTACATGTTGCTCGCCGGCCCCTGGCTGAGCCGCATCGGCGGCTGGCCCGCATCGCGCATCGCCTGGGTGGAGAGATAGACTTCCAAGGTCAGCGCCAGCGCGCCATGGGCCTGGTCATCGGCATCGCTGAGGTAAGGCAGCGGCGCAGGATCGCCTTGCGGCCGGGGCGGCTGGGCGATGCGGAACGGCGCCAGCGCCTCGGCCGTCACGACCCAGGGCGAAATGGTCGAATGGAAATTCTTGGCCAGAAAGGGTCCCAGCGGCTGATATTCCCATGCCTGGAAATCGCGCGCCGACCAGTCGTTGAGCAGGCAGAAGCCGGCGACATGATCGGCCGCCTGGCCGATCGGGATCGGGCTGCCCAGATCATTGCCGGCGCCGATCCACACGCCCAGTTCCAGCTCATAGTCGAGCCGGGCGGTCGGGCCGACCACCGGCACATCGGCTTCGGGCGGCTTGCGCTGGCCGCGCGGGCGGACAAGCGGATCACCCGACGGACGGATCGAGGATGCCCGGCCATGATAGCCGATCGGCACATATTTATAATTGGGCAGCAGCGGATTGTCTGGCCGGAACTGGCGGCCGATATTGTTGGCGTGATGGATGCCGACATAGAAGTCGCTATAGTCGCCGATCCGCGCCGGCAGGTGCAGCGTGCAGTCCGCCGCGACGTGCAACAGCGGCTCGACCGCCGGGCAATGGGCCGGGTCCGACAGTAGCGCGCTGATCCGGCGGCGCAGGGCGCCCCGCTCCGCCACCGGCAGCGCCATCAGGGCATTGAGCTGGTCTTCCAGCAGCGGCGCGCAATCGATCAGCCCGGCACTCACACAGGCGGCCAGGTCCAATATCGCGTCGCCGATCGCGACACCGGCGCGCGGCAAAGCTCCTGCGGGCGAGAACAGGCCATAGGGCAGGTTCTGGATCGGGAAGTCGCCATGATCCTGCGCGCTCGCAACCCAGCTGGTGCGGGCGGGATCATGGGTTTCGTCGGTGTGCCAATAGCTCATGGGGTCTCGTTCATCGGGGGAAGCTGGGCCTTGCGGAAGCCGGACCAGCAATCATCATAATCGGGTTGCAGCAGCGGGCTTTCCATCGCCCAGCGCGTCGGGCGCAGCACCATCCGGCTTTCGAACATGAAGGCCATGGTGTCGGCGATGCGCTGGGGTGCCAGATCGGCGGCGATCGCCTTGTCATAGCTCGCCCGGTCGGGGCCATGGCCGGCCATGCCATTGTGCAGCGACGCGCCGCCGGGCGCGAAGCCCCCCGCCTTGGCGTCATATTCGCCATGGATCAGGCCCATCAGCTCACTCATCACATTGCGGTGGAACCAGGGCGGCCGGAACGTGTCCTCCGCCACCATCCAGCGCGGTGGGAAGATGACGAAATCGATATTGGCGGTGCCCGGCGTCTCGCTAGGCGAGGTCAGCACCGTGAAGATCGACGGATCGGGATGGTCGAAACTGACCGTGTTGATCGTGTTGAAACGGCTGAGGTCATAGCGCAGCGGCGCCAGATTGCCGTGCCAGGCGACGACATCGAACGGGCTGTGGTCCAGCGTGGTTATCCACAGCCGTCCCATGAATTTCTGCACCAGCGCATAAGGGCGCTCGACATCCTCATAGGCCGCGACCGGCGCCTCGAAATCGCGCGAGTTGGCCAGGCCATTGGCGCCGATCGGGCCGAGATCGGGCAGGCGGAAGGGCGCGCCGTAATTTTCGCAGACATAGCCTCGCGCCGCGCCCTCGGTCAGCTCGACCCGGAAGCGGACGCCGCGCGGGATCAGCGCGATCTGCAACGGCGAGACATCGATCACGCCCAGTTCGGTAACGATGCGCAGCGCGCCCTGTTGCGGCACGATCAGCATCTCGCCATCAGCGCAGACGAAGGCGCGGTCGACCATCGAGGCGGTCGCGGCATAGAGATGCACGGCGCAGCCCTGGCCCGCCGCGACATCGCCATTGCCGGCATAGCTGGTGAGGCCGTCGATGAAATCGACATCATCCGCAGGCAGCGGCAACGGATTCCAGCGCAGCCGGTTGGGCGATGGCGGCACCGCGTCGAACGGCGCGCTGCGCAGCAAAATTACACAATCATAAGGCGCGAACGGCGGGTGCGAGGCCGCTGGCCGCATGCGATAGAGCCAGCTGCGCCGGTTCTCCGCCCGTGGCGCGGTGAAGGCCGTGCCCGACAATTGCTCGGCATAGAGGCCATAGGGCACGCGCTGGGGCGAATTGCGTCCCACCGGCAAAGCGCCTTCCACCGCCTCGGTCGAAAAATGATTGCCGAAGCCGCTCATCATCCGGGACGGCGCGTCACTCATCGACGGTGATCACGCCGCGACGGATCTGGTCCAGCTCGATCGATTCATAGAGCGCCTGGAAATTGCCATTGCCAAAGCCTTCGTTGCCCTTGCGCTGGATGATCTCGAAGAAGATCGGGCCGAACATCGTCTCGGTAAAGATCTGCAGCAAAATGCCCTCCTCGCCGACATTGCCGTCGATCAGAATGCGGTTGCGCTTCAGTCGTTCCAGATCCTCGCCATGGCCCGGCACGCGCTGGTCGACCAGTTCATAATAGGTCTCGATCGTGTCCTGCAGCCGCACCCCGCGCGCGCGCAGCCGCTCGACCGTGTCATAGATATTGGCGGTGGTGAGCGCGATATGCTGGATGCCCTCGCCATTATAGTCGCGGATGAACTCCTCGATCTGGCTCTTGTCGTCCTGGCTCTCGTTCAGGGGAATGCGGATCGCCTTGTCCGGGGCGATCATTGCCTGGCTGAACAGACCGGTCGCCTTGCCCTTGATATCGAAATATTTCTGCTCCTCGAAGCCGAAGAGGGTGCGGTAGAATTCGCTCCACACCCGCATCTGGCCGCGCTTCACATTGTGAGTCAGATGGTCGAGCAGGTCGAGGCCGACATTGTTGCGCGCCTCCGCCTCCTGCCAGCCGGGAAATTCCGCCCAGTCGGCATAGGGATCGCCATCATCGGCCATGAAATAGAGATAGGAACCGCCAATCCCCTGGATCACGGTGTCATTTTCGTCCGTCGGCTTGCCGCCATGGTCAAGCGCCCAGCGCAGCGCAGCGTCGGGATCGGCAACGCGAAAGGCCATGGCGCTGGCCGAGGGGCCGTGTTCGCCGCGAAAGGCGGCAACGCGCCCGGCATCGTCGCGGTTGAGCATCAGGTTGATCCGCCCCTGCTTGTAGCGGGTGATATTCTTGGTCGGGTGCCGGTGGGTCGCGGTGAAGCCAAGCTGCTCGAACTGGGCGGCCATCTTCTCGGGCTCGGGCGAGGTGAATTCGACGAACTCGAAGCCGTTGAGGCCCAGCGGGTTGGCGGGATCGTTGGTCATGACGGGTTCCTCAGGCAGAAGGCAGATGCGGCGAAAGGCCGGCGACAAAGGCGGGGATGGTGTCGAGCCGCAGCCCGGCGATGTTGATGCGGCCATTGCCGGCCATGTAGATGCCATGGTCGGCGCGCATGGTCGCGACGGCGGCGGCGCTGACGGGCAGCATCGCGAACATGCCGCGCTGGCCGGCAATGGCGACAAGCTGCGGATGGGCCGCCGCCAGCGCGGCACGCAGCGCATTGATGCGGGTGCGCATCTGGTCCAGCTCAGCCATCCATTCGGCGCGCATCGCCGGGCGTTCCAGGATAGTGCGCACGATCGCCGCGCCATGATCGGGCGGCATCGACCAGATGCCACGCGCCAGCGCGACGATGTTGGAGAAGGCGAGCGTGGTCAGCGCCACATTCGCCCCCTGCACCCACAGCGCGCCGACCCGCTCGCGATAGAGGCCGAAATTCTTGTCGCAGCTATAGGCGACCAGCGCATCGGGCACCGTGGCCAGCATCTGCCGCGTGGCGGCGGCGTCCGCCTCCAGCCCGTCGCCCAACCCCTGATAGGCGAGGTCGATGAACGGGATCAGGCCGCGCGCCGCGCACAGATCGGCGATCGCCGCCCATTGCTCCGCGCTGAAATCGACACCGGTCGGATTATGGCAGCAGCCATGGAGCAGCAGCACGTCGCCGACCTGCGCAGCCGCCAGATCGGCCAGCATCGCGTCGAAATCGACCGCACCGGCCCCATCCAGGAAACGGTGCGACGCCAGCGTCAGCCCGGCCTCGCGAAAGATCGGCGCATGATTGGGCCAGGTCGGATCGCCGATCCACACAGTGGCGCCCGGGCGGGCGCGGGCAATCAGGTCGGCGCCCAGCCGCAGCGCGCCGGTGCCGCCGGGCGTCTGCACCCCGGCGATCCGATCGGCCCCCGCCAGCGGACCAAAGACGATGCCGGCGAGCAGATCGACAAAGCCCGTGTCGCCCTCCGGCCCCAGATAGGATTTGCTGCCCTGTTCGGCCAGCAGCACCGCCTCGGCCGCCTTCACCGCGCGCATCACCGGGGTCGCGCCCGCTTCGTCGCGATAGACGCCGACGCCCAGGTCGATCTTGTCGGTGCGCGGATCGGCGCGATAGTGCGCGATCAGCCCCAGCAGCGCGTCGGGCGCCTGGCGATCGAGCGCGCCGAACAGGGACCGGCCGGGCGCCGGGGCAAGAAGGGTCGTGTCTGTCATATAACCTCAGGAGCGCGGGCACGGGCATAGGCCTGGGTGCCCTGTGTGTAGATGATATCGGTGTCGGCGATTGCGTCGGTCGCGAAATCGGGTTGCCCCGCCAATTGCGCATAAAGCGGGGCGAAGTCGGTCTCGACCGTCTGGCGCAGCAGATCCTCGAAACTGTCGATGACGAAATAGCTCTGCTGATAATCGTCGATCCGATAGCGGGTGCGCATCAGCCGCTTGAGATCAAAGCCGAGGCGATTGGGCGATGGATCGTCGAGCGCGAAGACGGATTCGCCATAGGAGGAGACGATGCCCGCGCCATAGAGGCGCAGCCCTTCGGGCCGGCGGATGAGGCCGAATTCGACCGTATACCAGTAGAGCCGGGCCAGCCGCTCGATCGCGCCCAGATCGGCGGCGCGCAGGCCGCCCTGCCCATAGGCCTGCATATAGTCGGCGAAGACCGGGTTCGCGAGCAGCGGCACATGGCCGAAGACATCGTGGAAAATGTCCGGCTCCTGCAGATAATCGATCTGCTCAGGCGTGCGGATGAAGCGGCCGGCAACGAAGCGGCGATTGGCCAGATGCTCGAAGAAAATCCGATCCGGCACCAGCCCCGGCACGGCAACCACCTGCCAGCCGGTCGCGCGCATCAGCCGATCGGACAGTTCCTCAAAATTGGGGATGCCGGGGCGGTTGATGCGCAATATGTCGAGCCCGGTCATGAACTCGGGCACCACCCGGTCGGGCAGCATGGCGGACTGGCGCGCGAAGAGCGTGTCCCACATCGCATGTTCAGCCGCGCTGTAGCGGTCCCACGCCTGCGGGATCGTCCAGTCGGCCGCAGCGCCTGCGGGTGGCTCAAGCTCCTCTACCATCACGCCAATCTCTCACAGACCGGGCGTAATTGCCTTTCAATCGGGCAGGAATTACAAGGGATTTTGGGAAATCAATTCACCGATCGGCGATATCATGAACAAATCCGTCAATCTCGACGCACTCGACCGCCGCATCGTCGCAGAGCTTCAGCGCGACGCCTCGCTCAGCAATGCGGACCTGGCCGAACGGGTCGGCAGCACCGCCCCTTCCTGCTGGCGGCGGATCAGGGCGCTGGAGGAAATGGGCGTGCTCAAGGGCGCGGTGCGCCTCGCCGATGCCGAGAAGCTCGGCCATGCCGTCAACATATTGTGCAGCGTGCGGATGAAGAGCCACACCAGCGAAAGCGTCGACGCCTTCCACGCTTTTGTCGAGGCGCATCCCCAGATCATGGAATGCTACCTCATGTCGGGCGAATGGGATTATCTGATGCGGGTCGTGGCCTCCGACGTCGCCGATTACGAGCATTTCCTGATGCGCAACCTGCTCAAACACCCCTCGGTCGGCGGCGCCTCCTCCCACTTCGCCTTGTCGGTGACCAAATTCACCACCGTCCTGCCGGTGGGGGAGGTCGGGCGCTAGGCAAGGTGCCTAGTTCGACACATCAGGGCATTGGCCCGGGCGCTTTTCTTCCTGGCCGGCCTTGAACCAGCGGGTCGACTGGGCGTCGACGGATTCGTCATAATAGCAGATTTCGGCGGTGCCGCTGGCGGGATCGACCAGGGTGAGCCATTGGTGCGGGCCGCAATTATGGGTTTCGCAGGACCAGGCCGCGACCTTGCCATCGACGGTGGCGATCGGCGAGGACGGGCCGCCATCCTCCAGCACCCATGTGCGCACCGCCTTGTCCGCAACCGCCGCCTTCACCGCCGCGACTACGGCGGGATCGTCGTTCCAGCTATGCGCGCCGACCTTGTCGAAGGGATATTTGCCGACATATTTGCCAAAGGCGTCCGCCGCGGGCGCGGCAGCATCGGTCGTGTTGGCATGGGCCATGGCATTTTCGACAGAGTTGACCGCATTGTCGGCGGCATTGTCGGCCGGGCTGCTCTTTTCGCTGCTGCAGGCGGCCAGCGCGGCAGACAGGATGACCGGCAGGGTCAGGACGGTCCAGAGGCGGTGGCGGATCATCGGCGGTCCTTTGCTGGAGGAGAATGAACCCATGGTGGGGTGGGACGCGACGGGGAGCAAGCGCGATTGCGCGGCGGGCGCGGAAAACGCCGGCTGATCCGTCTGGAGGGGCAGATGCTCCCCCCCTTGCGAAAGGCCCCCTGCCCGATGCGTTTGCCCCCTGCCCTGATCCTGCTCGCCAGCCTGGCCGCTGCGCCGGCCACCGCCCAGACGGCAGCGCCCGCCGACGGTCCGCTGAAAGTCGAAAATTATTATCGCGTCAAATGGGGCGGAATGGGCCAGTTCCTGACCGCCTATCACAAGCAGCATGAGGCGTTGCTGCGCGAGATGATGCGGCAGGGCTATATTACGCAAGTGACGGTCGAAATGCCCTTCACCCATATGGGCGGCAGCACGCGATGGGATGTGCGCACCACCATCGTCTACAAACATGGCGCCGACGGCGTGGGCGCGGGCGAAGCCTATAAGGCCGCGATGGCGGCGGCCAAGGAACGGATGTTCCCCGACAAGGCGGCGTTCGACGCCGTGGAAGCCAGGCGCATGGCAGTGACCGAGGATCATTGGGACGTGGTGCTGGAACCCGCGCCCTAAGGATCGGCAGGCCATTTGGGGGCATCGCTGCGGCGGACCGTGAAGCTGTCGCGATTCATGGGTCAATTGCCCCCTTTTCCTTTGCCCGAAGCCACGCCATGTTGGGGCGGAGTAAAGTGCATCGCGGGAGGCAGGCAAACGCATGTTCGGCGCATTGTGGAATCGAATCTTCGGCAAGACCAACGCCCCCGAGCAAGAAGCAGCCCTTCCCCCCTATGATCCGCTCGCGGCGCTGCGCGACCAGGTGTGGCGCGATGTCGCTGGCGGCTTTCACGACGATGATGCGGTCCTGACCGCCGCGCATGACGCGTTCGAGGAGGAACTGCCCGGCCCGACGCTGCGCCGCGAGGCTTCGGCAGCGCTGCGCCAGGCGCTGGCCGAGCATCGTGCCGCCGAAAAGGCCTGGCCCGACATGACCGATTGCGACCGGCTGGACGCGGCCTTTGCCGCGCTGGAGGCCGAGGGCGTGATCGCGCGGCAGAATTTCACCTGTTGCGGCAGTTGCGGCGCGATCGAGATATGGGACGAGATCGAGGAAGCGATATGTGAAGGCCGCCCGGCCGAGGGCTATGCCTTTTTCCACATGCAGGACACCGAAGCGGCGGTCGAGGGCGAAGGACTGTATCTCAACTATGGCGCCTGCGCGGCGGGCGAAGCGGCGGCGCTGGAGATTGGTCGACGGATCGTCGCGCAGCTCGATGCCCATGACCTGGCGGTCGACTGGGACGGCAGCTGGAGCATGCGCATCCAGGTGGTGCTGGACTGGAAGAAGCGCCGCACCCTGCGCATGCTGGAGGCCTGAACCGGCGGCGCCTGCTGCGCGCCGACCGTCACCATATCTCGATGCTCGGGTGGAAACCGCCCTCCTGCCCGCTATGGGTGGCATGCATGTTGATGCGCGCCGGCACGAAACTGGTGCCGCGATATTCGGGTATGATCTCCAGCCGGTTGACCAGTCCTTCACGGGTGAAGCGCTGCAGCGTGCCGGTAATCTGGTCGAGCGCCGCGCCGGCCTCCGGCGGAACATAGCTGATATTCGCCTTGCGCTTCGGCCCGCCCAGACGGATCGGGAAGAGATAGATGCGCACCAGCGCCCCGGTCGCCACCAGTGCCTCCGCCTGCTCGCGCGAGGTAACATGGGCAAAATCCGGTTTGGCGGATGCCGGACCCGGCACGCCGACGAAGATCGCGGCGAGCAGCAGCGGCAAGAGCGACGTGAGACGATGAACCATGGACTTCCTCCCCTGAGGATGAATCATGTTCATTATTTGTTCTCATATTTTCGGCGATCCTGCAAGGCAGATCCTGGCGAAAGGCTCAGGGTCACGCCCGAAGTTCACAGCGTTATCGACCTTTTCGGGGGATTTGCGCCGCTTTTGCACCGGTTGCGCGTCACCCACGCGCCTGTTGTGCATCATAATGCGCCACCGGGGCGACGCATAACGCGCCCATGATGCCCCGGTGACGCGACAGTCACGCACCTGTTCTGCACCGATTTGCCTCAACGACGCGTCGAAGCCTGGGGGCGAAGCTGGGTGGCGATCGGGTCGGCCATCGCCTGGGCATGCAGCGCCAGCGCGTTGCTCCAGTCCCGGTCGAAGGCGGTGCCGGCCAGCCGGCGGCGCAGGCGATGCGCGCTGGAGGGCGACATGCCGACCATGCGCGCGGCCTGGGCCACGCTGCCGCTCTGGTAGAGGGCGGTCAGGAATGTCCGCTGCCGGGCCGGCGTCCAGCGGGCGGGGGTGAAGAGCGCCGGCGCGATCGGCGCGGGCGGGCGAGCGGGGAGGTTCTGTGTCATTCCCCAGGGTAGATCAGAGGATCGCCGTGTAGGACAGGGGATATTGGCGCGGGGTATCAGGGGCGAGATGGCGGATGTCTTGCAATTTTGTACTGAATTTTGTACATATGTTTCATGCAGACCGTCAGCGTTTCCGAAACCCGTGCCAATCTCAAGGCCGTGCTCGACCGTGTCATCGCCGACAAGGCACCGATCCAGATCGTGCGGCCCAAGGGCGAAGGCGTGGTGATGATTTCGGAAAGCGAATGGGAGGGCATGCAGGAGACGCTGCACCTGTTGGCGTCGCCCGCCAATGCCCAGCATCTGCTGGAGGGCATCGGGCAACTGGATGCCGGGCTCGGCGAGGAGCATGAGCTGATCGCGCCGTGAAGATCGTCTTCGGGGGTCAGGCCTGGCGCGACTATGTCGCCTGGGCAGCGGATGATCCCAAGGTGTTGGCGCGGATCAACGCGCTGATCGAGGAATGCCGCCGCGATCCGTTTCGCGGCACGGGCAAGCCGGAGCCATTGCGGCAGAATCTGGCCGGCTGGTGGTCAAGGCGCATCACCGGCGAGCATCGGCTGGTCTATCGGGTCAGCGGATCAGGCGACATGCCCACACTAGAAGTAGTGCAGTGCAGGTATCATTATTGAACATCATGCATTGACAGTGTAAATTGCTCAAATGCATCTTCTGTTCATCGATGAAAGCGGCACGCCTCCAAAACCGACGAACAACAATCAATCATATTTTGTCATTGCAGGTCTAGTTATTCCGGAGGATCGCTGGCAGGGAATGAATGATAAGCTAAGCGGCTTGAAGGTGCGTTCGCAATACCGTGGCGAAGTTAAATGGCGATTTTTTGCGCCAAACAATCACGATCCCGATAATCCTATGAAAAATTGGGATCAAGATCGACGAAACAATTTCCGGAATGAAATTTTTTCAATCATAACCGACACGAAATCATGCAAGATAATTGCATGCGTAAGTGAATCACCGACTGCCTACGGCCTTGGAAACGTAAATTCGCAAGACGATTTATATTTCAAGACATACAAACCTGTAACTGAAAGATTTCAATATCTTCTACAGGATATAACTCGCGCAAGTGGCAGAGACACGTTCGGCATGATTGTAGCCGACCACCGAGGAAAAGGTGATGATGACAGTATGCGCCATAGGCATGAACGACTGATCCGTGAGTCCGGACAGTATACATCACAATATAAAAATTTTATTGAGGGACTGTTCTTTGCACCATCACATTTAAGTGTCGGCATACAGCTTGTTGATATGGTTGCAGGTGCGACTTGGCGGGCACAAGCACATAATGATCGGACATGGTTTGATAAATTGCGGACATCATTCCGATCCTCCCCTCATGGGAGGATTGATGGTTACGGAATAGCTCGTTTCCCGAAGGCCGGTTGGCAAGGACAAATTTTGGATTGACGCCGGGTGAGGCCATAGCCTCAACGTGCTAGGTGACGCACTCCCGGCGGCTTTGATATAGGCAAAACAGACCCGCGGTTCAATCCATTCAACGCCAGATTGACACGCCGCATCGCTCGATCAGGGCTATTCGACTCGTTTTTGGCATAAAGCATGGGTGGAGGAAAAAATTTCCTCCGCTCCAAACATCAATCATGCTCCCTGCCACCGGCGCCCATATAGAGTTCGCTGCCGGTTTCCTTGAAGAGTTTGCTCATCTCTTCCATGCCTTTCAAGGCGGCGGCCTTGCTGGCTTCGGCCACTTCCGCGCCGGTGAGGCCCGCCGCGAGGAAGCCGTCGGCGGGCTGGTTCTTCTTCGCCGCAAAATCGCGGACTTCCTGCGTGATCTTCATCGAGCAGAATTTGGGGCCGCACATGGAGCAGAAATGGGCGCTCTTGGCGCCTTCGGCCGGCAGGGTCTGGTCATGATATTGTTCGGCCGTGTCGGGATCGAGCGACAGGTTGAACTGGTCGCGCCAGCGGAACTCGAAGCGAGCGCGTGACAGGGCATCGTCGCGGACCTTGGCGGCGGGGTGGCCCTTGGCGAGGTCGGCAGCGTGGGCGGCGAGCTTGTAGGTGACGACGCCGACCTTCACATCGTCGCGGTCGGGCAGGCCCAGATGCTCCTTGGGCGTGACGTAGCAGAGCATCGCCGTGCCATACCAGCCGATCTGCGCCGCGCCGATCCCGGAGGTGATATGGTCATAGCCCGGCGCGATGTCGGTGGTGAGCGGCCCCAGCGTATAGAAGGGCGCTTCGCCGCAGACCTGGAGCTGCTTTTCCATATTCTCCTTGATCTTGTGCATGGGCACATGCCCCGGCCCTTCAATCATCACCTGCACATCCTGCTTCCAGGCGCGGTGGGTCAGTTCGCCCAGCGTATAGAGTTCGGAGAATTGCGCTTCGTCATTGGCGTCGGCGATGGAGCCGGGGCGCAGGCCGTCGCCCAGCGAATAGGCGATGTCATAGGCCTTCATGATCTCCGTGATCTCGTCGAAATGATCGTAGAGGAAGCTCTCCTTGTGGTGCGCAAGGCACCATTTCGCCATGATCGATCCGCCGCGCGAGACGATGCCGGTGACGCGCCTGGCCGCCATCGGGATGTAGGCGAGGCGCACGCCCGCATGGATGGTGAAATAGTCGACGCCCTGTTCGGCCTGTTCGATGAGGGTATCGCGGAAGATATCCCAGGTCAGATCCTCGGCGATGCCGCCGACCTTTTCGAGCGCCTGATAGATGGGGACGGTGCCGATCGGCACCGGCGAGTTGCGGATGATCCATTCGCGCGTGTCGTGGATGTTGCGGCCGGTGGAGAGGTCCATCACCGTGTCCGCGCCCCAGCGGATCGACCAGACCAGCTTGTCGACTTCGGCCGCGACGTCGGAGGCGACCGCCGAATTGCCGATATTGGCGTTGATCTTCACCAGGAAGTTGCGGCCGATCGCCATCGGCTCGGATTCCGGGTGGTTGATGTTGCTGGGGATGATGGCGCGGCCGCGGGCGACTTCATCGCGGACGAATTCGGGCGTCACATAGTCGGGGATCGATGCGCCCCAGCTTTCGCCGTCACGGACATATTCGGCGAGGCGGGCGCGGCCGAGATTCTCGCGCTCGGCGACATATTCCATTTCGGGCGTGATGATGCCGCGGCGAGCATAATGCATCTGGGAGACGTTCATGCCGGGCTTAGCGCGCAATGGGCGCTGCACGACATTGGGGAAAGGCTGGACGCCGCCCGAGCGATCGGGGCCTTTCAGACCATTATCCTCCGGCTTGGTCTCCCGCGCGTCATAGTCCTCGACATCGCCGCGCTCGCGGATCCAGTCGCGGCGCAGCTGCTGGAGGCCAGCCATGATGTCGATATGGGCATCCGGATCGGTATAGGGGCCGGAGGTGTCGTAGACGCGGACCGGCGGCTCGCCGCTGCCCGGCTCCAGATGAATTTCGCGCATGGCGACCCTGCGCGGGCCGACATGGATTTTCCTGGAACCCCGGATCGGGCCGGTTGTGACGCGCATTTCGGTGCGGGCGGGGACGTCTGCCATATCTTCTCTCTCCTTCAGGCGGAAAGAGAGTGCGGGCGGTGTCACGGGACGAGTGGCACGACGCGCTTCCCTCCCTACGCCAGTGTCAACTGGATCAGGTTCAGCGGGTCGCGGCCACAAAGCCACCTCTCAACCGTCTGCGGACGGTCCCCCGGGGATATGGGCAATGGATAGCGCAAGCGTGGCGACAGGGGAAGCCCTTCGCGACCCGCTTGCCTTGCGCCGGGGCGATGGAGATCATAATTGGAAGCTGATCCAGCAAGAGGCCGATCGTGCAGAACAGCACCCAATCCCATCCTGATTCCGAAAAGACGCGACGCAAGGCGTTGCGGCACGAGATGCGGATGGTGGCGGTGCGGCCGCGGCGCTGGGGATTGTGGCTGCTCACCCTGGGTGCGCTGCTGCTGATCCTGCCGTCGGCCTTTGGCGTTCACAGCCTGATGGGCTGGTCGCCGATGCTGCTGGGGCTGGTCGCCTGTGCCGCGTCGCTGCCCTTGCTGGTGGCGGGGGCGGTGTTGCGACGACGCTATCTGAAGGGACAGCTCGCGCGGGATTGAGGACAATGAGGGGGGCGCAATGAAGAGGTTTTTGACGATGGTTTCTGCTGCCCTGCTGACTGGCGCTGCTGCGCCCTCCCCCGCTTCTGAACCGGCGGACGATCCGTTCGTCTGGCTGGAGGACTGGACCGGGCCGCGCGCGATGCAGTGGGTGGAGGCGGAGAACAAGGCGACCGTCGCGACGCTGCAGGGCGATCCGCGCTATGCCGGCTATTACCGGGACGCGCTGGCGATCGCATCGGCCAAGGACCGGATCGCGATGCCGATGCTGATCCATGGCCGCATCTATAATTTCTGGCGCGATGCCGACCATCCGCAGGGCGTGTGGCGTTATACCAGCGAAGGTGACTATGCGTCGGCCACGCCCAACTGGACGACCGTGCTGGACCTGGATGCGCTGTCCAGGGCGGAAGGGAAGAAATGGGTGTGGAAGGGCGCGACCATCCTTGACCCCGAGGAGCGGATCGCGCTGCTGGCGCTGTCGGACGGCGGCGAGGATGCGGTGCGGCTGCGCGAGTTCGACCTGGTCGACGGCAAGTTCGTGCCGGGCGGGTTCGACATTCCCAATGCCAAGCAGAATGCCGAATGGCTGGACAAGGACACATTGCTGCTGTCGCGCGACTGGGGCGCGGATAGCCTGACCAAGTCGGGCTATCCCTTCGTCATCAAGACGCTGAAGCGCGGGCAGACACTGGATCAGGCGCAGGAACTGTTTCGCGGCGCGGCGAGCGACCAGCTCATGTCGATGCCCATCCTGCTGAGCGATGGGCAGGGCAATCGGGCGGCCTTCCTGTTTCGCGGTGTCACCTTCTTCGGCAACGAGACCTGGCTGCTGACGGCGCAGGGGACGAAGCGGCTGGCGCTGCCGGCTAGGAGCCAGTTGCAGGGCATGGTCGACGGGCAGGTGCTGATCCAGACCAGCGAAGCGTGGGAAAGCGGCGGCGTGACCGTGCCGGCGGGGGCGCTGGCAAGCGTGGCGCTGAAAGCGTTGCAGGATGGTAGCGTGCTGACGCCCGAGATAGTGTTCGCGCCGACGCCGCGCCAGTCGATCGACGGAGTGGTGGCGACGCGCAGCCGGGTCGTGCTGAGCCTCAACGACAATGTGCGCGGGCGGGTGCGGGTCTATGCGCGCGGGGCCAAGGGCTGGAGCGCGCAGCCGGTCGACCTGCCCGACAATGCGACGATCAGCACGGTCGCCGCGTCCGACAAGAGCGACCAGGTTTATCTGAGCGTCGCGGGCTTCCTGGCGCCGACGACATTATGGGCGATGGACGCGGCCGACCCGAAACCGGTGCAGGTGAAGGCGATGCCGGCGCGGTTCGATGCGGCGGGTCTGGTGGTCGAGCAATTCGAAGCCACGTCGAGCGACGGGACCAAGATTCCCTATTTCATCGTCCACAAGAAGGGGATGACGCCCGACGGCAGCACGCCGACGATCATGACCGCCTATGGCGGCTTCGAGGTGCCGATGACGCCCAGCTATGCCGCGATCACCGGCAAGCTGTGGCTGGAGCGGGGCAATAGTTTCGTGCTGGCCAATATCCGCGGCGGCGGCGAGTTCGGCCCGGCCTGGCATGAAGCGGGCCTCAAGACCAAGCGCCAGATCATCTATGATGATTTCGCGGCGGTGGCGCAGGACATCTTCGCGCGCAAATTATCCAGCCCCAAGAAGTTCGGCATCTATGGCGGGTCCAATGGCGGGCTGTTGATGGGGGTGGAGTTCAACCAGCATCCTGACCTCTGGAACGGGGTGGTGATCCAGGTGCCGCTGCTCGACATGATCCGCTATGAACAGATCGCGGCCGGTGCGTCCTGGGTCGATGAATATGGCAGCGTGTCGGTGCCGGAGGAAAAGGCGTTCCTCGAAAAAATCTCGCCCTATGCCAATATCCGCAAGGGGGTGGCCTATCCCACGCCCTATATCTGGACCACGACCAAGGACGACCGGGTCGGACCGCAGCATGCGCGCAAGTTCGCCGCGCGGCTGAAGGACTATGGCCTGCCCTATCTGTTTTACGAAGATACCGCCGGCGGCCATTCGGGCGACGCCGATATCGAACAGGGCGCGCGGTTGCAGGCGATGCAGATGGTCTATTTCAGCCAAAGGCTGGAGAGGAAATAGGGGATGACGGTGGTGCGTTGAGGCGCTGACGCGAACGGAAATTGCGAGAATCTTTGGCGAAGCGACAGTTTCGCATTGCATTGCAGCAGAGCGTGGTTTCTGATCGCATCATGCTCAAGGCCGCGCTGCACCACCTGACCGCCTATCGCTATAGCCGCCCGATCCGTCTGGGCCCGCAAGTGATAAGATTGCGGCCCGCGCCGCACAGTCGCACCAAGGTGCCCAATTATGCGCTGAAGATCGAGCCGGCGAACCATTTCCTCAACTGGCAGCAGGACCCGCACGGCAACTGGCTGGCGCGGATCGTCTTTCCCGACCCGGTCGATCATTTCTCGATCGAGGTCGACCTGCTGGCCGATCTCGACATCATCAACCCGTTCGACTTCTTCGTCGAACCCTATGCGGAAAATTACCCCTTCAGCTATGACGAGCAGCTGGAGACCGATCTGGCGGCCTATTATGATGTCGAGGCGCAGGGGCCATCGTTCGAGGCGCTGGTCGCGCAGCATGCGCCGTTCGAGGGGCGGACGATCGACTTCCTGGTCGATGTGAACAGCAAGCTGCAGCAGCGTATCGGCTATGTCATCCGCATGGAAACGGGGGTGCAGTCGCCCGAGGAGACGCTGGACATCGGCACCGGATCGTGCCGCGATTCGGCCTGGCTGCTGGTGCAACTGCTGCGCCGGCTGGGCTTTGCCGCGCGCTTCGTGTCGGGCTATTCGATTCAACTTGTTGCGGATGTCGAGCCGATCGAAGGGCCGAAGGGCGTTACCCAGGATGTGGTCGACCTGCATGCCTGGGCCGAAGCCTATGTGCCCGGCGCCGGCTGGATCGCGCTCGACGCGACCAGTGGCATGTTCGCGGGCGAGGGGCATATCCCGCTCTGCGCCACGCCCCATTATCGATCCGCAGCCCCGATCAGCGGCATGGCCGAACCGGCCGAAGTCGATTTCACCTTCGCCATGAATGTCAGCCGCATTGCCGAGGCGGTGCGGATCACCAAGCCCTTTACCGAAGGGCGCTGGGCGTCGCTGATGGCGCTGGGCGAACAGGTGGACGCCGACCTGATCGCGCAGGATGTGCGGCTGACCACCGGCGGCGAGCCGACCTTCGTCGCGATCGACGATCCACAGGCTGGCGAATGGAATGGCGACGCAGTCGGGCCGACCAAGGCGGGCTATGCCGACCGGCTGATCCGGCGGCTGCGCGATCGCTTCGCGCCGGGCGCACTGCTGCATCATGGCCAGGGCAAATGGTATCCGGGCGAAAGCCTGCCGCGCTGGGGCTATTCGATCTATTGGCGGGCGGACGGCATGCCGATCTGGCGCGACGCCGGGCTGATCGCGGGCGAGCCGGAGGCGGGCGACAAGACCATCAGCGCCGAGGATGCCGGCCGCTTCCTGACCGCCATGGCGGACGGGCTGGGGGTCGAGACGGATTTCGTCCAGCCGGTGTTCGAGGATGCGCTGGCCTGGTCGGTGAAGGAGGCGGAACTGCCCGCCAATACCGAGCCGGGCGACCCCAAGTTCGACAATCCCGAGGAGCGCAGCCGGATGGTGCGCGCGTTCGAGGGCGGCCTTAGCAAGACGGTCGGCTATGTGCTGCCGATCCAGCGCTGGCAGACGCAGGCGAGTGCGCCGCGCTGGCAGAGCGAGGTATGGAAGGTGCGGCGCAAGGCGCTGTTCGCGGTGCCGGGGGATTCGGCGCTGGGCTATCGCCTGCCGCTGGGCACCCTGCCCTATGTGCCGCCATCCGATTTCCCCTATATCCATCCGCAGGACACGAGCGAGCCGCGCGAGCCGCTGGCCGATTATCGCACCGAGGCGGAAGCCCCGGCGGAACGGTTCGAGCGGTCCGAAGTCGCCGCCACCGAACATCAGGACCGGCAGGAACAGGTCTTCATCGAAGGGGCCGTGCGCACCGCCGTCACGGTCGAGCCGCGCGGCAATTTCCTGTCCGTCTTCGTGCCCCCGGTGAAGACGCTGGACGATTATCTGGAGTTGATTGCGCAGGTCGAGAAGGTGGCCGAGGCGACGCGCATCCCGGTGCGGATCGAGGGCTATGCGCCGCCGTCCGACCCGCGCGTCAACGTGCTGAAGGTGACGCCCGATCCCGGCGTGGTCGAGGTGAATATCCAGCCGGCGAAAAGCTGGGCCGAGACGGTGGCGATTACCCAGGGCGTCTATGAGGATGCCCGCGAAGTGAAGATGACCGCCGACAAGTTCATGGTCGATGGCCGGTCGGTCGGCACCGGCGGCGGCAATCATCTGGTACTGGGCGGGGCGAGCGTGAACGACAGCCCGTTCATCCGCCGGCCGGACCTCTTGAAGAGCTTCGTCCTCTACTGGCAGCGGCACCCGTCGCTCTCCTATCTGTTTTCCGGCCTGTTCATCGGCCCGACCAGCCAGGCGCCGCGCATCGACGAGGCGCGGCACGACAGCCTGTATGAGTTGGAGATCGCGCTGGCGCAGGTGCCCAATCCGGTGCGCGACGGTGCGGACAAGCTGCCGCCGCCCTGGCTGGTCGACCGGCTGTTCCGCAACCTGCTGGTCGACGTGACCGGCAACACCCATCGCACCGAAATCTGCATCGACAAGCTGTTCTCGCCCGACGGGCCGACCGGGCGCCTGGGCCTCGTCGAGTTTCGCGGGTTCGAGATGCCGCCAGACCCGCAGATGAGCCTGGCCCAGCAATTGCTGCTGCGCGCGCTGACCGCCTGGTTCTGGCGCGAGCCGCAGCAGGGCAATCTGGTACGCTGGGGCACGGCGCTGCACGACCGTTTCTTCCTGGGCCATTTCGTCTGGGCCGATTTCCTGGAGGTGCTGAACGACCTGCGCCAGGCGGGCTATGACTTCGACCCCAACTGGTTCGAGGCGCAGCGCCAGTTCCGCTTCCCGGTGCATGGCAGCGTGGAGGCCGGCGGCGTCGGGCTGGAAATCAGCCATGCGCTGGAGCCGTGGAATGTGCTGGGCGAGACCGGCGCGATCGGCGGCACGGTGCGCTATGTCGACAGTTCGACCGAACGGTTGCAGGTGCGCGTGTCGGGCCTGGTCGCCGGGCGCCATATCGTCAGCTGCAACGGTCGGCGGGTGCCGATGACGCCGACCGGCGTGCCGGGCGAGGCAGTCGGCGGCGTGCGTTACAAGGCGTGGGCACCGGCCAATTGCCTGCACCCCAATCTGCCCGCCAATGCGCCGCTGACCTTCGACATATTCGATAGCTGGAGCGGGCGATCGCTGGGTGGCTGCGTCTATCATGTCGCCCATCCGGGCGGGCGCAATTATGACGATGTGCCGATCAACAGCTATGAGGCGGAGGCGCGGCGCAAGGCGCGGTTCCAGGATCATGGCCATACGCCCGGCCCCGTCGACATGCCGCCGGCCGAAAGCCCAAGCGAATTTCCGATGACGCTGGACCTTCGGTTCAGGCATCCCGAATATTAGACGATGACCGACTCGCCTGTCCTGCCGGGTCTCGAAGCGTCCGGCTGGGCCGGCGACTATCTGGCGCGCGCGTCGGGCGGCGACCTGTTCGCCGGAGCGCCGGCGGAGATGGCGCCACGCTGGCGGGCGATGCTGGATCGATTGTCGGAACAGGGACAGGGCGATCCCGCGACGCTGGCCGGCAATGTCGAGCGGCAGGCGCAGGATCTGGGCCTGGCCTTTCGCCTGACCGGCGACGAGCAGGAGCGGCCCTGGCCACTGAGCCCGATCCCGATGCTGATCGGCGCGGGCGAATGGACCCGGATCGAACAGGGGCTGATGCAGCGGGCCGAGTTGCTGGAGCGGGTGATCAGCGACATCTACAGCGGCCAGAGCCTGGTGCGCGAGGGCAAGCTGCCCGCTGCCGTCGTGACCGGCAGCCCGCATTATTGGCGGGTGATGACCGGGGCGGCGCCGCCGCGCGGCCATTATCTCCATTTCTATGCCGCCGATCTGGGGCGCGGGCCGGATGGCGAATGGCGGGTGCTGGCCGACCGGGTCCGGACCCCTGTCGGCGTCGGCTATGCGCTGGAGAACAGGCTGGCGCTGTCACGGGCGACCGGCGACCTCCTGGGTGCGATGAACACAAGGCGGCTGGCGCCCTTCTTCGCCGACCTGCGCCGGGGCCTGGCGGTCGATTGCCAGCGCGCCGATCCGCGCATCGGCTTGCTGACGCCGGGCCGGTTCAACCAGAGCTATGCCGAACAGGCGCATCTGGCCCGTTATCTGGGCCTGATGCTGGTCGAGGGCGATGACCTGATCGTCAGCGACGGCCGCCTGTTCGTGCGCACGATCGAGGGGCTGAAGCGGATCGACGGGCTGTGGCGCTGGATGGACAGCCGCTTCCTCGATCCGCTGGCGTTCGACGGGGAATCGCGGATCGGTGTGCCCGACCTCTATGATGCCTGCGCGCGCGGCGGGCTGATGGTCAGTAACTGGCCGGGCGCGGGCGTGATCGAGGCGCGCGCCTTTGCCGCCTTCCTGCCGCAACTGGCCAAGGCCCTGCTGGGCACCGAATTGCTGCTGCCCAATATCGCCACCTGGTGGTGCGGGCAGGAACGCGAGCGCGGCCATGTGACCGGCCATCTGGACGAATTGCTGGTGGCATCGGCGTTCGACCGGGATGCGGCGGGGCTTGGCCCGGCGCGGTCGGTGCAGGGATCGACGCTGGACGCAGACCAGCGCGCGACCTTGCTGGAGGCGATGGCGCGGCGGCCGATGGACTATGTCGGGCAGGAAGTGGTGAAGCTGTCCACCACCCCGGCGATCGTCGGCGGACGACTGACTCCCCTGCCCTTCACCCTGCGCGTGTTCGTGGCACGGGACGGCCTCGGCCAATGGCGGATCATGCCGGGTGCCTTTGCGCGGCTGGCCGCCCATGGCGATATTCGTGCCGCTTTGATGGGCGAAGGCGACATGTCGGCCGACATGTGCGTGATCGACAGCCAGCCGGTGCCGCCCGATACGCTGTTGGGCGATGGCGGCGCGCCGGCGATCCGGCGGATCGGCGGGCTGTTGCCGACCAAGGCGGCCGACAATCTCTATTGGCTGGGTCGCTATATCGAGCGGACCGAGATGACGTTGCGGGTGATCCGCGCGGTGGTGGGCGAATCGATCGAGGTCGATATGGGGCCATCGTCGGATTCGCCGACCATGGCGCGGCTTGCGGGGCAGCTTGCCCTGTGGGGCGCCACCGGAAATGCTGCGCAGCCGGTCGGAACGCTGTGCGCGCAGGCGCTGGGCGATGCGCGCCAGCCGGGCAGCGTGCGCGCGCTGATGGGCGTGGTCGCCAATATCGGCGAGGGGCTGCGCGACCGGCTGGCGACCGATTTCTGGCGACTGGTGCGCCTGCCCCTGCCGGCGTTCGACGGGGCGGTGACCGAGACGCTGCTGGACGCGGCATCGCGCATGATCGAACGGATTTCGGCGCTGTCGGGGCTGGCGGCGGAGAATATGGCGCGCACCGAAGGGTGGCGCTTCCATGACATGGGACGACGGATCGAGCGGGCGATCACCGGATGCCGGCTGACATTGCTGCTGGGCAGCGATTGGGCGTCGGCCGACGACCTGACCGTCCTGCTCGACCTGCATGACAGCCAGATCAGCTATCGCAACCGCTATTTGACCGGCCCATCGCTGCCGCCGGTGCGCGATCTGGTGGCGCTGGAGCAGCAGAATCCCCGGTCGATCGCCTATCAGTCGCAGCGCATCGCCGAGCATGTCGCTGCTTTGCCGACGCTGCGCGGCGATGGGATGCCGGAGGAACCGCAGCGACTGGCCGGCGCGCTGGCGGCGACGCTGGCACCGCTGACCGGCGACATGCTGACCATGGCGGCGCTGACCGATATCGAAAGCCGGCTGCTCGCCTTGTCCGACGCGATCGGCCAGCGCTATTTCCTGCAGGTCCGCAAGACGGAAAAGGTCGAGGGCGCAGAGCTGCTGTCATGATCTACCATGTCCGTCACAGAAGCATATTGCGCTATGGCGCGCCGGTGCGGGTCGCCCGCTTCAATGTGCGGTTGCGGCCGATGGTCTGGGCCGGGCAATGGACCGCCGACTATGCCTTGAGCGTCGATCCCGCGCCGCTGTCGATCGAGGCGCGGCCGGGCGCCTGGCCAGTGCATGTCGAGCGGCTGGTGATCGACCAGCCATTGCGGCAATTGACGATCGAGAGCCGGTTCCGCGCCGGGGTGGCGGGCGGCGCGCCGATCCTGCCGCAGGATGACGACCCCAGCATCGCCATGGTGGCGCGCGCGGCGCTGGCCGATCGCGACATCAGCGCCTCTGCGCCCGCGCAATTCCTCTATGCCTCGCCCCGCGCGCCGATGCTGGACGCGATCGGCAGTTGGGCGGGCGACATGCTGGCACCCGACCGGCCGATCGTCGCGGCTGCATGGGAACTCGCGCAGCGGATCAAGGCGGAATTTGCCTATGACCCCAGCGCCACCGATGCCGGCACGCCGGTGGCGGACGTCTTTGCCGCGCGCCATGGCGTGTGCCAGGACTTCGCCCATGTGATGGTGGTGGCGCTGCGCCTCGCTGGCCTGCCCGCCGCCTATGTCAGCGGATATCTGCGCACCTATCCGCCGCCGGGCATGCCCCGGCTGGTCGGCGCCGACGCCATGCATGCCTGGGTGATGCTGTGGTGCGGGCCGACGCGCGGCTGGATCGGCTTTGACCCCACCAATGGCGTCATCACCGGCGAGGATCATCTGTTCATCGCCATGGGCCGCGACTATGCCGATGTCGCGCCGATGGACGGGCTGTTCGTCGGCGGATCGGGCCAGAGCATCAGCGTCGCCGTCGATGTCGTGCCCGAGGACGAACAGGCAAAAGAGGAAGTCGCATGATCGCCGCCATCATCCTGGTCCTGGCCGGCCTTTACTGCCTGGCGCGCGGCGTCATGGACTTGCGCGCGAAACGCTGGGTCTGGGGCGTGCTGGGGATCGTCGCGGGGATCGCGATCATGGCCGCGCCGATCCCGACCCAATCCGTCAGCGTCGACCTGCCGATGGCGCAGGGCGGGAAGTGATTGCGGCATTATTGCCTTGAAGAGGCTCAGTCACAATATTCGGCCCAATTTTTGAGAGAGCGAGGGGACACTGTGGCTTGGCGGTGGTCAAAAAAGAAAGCTGAACCGAAACATGGGGAATCTCAGCCGGTCATCGATACGGAACGCTATGCGGGTAAACCACTGCTTCGGCTGCTGGAATTATATGTCATCTGGGCTGTAGGTTTGCTGCCTGATGAGGATGCCAAACGCTTAACAGCCATGGCCCCGAAGCTCACCGACACCTTTGGCGGTGACGGATCATGGCAAGATGCACTGGCCGTTACGATGCAGATGCCCGAAAATATGCCGGACTTAATCCGCGATATGTGGGCAAAAAATCAGGCAATAGCCGCTAGCCAAAATAGCACCCTTGATGTTCAGGCGTTCGCCGAAATGTTTGTCGATCGCAATCTAACCTGACATCGACATAGGCTCTCCGTTACCCCACCCGCTCGAACAGCAGCTTCATGCCGGTCCTGGGGCGGATGGTGAGGCGGCTGATGGGTTCGGGCTTGAAGCCGGCGGGCATGGTGAGGCGGTAGCGGCGGATGACCGAGGCGATCACGGTCATCACCTCCTGCTGGGCGAAGCCGGCGCCCACGCAGACGCGCGGGCCGCGGCCGAAGGGGAACCAGGCCTGTTTCACCATGTCGGCATTGGCCGGATCATCGAACCGGTCGGGGTCGAAGGCGTGCGGACAGGCCCAATTATCCTTGTTGCGCTGGGTCAGCCAGGGCGCGACGACCAGCATCGCTCCTTCCTCAAGGCTCTTGTCGCGCATTTCCATCGGGCAAGTGACTTCGCGCGGGAAGAAGGCGACCGGCGGATAGAGGCGCAGCGTTTCGCGGAAAATGTTGCGGACATGGCTCATATCCTTGAGCATCGGCGCGGTCAGCACTGCGTCGCCGGCGATGCCGGCCACTTCGGCGCGCACCCGATCCTGGATATGGGCACATTCGGCGAGCATGTAGAGCGCCCAGGTCATGGTGCTGGCCGAGGTTTCATGCCCGGCGAGGAAGATGGTCGAGACCTGTTCCATCACCTGGTCGCAGGTGAAATGGGCGCCGGTCTGCGCGTCCTGCACCTCGATCAGCGACTGGAGAATGTCGCGATGGGGCGCCTCGCCCCGGCCATGATAGCCCTCGTAGCGAGCCTCGACGATCGGGCGGAACACGTCATGGATGGCGCGGGCCGGCCCTTTCGAGCGTTTCTCGAACCAGCCGGCGGGGATGCCGTAGAGGCGCAGCATCGAGGCGGAATGGGCGAGCCGCTGGAACCGGCCGAAGGCGGTGTGGATGATGTTGGAGCGTTCCTCGTCCAGCGTCTGCGAGAAGAGGGTGCGGAAGATGATGTCGGCCGCGACATGGGTCATCATCGGGTCGATATCGACCGGCTTTGACCGATCGGCAGCATCGAGCCGGGCGAGCAGATCGTCGGCGGCGGCGACCATCAGCGGCATGGAGCGATTGAGCGCGGTATGGGCGAAGGCCGGATTGACCATCGCCCGCTGACTCTCCCAATCGCTGCCATTGGCGGAGAAAACCGAATTGCCGATCAGCGGATCGAGATTGCGGACCAGTTCGCTATGCTTGGGGAAAGCGGTGCCGCCCTTGAGGATCTTGTCCACCAGCGGCAGTTCATTGGCGATATACATGGTCTGACCCGGCATGCGGATCTCGCCCATCTTCATCGTATAGCTTTTGTCGAATAGCACATGGATCCAGCTGTGCCAGCCGCGCAGGAAGCGTTTGACGAGGCCGCGCTTCGATTTGGGCGGCTCGGGATAGGGCGGCGTGAAGGGCGCGCTCATGGGATCGTCCGGAAGGCGGCGACAGCCTCGTCCACGGTGCGGCGGCCGGCGGTCAGGCTCACGAAATCCAGCGGCGACAGGCGGTCGCCGACCCTGAGATAATCGAAATGCGCCTCATATTTGTTGGACCAGCCCCCGTGATAATTTTCGGCCAAGTAGAAGAGATGGAAACGCGGCGATAGCATGTCCACCCGCGCGGCAAATTGATCGGCGACAAGGCGCAGCGGATTGACGTTGTAATAGGCCGCGCCATCGGGTGGCGAACTGATGTCGACATAGCGGAAAGGCTGGTCGGCGAGCGCTTTCAGATCGGCATGATACCAGCCGGCATCGCGGCGCAGGCCGATCACCGGCACCACCTGCCCCATGCCGACCATGACGAAATGGTCTGGCAGCGTACCACCGCGCAGCGCGAGGATGCGGCGCAGCAGGCTCATGCCCAGGATCGTGCCGGCGCTGTGGGTGACGAGCTGGATCTCGTCCCAGTCGCCATCCATTTCCGCCGCGATGCGGGCGGCGAACTGGTTGAGCCGGGCATTAAGCTCGTCGCCCGGCCCGTCGGCGGCGAGCGCGCCATGATAGGTCATGAAGCGCAGCAGCCAGGGCACGACCAGCTTGTCGAGGATGCGGCCGGAAAAGAAGGCGCTGATGCCGATACCGACAAGCGCGGCCGCCCAGAAGGGCAGCAGCAGCGACAGCAGCAGCGCCGGGACCAGCGCCAGCAGCAGCGGGATCAGCACGGCCAGGATCGGCGGGTAGAGGATGGTGATGACCGGGCCGCGCCGCAATTTGCGCATCCGACCGAACTGCATCAGCCGGGCATGGCCGGCATAGGCGCGGGCAGCGCGCCAGGCGAGGGTGAAGGGATGGCGGATCCAGACCTTGCCGATCAGGTCTTCCCAGCGGAGATATTCATAGTCGGTCTCGACCCCGGCGCTGGCGTTGGTGACAGTCCAGATCGCGCTGTTGGCGGGGCCGGCGCGGCGCGCGCTGACCTCCACGGCTTCGCCGGTCAGCGCGGTGTAGCGGGCCGCCTGATCGCGATAGAGCTGGTGATAGAAGCGGACGCCGCGCGGATCAAAACCACCAAGGTAGAAGACTTTACGCTTGAATTTCTGCACTGCCCCGGTCCTAATCGGGACATGACCACGCCCGAACGCGACTACTGCTATTTCATAGACCATCGCAAATACAACCGGAATGTCGGTTGCAGGAAGCATGACAATATGTACGGCATCAATGGCGGCGGCAGCGAGCGCGACCGCTGGCGCGCCGACATGACATTCTATCGCCACATGAAGGCCAATGGCGATCCGATGGCGCTACCCTCGCTGCTCGCCTGCCTCGTCTTCGGCTGGTTCTGCTGGAATTATCATCCCGGCAAGGGGCTATGGCGCGGACAATTGTTGCGCCGCTTCGCAAAGGCGCCCAAGTGAGCGGCATGAGCGATCCCAAGCATGTGAAGGTCGGCCCGGTCACCTTCGGCAACGACCTGCCCTTCGTCCTGATTTCCGGCCCCTGCCAGATCGAAAGCCGCGATCATGCGCTGTTCATGGCCGATGCACTGGCGAAGGCGGCGACGGATGCGGGCGTGCCCTTCATCTTCAAGAGCAGTTTCGACAAGGCGAACCGCACGTCGGTATCGGGCAAGCGCGGCGTCGGCATCGACGCGGGGCTGGCGATCCTAGCCGAAGTGAAGGCGACGCTGGGTTGCCCGGTGCTGACCGACATTCACGGCCCCGAACAGGTGGATGCGGCGGCCCAGGCGGTGGATATCCTGCAGATCCCGGCCTTTCTCTGTCGCCAGACCGACCTGCTGATTGCGGCGGGCAAGACCGGCGCGGTGATCAACGTCAAGAAGGGCCAGTTCCTGGCCCCCTGGGACATGGCGGCAGTGGCGCAGAAGGTCGCGTCGACCGGCAATGAGCGCATCCTGCTGACCGAGCGCGGCGCGAGTTTCGGCTACAACACGCTGGTGAGTGACATGCGCGCGCTGCCGGTGATGGCGGAAACCGGCTATCCGGTAGTGTTCGACGCCACCCATTCGGTGCAGCAGCCCGGCGGGCTGGGTTCAGCGTCGGGCGGACAGCGCGACTATGCGCCGCTGCTCGCGCGCAGCGCGGTAGCGGCGGGCGTCGCGGCGATCTTTGCCGAGGCGCATGAAGACCCGGACAATGCGCCATCCGACGGGCCGGTGATGCTGAAGCTCGACTGGGTCGGGCCGATGCTGAAGCAGTTGAAGGCGATCGATGGGGTGGTGAAGGGGTAAGTTTCCCCCTTCACCCCGAAAAGCGCCTTAGGGTCGGGCCTGGCCGCGACCGCGGACGATCCATTTATAGGTGGTAAGCCCTTCGAGCGCGACCGGGCCGCGGGCGTGGAGGCGACCGGTCGAGATGCCGATTTCCGCGCCCAGGCCGAACTCGCCACCATCGGCGAACTGGGTCGAGGCGTTCCACATCACGATTGCGCTGTCGACGGCATTGAGGAAGCGCTCGGCGACCACCGCATCCTCGGTGATGATCGCGTCGGTATGATGGCTGGCATGGGCGGCGATATGGGCGATCGCCTCTTCCACGCCATCGACCAGCCGGATCGAGACGATGGCGTCGAGATATTCGGTGTCCCAATCCTCGTCCGCCGCGGCGATGACGCGATCGTCCATCGCCTGCACCGCGTCATCGCCGCGCACTTCGCACTTGGCGTCGAGCAGCGCCTTCACCAGCGCGGGGGCATGGCCATAGGCGCGGTCGATCAGCACCGTTTCGGTCGAGCCGCAGACGCCGGTCCGGCGCAGCTTGGCATTGAGGACCAGGCTTTCCGCCATGGCGGGATCGGCCACGCCATCGACATAGCTGTGATTGATGCCGTCGAGATGGGCGAGGACGGGCACCCGCGCCTCTTCCTGCACCCGCGCGACCAGGCTCTTGCCGCCGCGCGGCACGATCAGGTCGACGAAGTCCGATGCGCGCAGCAGCGCGCCGACCACGGCCCGATCGGTGGTGGGGACAAGCTGCACCGCGTCGGCGGGCAGGCCGGCAGCGGCGATCCCCTCCGCCATGGCGGCGTGGATCGCGCGGTTGCTTTCCTTCGCCTCGCTGCCGCCGCGCAGGATCACGGCATTACCGGCGCGCAGGCAGAGGGCGGCGGCGTCCGCCGTGACGTTGGGTCGGCTTTCATAGATGATGCCGATGACACCCAGCGGCACCCGCACGCGGCTCAGCTCCAGGCCGTTGGGACGGACGCTGGAATCGATCACGCTGCCGAGCGGGTTTTCGAGCAGGGCGACCTGATCTACCCCATCGGCCATCGCGGCGATCCGGTCGGCATCCAGCCGCAGCCGGTCGAGCAGCGCGGCGGACAGGCCGTTGTCGATGCCATTGTCCATGTCGCGCGCATTGGCGGCGAGGATCGCAGGCGCCTGATCGCGCAAGGCCTGTGCCGCGCGCCGCAGCGCATCGGTCTTTTGCGCGTCCCCGGCTGGCGCGAGCAGGGCGGCAGCGCGGCGCGCGCGCGCGCCCATCTGCGCGATCAGCATTTCGGGGGTCTGCGTCAGGTCGTTCATTGGTAATCTCGCTTCAAATCCGGCAGCGGCTTAGCACGAAAATGTCGCAGGACGGAACCCTGACGAAGCATGAGATGGCGGGGGGAGAGATGCCGGCGGCCGACCCATGGGTCGCATATGGATCGGCCGTCGACGGACAGGATGATCCTGCCTTGCCGAATCACCTAGCCATTCGGCGGCGTCGGCGCATACCCCGATAGGGGTAAATTACGAATTTATCGTAATAAATTATGCCGTTCAGCTGCTCATCATCCCGACGATACGGACCAGCTGCGATTCCCGGCTGCAGCCAGTCTTGTCATAGATGGAGCGCAGTTGGGCTTTGAGCGTCTCGGCGGAAACCCCGCGTCGTTGGGCGATGTCCGCACGGGTGAGGCCCGCAGCCAGATGGATGGCAATGTCCGCTTCGGCCGGGGTCAGGCGGAAGGTCCGCATCAGCAGTCGGACATGGCGTTCGGTCGGTGCGCCGACCCGCGCCACGATGATCGCATGCGGCGCGAAGGGCAGCGACCAGGGGCGGGCAGGCAGCGGGAAGAATTCCAGCATGATGCCGACGCCGCCATCGGCATCGGCAAGCGCCACCGGATCGACCTCGCGCGCCGGCGCGTCTACCACCGCCCGCACGGAACGCAGGATTGCACGCGTCTCGTCGCTCCGCTCGCTCTGCAACCAGCCATCGCCGACCCGCAGCCGGCTAGTGGACAGCAGGGCTTCGGCGCGCGGCGTCATGCCCCCTACCCGTCCGGTAGCATCGAGCAGCCAGCAGGCACGATCCATGGTTTCGAAGGTGCCGGCCAGCAGCGCGAAGCCCTGCTGCTCGATCGCGCGCTGCAGCCGCACCGCGCCACGGGCATGACCGGCAAGATGGGCGAACAGGTCACGCTGGTCCTGATCGGTGCGGCCGTCCTTCCCGCTGCGCAACAGCGCGAAGCCGATCATCATATTGTCGTCGGCAATCAGGCGCGTCTGGCAACCGTGGAAAATGTCATAATCGCTGCACAGATCGAGATAATCGTCCGCGCGCAGCGCCTGGCGCGCGATATCATAATGGGCTTCATGCACGATCGCGGGGCGCCCCGGCAACCGATCGGCCGCAACCCGGAAATTGAGGTCCGGCGCCGCACCGTCGATCATCGATGACTTTTCGATAATGTCCGGCTCAACGTCGCTGATCCAGTTGAAGGCGGCCGCCCCTGGACCGAAGCCGATCAATTGGCCATGGCGCGAACCGGTTGCCTGGGCCATGGCGCGCAGCGCCGCATCCCAGAGATGCGGTTCCAGCGCAGCCGACAAGAAGAGGTCGGCCCACGGATCGCTGCCTTCGGCGTAAGACGCCATATAACTCCCTTGTCCCCATGCAATGGGTCGCTCAAGTCCAGCGCGGAGTCAAATGGGCAGCAGGCGAGAATACGTAATTTCTGCCAGATATTGATGCAGATCAGGAAAGATCAGGCAGCCTTGGCCAACGCCTCTTCCTTGGCCGCGCGGAACAGGCGGCAGGGCGGAATGTTGCGCCATTCCAGTTCGTCGCTGACCTGACCGAACAGCGGGTCGATCAAGCGGCGGACATAGCGCGAATATTGGTAGATGATGAAGCTGCCGCCCGGACGCAGTACGGCGCGCGTCTCTTCGCAGATGGTTTCACCCACGCCTGCCGGCAGGGTGGAAAAAGGCAGGCCCGAAAGGACATAGTCGGCCTTCTGATAGCCCGCTTCCTTGACGAAACGACGCACGTCGGCGGCCGAGCCATGGACGACACGCAGGCGCGGATCGTCGATCGCATCCTCAAGATAGGCGACGAAATCGAGATTGAGGTCGATTGCCAGCAAGATCGCGTCGGGATGAAGTCGATCGAGAATGGCCTGGGTGAAGGTGCCGACGCCCGGACCATATTCGACGAACAGACGGGTTCGCGCCCAGTCGACACCATCCAGCGAGCGCGCGACCAGTTGCGCCGAGGAAGGAATGACCGAGCCGATCATGCCGGGATGCTTCATGAACTGGCGGAAGAACATGGCCCACTGACTGCGGAAGGAACGGCGTCGGCCGCGCGTCGAAATGCTATTCTTCTTATCTTTGAAGGGTATGGAGGCCATCAAAATCCGCCTGACTGACTAACAGAATCGGCCTCGCAAAATTGATGTCCGCTGGCAAGCGGCTTTGCGCGCCAGGGGATGGAACGCGCGGCCAACGGATGGGTTCACCCGCCGCCGGCCGCGCAGCCCCACTCGTCAGCGTTCCCGCGCACGCAGCATGCCAGGCGACACGAAGCCGATCGGATCGATCTGCATCGCGCTCTGCTTCAGCGTGGCCTGAATCTGCTCATATTCCCGTTCCATTTCTGGCGTGACCGAGGCGCGTGTCTCCTCCAGAGCCGCGTCGAAATGGGCCATGGTGACGGCGTCGATACGCAGCGACTGGCGCAGCGCGATCAGGCCGGCCCGGCGGGAAAGATCTTCCAGATCCGCGCCGGTGAAACGTTCCGTGCGTTCGGCCAGGGAGTCGAGATCGACGTCGCCAGCGAGCGGCATCTTCTTCGTGTGGATCGCCAGAATGCGCCGGCGTCCTGCCTGATCGGGCACCGGAACATAGATGAGTTCATCAAAGCGACCGGGCCGCAGCAGCGCCGGATCGACCAGCGTCGGCCGATTGGTGGCGCCGATGACGACCACCGACTGCAATTCCTCCAGCCCGTCCATCTCGGCCAGGATGGTGTTGACCACCCGCTCCGTCACCGCCGGTTCGCCCAGGCCGCCGCCACGGGCGGGGACCAGACTGTCCAGTTCGTCGATGAAGATGACGGTCGGCGCCACCTGTCGCGCGCGGGCGAACAGGCGGGCGATCTGCTGCTCGCTCTCGCCATACCATTTGGACAGGAGGTCGCTCGACTTGGTGGCGATGAAATTGGCCTGCGCTTCGCGCGCGACCGCCTTGGCCAGCAAGGTCTTGCCGGTGCCGGGCGGGCCATAGAGAAGGAAGCCCTTGGCCGGGCGGATACCCAGGCGCCGGAAGGCGTCGGGATCCTTGAGCGGCAGTTCCACCCCTTCCTTGAGGCGCATCTGCGCATCGTCGAGGCCGCCAATGTCGGACCAGCCGATATTGGGCGCCTGCACCATCACCTCGCGCATGGCCGAGGGCTGGACCCGTTTGATCGCCGAAAGAAAATCCTCCCGCGTGACGGACAGATCATCCAGCACGTCGGGCGGGATCGTACCCTCCTCCAGATTGAGACGGGGCATCAGCCGACGCACCGTCTCGATCGCGGCCTCGCGGGTCAGCGCGGCAAGATCGGCACCGACAAAGCCATAGGTCATGCGCGCCAGTTCGGCGAGCTCGACCCGGTCGCCCAGCGGCATGCCGCGGGTATGGATACCCAATATCTCGCGCCGGCCGCGCTCGTCGGGCACGCCGACGACGATCTCGCGGTCGAAGCGGCCGGGCCGGCGCAGCGCTTCGTCGATCGCCTCCGGCCGGTTGGTGGCGGCGATGACGACCAGATTGGTCCGCGGCTCCAGACCGTCCATCAGGGTGAGAAGCTGGGCGACGAGGCGTTTTTCCGTCTCGCCGGTGACCTGGCCGCGCTTGGGCGCGATCGAGTCGATCTCATCGATGAAGAGGATGGACGGCGCAGCCTTGGCCGCTTCCTCGAAAATGTCGCGCAGCTTCTTTTCCGACTCGCCATAGGCCGAACCCATGATCTCGGGACCGTTGATGAGGAAAAATTCGGCTTCCGATTCATTGGCGACGGCGCGCGCGAGCCGGGTCTTGCCGGTGCCCGGCGGGCCGTGCAGCATCACCCCCTTGGGCGGATCGACACCCAGCCGTTCGAACAATTCGGGATAGCGCAGCGGCAATTCGACCATCTCGCGCAGTTGGTCGATGGTCTCCGCCATGCCGCCGACATCGTCATAGGTGACATCGGCGCGGCGGGATTCGCGCGGCTCCTCATATTCAGCGCGCAGTTCCACCTCGGTATCGGCATCGATATGGACGATGCCCTTGGGCACGGTGGACACGACGATCAGGCGGATTTCCTGCAACGCATAGGCCGGCGCCGCCAGCATCTGGCGCAAATGCGGCGGCATGTCGCCGGGGGGCACCTGTTGCTGGCCGGCGGTGGCGATGACATCGCCCGCGACCAGCGGCCGCTGAAAGAAAACCCGCTTCAGCGCGTCGGGATTACCCTGCAGCCGGAGATTATTTTGTGCAGGCGCGAACACCACGCGCTGTGCCGGACGAGGCTCGATCTTGTTGAGTTGGACAAAGTCCCCCGAGCCGACGCCGGCATTGGCGCGCTGCAGACCATCGAGGCGCAGCACGTCCAGCCCCTCATCTTCCTTATAGGGCCGAACGACCCGCGCCGGCGTTGCACGCTTGCCCACAATCTCCACGACATCGCCTTCGGCCAGATGCAATTCGGCCATTACCGTCAGCGGAAGCCGCGCCAAACCGCGCCCGGCGTCCTCCGGCCGCGCATTGGCGACCTGAATCCTGCGTCCGCTGCTGTCCTGATCGGCCATGGTCATCCCCGTCCTTTTGGTTGCGAAACGAAGATAGGTAACGCCGAGGGTGAGGGAAAGGGGCCGTGCTTCGTTATGCCCGGAACAAAAAAAGGGCCGGCCCGAAGGCCAGCCCTGAAAGTTTTAGGAGAGGATGCCTGAAAGGCCTTTTCTATGTGCGCTGCAGCGGGTATTTTTGCAAGTGCGAAAAGAATCGAGGAGTTGCATTTTTTGCATCTTGCCATTTGGCGCATTTTCCTGCTCATTGCAGTCAGGATGCTTGAACCGGGGAAGCGCGCCGCTTGATAATGACAGATGATGCGACGCAGCGGACCGGCTTATAGAATTTAACGATTATGCGCAGATTGCCGCCTCTTACGGCCCTGGAGGCCTTTGTTCAGGTTGCCCGCCTTGGTTCGGTCAAGGCGGCTGCCGAAGAACTCGCCCTGTCGACCCCGGCGCTCAGTCGGCGCGTCCAGGCGCTGGAGCGCTTCATCGGCCGCCCGCTCTTCGACCGCAAGCATCAGGCGCTGGAGATCAATTCGGAAGGACAGCGGCTGCTGGACGACATCGCCCCGGCGCTGGATTCCCTCAGCCAGGCGCTGGAGAATATCCAGAGCGGCGGCAACCAGCTGCGCCTGCGCCTGGCGGTGATGCCGCTGTTCGCGACGCAGCGCCTGTTCCCGCATCTGGGCCGGCTACGCCAGCAGCATCCGCAACTGCATATCGACATCGAGACGACACCCCATGCGGTCGCGCGCCTGGGCGAAGGGCTGGATGCGGCGATCGTGCTGGCGAGCAAGGATATCGACCCGGCGCTCTATGCCTATGAACTGGACCATGAGCAGGTCTACCTGATCGGCCGCCGCGAGATGGCGGAGGGGCCGAACAGCCTGCATTCTCCGAGCGAGCTGGCCCAGCAGACGATCCTGCTCCATCGCGACATGGCAATGTCTTTCGACGCGTGGAAGGATGTGGCCGGCATTCCCGACCTGCAACCGCTGGCGATCGACAATTATGATTCGGGCCAGCTGATGCTGGAGGCTGCAGCCCAGGGCCTGGGCGTGGCGGTCATGCATGCCAGCCATTTCGAACAATCGGGTGATCCGCGCCTGATCCGGCTATTCCCCAATATCCGCGTCGAAAGCCCCTATCGCTATTATTTCGTCTGCCGCCCGCGCGCGCTGCAAACCCGATCGGTGCGCATCTTCCGCGACTGGCTGGTTGCGGCGAATATTTAGACGGTGTCGGCTCGCCATCCTCTTGGGTAGCGATTTCCAGCAAAGCAGGGAGCCGCCTGACGGCATGACTGATCGAGCCAGCGCGGCTCTTCATGACAAAAGAAAGTCATGGTTGACTCTACATGCCACAACAGGCTTCTTTGCTGACAATAAAAAATAGCAAGCGGGAAGGGCAAGAATGTCGGAACATTTCGCGAGCGGTGATTATTGGGCAAAGAGAGAAGATTCTCTATATTACAGACATGTAGACTATATCGTCCGAACCGTGGGACGGGAGGCAAAAAGTCTTCTCGATGTCGGCACCGGCAACTGCCCATATATGGAATGGTTCTACTGGATAGATCGCAAAGTTTCCGTCGACATGCGCGTTCCTTATCGATCCGAGAAGGTCGAAGGTATGGTTGGCGACATCCATGAGATGGATTTTGGTGACGGATTCGATGTCGTGACCTGCCTGCAGGTGCTCGAACATGTCCCCGATGCCCGCTCCTTTGGCCGACGCCTGCTAGAACTGGGCAAGACCATTGTAGTTTCCGTCCCCTATCGCTGGGAAACGAACCCGCGGACGCCGGGCCATATTCATGATCCGGTATCCTACAAAAAGCTGACCGCATGGATGGGACGCGAGGCCAATTATCATGAAGTCGTGCGCGAACCTTTTCATGCACGCAAGGGTGAGCGCCTGATTGCGGTCTATGATGTGCAGGATCCCGATCGCAAATTCAGCGGCAACGATATCAAGGCCCGGCGTTCCCGGATGCAATGAGGGGTTCGGGCGGCGGCCGCAGCCCTGGTGGCAGTTGCCCGGAAAGCAAGCGATAGCGGTCGATGATAGCCGTTCCGGTTCGGTCTTCTTTATTCGCCACCGGGCTCTTAACCTTGTTCTCCAAGGTCCGTTCTAGGGGACATGACTGGGGCAACCACATCCACCACCGGCTCGCATCAGGGGCTGACCGACCGCCTTTCCCGCTGGGCGAGGGGCCTGTCCGGCAAGCCGGACGAGCCGCAGGCGACGAGCGAGCAGCGCGCACGGGCGGGCAGTGCCGCCAGCCGCGAGGTCAATCGCCGTCGCCGGCTCTATGAAGAGATTGGCGAATTTCTCTTCGCCCATGATCTGGACCTGACGCCGCTCAATTTCGGCGTAGCGCTCGACTATCTGACCGGCGCCAATATCGGCGTGGAAAAGGCGGTGCAAGCGGTGCTGATGGAGCGCGGCAAGATCAGCAATGCGTGGATGGAATCGGTGGCCGCGAGCCAGCGCGCGGACGAGGTAACGCCCGACGCGCTCGCCTCCATGCTCGACAAGGTCGAGGAAAATCTGGACCAGTTCACCGGACTGATGACGGAATCGCGCAATTCCGCGAAGGATTATGGCGCCGCATTGCAGGAACAGGCCAAGGGCCTGGCCGTCGGCGGCGATAATGAGCCGATCCTGGCGCGCCTCGTCGGCCTGACCCGGTCGATGGTCGAGAAGACCCGCCAGGTCGAAACCCAGCTGCGCGAGAACCAGAAGCAGACCCAGGCGCTGAAATCGAGCCTGGAGACAGCACGCCGCGCCGCCGAACATGATCATCTGACCGGCCTGCCCAACCGCCGTGCCTTTGAAGGCGTGCTGCGCGAGGAACTCGCACTGGCGAAGGAAGGCGACGAGCAATTGTCGGTCGCCTTCTGCGACATCGATCATTTCAAGCTGGTCAACGATACCCATGGCCATGAGACCGGCGACCGGGTGCTGAAGTTCGTCGCCGGCCTGCTCGCCAAGATTTCCGACGACCGATGCCATGTCGCCCGCCATGGCGGCGAGGAGTTCGTCATGCTGTTCCGCGGCAAGACGGCGGCGGAAACCTGCGAGGCGGTGGATGCCGTGCGCGAGGATCTGGCGACGCGCAGCCTGGTCAACCGCACCAATGGCGAACGGATGGAGCGGGTGAGCTTTTCTGCCGGCGTCGCCAATGTCCTGGCCTATGAAGACCCCCGCGCCGCGCTGAAAGCCGCCGACCGCGCCCTCTACCTGGCCAAGGAACATGGCCGCAACCGCGTCTATCTGGCGGCAGAGGCGGATTAGGCCGCCTCGCGCCCTTTAGAAATCCGGCTTTTCATAATGGGCCGGCGGGGTGATGACTTCCATCCGTTCGGACAATAGCGGGCGGAAGGAGGGGCGTGACTTGAAGCCGGCATACCAGCGCTTGACCGGCTCATGTCCGGCCCAGTCGATGCCGCCCAGATAATCCGCCACCGACAGATGTGCCGCCGCCGCGATATCGGCGAGGCTGAGCGTACCACCGGCCATCCAGCTGCGATGGTCGAGCAGATAGTCCATATAGTCCATATGGACGTTGGCGCGGCGCATCGCTTCGCGCAGGACACGGGCGTCGGGCGAGACACGCTCGATCAGCCGCTTCTTCATCCGCTCATGCAGTAGCGGGCCGACGACATCGCCGTAGAAATTCTGGTCGAAGAAGGCGGTCAGGCGGCGCACCTCGGCGCGCCCCGCCGCCGTGCCGGAGATGAGCGGGAATTTTTCGACCGTTTCCTCGAAATATTCGCAGATCGCCTGGCTGTCGATCAGGGTGATGCCCTTTTCCTGGTCGACGACGACCGGGGTGGTGCCAGCCGGATTGATATCCAGAAACTCATCCCGCATTTCCCAGGGAGATTCGCGCACCAGATCATAGCCGATGCCCTTCTCGCCAAGCAGCAGACGGACCTTGCGGGAGAAGGGACAGAGCGGAAATTGGAAAAGTTGCCACATATGATCTTCTGTTAGGCCGGGGCCGCACGATCGGAAAGGCGCAAAAGTACAGAAACGCGGCGAAACGCGCATCGCCCCTTTAAGTCGTGCTGCGCGCCTCCTACAACCTGCTGCAAGCGCATGGAATTTAGCGCACAGGAAAGGATAGCTGGATGTCTGACGATTTCTTCCCGGTTCCCTCCCAATGGGCCGCCGAGGCCTTGTTGGACCGGGAAGGCCGCGCGGCCGATTATGCACGCTCGATCGAGGATGCCGATGCCTATTGGCTGGAACGGGCGCGGCGGCTCGACTGGATCATACCGCCGACCAAGGCCGATGAAAGCAGCTTTCATGAAGCGGATTTCGGCGTCAAATGGTTCGCCGACGGCGCACTGAACGTCAGCGCCAACTGCATCGACCGGCATCTGGCGACACGCGGGGAACAGGTCGCCATCATCTGGGAACCGGACAGCCCCGAGGCGCAGGTGCGCCGCTACACCTACAAGCAGGTGCATGAGGAGGTATGCCGTCTCGCCAACGTGCTCAAGGATGCCGGCGCGCGGAAGGGCGACCGGATCACCATCTATATGCCGATGATCCCCGAGGCGGCCTTTGCCTTGCTGGCCTGCGCGCGGATCGGCGCGATCCACAGCGTCGTGTTCGGTGGCTTTTCGCCCGAGGCGCTGGCCGGACGCTTGGTCGATTGCGATTCGACCATCGTCATCACCGCCGACGAAGGGCGGCGCGCGGGCAAGACCGTGCCGTTGAAGGCCAATGTCGACGCCGCGCTGGCCGAGGCGCCCTGTGTTCGCAAGGTCGTCGTCGTGCGGGCGACCGGCGGCGATATCCGGATGAAGGATGGCCGCGACATCTGGCTGCACGAGGCGGCGGCGCGGGTGTCGCCCGACTGCCCGCCCGAGCCGATGAATGCCGAAGACCCGCTGTTCATCCTCTATACCTCCGGCTCGACCGGCAAGCCCAAGGGCGTGCTACACACCAGCGGCGGCTATCTGTTGTGGGCGAGCCTGACGCATGAGCTGTGCTTCGACCATCGGCCCGGCGACATATGGTGGTGCGCGGCCGACATCGGCTGGGTCACGGGCCACAGCTATATCGTCTATGGCCCGCTGGCGAACGGCGCGACGACCCTGATGTATGAAGGCGTGCCCAACTGGCCGACGCCGGCGCGCATCTGGGAAGTGGTGGACAAGCATCAGGTCCACACCATCTTCACCGCCCCCACGGCGCTGCGCGCGCTGATGAAGGAGGGCGATGACCATGTCCATTCGACCAGCCGCGCCTCGCTGCGCGTGCTGGGCACGGTCGGCGAGCCGATCAATCCCGAAGCCTGGCGCTGGTATCATCATGTCGTCGGCGAGGATCGCTGCCCGATCATCGACACCTGGTGGCAGACCGAGACCGGCGGCGCGATGATCGCGCCGATGCCCGGCGCCACCGACCTGAAGCCCGGCAGCGCGACGCTGCCGATGCCGGGCGTCATTCCCCAGATATTGGACGGTGACGGCGCGGTGCAGGAGGGGGCGGCCGAAGGCAATCTGGTGATCGCGGGTAGCTGGCCGGGCCAGATGCGCACGGTGTGGGGTGACCATGATCGCTTCTTCCAGACCTATTTCACCACCTTCCCTGGCAAATATACCACCGGCGACGGCGCGCGGCGCGACGCCGACGGCTATTACTGGATCACCGGCCGGGTGGACGATGTCATCAACGTGTCGGGCCACCGTATGGGCACGGCCGAGGTGGAGAGCGCGCTGGTGCTGCATGAAAGCGTCGCCGAGGCCGCGGTGGTCGGCTTCCCGCACGACATCAAGGGACAGGGCATCTATGCCTATGTTACGCTGAACGCGAACGAGGAGCCGAGCGACGATTTGCGCAAGGATCTGGTGAAATGGGTGCGGACCGAGATCGGCCCAATCGCCACGCCCGACGCGATCCAGTTCGCGCCCGGCCTGCCCAAAACCCGTTCAGGCAAGATCATGCGCCGCATATTGCGCAAGATCGCCGAGGGCGAGGTGTCGGCGCAGGCGCTGGGGGACGTTAGTACACTTGCCGACCCGTCGGTGGTGGATAATCTGGTCGCCAATCGTCAGGGATAGGAAAAGACGCGCCGGATAAGGAACTTATCGCGCCCGAGCGTATCCTTTCGACATAGCTGTTCGGTGCGGGCGGGGTAGAGCGCGCACCGAACAGGCGAGACTTCCGTAAAAGGAGCAGCCCATGGCCCGTTACACGTCCGTCGCCCGCCTGTTGCACTGGATCATCGCGATCCTGATCCTGATCAATCTGTGGCTGGGCTTTGCCCATGACAGCCTGCCCAAGGAATGGAAGGTGATGCCGATCCACAAGTCGATCGGCCTGACCGTATTGGCGCTGACGATCCTGCGCATCGTGTGGCGGCTGGGGCACAAGCCACCGGCGCTGCCGGCCGCGATGCCGGGCTGGGAGAAGCTGACCGCCAACCTCACCCATATCGCCTTTTATGCCTTCATGCTGATCGTGCCGCTATCCGGCTGGATCATGTCGTCGGCGGGCGAACGCCCCTTGAACTGGTTCTTCCTGTTCGACGTGCCGAAATTTAGCGTGGCCAAGGGCGATGCGATCGTCGGCATATCGCACGAGGCGCATGAGTTGATCCCCTGGCTGTGGAGCGCGCTGATCATCGTCCACATAGCGGCGGCGCTGCGCCATCATTTCCTGCTGAAGGACGGGGTGCTGCGACGGATGCTGTAATCTCCCTCTAACGTCATGCTGAACTTGTTTCAGCATCCATCAGGCCCGACAGGCGGTTGGCCTGCTGGGAGAAATGGACCCTGAAACAAGTTCAGGGTGACGATGATGGTTAAGCGACTATGCTCGCCTGCCCCTACACCATCTCGCCGGCGAGCAGGCGCGGGAGGGCGCCGGACTGGCCGCGGGCTTCGGCCATGAAGCGGCTCTTGAGCAAACTGGTGCGCTGCACGGCGGCAAGGCCGGCGCGGCGGACCAGCGAGGGCAGCTTGCCGGGAATGTCGAACAGGCGGACCAGGCCATCCATCGCGACGCTGGTCATCATCGTGTCGAGCCCACGCCAGCGCTGATAGCGGGCGAGCAGCTGCGCATCGCCCGGATCGAGGCCGAGGCGCATCCCTTCCACCAGCACCTCGACCAGCGCCGCCACGTCGCGGAAGCCGAGATTGAGGCCCTGGCCGGCGATCGGGTGGATGGCATGGGCGCTGTCGCCGACCAGCGCGAGGCGGGTATCGGTGATGCGCGCGGCATGGTGGAAGCCGAGCGGATAGGAGGAGCGCGGACCGGCCAGGCTGATTTCGCCCAGGAAGCCGCCGATGCGCTTCTGCATTTCGGCGAGCCAGGCGCGTTCCGACAGCTTGAGCATCGCCGGCGCCTGATCGGTGGGCACGGTCCAGACCACGGCGGAGCGGGTGCCCGGCAGCATCGGCAGCAGCGCGAGCGGGCCGCCGACATAGAAGATTTCATAGGCGGTGTTGGCGTGCGGCACTTCATGGTCGATCGCGGTGACCATAGCCGTGTGCTTATACTGCCAGCGGGTGGTGTTGATGCCCGCCGCCTCGCGCGTGGGGCTGTTGCGCCCTTCCGCCGCGACCAGCAATGCACCGTGGATCGTCGCGCCGTTCTGCAGCGTCAGGGTGACGCCATCGGCATTGCGATCGACATGGACGGCGCGATCGGGCTGGAAAAGGGTCAGGTTTTCGGCCTCGGCGGCGGTCTGCGCCAGCGCGACACGCAGGTCGCGATTGGGGAACATCGTCCCCATCACGCCATCATCCGCGTCCGGCACGAAGTCGAGCGCGCCCGGCTCCAGCCCGTCGCTGACCCAGATGCGGTCGATCGGGCAGCCCTTTCCTTCCAGATGAGCGCCGACGCCGATCGCCTGAAGCATGGCATGGCTGGTCGAGCTGATCGCCGAGACACGGCCGTCGAAACCGGCGGCCGTGGCCTGCACGGGGTCGGCCGGATCGATCACGGCGCATTGCACGCCATGGCGCGAAAGAGCGATGCCCAGGGTGAGGCCAACCAGGCCCCCGCCAAGAATGACGACGTCGAAGCGTTGCATGGGCATCTGTCTAGGCGCTTGAGCGCGCTTTGAAAAGCATCGCCCCCGCTTTCGGAGTGAAAGCGGGGGCGACAAATTGTCTCAGAGTCTTTTTGGAAATGCGCCTACGGCGCATCGGCACCGGTCTAGATCAGAGCGTACGGACCCAGCCGGCCGGATCGGCCACGCTGCCGCGCTGGATGCCGGTCAGTTCGGCGCGCAGGCTTTCCGTGACCAGGCCCCCATCGCCATTGCCGACGGTGAAATCGCCGTCGGTGCTCTTGACCGTCCCGATCGCCGTGACAACGGCCGCGGTGCCGCAGGCGAACGCCTCGCGCAGCTTGCCGCTGGCGGCGTCGGCACGCCACTGGGCGAAGCTGTAGGGCTCCTCGCGCACCTCATGCCCCTTGGCGCGGGCGAGGCTGATGATCGAGTTGCGGGTGATGCCGGGCAGGATGGTGCCGGTCAGCGGCGGGGTGACGATCGCGCCGTCATCCATCACGAAGAAGACGTTCATGCCGCCCAGTTCCTCGACCCACTTATTCTCGGCAGCGTCGAGGAAGACGACCTGGTCACAGCCATGCGTGATCGCTTCCTTCTGCGCGACCAGCGACGCGGCATAATTGCCACCGCACTTGGCCGCGCCGGTGCCGCCGCGCGCGGCGCGGGTATAATGTTCCGACACCCACAGGGTCACGGCCTTCTTGCCGCCCTTGAAATAGGCGCCGGCGGGCGAGGCGATGACGCAGAAAATATATTCGTTCGACGGGCGCACACCCAGGAAGGCTTCGCTGGCGAACAGGAAGGGGCGCAGATAGAGGCTGCCCTCACCCGACGGGATCCAGTCCGCATCGATCTTCACCAGCTGCTCGACCGCTTCCAGGAACAAATCTTCCGGGATCGCCGGCATCGCCATGCGTTCGGCGGACTCGGCGAAGCGGCGGGCATTTTCCTCCGGCCGGAACATGGCGACGCTGCCGTCGGCCAGGCGATAGGCCTTCATCCCTTCGAAGATTTCCTGGGCATAATGGAGCACGGCGCAGGCGGGATCGAGCTGGAACGGCTCGCGCGGGCCGACGGCGTGGCTGTGCCAGCCCTGCCCCTCGGTATAGCGGATGGTGACCATATGGTCGGTGAAGAGCCGGCCGAAGCCCGGATCCTCCAGAAGTACCGCGCGCGCGTCCGCCGCCACAGCCTTGCTGCTGGGGGTAACGGTAAAGCGCGACTTCTGTTCGACGTCCATGGTGAGTCTCCTTATGCGTTGGACGGGGGCGCCTATGTCACATCCGGCCCCGCGAAACAATTGGTCATATATACTGTCCAATTTTGGAATAAAGAGCCAAGGCGCACTCGCTGGCCTCTTCCCGTCCCAGCGCGCGCCCTGTATCGCATGCGCCATGCACTTCTTTTCGGACAATGCCACCCCGATCTGCCCCCAGGTGATGGCCGCCATCGCCGGCGCGGACCATGCCGATCATGGCTATGACGGCGACGCGTGGAGCGCGCGGCTGGACGGCGCCTTTTCCGACCTGTTCGAAACACCGGTGAAGGCGCAATGGATCGCCACCGGCACGGCGGCGAACAGCATCGCGCTCGCCTGTCTGTGCCCGCCCTATGGCGGGGTGATCTGCCATGAGGAAGCGCATATCGTCGTCGACGAATGCGGCGCGCCGGGCTTCTACACCCATGGCGCCAGCCTGATGGCGCTGCCCGGCGTCGGCGCCAAGCTGTTGCCCGATGTCGTGGAGGCAAGGCTCAAGGCCATCCGCCCCGACGTGCATCAGGTGCCGGCACGAGCGATCAGCATCACCAATGCGACCGAATATGGCATGGTCTATACGCCGGACGAGGTGGCGGCGCTGGGCGAGATCGCCAAGGTCCATGGGCTGGGCTTCCACATGGACGGCGCGCGCTTCGCCAATGCGGTGGCGCATCTGGGCTGCGCGCCCGCCGACGTCACCTGGCGGGCGGGGATCAACATCCTCTCCTTTGGCTGCGTCAAGAATGGCGGCATGGTGGGCGAGGCGCTTTTGTTCTTCGGTCCCGAACGCGAGGCGCGGGCGGCGGAAGCGGCGCGCTGGCGCAAGCGGGCGGGGCATCTGTTTTCCAAGGGCCGCTACCTTGCCGCACAGATATTGGCGATGGTCGAGGACGGACTGTGGTTGGACAATGCCCGCGCCGCCAATGGCGCGGCGCAAGCGTTGGCGCAGGCAGCGGCCGGACGGTTGATGCATCCGGTGGAGGCCAATGAGCTGTTCGTCTGGCTGACCCCGGCGGAAGCGGCGACGCTGCGCGCGCAGGGCTTCGATTTCTATGACTGGGGCGAGGGCGCGGCGCGGCTGGTGACCAACTGGTCGCAGGATGGGCAGAGCGTCGCGCCGCTGGCCGCCGCGATCCGGGCATTGGGGCATCATGACGCCTGACGACAGGGCGCAGGGCGGGATGGAGCGGGGCGGCATCGCCCTGCCCTTCATCCTCGTCACGCTGATCTGGAGTTCGACCTGGATCGTCATCCGCGACCAGCTAGGCAGCGTGCCCGCAAGCTGGTCGGTCTGCTATCGCTTCCTGCTGGCGGGGATAGCGATGGCTGCGTTCGCGCGAATGCGTGGCGTATCGCTCAATATCGGGCGGGACGGTCTGGTCTTCGCCACGCTGCTGGGCACGGCGCAGTTCGTGCTCAATTTCAACTTCGTCTATCGCGCCGAAGTCTATCTGACGTCGGGCGTGGTGGCGGTGGTCTATGCGATGCTGCTGATCCCCAACAGCATCCTCGCCTGGATCTTCCATCGCCAACCGGTCAGCCGCGCCTTCATCGGCGGGTCGGTGATCGCGACGGCGGGCATCGCCATGATGCTGGTACATGAATATCGCTTTGCCGGGATCGACCCGGACAAGGTGGTGCTGGGTGCGGCCTTTGCCTGTGCCGGGCTGATGAGCGCATCGACCGCCAATGTGATGCAGGGGATGGAGATCGCCCGGCGGCTGCCGATGATCGCGGTGCTGGCCTGGGCGATGCTCATCGGCGCCGGGATCGACGCCGCCTTTGCCTGGATCACCAGCGGGCCGCCGGTGATTGAGCTGCGGATCGGCTATCTGCTGGGGATAGGCTGGCTGGCACTGGCGGGATCGGTCGTCACCTTCCCGCTCTATTTCGGGCTGATCCAGCGCATGGGCGCGGGCCGGGCGGCCTATACCAGCGTGCTGATCCCGGTGATCGCGATGCTGATCTCGACACTGGTCGAGGGCTATCGCTGGAGCGGGCTGGCGGTGCCGGGCGCGCTGCTGGCGATCGCCGGGATGGTGATCGCGCTGCGGGCCAAGTCGAGCGTCAGAACCTGACGCCGCCGGGCTGGTAGCGCAGCTTGGCCATGTTGAGGCGGGCGATCAGGCTGCTGAGCGATTCCGGTGCGGGGGCCGCGCGATCGGGCACGGACATGGCGTTGATACGATCGCCGAGCGAGGAAACAGTCTTGTCGATGCTGGTCATGACACGCCCTTGTTGATGCGGTAATCCCGCTTTCGGCGCACGCTGGTTAACGGGGCGTAAACCATGCGACGAACCGATCAGCAAGGCTGATTTTCTTCCACAAGACAGGCCCTTAGACCTTCGATATGGGTCGGGTAAAGAGGTTTCCAGTTAAGCAACCGACGCGCCCGGCCATTGGCGACGCGGCGATTTTCGGCATAGAAGGCCAGCGCCTGGGGCGAGAGGTCCGCCTGTTCCAGCGACAGCAGCGGCGGCAGCGGCTGGCCCAGCAGTTCGCAGGCGGTGGCAATCACATCATTCTGAGCGCAGGGATAGTCGTCGGCAAGATTATAGGCGCCGGGCGGGCCGTCAAAGGCGGCGATGATGCCGCCGACGATATCGTCGACATGGACGCGGCTGAACACCTGACCCGACAGCGCGATGCGGTGCGCCTTGCCGGCCCTGACACGATCGAGCGCGGAGCGGCCGGGACCATAGATGCCGGGCAGGCGGAAGCGGCGGACATCGGGCCGCAAGGCGCCCCAGCCGAGATCGGCGCGGGCGCGGGCGGTGCGGCGCCCCTGCCCCACAGGGCTTGCCTCATCGACCCAGGCACCGGCAGCATCGCCATAGACGCCGGTCGAGGAGAGATAGCCGAGCCAGAGCGCCGGCGCGACGGCGATCGCGGCACCATAGCGGGTGAGGACGGGGTCGTCCTCGCCTTCGGGCGGGACGGAGGAGAGGATATGGGTGGCGCCGGCGATGGCAGCGCGGACGGCTGGTTCATCGCCGAAGGCGATATGATCCGCGTCGGCGCTGCGGCGGACGCCGGTGACCTGCCAGCCCTCGGCCCGCAGTCGGGCGGCGAGGCGGGAGGCGCTATAGCCCATGCCGAGGATCAGCATGTGCAGCATCGGCCCCCTCCCCTAAACCGGCATCAGACCGTGAAGCTCTCGCCGCAGCCGCAGCTGCCCTTGGCATTGGGATTGGCGAAGACGAAGCCGGCGGTGAAATCATCCTCGACCCAGTTCATGGTCGAGCCGATGAGATAGAGGACCGAGGCACCGTCGATATAGAGGACGCCGCCGGGGGTCTCGATCTTCTCGTCGAACTTGGCTTCTTCGGTCACATAGTCGACCGAATAGGCAAGGCCGGAACAGCCGCGCTTGGGGGTCGAGAGCTTGACCCCGATCGCGCCTTCGGGTGCCTGCGCCATCAGTTCGGCGATGCGGCCTTGCGCGCTGGGCGTCAGCATGACGGCGGCGGGGCGGGCGCGAGTCTTGGTGGTCGTCTCGGTCATCAGAGCATTCCCAGTTCGAGCTTGGCTTCGTCCGACATCTTGCCCGGATCCCATGGCGGATCCCAGACCAGGTTCACCTCGACATCACCGACGCCGGGCACCGCGCCGACGCGCAGTTCGACTTCGCCGGGCATGGATTCGGCGACCGGGCAATGCGGCGTGGTCAGCGTCATGGTGACGACGGCATGGCCGTCGCTGGTGACGTCGACGCCGTAAATGAGGCCGAGATCATAGATGTTGACCGGGATTTCGGGGTCGAAGATTTCCTTCAGCGCATCGATGATGCCGTCATAGAGATCGCCGCCCGGCTCACCGGCCGCGACTTCGCTGGGCTTCTGCGCCAGGAAACCGTCGAGATAGTCGCGCTGGCGCGGAGCGGCCTCCGCCTCTTCCACGCGCGCCTTGGGCGGGGTTTCCACCGCGTCCACTTCTTCCACCATGATCTTGCGTTCCTCGGTCATCCGAAGATCTTCCTTACCCGTTCAATGCCCTTGACCAGCGCATCCACGTCGCTGTCGTCGCTATAGATGCCGAAACTGGCCCGTGCGGTCGCCTCGACGCCCAGATGCCGCATCAGCGGCTGGGCGCAATGATGGCCGGCGCGGATCGCGACACCCGTTTCGTCCAATATGGTGCCGACATCGTGCGGATGCACCCCCTCCACCTCGAAAGAGAGGATTCCGGCCGAATCTTCCGGACCAAAGACGCGCACGCTGTTGATCTGGCTGATGGCGCTGCGGGCCTTGGCCACCATGGCGCATTCATGGGCGTGGATGGCGTCGAGGCCGATGCCCTGGACATAGTCGATCGCGGCCGACAGGCCGACGACGCCGACGATATGCGGCGTGCCCGCCTCGAACCGGGTCGGTGCGGGGGCATAGGTCGTCTTTTCGAACGTCACCTTGTCGATCATCGACCCGCCACCCTGATAGGGGGGCATGGCGTCGAGCAATGCCTTGCGCCCCCACAGCACACCGATGCCGGTCGGGCCGTAAAGCTTGTGCGCGGAGAAGACGTAGAAATCGCAATCAAGCGCCTGCACATCGACGGCGAGGCGGGGGACCGCCTGGCAACCGTCGATCAGGATCTTGGCACCGACCATATGGGCGATGTCGGCGGCACGGCGGCAATCGAGCACGCTGCCGAGCACGTTCGACACATGGGCGAGCGCGACCATGCGGTGCTGCGGCGTGATCATCGCGCGCATCGCGTCGAGATCGATCCGGCCATCCTGCGTCAGCGGCACGACGTCGATCTGGGCGCCGACCTTTTCGGCGACGATCTGCCAGGGGACGATATTGCTGTGATGTTCGAGGGTCGACAGCAGGATGCGGTCGCCCGCCTTGAGCTGCGTGCCGGCCCAGCACTGCGCGACCAGATTGATGCCCTCGGTCGCGCCGCGGACATAGACGATCTCGCTGTCCGACGCACCGCCGATGAAGCCGGCGACCTTGCGCCGGGCGGCCTCATAGGCGAGCGTCATATTGGCCGAGCGTTCATAGACGCCGCGATGCACGGTGGCATAGTCGGGGCCATAGGCGCGGGCGATCGCGTCGATCACGGCGGTCGGCTTCTGCGCGGTGGCGGCGCTGTCGAGATAATGCCAGTCGCCCCCCTTCCCATCTAAAAGGCCGGGGAAATCGTCCCGCAGACGCAGGCCTTGGGCGAGATCGGTCATACCAGCGTCCCCAGCTTGGCGAGCGCGGCCGCCTCGAACCGTTCGCGCAGATCGTCCTGCGCGACATCGTCGAACACGCCGGCGACGAAGGCTTTCAGCAGCAGCGTCTTGGCGGTCGCCGGGTCCATGCCGCGCGACGCCATGTAGAAGAGCGCCTGCTTGTCCAGTTCGCCGACGGTCGCGCCATGGGCGCATTTCACGTCATCGGCATAGATTTCCAGTTCCGGCTTGGCATTGGCCGTGGCGGTGCGATCGAGCAGCATCGCCTTGATCGACTGGAAAGCGTCGGTGCGCTGGGCATCGCGGGCGACATTGATGCTGCCGAGGTAATTGCCGGTGGCATGGCTGCCCAAAATCGAGCGGACGGTCTGGCCGCTGGTCGCGTCGGGCTGGGCATGGGTGACGCTGGTGATGATCTCCAGCGTCTGCTCGCCACCGCCGATGATCGCGCCGTTCAGTTCAAAATGGCTGCCCTTGCCCAGCGTGACAGCGAAGGTGACACGCCCCAGCTTGCCGCCGATGTTGAGCAGATGGAAATCGAACCGGGCGCTGTCAGCGATATCAATGACATAGTCATGCACCGCGGTCGCGCCATCGGCCGCGTCCTGCAGCAGATGGTCATGCGCGCTTTCGCCCTCTGCCACCGTGATGCGGGTCGCGGCCGGCACCGGCCAGGCAGCGGCGAGTGCGTCAAGATCGCTGTAACGCCAGGCTTCATCCTTGCGCGTGGGGAGAGCGAGGAGGGTCACGCCGCGATTACCTCTGAATAGCCTTCGCTTTCCAGTTGCAGCGCCAGTTCGGGGCCGCCCGACTTGACGATCCGGCCGGCGGCCAGGACGTGGACGAAGTCCGGCTTCACATAGTCGAGCAGGCGCTGATAATGGGTGATCAGCAGCACCGCCTTGTCAGGCTTGCGCATGATCGCGTTGATGCCCGCGCCGACGGTCTTGAGCGCGTCGATGTCGAGGCCGGAGTCGGTCTCGTCGAGGATCGCCAGCTTGGGATCGAGGATGCCCATCTGAACCATTTCGGCGCGCTTCTTCTCGCCGCCGGAAAAGCCGACATTCACCGGACGCTTGAGCATCTCCATGTCGAGGCCGAGCAGGCCGGCCTTTTCCTTGGCCAGCTTGATGAACTCACCGCCGTTCAGTTCCTTCTCACCGCGCGCGCGGCGCTGCGAATTGAGGCTTTCGCGCAGGAATTGCAGGTTGGACACGCCGGGAATCTCGACCGGATATTGGAAGCCCAAAAAGAGCCCGGCAGCGGCGCGCTCATGCGGGTCCATCCCGAACAGGTCGGCGCCCTCGAAGGTCGCGGTGCCGCCGGTCACGTCATAGTTGGGGCGGCCGCCCAGCGTGTAGGCGAGCGTCGACTTGCCGGCGCCGTTCGGACCCATGATCGCATGGATTTCGCCCGCGTTGATCTGGAGCGACAGGCCCTTGAGGATCGCCTTGCCGTCGATTTCGTTGGTGAGGTTGTCGATCGTCAGCATGTGTCTTTAGTCCTTGTGCGCGCGCTGGAGCGTCCGCGCGGTCCAGAAGGCCATGTCGCGCACGTCGCCCGGCGCGGGGAAAAGCGTATCGATATGGCGCTTGATCGGCATATAGGGCCACCAGTCGGCGTCCGGCTCGGGCGCACCCTTTTCCAGCAGCGCAACGACGAATTCGCTGACCGGTCCCATGCGGGCGAGGTTGGGCGCCTTCGCCTTGTGGAAGGCCTTGTCGCTCCGCAGCTTCTCGGTCATGGCGACATCGCCCTTTTCCAGCGCATCGCGGCATTCGGCCTGATAGGCGTCGAGGTCGCCGAAATCCTTTGCGGCGCGCGTCTGAAGCTCGCCCTCTTCCAGCTCATAATCCTCGGTCAGGATGCGGATCGCAGCGGTCCATGCCTGGCCATTGCTCACATCCTCCGCGAAATCGGCGAGGGCATCCTGGATATCGTCTTCGTCGCTCAAGTCTCAGTCCTTCAAATCTCTGTTCTGCCGTCACCCCGGACTTGCTCCGGGGTCCCGCTGCCTTTCCGTCCCACCCAAGAAAAGCGGGATGCCGGATCAAGTCCGGCATGACGGGAAGGCGCAGGTAAATTTAGCCCACGCTGCCTTCCAGGCTGATGCCGAGCAGCTTCTGCGCTTCCACCGCGAATTCCATCGGCAGTTGCTGCAGCACTTCCTTGGCGAAGCCGTTGACGATCAGGCTGACCGCGCTTTCCTGATCGAGGCCGCGCTGCATCGCGTAGAAAAGCTGGTCGTCGCTGATCTTGCTCGTCGTCGCCTCATGCTCGATCTGGGCGCTGGGATTGCGCACTTCGATATAGGGCACGGTATGGGCGCCACACTGGTCGCCCAGCAGCAGGCTGTCGCACTGGGTGAAGTTGCGCACGCCCTCCGCGCCCGGCGCGACGCGCACAAGCCCGCGATAGGTGTTGTTGGACCGGCCGGCCGAGATACCCTTCGACACGATGGTCGAGCGGCTGCCCTTGCCATTGTGGATCATCTTGGTGCCGGTATCGGCCTGTTGCAGATTGTTGGTGAGCGCGACCGAATAGAATTCGCCGACGCTATTTTCGCCGTTCAGCACGCAGGACGGATATTTCCAGGTAATGGCGCTGCCGGTTTCGACCTGGGTCCACGACACCTTGCTGTTGCGGCCCTGACAGAGCGCGCGCTTGGTCACGAAATTATAGATGCCGCCCTTGCCATTCTCGTCGCCCGGATACCAGTTCTGGACGGTCGAATATTTGATCTCGGCATCGTCGAGCGCGACCAGTTCCACCACGGCGGCGTGGAGCTGATTCTCGTCGCGCATCGGCGCGGTGCAGCCTTCGAGATAGGAGACATAAGCCCCCTCGTCCGCGACGATCAGCGTGCGTTCGAACTGCCCCGTATTCTCCGCGTTGATGCGGAAATAGGTGCTGAGTTCCATCGGGCAGCGCACGCCCTTGGGGATGTAGACGAAGGTGCCGTCGGAAAAGACCGCGCAGTTGAGCGTCGAGAAATAATTGTCGTGCATCGGCACGACCTTGCCGAGCCACTTCTTCACCAGATCGGGATATTCGCGCACCGCTTCGCTGATCGAGCGGAAGATGACGCCCGCTTCCTCCAGCTCCTTGCGGAAGGTGGTGGCGACCGAAACGCTGTCGAACACGGCATCGACCGCGATCTTGCGGCTGCCCTTCACGCCGGCGAGCATTTCCTGCTCGGCGATGGGGATGCCCAGCTTCTGATAGGTGGCGAGAATTTCGGGATCGACCTGATCCAGCGAATCCAGCTCCACCTTCTTCTTGGGCTCGGCGTAATAATAGGCGTCCTGGTAATCGATCGGCGGGACGTTGAGCTTGGCCCAGTCCGGCGCTTCCATCTTCTGCCACATGGCGAAGGCCTTCAGGCGCCAGTCGAGCAGCCATTGCGGCTCGTTCTTTTTCGCCGAGATGAAGCGGACCGTATCCTCGTTCAGGCCCTTGGGCGCGAAATCCTGCTCGATGGCCGACGACCAGCCATGTTCATAGGTGGAGGCACGCTCGGCGGCCTCCAGCGCTTCCTGATTACGGACGGTGCTCACTTCTTCGGTCATGCCATTTCTCGTGTCAGGCTGGCGATGGTCACGTTCGCGAGCGCTTCGCGGATCGCGTTGTTCGCCAGATTCATGTGCGGACGGATGCGGCAATCCTGTTCCAGATTGCAGTCATGCGCCCCCTGTTCGCTGCATGCGGTCATGGCGATGGGGCCTTCGACCGCCTCCACCACGTCCGCCAGGGTGATCGTCGCGGGCGGGCGCGACAGGCGCACGCCGCCACCGGTGCCCCGGCTCGATTCGAGCAGACCCGCCGCCGACAGCCGGCTCACCAGCTTCTGCGCGGTGGGCAGGGGGATGCCGGTTTCGGCGCTGAGCGTGGTCGCGTTCATCTTAGCCGCACCGCAGTGACGGGCGGCAGCAGACATCAGCACGACGGCATAATCGGCAAAGCTCGATAATTTCATGCGTGTTGCGAACCATTCTCAAATCGGATCGAATCAATCCGATTGGGCATGTGGTCCCACTCGGCCCCGGAATCAAGGCATTTTTCCTACCTTGAGGGTCTGTTTGGAAAATGCGCGAAAGAGCGCATTTTCAGAGCCGCACCGGCCCACACCCCCACCCGGCCACCCAGACATGGTATCCTGATGGGCGGCCGGGTGGGGTTCAAACGAGTCACGGGCCTCGTTTGAAGGCTGGTGCGGATGCGCCAAAGGCGCATTCCAAATAGCGATCAGCTCAGCCGGTTGAGCACCGCGACATCGCCGCCCAGAGTCCGGCGGAGCAGGGTGAGCTGGACCACGGCGGTCGGCTCGGTCTGGAGCTGATGCGGGGTCATGCCGATGAAATGCTTGATCTCGCGGATGAAATGCGACTGGTCGTAGAAACTGCCATCATCGCACAGCGCCTGCCAGCTTTCATGGTCGAGCGCGATCCGTGCGCTGCAACGCAGGGCGCGATATTTGCGGGCGAGCAGCTTGGGCGGGGCGCCATAGAGCTTGTTGGTGATGCGGGCGAGCTGGCGCGGCGACAGTTCGGTCATCTCGCTGAGCACGTCGATCCGGGGCGATCCCTCGCCGATCAGCCAGCTGTCGATCGCCCGCAGGATCGCCCAGGTCGCTTCGGGAAGCGGCTTGATGCGTTCGGCGAGGAAGGACCAGGTGAGCGCGGCCATGGCGTCGCCATCGTCCATGCGCTGCAACTGGGCGAGCAGGTCGAGAAAGCTGTCGTCCCGTTCCGCCGCCAGATCGCACAGCCCGTCCGCCAGCGTGTCGGCATCGCCGCCATGCAGCGCCAGCCAGCCAGCCGGCAGCAGCGACACACCCACCAGCCGGGTCGGCGCATCCAGTTCGAAACGGGTCGCCCCCAGAGTGGGACCGATCAGGCCGACAGCGGGCGGTTGCTGCACCGACCCGTCCTGGAAATGATAACGCCCCTCGCCCTTCAGCATCAGCCGCAATTGCGCGACATCGGCACGGGTGACGTCGGCATAATGGTCCGCAGCTACAGAAAATATGTAAAGCGAGCCGAAATAGGGCCGGATTTTTTCCGGCGGGGTGAAATAGCGCAGCCGGACCGGCCCTTGTTCGGCATCGACCGAATAGGACAATGGCCCGCGATTATCCGGCACCACCCCCCGCGCCGCACTTAGCGGCAGATCCCAATATTGCGGCCCCATATGTACACCCCAGTGACGCCATTATGAGCGCGGGTTGCAACCGTGCAAGAGCCATGACGCCAGGGTACGTATTTTTCGCCACAGCGTTGAGGCAAAAAAATGACCCGGCAGCTTTCACTGCCGGGTCAGGAAAAGGTCTCATCAGCCAAAATGGCCTAGAGCCTTCGGGTCGCAACACGGCTTTAAGCCCGAATCGGTGGAAGATTATTGGACAGATCGGACATCGGATTGATCAAATCGAACCGATTCATGACGAATTATGTCATGAAATGACGTTCAGCAACGAATGTGGCCGCCACGCAACAGTGACTCGACGCACAACCGACGCGCTGGCATAGCGCGGCCATGTCCTATCGCCTGATCCGCCCGCTCTTTTTCGCGCTCGATGCCGAGCGCGCCCATAATTTGTCGATCGCGCTGCTGCGGACGATGCCGACCCCCGCGCCGCTGAAGGCCGACCCGATGCTGATGCAGACGGTGGCAGGCATCACCTTCCCCAACCCGGTGGGCCTCGCGGCCGGCTATGACAAGGACGGCCGGGTCGCGCACAAGATGCACGGCCTGGGCTTCGGCTTTGCCGAACTGGGCACCCTGACCCCGCTGGCGCAGCCGGGCAATCCGCAGCCGCGCCTGTTCCGCCTGGTCGAGGACAGGGCGGTGATCAACCGCTTCGGCTTCAACAATGGTGGCCAGGGCGCCGCCGCCGACCGCATCGCCCGCTATCGCCGGCCGGTGGGTCAGGGGCCGGTGATCGGCATCAATATCGGCGCCAACAAGGAGGCGACGGCAGCCGGCCGCGCCAATGCCGACTATGCCACCGGCGTCACCTGCATGGCACCGCTGGCCGATTATCTGACGGTCAATATCTCCTCCCCCAACACGCCGGGGCTGCGCGCACTGCAGGGCCGGGCGGCGCTGGATGATCTGCTCGGCGCGGTGATGGCGGCGCGGCCCGAAGGCGGCCCGCCGATCTTCCTGAAGGTGGCACCCGACCTGGAACCGGCCGATATCGAGGATATTGCTGCCGCCTGCATCGACCATCGGATCGACGCATTGATCGTGTCCAACACCACCATCACCCGCCCGACGCTGCAATCGCCCCATGCAGGCGAGACCGGCGGCCTGTCGGGCGCGCCGCTGACCGACCTGTCGCTGGGCAAACTGCGCGATTTCCGCCGGCTTCTGGGCAACCGGTTGCCGCTGATCGGCGTGGGCGGCATCGCCAATGCGGATCAGGCCTATGCCCGCATTCGCGCCGGTGCATCACTGGTGCAGGTCTACAGCGCGCTGGTCTATGAAGGCCCCTATCTCGCCAAACGAATCAATGCGGGGCTGAAGGCACTGATGGCGCGCGACGGCGTTCGTCATATCAAGGAAGTGGTGGGGATCGACGCCTGATCCGTCCTTCCCGGGCATGATCGAGACAAGACGGGTTGCGAAACGAAATGCGAGCTTTAGGGTGCCGGCCATGACGTCCCGCCTGACCGGCCTGCTGGCCCCCTTCGCCCTGATCGCTCCCATTGCCCTGGTGCCCGCGACCGCGCTGGCGCGCGATCCGGTGGCGTTGAATGCCACCGTGTCCGCCGCCGATCCACGTGCGGCGGCGGCAGGCCAGGAGATATTGCGCAAGGGTGGCAGCGCCACCGACGCGGCAATCGCGATGATGCTGGCGCTGAATGTGGTCGAACCGCACAACAGCGGCATCGGCGGCGGCGGCTTCCTGATGCATCATGACGGCGCCAGCGGTGTGCTGGAATCGATCGACGGGCGCGAGACCGCGCCGGCCGCCGCCCGGCCCGACCGGTTCATGGGCGCCGACGGCAAGCCTTTGCCCTTCGTTCAGGCCTGGCCGGGCGGCTATTCGGTCGGCGTGCCGGGCAATCTGCGCATGGCGTGGGAAGCGCACAAGAAATGGGGCAAGCTGCCCTGGGCCGACCTGTTCCAGCCGGCGATCCGGCTGGCGGGCGACGGCTTCCAGCTGGGCGAGCGCACCGCCACGGCGCTGAAGGCGCTCCAAAATATCTGGGCCGATTTCCCGGAAATCCGCAGCTATTACTGGATCGACGGGCAATTGCCGGCGGTCGGCGCGACGCTGAAGAACCCGCCGCTCGCTGCCCTGTTCAAGCGGATCGCGGCGGAGGGACCGGACGCCTTCTATCTGGGCGAGAATGCGCAGGCGATCGCCAAGGCCGTCACCACCGCGCCGCGGAACCCGGTGCCGATGACGACGGACGACCTGGCCAATTACCAGGTCAAGGACCGCAAGCCAGTATGCGGCCATTATCGCGTCTATACCGTGTGCGGCATGGGACCGGCATCGGCCGGCGGCGTCACGGTGCTGCAGATATTAGGCATGGTCGAACGCTTCCCGCTGGCGCAGTGGGGCAAGGATGATCCGCGCTCCTGGCACGTCATCGGCGAAGCGATGCAGTTGGCCTATGCCGACCGCGACACCTGGCTGGGCGACCCCGAATTCGTCCATGTGCCGATCGCCGGGCTGATCGATCCCGCTTATTTGAAGCAGCGGTCGGGCGAGATCCGGCTGAACAAGGCGCTCACTGCCTACAAGCCCGGCCTGCCCGCCGGCGCGCAACCGCGCACCAGCGCCCTGCCCCAGCCGGAAAGCGGCACCAGCCATTTCGTCGCGGTGGACCGCAATGGCGACATCGCTGCCTGGACATCGACGATCGAGAGCTTCTTCGGCAGCCAGCTGGTCGCCAATGGTGTGGTGCTGAACAACGAGCTGACCGATTTCAGCTTCACGCCCGAGAAAAATGGTGCGCCGGTCGCCAACCGGGTGGAACCGGGCAAGCGGCCGCTGTCGTCCATGTCGCCGACCATCGTCTATGACGATAAGGGCATGCCGATCTTCACCGTCGGCGCGGCCGGCGGCAAGACCATTATCATGCAAGTCGCCAAGGCGCTGATCGCCCATTTCGACTGGGGCCTGTCGGCGCAGGATTCGATCGCGCTGGGGCTGGAATTCTTCAATGGCGACGGGCTGGTGCTGGAACAGGGGACGTCGCTGGAAGCGATGAAGGCCCCGCTGGAGAAGCTGGGCCACCGCGTCACCATCTCGCGCCTGGGCCTCAAGGCCAATGCCGCCGAGCGCACCGCCGACGGCCACTGGATCGGCGCGGCCGACCCGCGCAGCCCCGGCGTGTCGCTACAGGAATAAGCCAAGCGATCATGGCGCGCGCATCGCTGCGCGCGCCTGTCACGCCTCAGCCGCCCTTCTTGAGGTCGAGCCCGGCGACGTTGAATTCGAACGGGAAGCGCTGATCCTTGGGGCCGACGGCAAGATCGACCTTCAGGCTCTTGGCCTTGGCGATCGCCTCATAGGCATTTTGCGAGGGCATGATCTCGATCCCGTCCTTCGCTTCGGTCATGCGCCCCTTCCAGCGATGGGCCTTGCCATCATCGGTGGTGGCATCGACCGCGCAGTCGGACAGGTCGCACTGGAAGGGCGCACCGACCAGCTTCACCGTCACGGTCTTTTCGCCATTGGACATGGGCTGGACCATCAGCACCGAGAAAGTGTCGGCGGCGGTCATGGTCTGCACGCTGTTGGCACTGCCGATATAGGCGACCTTCTGGCTGGCGCCGGCGGTTTCATATTTCCAGACCTGGCCGATCTGGTCGCGCTGGGTCGGTTCCTTCTTGTCCCCACCCGAACAGGCGGCCAGCAGGCCGAGGATGGCGAGGGGCATGATATGGCGCATTGTCGCATTCTCCTTGTCAGGAGAGAACGCTGGGATGCGCGGGAGTTTCCGTCAGGCGTAGCGCGTAGCGGTCTCGCGGATCAGGGCGATCATGTTGGGAATGCCTTGGGTGCGGTTGGAACTGAGCTGGTTTTTCAGGTCGAAGGGGGCCAGCGCGCCTTCGATATCGGTTGCACCGATTTCTGCGGGCGCGCGATTCTGCACGGTCAGCAGTACCAACGCGATGATCCCCTTGGTGATGGCGGCATTGCTGTCAGCAAGGAAATGGAGTCGGCCGTCATCCAGCACCGTGGGATAGACCCAGACCGCCGCCGAGCAGCCCCGCACCAACGTCATATCGGTCTTGAGCGCGTCGGGCATATCCTCCAGTTCCCGGCCGAGATCGATCAACAGGCGATAGCGATCATCAGCGTCGAGAAATTCATATTCTTCCTGGAGGTCGGCCAGAACGGGCATCGGAGCGGGCTGATCAGTCATGCCGCCCATATAGGGGGAAAAGCAGTGCGGGAAAGCCCGAAACCAGTCCCCAAGCGGAAGGAAGCGGCTTCGCCTTGGCTCAGCCTGGCCCTTCGACTTCGCTCAGGGCGAGAGGAGAAGGGCCGTTACAGATCGACGCCGGCGGCGATGGCTTCGAGCTTGCGGATGCGTTCCTTGAGATCGGCAACCTCGATCCGGGCGGCGGCCGAGGGCGGTGCGGCTTCCTCGGCCCGGCGCCCCAGTTCGGCACGCTTAAGGTCGAGCCAGCCATTCCAGCCGCGCAGCGACGCGAAGGCGACGATGGTGAGACCGGCGAGGCCGGCGGTGGCCATGGTCAGATAGAAGAGGGGATCCTGCATCATGTCCTCCCTGTGTTTCCCTTACCGCGATCAGTCGCGGTCCTTGAGCTTCTCGAATTCGCGCTCCAGCGCGGTCGAACTGTCGGTGGCGAGCCGTTCCAGCACGGCGACCCGGTCCTTGAGCGCCTTCACTTCGGCGCGGAGGCGTTCAGCCTCCGGATCGGGACCGCGCTGGATGAAATCCTCACCCTTGTGGCGGCGCACGACGCCATATTTGGCGCGGACGACGCTGGCGATGGCGGTGATCGCAACGATGGCGACAACCATTTCGAACGGGTTCATATCTGTCCTCCCTTGGGCGCGCGAGCGATCAGTTCGCCGGGCCGCGCAGTCGCTCGATCTCGCGATTGAGCTGATGGCTTTCATCGGTGACGATCCGCTCGACCACGGCGAGCCGGTCCTTCATCGAGCCGATTTCGGCGCGCAGCTGGGCATTTTCCTGGCTGATCAGCTTGATGCGCTCGACCAGCTCCTCATTTTTCTGCGGATAGACCGCCTTGCCCCAGCTATTTTCCAGCGGGTAACCGTGCCGAATGCGGAGCCAGGTGGTAAAAACCCAGCCCGCGACACCCAGCGATCCGACGATGACCGCGGCAGGCGCAAGAACTTCAACCGGAACCATGATCTTTACTCCCCTTGCCTGGTCAGCGTCAGCGCAGCGCGTCGATATCGCGCGCGGTCCGGGCGGCGGGATCGGTGGCGATCCGTTCGAGGACTGCGATACGTTCTTCGAGGCGGCTGATGCGGCCAGTGAGTTTTTCGTTTTCACTTGAAAGAAGGTCGATTTTTCGACCGGCGTCGGGATCTGTTCGATGAACGGTGCCCGTCCATTCATTTTCAACCGGATAACCATGGCGGGCACGGACCCAGGTGGTGAACATCCAGCCCAGCGTCGACATGGCGATGATGGCCAGAACGAAGGTCGGTCCTGCGAAATTCATGACCTTGAACTCCCTATTGCCTTTGGCCGGGCTGGGTTCAGCGGAGCCGCTCGATCTGGTCCGCGAGGCGGACCGGGCGGTCGGTGACGATCTGTTCCAGCACCTTGATCCGTTCGCGCAGTTCATGGGTGACGATCTGCTGGTCCTGGTCGACGACATTGGCCGTCAACTCGGCCGTCGCCCTGGCGACCTTGCGCCGGGCATAAGCCTGGATCAGGAGCGTCGCGGTGGTCCCGCTCAAAGCCCCCATGATGAAATATGGTGTCGGGTCCATGTTCTCTTCCCCCCGGATTTCCGTTTCCTAGCGCAGGCTGTCGATCTCGTCGGCCAAGCGCGTGTTGCGGCTGGTATAATAGACCTCGATGTCGGCGAGGCGACGGTCGATGTCGCGGAACTTGGAGCGGACGTCGCGGGTGGAGCGCGCCGGGTTGGTGCGCACACCCTGCCAGAATTTCTCGTCATCCCGATCCGAATAGAGGCCCTGGGGCTTGGCATCGGCGAAATAGGCGGCGGCGACATAGGCGATCAGCGTCCAGGGGAAGGCGCCCATCAGGGTGACCAGCACCGCGCCGACCCGAACCCAGACCACGTCGATCCCGGTATAGTCGGCGATGCCGGAGCACACGCCCATCCACTTGCCATTCTGCTTATCGAGATAGAATTTGGTGCGGCGGGCGCTCATGTCAGTTCCTCCGGTCGAAGCTGTAATCGTCGTCACCCTGTACCGGGCGTTGCGGGCGGAAATCGGGGTTGTCGGCAGCGACGATCCGTTCGACCGTCTGCAACCTGTCTTCCAGGCGGCGGGCGAGCAGGTGGAGTTCATCCAGCAGCCGCTCGTCCTCGTCCGTGATCTTGGGGGCCTGCTTCCACTTGGTGACATAGTGGAAGATCAGCCAGGGCATGCCGATGAACAGCATGCCGCACACGACCACGGGCAGAAACACGTCTTCCATCGGATCAGGCCCCCTTGTTCATCGACGCCTTGAGCGCGGCGAGATCGGCATCGACCTTGTCGGCCGACTTGAGTTCCGCAATCTCTTCCTCCAGCGTCTTGGGCTGCTGACCCAGGCCCATGGCATCGGCGCGGCCCTCGGCCATGTCGACACGGCGTTCGAGCATGTCGAAGCGGGCAAAGGCTTCATTGACCTTCTCGCCGGCATAGGCTTCGCGGACACGCAGGCGGTTCTCGGCGCTCTGCATCCGGGTGACCAGGCTGTTCTGGCGGGCGCGCGCTTCGCGCAGCTTGGCCTGCAGCTTGGCGATATCCTCTTCGGCAGCCTTCAGCGCATCATCGAGGGTCTCGATCTCGTGGGACAGATGCTCTGCCATGTCGGTCGCCTTCTGACGTTCGACCAAAGCGGCCTTGGCCAGATCCTCGCGGTCCTTGCTGAGGGCAAGCTGGGCCTTTTCGGTCCAGCTGTCCTGCAGCGCGCCCAGCTTGGCGATATGGCGACGCATTTCCTTCTGGTCGGCGATCGTGCGGGCAGCGGACGCGCGCACCTCGACCAGCGTCTCCTCCATTTCGAGGATGATCATGCGGATCATCTTCGCCGGGTCTTCGGCCTTGTCGAGCAAGTCGGTGACATTGGCGGCGATGATGTCTCGGGTGCGGGAGAAAATACCCATTTTAACGGTGCTCCTGGTCTTCTCATTCAAGGGGGCCGGGGCGGACGAGAGGGGGCATTTCCGCCCCGGCCTGGGTCGTGCGGCCTTACGCCAGATAGCGCAGGGTCGCGGGGGTATCCTGGGTCGCGAGAACCGGGGCTTCGCTGGCGCGGGCCGGGCCGACCGCCGAAAGGATCATGGTTGATCCGAACAGGACGGCGGCAATGGCGACCGACATCAGCTGACCGATTTCGCGAACGCTGTTGCTGTTCTTTTCCATCTTCAACACTCCTTGAACCTGGCCTTCTAAAGGTGCCGCCTGTCTGTGCAGCGGCTTCATTCCCAACATTGCAGAGGCCGTGCCAATTTTTGAAAAGCGCAGAAAACAGCCATTTTTTGAGGATCCGGCACGACTGCGCGAAGATTTCACTTGCTGACAGTTGGGAAATTTCGCCATATTTTGGCGCATGGAGAAAAATACCCAGTTTGTCGGCCAGTCGCTGGCCTTTCTCGACGCCGTCGAACTGGCCGGGCGGGCCGCCGAACTCAATCGCCCGGTGCTGGTGATCGGCGAACGCGGCACCGGCAAGGAACTGATCGCCGAGCGCCTGCATCATCTGTCGCCGCGCTGGGGCGAGCCGCTGATCGTGATGAACTGCGCCGCCCTGCCCGAGACGCTGATCGAGGCGGAACTGTTCGGCCATGAACAGGGCGCCTTCACCGGCGCGACCAAGGCGCGGCCGGGCCGGTTCGAGGAGGCCGATGGCGGCACATTGTTTCTGGACGAACTGGGCACATTGTCGATGGCAGCGCAGGAGCGGCTGCTGCGGGTTGTCGAATATGGCGAGGTCACGCGGATCGGCGCGTCCAAGCCGGTCCGGGTGGACGTGCGCATCGTGGCCGCGACCAACGAGGATCTGCCCGCTGCGGCGGACGCCGGGCGCTTCCGCCCCGATCTGCTCGACCGGCTGAGCTTCGAGGTCATCACCCTGCCGCCGTTGCGCGCGCGGGAGGGCGACATCAGCGTGCTGGCCGACCATTTCGGGCGACGTATGGCAGCGGAACTGAACTGGCCACAATGGCCGGGCTTCTCCGCCGCCTGCGCGGCCGAACTGGAAGGCTATGGCTGGCCGGGCAATGTACGCGAACTGCGCAATGTAGTGGAACGGGCGGTCTATCGCTGGCCCGAGCCGGGGCGGCCGATCTCGTCCATCGTGTTCGACCCCTTCGCCTCGCCCTGGAAACCGCGCCCGCTGATGCCGGGGACTGCGGCACCGTCAGCAGAAAGTGCGGCACCTGTGACCGCATCGGTGATGAACGGCCATGGCGATGTCACCGATCTCAAATCGGCGGTCGACGCGCATGAGGCGGCGATCGTGCGGGCGGCGCTGGAGCGGTTCCGCTATAATCAGCGGGCGACCGCCAAGGGGCTGGGCCTGACCTATGACCAGTTGCGCCATTGCATGAAGAAACATGGGTTGAGCGCGGGATAGGGCGACGCACGGCCGCCCTATCACACCGGATCAGCGGGTCGGGACGGGTTCCGGCCCCGAATAATCATAGAAGCCCCTGCCGGTCTTGCGGCCATACCAGCCGGCCTCGACATATTTGACCAGCAGCGGCGCCGGGCGATATTTGGGATCCCCGGTGGTGGTAAGGAAGACGTTGAGGATTTCGAGCGCGGTATCGAGGCCGACGAAATCGAGCAGCGTCAGCGGCCCCATCGGATGGTTGAGACCGAGCTTGCAGCCCTGATCGATGTCGGTGACGCTGCCGACACCCTCACCCAGCACGAACACCGCCTCGTTCAGCATCGGCAGCAGGATGCGGTTCACGACGAAGCCGGGCGCATCGAAAGCATGGACGGTGGTCTTGCCGATCTTCGCGGCAAAACCCTCGACCGCGGCGACCGTCTCGGGCGACGTGGCGAGACCGCGAATGACCTCGACGAGCACCATCACGGGCACCGGATTGAAGAAATGGACGCCGACGAAGCGACCGGCATCGGGCGCGGCCTGGGCCAGGCGGGTGATCGGGATAGACGAGGTGTTGGTGGCGAGGATGGCGCCGGGCGCCAGGATCTGGCCGACGTTGGTGAAGATGGCGCGCTTCACCTCTTCCCGCTCGGTCGCCGCCTCGATCACCAGTTGAGCACCAGCGAGCGGCGCGATCTCGCCTACCGGGGCGATGCGGGCGAGCGCGGCGTCGGCGTCGGCCTGGCTGATCTTTTCCTTCTCGACCGCGCGGGCCAATAGCTTGGCGATGCCGGCCTTGCCCTTTTCGGCGCGGGGCAGGTCGATGTCGGACAGGATCACGGCATAGCCGGCCTGGGCGGCGACCTGGGCAATGCCCGCCCCCATCTGGCCGGCGCCGATCACGCCCACGGTCTTTATGTCGGTCATGCCCCATTCTCCTCACCAAATGTTCGTTCCAGTCACCCCTACCGACAAGTAAGGCCGCGCGCCAAGCCCCTTCGCGGGCGGCGAACGGGCCATCGCGACGGATGGATGGTTCGGCCGCGCGATTTTCCGCCTTTGCGCGAACCGCACGCCATGCTTAATAGCCGCCCATGCCCCTTGCCGATCCCTTGCCAGCGCCCGCGTCCGGACGGTTCATCGCCGCCGTGCATCATTTCCCGCTGCGCATCTATTTCGAGGATACGGACCTGTCGGGGCTGGTCTATCACGCCAATTATCTGCGCTATATGGAGCGCGCCCGGTCCGACATGCTGCGCGTCGCCGGCATCGACCAGCGCGCCAATCATGAAGGCGGCGAGGGCGTCTATGCCGTGACCGACCTGAAACTGGCCTATCGTCGCCCCGCCCGGCTGGACGATGACCTGATGGTCGTCAGCCAGGTAATGGAGGTGCGGGCCGCCAGCTGCGCCATTCAGCAAAGAGTCATGCGCGGCGAGGACATATTGACCGACGGCGTCATAACCGTCGCCTATCTGACACCCCAGGGACGACCGCAGCGCCAGCCGCGCCCCTGGATCGAGATTTTCAGCCGTTTGATGCGAGGGGAAGACATCCACCCATGAACCTGTCCATGCCTGACGTCGGTGCCGCCGTGGGCGCCGCGACCGACGCCGCCACCATTTCGCCGCTCGCCCTGTTCCTGCAGGCCGACATCGTCGTGAAGGGGGTGATGCTGGGCCTGTTGCTGGCCAGCATCTGGACCTGGGCGATCATCCTGGGGTTCAGCTTCACCCTGCGCAAGGCGAGCAAGCAGAGCCGCGCGTTCGAGGAAGATTTCTGGAAGGCGGACGATATCGACCGTTTCTATGAAGCGCGCGGCAAGGCCGAATTTCCGGCCGCCAAGGTAATGGCCGCCGGTGTCACCGAATGGCGCCGGTCGACCGCGCAGAAGGTGATCGACCGCGACGGCACACGCGACCGGCTGGCCACCAGCATGTCGAGCACGATCGCGGCCGAGGTCGACCGCCTGTCGGACCGGCTGAACATCCTGGCGACGGTCGGATCGGTTGCCCCGTTCGTCGGCCTGTTCGGCACGGTCTGGGGCATCATGCGCGCCTTCACCTCGATCGCCGCCGCGCAGAACAGCTCGCTCGCCGTCGTGGCGCCGGGCATTGCCGAGGCCCTGTTCGCGACCGCGATCGGCCTGTTCGCCGCCATCCCGGCGGTGATCGCATACAACCGCTTCAGCCATGGCATCAACCGGATGGAATCGCGCCTCAACCGTTTTGCCGACGGCTTCTACGCGACGCTGAGCCGCGAGCTTGAGGCCCAACGCTGATGGCGATGTCCGGTCCTCCGTCCGGTCGGCGCGGGCGCAATCGCGCACCGATGGCGGACATCAACGTGACGCCGCTGGTCGACGTCATGCTGGTGCTGCTGATCATCTTCATGGTGACGGCGCCGCTGCTGGTGACCGGCGTGCCGGTCAACCTGCCCGAGACGCGCGCCAAGGGGCTGGACCAGGATGCCAAGCCGACGGTGGTGTCGATCGACCGCGACGGTGCCATCTATGTCGACGAGGATGTGGTCAGCGACGCCGACCTGCCCGACCGGCTGGCCGAGATCGTGTCGGCCAATGCCGGCAAGCCCGAAGCGCCACAGATATTCCTGCGGGCGGACACGGGGCTGGATTATGGCCGGGTGATGCGGGTGATGGGCGAGCTCAACCGGGCCGGCCTCAACAAGGTGGCGCTGGTCAGCACCGGCGGGCAGGACGGCGCCGACGATGTCAGCGCAGGTTCAGAATAGGGGCCATAGGTCAAACCGATGGAACGCGCGGAAAAAATCGGCCTTGGCGTTGCGACGGCAGGCCATGTCCTGCTGTTCGGCCTGCTGTCGGCCGGGTTCCTGGCGACGCCCAATCCGCTGAAGCTGAACAGCCCGCCGATGGATGTCAGCCTGGTCGACGAGGTGGCGCTGCAATCGACCGCGCCGCGCATCTCGACCGAGCCGCCGCCGCCCAGCGTCGCGCCTGAAAAAGGCCCGACCGAGGATGCCGCGCCCGCCGCCCAGCCCGAGCCGGCCCCCGTGCCCGAGCCGACCCCCGCGCCGCCCAAACCCAAGCCGGTCCCGCCCAAGGAAGTCGCGAAGCCCGCGCCGCCCAAGCCGAAGCCAACGCCGCCGAAGAAGGAAACGCCCCAGGCTGCGCCAAAGCCAAAGCCGGCGCCCGAAAAGCCGGCGGAAAAGCCCAGGGCGAAGCCGGCGCCGGAGAAGCCCAAGGCAGCGGCGGCCGCGCCGGCCAAGGCCAGCGCCAAGCCCGCGCCCAAGGCCGCCAAGCCGGCCGCCGCATCGGGATCGGGCAAGGCTGCGGCCAAGCCCAAGGGATCGCTGCTGGGCAATGATTTCCTGAAAGGCATCGACACCAGCGCCGATGCGCCGCGCAAGCCCGCGGCCGCGCCGCAGGCCGCCGCCATGGGGCCACAGCAGAAGGCCGCGCTCGACGCCGAGATCCGTCGGCAATTGAAGCCTAACTGGCGCCCGCCCTCCGGCGCCGACGCCGATCAGTTGGTGACTCTGCTGGAAGTGCGGCTGGACAAGAATGGCGCGGTGATCGGCACGCCCGAAGTGATCGACCAGCTGGGCGTCACCGCCAGCAACCGGCCGCAGGCCAAGCTGCATGCCGAGCGCGCGATCCAGGCGGTGAAGCTGGCATCGCCCTTCCGCAATTTGCCGCCCGAATATTATGAACAATGGAAATGGCTGCGGCCACTCCGCTTTGACGCGAGGCTGAACCGATGACGACGACCCTGCTCCGCCGCCTGGCTGCGGCGACCGCCGCCCTGCTCGCCTTCACCGCCCTGCCCGCGCTGGCGCAGCTGTCGGTCGACGTGACCGGCGACATCGACAGCAACCTCAAGATCGCGGTGCCCGCCCTGCCGGCACAGCAGGATGTGGCAACCCCGGCCGGCACCGCCAATGAACTGGGCCGCAAGATCGCCGAAGTGATTGCCACCGATCTCAAGGGATCGGGCCTGTTCGATCCGTCCGGCCCGGGCGGCATGCCCGCGCTCGCTTTCCCGGAAGTGACCAATCCGGTCTATGACAAATGGGGTGCCTATCAGGCGCTGGTGCAGGGTTTTGTTCGCACCACCGGCGGCGAGGCCGACATCACCGTGGGCTGCTACCTCTATGACGTGGCGCTGAAGCAGGAGCTGACGCGCCAGGGCTATGTCGTCGCGCCGCGCGACTGGCGCCGCGCCGCGCATAAATGCGCCGACGCCATCTATGCCCGCCTGTCGGGCGAGAGCCCCTTCTTTGACAGCCGCATCGCCTATATCGCCGAAAGCGGCCCGAAGGATAACCGCGTCAAGCGCCTGGCCATCATGGATTCCGATGGCGCCAACCACCGCTTCATCACCAATGGCCAGTCGATCGCCCTGACCCCGCGCTTCTCGCCCGACTACAAGTCGATCGTCTATGTGAGCTATCTGGGCAGCCGGGTGCGCATCTATGTCTATGACATCGGCACCGGGCAGCAGCGGCTGGTGACCGAGAGCAACAACACGACCTTCGCGCCGCGCTGGTCGCCCGATGGCCGCAACATCCTGTTCTCGATGGCGGTTTCGGGCAATACCGATATCTATCGCGTGTCAGCCCAGGGCGGCGCGCCGGTGCGGCTGACCAATTCGCCGGGCATCGATGTCGGTGGTTCCTATTCGCCCGATGGCCGCCAGATCGTGTTCGAGAGCGACCGGTCCGGCGGACAGCAAATCTATGTGATGAATGCCGACGGGTCGAACCAGCGCCGCATCAGCCATGGCGGCGGCCGCTATGCGACGCCTGAATGGAGCCCGCGCGGCGACCTGATCGCCTTCACCAAGCTGTCTGGCGATTTCAAGATCGCGGTGATGACGCCGAGCGGCGACAATGAGCGCATCCTGACCAACGGCTGGCAGGACGAGCAGCCGACCTGGTCGCCCAATGGCCGCGTGCTGCAATATTTCCGCACCACGCCCGGCCGCCAGGGCAGCAGCCAGGTGTGGCAGGTCGATCTGACCGGCGTGAACGAACGGCGCATCCCGACTCCCCTGAGCGGGTCCGACCCGGCCTGGGGTCCGTTGCTGCCATAAGTTTTCCACAGCTTTTCGACGCGATAGGGAACCCTATCGTCTTGACAGCGTAACGATTTTTACCAACCATGCTGTTGCCCATCCGGGTGACAACATGGCGATATCCCTAGGAGACCCCGATGAAGATCACCCGGCCCCTGCTCATCGCAACCGCCGTCCTGGCCCTCGCCGCCTGTTCGAAGAAGCCGCCGGCCGAACTGCCGCCGGCGCCGGGTGGCAGCGACACGACCCAGACGGGCGGCTCCACCGGTCAGACCGGCCCGGTCAAGGGTAGCCAGGAAGATTTCGTCGCGTCGGTGTCGTCCGACCGCATCTTCTTTGGCCTCGACCAATATGATGTCGATGCCGAGGATCAGGCGACGTTGCAGAGCCAGGCCGCCTGGCTGCAGCAGAACCCCAATGTCCGCATCACCATCGAAGGCCATGCCGACGAACGCGGCACTCGCGATTACAATATCGCGCTGGGCGACCGTCGCGCCAATGCGGCCAAGAATTATCTCGCCTCGCTGGGCGTCGCCCCGACCCGGATCAACACCGTGAGCTATGGCAAGGAACGGCCGGCTGCGCTGGGATCGGACGAGGCAAGCTGGGCGCAGAACCGCCGCGCGGTGACGGTTACCGTCCAATATTGATCCCCGTCGGGTCGCACTGACGGCTATGGGCTCGCCGATCTTGATCGGCGGGCCCTTCTCTTTTTTGAGGCCTGCCGCGATCATTGCTCGAGCGTTGCGGAATTCGTTTCCGATATGTGGGACGACCCTATATATGGGACGAAAACAGGAAGCGAAAAATATATGCAAATTGGCGAAGAGAAGCAGGAACAGGGCGTAAAGGGCACGCAGACGCTGATGCGCGCGCTCGACATCATGGATGAGGTGATCGACGGGCCGATCCGCGCTGCGGATCTGGCCCGTAAGCTGGGCATGAGCAAGACCACCGCGCACCGGCTGGTGCAGGCGCTGAAATCGCGCGACTATCTGGCCGTGACGCGCAACGGCTTTGCGCTCGGCCCCAAGCTGTTGCAGCTGGGCGTGCTCGCCACCGAGCAGATCGACTATGTCCGCGTGGCCCGCCCGTTCATGGAATTGCTGTCGGAGAAGACCGGTTTCTGCGTTTTCGTCGGCAAGCGCGAGGGCGACTGGTCGCGCCATCTGGACCGGGTGACCGGTAGCCAGCGGCTGCGCGTCGCGACCGCACCCGGCGATCGCCGCCCGGTGGCCGAGACCGGCCTGGGCAAGGCGCTGCTGTTGGACGAGGAAGAAGCGACCTGGGAACGGCTCTATGTCGAGGCCAAGGGTGGCGAGCCGAGCCGCAAGCAGATCGACGCCTATATTGCCGAGATGCGGGTCCATAAGGCGCGCGGCGAAGTGCTGCACGACAGCGAACTGGGAGATGGCGTGCGGTCGATCGCAGTGCCGGTGCGCGATGCCAAGGGGCAGATCTGCGTCGCCATCTCGATCGCGAGCGCGGCCCATTATCTGACCGACGATGTCCGCCCGGCGCTGGCCGAGCAGGTGATGAAGTCGGCCGAACAGATCAGCGCCGCCGTGGGATTCAGCGGCCAGCGCTGAATTTCCTTTCGTCCCAAACCAGAAAACAGGCGCGGTTACCAATGGTAACCGCGCCCGCCAGATAAAAATGGAGCCTGATTCACGCCTTCGGTGAAAGCGCGAAGCGCTTCCACCTCAGACGATCAGGCTCCAAGGTTGGGGAGGACTGGAAAATTACATCCGGTAGGTCACGCCGAAGGTGAAGGTGCGACCGATGCGGGTTTCGAACAGCGTGTCCTGACGCTGGCTGTCGATATAGAGGCGGTTCTGCTCGTCGGTCAGATTTTGCGCCTCGACGATGATCTTCAGGCGATCGGTGACATTATAGCTGGCCGACGCATCCATGTAGAAGGTCTTGGCATTGCCCTGAAGGTCGCTGCCGGGCGAGGCGGGAATGCCGCGGATGAACTTGTCGCGGAAATTGCCGGTGGTGCGGATGCTGAACTTGTCGTCCTCATAATAGAGCGTGCCCGACGCGGTGTTGGGCGACAGGCCGACGAGATCCGCCGTGGTCGTCACGGTCGGCACGCCATTCACGCTGGCGAGGATATAGTCGATCTTCGACGTGACACGGGTGTAGTTGGCCAGCACGCCGAAATTGCTGAAGAAGCCGTCGAGGAAGGTGAAGGGAATCTGAGCGTTCAGCTCGATACCCTTGAGCTTGCCGCCCGGCGTGTTGAAAGGCTGCGACACGGTGAACAGCTCATCCGGCGAGGTATTGCTGTTTTCCAGCAGCGCATTGGGCAGACCGAGCTGGTTGAACGGAATCTGGCTGTTCACATTCTGGATGAAGCTCTTGATGTCCTTGTAGAAGAAGGCGGCCGAGAGCAGCGAACCGGGGCGGAAATACCATTCGACGGCGACGTCGAAGGTGTTGGCCCGGATCGGGTCGAGGAACGGATTGTTGACGTTGCCGACGCGGGTCACCGGATTGACGCCGCTGGTAGGGGTCAGCAGGCCGAGTTCCGGGCGAGCCATGACCTTCGCGCCGGAGAAGCGGACCAGAACATTTTCGACCGGCTCGACCACGATGTTGGCCGAGGGCAACCAGTCGTCATAGCTGTTGGTCGCCGCCGCAAACTGGCCGGTCAGACCCGTCGGCGAGCTGGCCTGGGCCACAGCGACATAGCCCGACGACAGCATATCGGTCTTGACGTAACGGACCCCTACATCGCCGCGAACGCCGAAGCCGATCGCATCGCGCAGGTCGAAATTGGCCATGAGATAGCTGCTCATGACTTCTTCGCGCACGCGGCTGCGGCCGCCGCCACATTCGACGCCGCAATAGCGGACATCGTCGAAGCCGAAAGTGTCGGCCCATTTGTCGGGATCGATCGCCGCCCAGCTGGACGGCGCGCCATGGCCCCACAGCTTGTCGACGCCGCTGATGGTGGTGGTGATATCCGCCAGCGTCGTGCCGGCCGGCAGCGCCCGCACCACGGTATCGGCATTATAGGGTCGCAGGAAGGTCGAGAGGAAATTGCTGCGCCGATATTGCGCACCGCCCTTGATCGAGAAGGCGTCGCTGACCGTCCATTTGAGGTTGATGTCGGCGGTCATGTTGTCGGTCGTGTTCTTCGACGGCTTGCCCTGATAGCTGAAGCCGCCCAACACGGTGCCGTCGGAACGGCCCGGTGCATAGTTGAAGCTGGCGGGATCATTGACGTCGATGCCGAAGCCCAGGGTCGGCGTGGTGCCGCCCTTGCTATAGTCGATCGTGAAGCCGTCGGTATCGATGGCGTCCATGAAGGTCTGAAGACGCTTCTTGCCGTCCCAGATCGAGCGGTTGAAGCCGACGATGCCACTCAGTTCCAGGCTGTCGTTGAGGCGACGGCGGAAGTTGAGGTTGGCCTGCTTGAAGGTCGAGACGAAATGGTCGACCAGCCCTTCGGAACGGACATCGACGCCGTCGAACACGCCCTGGACCAGCGAGCCATTCTCGTCGAACGCGATATCGCGCACGGAGGTCATCGGCTGACCGTTATTGGCGGCCGAGCGGGCGAAGGAGATGGCGGCGATATAATTGTCGCGCCGGGTCACCTCGAACCGCGAATAGAGCATGTCGAGCGAGATGTCGGTATCGTCGTCGGGGTTGAACTGCAGGGTCAGCGATCCGCCGATCCGTTCCTGATTCTGTTCCGAATTGAGGTAGCGCGGAATGCGCGGCAGGAAGGCGCCGCTGCCCGGCGTGTTGGGCAGGTCGTCGCGACGCAGATCATAGATGGCCTGATAGGCGGCGCTGGTGCTGGTGCGCGGATTGCCGGTCGAGCAATTGAGCGCATCGGCGCCCTTGGCCGCATTATCGGCCGGGTTCTGCGGCGCGAAGCCGACCGGCGAGCAGAAACCGCCATTGGTATTGGCCGACAGGATGTCCACGGCCGAATAGCCGACTTCGCGGATGTGCCGCTTCTGATAGGCGATCGAACCGAGGATGCCGAAGCCGCTGTCGCCGAACTTCTTCGACACCAGCAGCGAGGCACGCGGGTCAACCTCCTTCGACAGTTCGTTATAGACGCCGCGCGCGGTCATCGAGAGGACGAAATCCTCCTTCTGCTCCATCGGCTTGGGCGCGCTCAGATCGACCGTCGCGCCGAGCGAGCCTTCCTCGACATCGGCCGAGGGGGTCTTGCGCACCGACAGGGCCGAGAAGATTTCGGTCGGGAAGACGTTGAAGTCGAAGCTGCGGCCATTGTTGCCGGCCCCGTAAATGTCCGACGAACCGGTCTGCGACGTGCCTTCCATGCCGTTGATGCGGGTGCGGGTGAAGGCCGGGCCAAGGCCGCGGACCGAGATGTTGCGGCCTTCGCCGCCGTCGCCGCGCTGGAGCGCGATGCCCGGCACGCGCTGCATCGATTCGGCGAGGTTGGAGTCGGGGAACTTGCCGATATCTTCGGCGACGATCGAGTCGATCGCGGCGGCTTCCCGCCGCTTCATGCTGAGCGCGCTGTTGAGCGAGGCGCGGAAGCCGGTGACGACGATGTCGGCATTTTCCTGGTCAGGCTGTGCCTGCGGCGCCTGGTCCTGCGCAAAGGCCGGCGCGCCCGCCATCATGGCGACGGCCAACGCGATCACCGACGAACGGCGCGCGGACGCAATACGGCTGTAATGCTCGATCATGACTTCCTCCCCAATGTGCCGGCCCTCGCCAGCATTCCCACTATGTGAAATTTCGTGTCACACTATATTATATTTCACGACATTTCCATAAAAATCATAATATGACCGCAAGTCCCACTATGCGGATCGCCCTGACGCTGATCGCATTGAATGCAGGGAGGGATTGACCGGGATTTTTTCCCTATATATGGATCATACTATCAATTTATGAGACCGATCCCATCGTGATCGCGACCGGATTCCTGCTTCCGCCTCTGCACGGGCGGTTTTCTTGGGGGAGCGCGTCTTGGCGTGCTCCCCTATTTGTCTCGCTCAGGATGTTTGCGTCATGCCGCTCAGCACCAGCCTTGCCCTGATCCTGATGGCAGGATCCTCCATCGCCGCGCCGCAATCCTTCGACCTGTCGTCGGGCAGTGCCACACGGCAGACGCCCTATCAGGCCGGCGGCCATGGCATGGAGCCGGGCAGCACGGACGGCGATTTCCTGTTTTCGGTGGCGGTGCCCGACGGCACCTATCGGGTGACGCTGACGCTGGGCAACCGCAAGGCGGCTGGCGACACGACGGTCAAGGCGGAGGCACGGCGGCTGATGCTGCGCAATGTCGCGACCAAGAAGGGGCAGTTCGTCGAGCGGCAGTTCCTGGTCAATGTCCGCAGCCCTGCCCTGCCGCCGCCGCCCGCCAATGCGCCGGGCGGGACAATGGTGCGGATCACTTCGGGCGATGCGCGCGAATATACGTGGGACGACCGGCTGACGCTGGAATTTCTGGGCAAGCCGCAGGTCGCTTCGGTAACGATCGAACCGGTGAGCGCGCCGACCATCTTCCTGGCGGGCGATTCGACCGTGACAGACCAGGCGGCCGAGCCGGCGGCGAGTTGGGGCCAGATGCTCCCCGTGATGCTGGACGGCACGGTTGCGGTCGCCAACCATGCCAAGTCGGGCGCGACGCTCAAATCCTTCCTCACCGACCTGCGTTTCGACAAGCTGCTGTCGGCGGTGAAGCCGGGCGACTGGCTGTTCATCCAGTTCGGTCATAATGACCAGAAACAGGAATGGCCGCAAACCTATGCCGATGCGGCCACCACCTACCCCACCTATCTGCGCGCCTATATTGCCGAGGCACGGCGGCGCGGTGCCCATGCGGCGCTGGTGACGTCGCCCGAGCGGCGCAATTTTGACGAGAGCGGCCAAATCAAGGATACGCTGGGCAGCTATGCCGATGCGGTGCGCAAGCTGGCGGCCGAGGAACGCGTGCCGCTGATCGACCTCAATGCCGACAGCCGCGCTATATATGAAGCGCTGGGGCCGCAGGTCGCGCCCACCGCCTTCAACGATGGCGGCAAGGACAAGACCCATCATAATAATTATGGCGCCTGGCTGCTGGCGAGCGCGGTGGCCGAGCGGATCAGGACGCAGATCCCCGAACTGGCGCCCCATATCGTCGCCGCGCCCTTCGTACCCGCCCAGCCGCCGAGCGCGGCGCAGGTGGCCATCGTGCCGAGCCGCGCGCATAGCGATGTGCGTCCGGCGGGTAACTGAGCGATGCTGAAGATGAGCCGACGCGAGATGAGCCTGGGCCTCGCCGCCGGCGCGCTGCTGGCGCCCGGCACCGCCTTCCCCTTTGCCGGCCATGCGGCGCGGCGGTTCGACGTGCGCGATCATGGTGCGCGCGGCGACGGCATGGCGATCGACAGCGATGCGATCAATGCCGCGATCCTGGCCGCATCGCAGGCCGGTGGCGGCACGGTGCTGCTGCCGCGCGGCCGCTATCTCTGCTTCTCGATCCGGTTGAAGAGCCATGTCACCCTGGTCATCGGCGAAGGCGCGGTGATCGAGGCGGCCGATCCGGCGCGCCATGCCGGGCGCTATGATTTGCCCGAGACGGGGATCGACCAGCTCTACCAGGATTTCGGCCATAGCCATTGGCATAACAGCCTGATCTGGGGCGAGGATCTGGTCGAGGTCGCGATTCTTGGCCCCGGCATGATCCATGGCCTGGGCCTGACCCGCGACGGGCCGGGCGCGCGCTGGAAGAAGCAGGCGGGCGAACGGCCGCTGTCGATGCGCGGGATGAGCGACGCGCAGATTGCCGAGCTGGAACCCGATGCCGCCAGGATGAGCGGCCTGGGCAACAAGGCGATCGCGCTGAAAAATGGCCGCAACATTCATTTGAGCGGCTTTTCGATCCTGAAAGGCGGACATTTCGCGATCATCGCGACCGGCACCCAGCAATTGCGTATCGACAATCTGGCGATCGATACCGAGCGCGACGGCATCGACCTCGACTGCGTGCGCGACGTGGTGGTGGAACGCTGCCGGGTCAATTCGCCCAATGACGACGGCATCGTCGTCAAGAGCAGCTATGCGCTGGGCCGGGCGATCGCGTCGGAGAATATCCTGATCCGCGACTGCGACGTCTCCGGCTATGACATGGGATCGATGCTGGACGGCACGAAACGCACCACGCAGCAGATCGCGCCCGATCAGGACCGGGTCACCGGCCGGATCAAGCTCGGCACCGAGAGCAATGGCGGATATCGCAATATCCGGATCGAGGATTGCCGCTTCACCCGCTGCCGCGGGCTGGCGCTGGAAACCGTCGACGGCGGTGTGATGGAGAATATCGTCGCGCGGCGGCTGACCATGCGCGAGGTGACGACCGCGCCGATCTTCCTGCGCATCGGCGACCGGCGGCGCGGACCGGATGGCACCGGCATCGGCGCGATCAACGGGGTGGAGATCAGCGAGGTGGATGCGCGCGGGATCGACCATAGATTTGCCGCGAGCATTGCCGGCCTTCCGGGCCATCCGGTGCGCGACGTGACGCTGCGCGACGTGCATCTGGCCTATCAGGGCGGCGGCACGGCGCAGGATGCGGCCCGCAGGCCGGCCGAACTGGCCGATGCCTATCCCGAACCCAGCATGTTCGGCGTGCTGCCCAGCTGGGCGCTATGGGCGCGCCATGCCGAGCGGCTGACGATCGAGCGCTTTACGGCCGAGACGGCGACGCCCGATGCGCGACCACCGGCGCTGTTCGACGATGTGGCGGGGCTGACGATCCGCAACAGCCCGATCCTGGCGCGCTGAAACAGACATCGTCCCACCCATTCTTAGCATTTGACGAACATATGGGACGATGTTACCCAAATATAGGTTTTGAGTTCCATAATATGGTTCACAGGGGAGAGCCGATGTCCGTCCACGCCTTCAAGATGCAGCTCAAGCCCGGCGTGGTCGCGGAATATCGCAAGCGTCACGACGAGATCTGGCCGGAACTGTCGGCACTGCTGACCGAATCGGGTATCTACGACTATTCGATCTTCCTGGACGAAGAGACGCTGAGCCTGTTCGCAGTGCTGAAGCTGCGCGAGGACAATAGCCGAGACAGCCTGCCCGACCATCCGGTGATGAAGCGCTGGTGGGACTATATGGCGCCGCTGATGGAGGTGCAGCCGAGCAACCAGCCCAAGGAATGGCCGCTGTCGCTGCTGTTCCACATGGATTGAGTGCAGGAACAGGCTGACATCCATGCGTAGCTTCATCGCCGCCCTCGCCCTTGGCACCATGCTGGCCACGCCTGCGCTTGCGCAGCAGGCCAAGCCCACAGCCAACCTCTCCGCGCCGGTCAAGACGTTCGGCCGCGTCTCCTATGACGCGCGATCGCTGATGATCGACGGCAAGCGGATGGTGATCTGGTCGTCGGAATTCCACCATTTCCGCCTGCCCTCGCCCGACCTGTGGCGCGACATCCTGCAGAAGATGAAGGCGAGCGGCTTCAACAGCGTCGCCGTCTATTTCGACTGGGGATTCCACAGCCCGAAAAAGGGCGTGTACGACTTTAGTGGTATCCGCGACATCGACCGGCTGCTGACGATGGCGGAGGAGGAAGGCCTCTACGTCATCACCCGTGCCGGTCCCTATGTGAATGCGGAACTGTCGCGCGGCGGCTTTCCCGGCTGGCTGGTCAACCAACGCGCCCGCGCCCGCACCGATGATCCCGATTATATGGCGGCGGCCGACGAATGGCTGACCCAGATCAACGCGATCATCGCCAAGCACCAGATCAACAATGATCCGAGCCGCAAATATGGCGTTATCCTGCACCAGATCGAAAATGAGCTGGCGATGACCACGCCGGCCCAGCGGCGCTACATGGACCATCTCTATGCCAAGGCGCGGGCCGACGGCATCACCGTGCCGCTGTTCCACAATGACCAGGGCCGCAACGGTTACTGGGTGCCCGAAAGCAGCAAGGTGGACAAGGTCGTCCATGGCCCCAACGACATGTATGCGTTCGACGGCTATCCCGGCGGGACCTGCACCGTGGACGGCAAGCCGACGCGCGGATCGGCCGCGCCCGACTGGGGATATTATGGTCCTGGCGGGGCCAAGGGCGGCGCGTCCGCTTCGCCCGACACGCCCGGCTTCCTGGCCGAATTCGGCGGCGGCTGGTTCGACTATTGGGGATCGAACGGCGGCTATGAATGCAACGCGATCCAGCGTGGCAAGCGGTTCCAGCGCGTCTTCTATGGCACCAACCTCGCCAATGGCATCGGCATCCAGAGCTTCTACATGGGCTATGGCGGCACGAGCTGGGGCTGGCTGCCCGCGCCGGTGGTGTTCAGCAGCTATGATTATGGCTCCGCCATTTCCGAGCCGCGCGAGATCCGCGAGAAGGCGCTGGAGATGAAGCAGCTGGGCGGCCTGATCGCCTCGGTTCCCGACATGGCTGGCATGATCCCGGCCGGCACGCCGGAGATCAGCTCGCCCAATATCCAAGTCTATCACAACAAGAGCCCGGAAACGGACGCGCGCTTCCTGATGGTGACGCACAAGCCGTCCAACGGGCAGACCAGCGACGCTTTCAGCTTCACAGCCGACCTGCCCGATGGCCGCTATACCGTGCCGATGCAGCTCAACGGCTTTGACGCCAAATGGCTGGTCGCGGGCGTGACGCTGGGCGGGCAACGGCTGGTCTATTCCAGTTCCGAACTCCAGTCGGCGCAGCAGATCGACGGCAACGACCTGATCCTGCTTTATGGCCGCGCCGGCGAGCCAGGCGAGACCGTGCTGCGCTATGCATCCGCGCCCAAGGTGACGGTGCTCGAAGGCCAGGCGCGCAGCGCGTTCGATGCCGCCAAGGGCGACCTGAAGCTGGATTACAGCCATCAGGGCCGCGCCGTGGTGCGGATCGAGGGGGGCGGGCGTCCGCCGCTGACCCTGATCCTGGCCGACGAGGCCGAGGGCGCACGCTACTGGCGCGAGAAGGACATGCTGGTGCGCGGGCCGGCGCTGGTACGCAGCGGCGTTGCCAAGGGCGGTGCGCTGGCGCTGACCGGCGATACGGCTGCAGCCAGCCCGCTCGAAATCTGGGCGCCCAGTGCGGTCCGCACGGTCAGCTGGAACGGCGCGAAGGTGACGACGAAGGCGACAGCCATCGGCAGCATCGCCGCCGTCCAGCCGCTTACCGGCCCGGCTGATGTCATGCTGCCGGCGCTCAACGACTGGCGCATGGCGCAGGGTTCGCCCGAGGCGCAGCCCGGTTTCGACGACAGCAACTGGCAGGCGATCGACAATCGATCCTATGCCAGCACCACCGCCAAGCCCGACGGCCAGCCCAATATGCTGATGGACGCCTATGGTTTCCATGATGGCGATGTCTGGTATCGCGGCCGCTTCACCGGTTCACCCGATGCCAAGGCGCTGTCGCTTTATTATGGCGCGGGCGGTTCGGGACTGGTGCAGGCCTGGGTCGACGGCAAGTTTATCGGCGAAGGCGAGACGCCCGGCGGCCTGCCCCGGCCGATCACCACCGGCACGGCGCGCTTTGCCCTGCCGGCGGAGGCGCGGGCAGCGGGCGAGCATGTCCTCTCCGTCATGGTCCGCAACAATGGCCATAATTGGGATCTGGACAGCGACGATTTCCATAAGGAAGCGCGCGGCCTGGTGTCCGCATCGCTGGAGGGCGGCCCGAGCGGGCGCAGCTTCGCGGTGCCGATCAGCTGGAAGATTCAGGGCAAGCAGGGCGGCGAGGATCTGCCCGATGTCGCCCGTGGTCCGGCAAATAATGGCGGCCTCTATGGCGAACGGATGGGCTGGCACCTGCCCGGCTTCAACGATGCCGGCTGGGCCAAGGCCAGCGTGCCCGCGACCCAGGCTGCAGCCGGGACGAGCTGGTATCGCACCAGCTTTGCCCTCAACGTCCCCAAGGGGCAGGACGCGACCATTGGCCTCAGCTTCGGCGATGCCAGCAAGCCGCGTTCGCCGGTCCGTTACCGTGTGCTGCTCTTCGTCAATGGCTGGAACATGGGGCAGTTCATCGCCCATGTCGGGCCGCAGCGGACCTTCCCCATTCCCGAAGGCATCCTGAACCACAGGGGCCAGAACCATGTCGCGCTGGCCGTCACGTCCGACGGTCAGCCGGGCGATGCGCTCGAAACCGTGCGCCTCGTCACCCTACGCAATGTGAAAGGCGGTCTGCCGGTGCAGATGGTGACCGCGCCAAACGCACCTTCAGACCTCAAGGAGACCAAGTAAGTGGCCGCTCTCACCCATGATGTACCGCGCCAGCAGGTCGTCGAATCCATCGACCGGCTGATGGACAATCTCGTCAATATCAAGGACGAGACAGGCGAATTCCTGCTCCATCTGGAAGATGGCCGCATCATCGACACCAAGGGCTGGGCCGGATGGGAATGGACCCATGGCGTCGGCCTGTTCGGCATGTGGCGCTATTTCGAGCAGACCGGCGACCAGAAGGCGCTGGGCATCATCAAGCAGTGGTTCGAGGATCGCTTTGCCGAAGGCACGCCGACCAAGAATATCAACACGATGGCCCCGTTCATCACGCTGGCCTATCTGTATGAATATGAGCCCGACCCGCGCTACATCCCCTATCTGGACGTCTGGGCCGAATGGCTGATGGCGGCCGACGGCCTGCCCAAGACCGAGGAAGGCGGGTTCCAGCACATCGTCTATAATGACGAGAATCCGGGCGAGATGTGGGACGACACGCTGATGATGTCGGTGCTGCCGCTGGCCAAGATCGGACTGCTGCTGGGTCGCCCGGCCTATGTCGAGGAAGCCAAGCGCCAGTTCCTGGTCCATATCAAATATCTCTATGATACGAAGACCGGCCTGTGGTTCCACGGCTGGGACTTCAACGGTCGCCACAATTTCGCCGAAGCGCTGTGGGCGCGCGGCAATTGCTGGGTGACGATCGCCATCCCCGAGATCATCGAGATTCTCGACCTGAAGGAGGGCGATTTCTTCCGCACCTTCCTGATCGATACCCTTGCAGCACAAGTGAAGACCCTGGCCGAGACGCAGGACGCCGAGACCGGCCTGTGGCACACACTGATCGTCGATCCGACCAGCTATCTGGAAGCATCGGCCACCGCCGGCTTTGCCTATGGCATCCTGAAGGCCGTGCGGAAGGGCTATCTGCCCCGCCACTATGAAGCGGTCGGCATCAAGGCGGTGCGCGGCGTGCTCGCCAATATCGACGAGACCGGCGAGCTGCAGCAGGTGAGCTTCGGCACGGCGATGGGCGACACGATGCAGTTCTACAAGGACATCGCGCTCACCTCCATGCCCTATGGCCAGAGCCTGGCCATGTGTGCGCTCGGCGAGTTCCTGCGCACCTATATCTGAGTCACGGGAAACGGGGATCGAGGGGTAAATGGAAGGACCGATCGATCGCCGTTTCCTGCTGAAAGGTGCCGCCGGCATATCCATGCTGGCGGCACTGCCCGCCTTCGGCCGCGTCCTGCCACAGGGCATCGTCAATGTCCGCGATTTCGGCGCGAAGGGCGATGGCCGCCATATCGACAGCCCGGCGATCGACAGGGCGATCGCCTTTGCCGCGCAGCGCGGCGGCGGGACCGTCTATGTCCCGCCCGGCAGCTATGCCAGCTATACCATACACCTGAAGAGCAATATCACCCTGTGGCTGGACCGGGGCGCCACCCTGCTGGCGGCATCGGTGCCGCTGACTGGCCTCGCCAATGGCGGCTATGATGCGGCCGAGCCGCAGGACCCGGCGATCGCCCCCTATCAGGATTATGGCCATAATCACTGGCGCAACAGCCTGATCCATGGCGAGGGGCTGCATGATATCGCGATCTGCGGCGATGGGCTGATCTGGGGCAAGGGGCTGAGCCGGGGCCATCCGGACAAGGACCGACCGGCCGCCGAACTGCCCGGCGTCGGCAACAAGGCGATCGCGCTCAAGAATTGCCGCAATGTCGCGCTGCGGGACTTTTCGATCCTGGAGGGCGGGCATTTCGCGTTGCTGGCCACCGGTGTCGACAATCTGCTGATCGACAACCTGACCGTCGACACCAACCGCGACGGGTTCGACATCGACTGCTGCCGCAATGTGCGGGTCAGCAACTGCACGCTCAACACCCCCTATGACGACGCGATCGTGCCCAATTCCAGCTATGCGCTGGGCTATCCCCGCGCGACCGAGAATGTGACCATCACCAATTGCCATGTCAGCGGATCCTATGTCGTCGGCACGCTGCTGGACGGGACGTTCCGGCCGCTGGCGCGCAATCGCGACACCTGGCTGCTGGGCCGGATCAAGTGCGGCACCGAAAGCAATGGCGGGTTCAAGAATATCACGATCAGCAATTGCGTGTTCGACCAATGCTGGGGGCTGGCGCTGGAAACGGTGGACGGCGCGGTGATGGAGGATGTGACGATCAGCAATATCGCCATGCGCGGCTGCCACAGCCCGGCCCTGTTTCTGCGGCTGGGCCGGCGGATGCGCGGGCCGGCCGGCGCGGCGGTGGGGTCGATGCGGCGGGTGCTGATCGACAATATCACCTGCCAGAGCGGATCGATGCTGCCATCGATCATCGCGGGCGTGGCCGGCCATCCGGTCGAGGACGTCCAGATCAGCAACATCTTCATCGACCAGCCGGGCGGCGGCGACGCGGCGATGGCGGCGATCGATCCACCGGCGAAGGACGAGGATTATCCCGATCCCGACCGGTTCGGGCCGTTGCCGGCGAGCGGCTTCTTCATCCGTCACGCGCGCAACGTGGACCTGAGCCATGTCGAGGTCCGCACCCGCGCCGCCGATGCGCGGCCGGCCTTCTGGCTGAAACATGTCGAGGGGTTTGACGGATCCTATCTGAAGATGCCCGGCGGCGCGGGCGCCTTCCGGCTGGAGCATGTGACCGGCTTTCGCAGCAGCGCGATCCGCGATTTGCCGGACCGGCGGATCGACACGGTCGGCATGGTGCGTTTCTGATGCGCTGGTGGCTGGCGCTGCTGCTGTTCGGCGCGACGCCGGCGCAGGCGGCGGACTGGGTGCGGTCGGTGGCGCAGCGGGGGGATTTTCCGCTGGTGGCGCAGGGTCAAGCGGCGCGGATCGTCACCGATCCGGCCGACGACGCCGTGGTGCGGATCGCCGCCGATGATCTGAAGCAGGATATTGGCCGGATCACCGGCGCAGCCGAGGGCGGTGCTGCGCAGGTCTGGATCGGCACGCTGGGGCATAGTGCCGCGATCGACCGGCTGGTGGCGGACAAGCGGATCGATGTCGCGAAGCTGAAGGGGGCATGGGAGAGTTTCCTGATCCTGCCGGTCGAGCGGCCGGCGCCCGGCGTGGCGCGCGCGCTGCTGATCATCGGCAGCGACCGGCGCGGCACCGCCTATGGCGCCTATGAATTGTCGCGCGCGGTCGGCGTGTCGCCCTGGCACTGGTGGGCGGACGTCACGCCGCTGCATCGCGATGCGCTCTATGTCGCCAGGGATGCCCAGCGCTTCGGGCCGCCATCGGTCAAATATCGCGGCATTTTCCTGAATGACGAGGATTGGGGGCTGGTGCCCTGGGCGGCGGGCAATCATGCGCCCGGCGAGAAACCGCTGGGGACGAAGACTTATGCACAGCTGTTCGAGCTGCTGCTGCGGCTGAAGGCCAATCTGCTGTGGCCGGCGATGCACAAGGTGACGACGCCCTTCAATGCCGACCCGGCCAATGCGGCGCTGGCCGACCGCTATGCCATCATCATGGGGTCGAGCCATGCCGAACCGATGCTGCGCAACAATGTCGGCGAATGGACCGCGCCGGCCGAGGATTTCGATTATCTCCAGAACCCTGACGGGGTGCGGCGCTACTGGGACGCGCGGGTGCGCAGCAATGCCCGCTATGAGAGCATCTGGACGCTGGGGATGCGCGGCATCCATGACAGCGGCATGGTCGGGCCGAAGACGGTCGAGGAACGACGCGCCACGCTGGAGCGCATCTTTGCCGACCAGCGGGCAATGCTGGCCAGCGCCGGCGCGGCGGAGGCGCCGCAGGTCTTCACCCCGTACAAGGAAGTGCTGGACGTCTATCGTGCGGGCCTCAAGGTGCCGGACGATGTGACGCTGATGTGGCCGGACGATAATTTCGGCTATATCCGCCACTTCCCCGATGCCGCCGAGCGGGCACGCAAGGGCGGGTCGGGCGTCTATTATCATCTCTCCTATCTGGGCGCGCCACTCTCCTACCTATGGTTATCCACAACCCCGCCGGCGCTGATCGGCGCGGAGATGGGCCGCGCCTGGGATTCCGGCGCACGCCAGGTCTGGGTCGCCAATGTCGGCGATTTGAAGCCCGCGGAGCTGGCCACCGACTATTTTCTGAGCCTCGCCTGGTCTGTGGATAAAGTGCGGACAAAGCCTGTGGATAAGTTTGTGGAAGACTGGTCGGCGGAGAATGTCGATGCGGTGCAGGCGCCCGCCATTGCAGGGATATTGCGCGATTATCATCGGCTGAATTTCGCCCGGCGGCCCGAGCATCTGCAGTGGAACCTGCCTGTGGATAAGTATCGGCAAAGCCCGCTGACGATCGGCGAGGCGGATGAACGGCTGGCCGCATTCGCGGCGATGGAGGCAACGCTGGCGATAATCGAGCCGGCGATCGCGGCCGAGCGGCGCGACGCTTTCTATGAATTGCTGGCCTATCCGGTGCGGGCATCGGCGGCGGCCAACCGGCGCTTCTTCGCAGCGGAGGCGCATGACCGGCTGCGCGACAGCGATCTGGCCGAGGCGACGCGGCGCGGCAAGATCGCGCATGAAGCGGACAGCGAAATTGACAGGCTGACGGCCTATTATAACCGCACGCTGGCGGGCGGAAAATGGCGCGGAATCATGGCGGTCGAACCTGCGGACGGGCAATGGCGCAGCTATCGTCAGACGCCGGTGATCCTGCCGCCGGTCGATGCACTGGCGCCGCCGGCCGGGCCGGCGCTGGCGCAACCGGCAGTCCCTGCCCTGCCGCTGCTGACGCCGGACCGATTCGCCGGATGGACGCGCGTGGAGGGGCTGGGTCGTCATGGCGCGATGCTGGCGCCAAGTGAGAAGGCCGGGGCGGGCCGCGCTACGATCGACCTGCCGCCGGGTGAATGGACCGCGCTTGTGGATATCTTGCCGACCTATGCCGACCGGGATGGCGAGGCGCTGCACCTGACCATTGGCATCGACGGCGTGGCACAGGTTCTGGAGAGCCGGCGCGAAACCGGCAGTCGCGACTGGCCGATGGGGGTGCTGGACAATCGGGCGACCATGACGTTAACGCAACGACTAAGCGGCGGACGGCATGTCGTGACGCTGGAGCGCGCCGATCCGGGCGTGCTGATCGAGGCGATCCGCTTCGTGCCGGCGACCGCAGAAAAGGCCGGGGACGGCTTGCATTAGTCTCATATCGTGTGATAGCCGTTCACTATGTGGCATATATCTCATATGCCCGTGCGCGTCAGAACAAGAGCCCAAGCGCCGATCATTGCCCTAGGCGGAGGACCTGAATTGCCCGAGACTGCCCCATCCACCGCGCGTCCCGTCCGCCTGCAAAATTACCTCGCCTATGGCTCCAACGACGTGCTGGGCGCGGGATCGATGGCGGTCATTTCCGGCTGGGTGCTGATCTTCTACACGCAATTCTGCGGCCTTAGCGCCGGGCAGGCGGCGACCATCTTTGCCGTCGCGCGCATCCTGGACGCCTTCGCCTCGCCGATGATCGGCTATATTTCCGACCATTTCGGCGGCACCTGGCTGGGCCGCAAGTTCGGGCGGCGCCGTTTCTTCATCCTGGCCGCAATCCCGCTGCTGCCGAGCTTCGCGCTGATGTGGCTGCCGGGTCAGGGCTTCTGGTATTATCTGGTCAGCTATGTGCTGTTCGAGCTGGTCTATGCGATGGAGATCATTCCGTTCGAGACCCTGGCCGCGGAAATGTCGACCGACTATCGCACCAAGGCGAAGTTCGCCGGGTCGCGCATCCTGTTCGGCCAGGCATCGGCGATCCTGGCCGGCTTCCTGCCGCTGTGGCTGATCAACGCGCTGGGTCGCGACAGCGCCGACACCTTCTTCTACATGGGCATCATCTTTGCCGTGCTGTTCATGGTGACGGCCGGGCTGCTCTATCTGTTCAGCTGGGAACGACATCTGCCCGGATCGGCCGAGGCGATCGGCCAGCATCCCGTCACGGCCGGCGGACCGGGACAGGCCTTGAAGGCGCTCTATCGCAACCTCTTTTCGACCATGCGCATCCGCGCCTTCCGCCTGCATCTGGGCATGTATCTGGGTGGCTATATCAGCCAGGACATCTTCAACGCGGCCTTCACCTTCTTCGTGATCTTCGCGCTCGCCGGATCGACGGCGATCGCGTCGGGCCTGCTGGGCACCATGTATATCGTCCAGTTCGTGGCGGTGATCATCGCCATCAACCTGGCGCTGCGGGCGTCGCCGGCCAAGGCCTATCAGGTTGCGGCCGTCGACTTCGCGATCGGGTGCCTGACGCTGATCGGCCTGTGGTTTGCGGGCGTGGCGGCGACCAGCCCGTGGATCTGGCTGCCGATCATCCTGTGCGGCCTGGGGCGCGGCGCGCTCAACTATATCCCCTGGGCGACCTATAATTATATGGCCGATGTCGACGAGATCGTGACCGGCCAGCGCCGCGAAGGCAGCTTCGCCGGGGTCATGACCTTCGTGCGCAAGGCGACGCAGGCGGCCGCCGTCGCGGGCGTGGGCTTCATCATGCAGGCCGGCGGCTTCGTCTCCGGCGCGCAGGAACAGAGCCACGGCGCGATCCTGACCATGGCGCTGCTGCTGGGCGTGGGCACGGTCGGCTGCCTGGGGCTGGGCATCTGGGTGTCGACCAAATTCCGCCTGAGCCCGGCGACGCACGACATATTGATGCGCGAGATCGAGCATCTGCGCAGCGGTGCGCGCACGCCGACATCGCCGGTCGCCGCCGAGGTGGTCGAGGATCTGTCGGGCTGGCGCTATGACCAGCTGTGGGGCCGCAACCCGGTCGCGCAATAAGGGCCGGGCCGGCAATAAGGGAGAGGGATATGGGCAAGAGGATGCTGTTGGGTGCGGCGCTGCTGGCGATGGTCGCCGCAACGCCGGCGCAGGCCCAATATTGGTCGCGCAGCTGGATGGCAGCGCCTTTGGTCAACCGCGCCCCGCCCGAGAAGCATCCCGATCTCAACGACCGCACCGTCCGCCAGGTCGTGCGCCTGTCGAACGGCGGGCAGCGCATCCGCATCCGCCTGTCGAACGAGATGTCGGTCAATCCGCTGCTGGTGGGCAGCGTGCATGTCGCGCTGGCCGGCGAGAATGGCGCGATCGTGCCGGGCAGCGACCATGTCGTGACCTTCAACCAGGCGCAGGGCGCGACCATCCCCGCACGCGCGCCGCTGCTGAGCGATCCCATCGACCTGGCGGTCAAGCCGCTGACCCGGATCAGCATTTCCATCCATCTGCCGCAGGGCGCGGCGGATGCGACCGTGCATAGCTATTCGGCGGCGACGACCTGGACCGCGCCGGGCGACCAGACCGGGGCACAGACGCTGACCAGCCCGGCCGTCATCGGGCCGCGCGTGGTGATTTCGGCGGTCGAAGTCGACAATGCGAAGCGCGGCACGGCGATCGTGACGCTGGGCGATTCCATCACCGATGGCGTGCGCGCCACCCCCGACAGCAACCGGCGCTGGCCCGACCTGCTGGCCGAGCGGCTGCAGAAGGCCGGGCGTAAAAGCGTCGGCGTCGCCAATGCCGGGATCAGCGCCAACCGGCTGCTGAGCGAGGCGGACGGCTATAATGCGCTGGCGCGGTTCGACAGCGATGTGCTGGCGGTGCCGGGCGTCACCCATGTCGTCATCCTGGAAGGGGTAAATGACCTGGGCGGGGCCGCGCGCGACAAACGCCCGATGCTGACGCCGCAGACCGTCATCGGGGCCTATCGCCAGATGATCGCGCGGGCGCATGACCGCAATATCAAGGTCATTTTGGCGACCATCCTGCCCTATAAGGGCGCAGGATACTGGAGCGCGGAGGGCGATGCGGTGCGTGTCGCCGTCAATGACTGGATCCGCACGACCAAGGAGGCCGACGGCTTCGTCGACCTTGCCAAGGCGGTGGCCGACCCGGCCGATCCGTCGCGCATGGCCAAGCCCTATGATGTCGGCGACGCGCTGCACCCCAATGACGAAGGCTTCCGCGTCATGGCCGATGCGTTCGACCTGAGGCTGTTCAGATGATCGCGTCGCTGCTGTTGATGATGGCCGCCGCGAGCGGGCCGGTGGCACCCAAGCCGCTGCTGCGCGACCCGGTGCATGATGGCGCGGCCGATGCGTCGACCGTCTATGACCGCAAGAGCGGCGAGTGGGTGATGTTCTACACCAATCGCCGCGCCGACCTTCCACAAGAGGATGCCAAGGATGTCCGCTGGGTCCATGGCACGGCGATCGGCACGGCGCGGTCGAAGGATGGCGCCAGGTGGCGCTATAGCGGCACCGCGACGATCCCGACCCGTTGCACCGGCGAGACGCTGTGGGCGCCCGAAGTGCAATGGCTGGAAGGCCAGTGGCATATGTGGCTGACGGTGGTGCCGGGCGTCTATCGCGACTGGAATGCGCCGCGCTTCATCGTCCATCTGACCAGCCCGGACCTCAAGAGCTGGACCTGTGGCGAGCGGCTCGACCTTGGCTCCGACCGGGTGATCGACGCCAGTGTTTTGGCGTTACCGGGCGGGGGCTATCGGCTGTTCTTCAACGACGAGCGGATGAACAAGGCGATCCGCACCGCCGACAGCAGCGACCTTATCCACTGGAGCGTCAAGGATCGGCTGACCGACACGCCGGGCGAAGGCCCCAAGGCGTTTCGCTGGAAGGGCAAATACTGGCTGATCTCCGACGCGTGGAAGGGGCTGCTGGTGATGCGATCCGACGACGGGACGCACTGGACGCGCCAGGCGGACTATATATTGGCCACGCCCGGCAAGGCACCGACCGACCGGGCCAAGGGCCAGCATCCCGACATCATCGTGTCGGGCGACCGCGCCTATATCATCTATTTCGTCCATCAGGAGGGCGAGGATGAAGCCAAGGCCGATCCCGACTGGAAGCGCCGGTCGGTGCTGCAGATCGCCGAACTGACCGAGAAGGACGGGATCGTGACCGTCGATCGCGATGCGCCGGCGCATATACGACTAAAGCCCTGATCGCCGCGATTTTCCTTGTCCGTAAAAGTGGCTAGGAAGATGGACGATGCAGAAAGCCGCGAAGAAGAAGCCGCCCACGATCCGCGAGGTCGCCGCCCGTGCTGGCGTGTCGATGATGACCGCGTCGCGCGCGATCAACGGCAAGGCGCTGGTCAGCGCCAAGTCGCAACAGGCGGTCGAGCAGGCGGTCAAGGATCTGGGCTATGTGCCCAATGCGTCGGCGCGCGCGCTGGTGGGCAGTGCCGACCGGCGGGTGGCCTTGCTGCACAGCAATTCGACGACATCGGCCTATCTGGGCGAACTGCTGCTCGGTGCGCTGGGCGAGGCGCCGCAGCGCCATCTGCATCTGGTGGTCGAGCAATGCGCGCCCGGCGCCTTTGCCAAGGAGATCGTCGATCAGGTGTCGAAGGCGCATGTCGCCGGCGTGATCCTGCCGCCGCCGCTGTGCGACTGGGCCGAACTGGTCGAGGCGTTGCAGGCGCGTGACATCGCCGTGGTCGGCATCGCGCCCGATGGCGATGTGCCCGGCATGCTGGCGGTGGGGACCGACGACCGCCATGCCGCCTATGACCTGACCCGGCACCTCATCGACCTCGGCCATCGGCAGATCGGCTTCATCTCCGGCAATATCCGGCACCGCGCCAGCGCCCGGCGCCTGCAGGGCTTTCGCGACTGCCTGGCCGACCGGGGCATAAAGCTGGACGAGCGCTGGATCGTGCCGGGCGACTTTTCCTACAGATCCGGGCTGGATGCCGCCGAGCAATTGCTGAGCCTCGACACGCCGCCGAGCGCCATCTTCGCCTGCAATGACGATATGGCGGCAGCGGCGATCACGGTGGCGCATCAGCGGCGGATCAACGTGCCGGGCGACATCACCATCTGCGGTTTCGACGACACCCCGCTGGCGAGCGCGATCTGGCCGGCGCTGACGACGATCCGCCAGCCGATCCGCGACATGGCGCGCGAGGCGATCGGCCTGCTGGGCGCCCATTTCAGCAGCCAGGACGAAGGCGCCGGCGAAGAAACGCTGGGCCGGGTAAAGCTGGATTATCAGTTGATCCGGCGCCAGTCGGATGCGGTGCCTGCGCGGCATTGACGCCGCGCAGGGTGACAGCGATGTTTACAGGAAGCCGACCTGTCTGAGCCAGGCTTCGCACAGGCGCGGCCAGAGCGAGACGGGCTGATCCGGCGTGTCGAGCGCGAAGCCATGGGGCGCGTCGGCGAAGATGTGCAGTTCCGCGCTGCCGCCCGCATCCTGCCAGGCGCGACCCAGGCGATGGGCGTTTTCGACCGGCACCACCGGATCATTGCCGGCATAGACGATGAAGGCCGGCGGCGGGCCGGGCCGCAATTGCGCATCGGGCTGAAGCGCGTCGTAGAGCGCCTGCTTTTCCACCGGCGGTAGCGGCGGCTTGTCGGCGACGATGGTGCGGCCCCTGGCATTGGTGGAGATGGGCGCATAGCCGATCACCAGGACATCGGGCTGCTGTGGCGCGACATCGCCCCAGTCCGCCGGATAATGCGCGGCGAGGCAGGCGGCGAGATGGCCGCCCGAGGAGAGGCCGACGACGCCGATGCCGTCAGGCGCCAGATCGGACGCGCGGATCATCTCCATCGCAGCGAGCGCATCGTCGAGCGGCGCGGACGGACCGGTGCCGGCATGGGGGAAGCGGTGGATGAGGACGAAGGCATGATAGCCGCGCGAGGTCAGCCATTGCGCGACCTGCACCCCTTCGCGTCCGGCCATCAGCGCGACATAGCCGCCGCCGCCCAGGATGAGCATGGCGCGGCCATTGGGCCTGTCGGGCACATAGCCGAGCAGCACCGGGTGATCGACGGCGGTGACGACCGCCTGTTCGGGCGCGGCATTGGCGTCTTCCAGCACGAAGGCGCCGCTTGGCGCATCGCGCAGCGGCCAGACCAGATCAGCAGCGAGCATCGGACACTCCCATCGGGCAGCCATGGGTGGGATAGGCTTCGCCATCCAGTTCGACCGCCTCGCGCACGACCTCCAGCCGATCGCCGACGTCGCGCATTTCGTAGAATTTGGCGATCGCCCGCTTGAACGGGCGGTGGAGGACCAGCATCAGCTTGCCATCGAAGCTGTGGAACAACATGCCATGGCCGCTGTCCTGCATGATGAGCGGCCCAAGCTGTTCCCAGGGGCCGGCGAGCGTGCCCGATGTGGAGCGGGCCTGCGCCTGGACATAGCCGCCCTTCCCCCAGCTCGACCAGAGCATCAGCAGGGTGCCGCTTTTGGTGCGATAAAGCTCGGGGCCGTCGGTGACATAGCCCATGTCCCCTTCGGGCTGTTTCTGGCCGATCACCCAGTCGGCTTCATTGGCGCGGAACAGCAATTGCGGCTTGCCGGCCGGCAAGAGATCGTCCTTGAGCGGCAGCGCCTCCATCGTGCCGATGCCCATTTGCAGCCATTCATGGGCATAGACCATCCAGGGCTTGCCGGCCGGGTCGACATGGAGCGTGCCATCGAGCGTCATGGCATCAGGTCCAGTGACCGGCTCACCCTTGTGGATAAGTTGGTAGGGGCCATCGACCCGGTCGGCCACCGCCAACAAGGTGGCGCGGCGATAATTGGGGCGCTTGCCGCTGGCGGGCACCGGTGCCTTGTCATTGTGGAAGGTGGCGAAGAGATAATAGCGCCCCTTCCAGCGATGCACCTCCGGCGCCCAGCCGCCGTCATCGGCCCAAACGTCCTTCGGCAGGGCGAAGACCAGCTTCGGCTTCTGCCAATGTGCAAGGTCGCTGCTGGCATAGGCCATGATGCCGATGCGCGGATCGCCGGTGACGGCCGGGTCATTCTTCGAGAAGAGCCAGTAGGTCGCGCTCGCCTGCTCCGCCACGACGAAGGGGTCATGGATGCGCAGATGCGATGTCAGCAGCGGCGCGTCGGCCGCCGCTACCGGGGCGGCGAGCGTCAGCAGCAGGGCGGCGAGCCAGCGGCGCATCAGCTGGCCAGCCTGTTGCCATAGCCGATGATGAGGGTGGCGAGGATCAGCAGGCCGACGCCGCTCCACACCATGCGGCGGACCGCCGGCGCGGCATCCTTCCACTCGCGGAAGGCAAAGCCCCAGCAGGTGCCGAAGATGATGATCGAGGCCATGTGCAGCGTCCAGCTGGAGAAGCCGAAGCGACCCATCTGGCTTTCGCCCATGGTGTAGAAGAAGAACTGGAAATACCAGGCCGTGCCGGCCACCGCGCAGAGCAGGAAATTGGGCAGCAGCCTGGGGCGCTGGCCGCTGGCGTCGGGCGCGCCGGCCCACTGGCCCGCCGATTTGTTCTTCGCGATCAGCCAGCCGCACCAGAGCGCGTTGGTGATGAGGCCGCCGAACATGACGAGGCAGAGGGTGGGCAGGCCGGTCCACAAGGGGCCGGTGCCGGCGGCGGCCGACAGCGCCTTGACCGGTTCGCCAGCGGCGAGGCCAAAGGCGAAACAGCTCGACATGATGCCGGAGAAGACGGCGACGGCGATGCCCTTCCTGAAATCGAATTCGGCGACGGCCGCAGCCTTCTGCTCGGTCGAGAGCGCCGCATCCTTGCGCGCGCCGGCACGGGCGACGACGACGATGCCGAGCACGGTGACGGCAAGGCCCAGCAGAACGATCTGGCCGTGCAGGGTGCCGGCGATTTCCGTCATGAAGGTGCCGTCGAAGATCGGCGGGATCAGCGTGCCGAAGACGGTGCACAGACCCAGCACAACCGCCATGCCGAGCGAGAGGCCCAGATAGCGCATGGTGAGGCCGTAGGTGAGGCCGCCAAAGCCCCAGAGGAAGCCGAAGAAGATGCACCAGCCGACCACGGACGAGGGCACCTGCGCCATCACGCCCATCAGATCGTTGGTCTGGACCGAGGCGAAGAACCAGGGCGCGATCACCCAGGAAAATATGCCGCCGGTGAGCCAGAAAATCTCCCAGTTCCAGCGCCTCACGCCGCGGAAGGGGACATAGAAGCTGGCCGAGGCGAAGCCGCCGAGCCAGTGGAAGAGGACGCCGAGCAGAGGATTGGGGGTCATAGCGCAAGTCCCAGACGATAGAGGCGATTGGCGTTGCCGGCGAACATGGCGCGGCGATCGGCTTCGGGGAAATCCGACACGATGGCGTGATAGGCTTCCATGTAACGGTCGATCGGGCCGAACAGCTTGTCGGTCGGCGTGTCGCTGGCAAAGGCACAGCGATCGACCCCGAACATGTCGATCGCCTCATGCACCAGCGGCGCGATGCCGGCCATGGTCCAGTCGCGGCGGATGAAGCCCATGCCCGACAGCTTGACCGCAACATGGGGCAGCGCGGCGAGCGCCTTCATGCCCCGGCGCCAGTCGTTGAGGCCATCCGGATCGGTCAGGACCGGCATGCCCATATGGTTGATGATGACCGGGATGTCCGGATGGCGCTCGATCAGCGGGACGAGGCCGGGCATCTGCCCCGGATAGCATTGCAGGTCGAAGGAGAGACCATGCCTGGCGAGCAGGCCATAGCCCGCCTGCCATATCGGATCGACGGTGAGGTCGACCGGGCCATAGGTGCGCTGGGGATCGGCATGCCAGTTGACGATATGGCGAATGCCCTTGACGCGGGGATGTGCGGCCTGGGCGGCCAGCAATGCGTCGACATCGGGGTCGTTGAGGGCGGCGAAGGCGACAAAGCCGGTGGGGAGGCCATCCACGGCCGCGAGCGTGTCGAGCCACTGGGTCTCGCGCAGCGCGCTTTCCGCCGCGGCGCCGGCATCGACATGAACGGCGCCGATGACGTTCCAGCGGGCAAGGTCTTCGCGATAGTCGGCCACGCCATAATTGCGGGCGATCGGCTCGACGCTGCCATTGGGGCCATCGTCCGAAAAGGGCGGGCTCAGCCAATCATAGCGGATATGGTGGAGATCCCACAGATGGATATGGGCATCGACAAAGGGGATCATGCGTCCTCTCCCATGAACAGTTCAGCAGCCTCTCTTTCCGTTCGGGCCGAGCAAAGTCGAAGCCTCTGCCTGAGTGTAGAAGGCTTCGACTTCGCTCAGCCTGCCCTTCGACAGGCTCAGGGCGAACGGGGGAGAGACTGGCGTAAATCGCGACGCGCCGGGCTCTTGGATGGCCGGTCGCGCCGCGTAGAGGGCTGGATCAGAAGGTGGTGCGGCCGCCCGAGGTGTCGAAGGTCGACGCCGTGGTGAAGCTGCATTCCTCGCTGGCCATGAAGCAGACCATCGCGGCCGATTCCTCAATGAGGCCGAGGCGGCCCATCGGGATCTTCGAGCGCATATAGTCGACCTGGCTCTGCGGCAGCTGTTCCAGGATCGGGCTTTCGAAGGTGGCCGGGGTCAGGGCGTTGGCGATCACGCCCTTGCCCGCCAGTTCCTTGCCGATGCTCTTGGTGAGGCCGATGACGCCCGCCTTGCTGGCCGAATAGGCGCTGGCGTTGGGGTTGCCCTCCTTGCCTGCGACCGAGGCGAGGTTGACGATCCGGCCATAGCCATTTTCGAGCATGAAGGGCACGACTTCCCGGTTGCAGTAGAAGAGGCCGTTCAGGTTGATGTCGATCACCCGCTGCCAGCTGTCGACCGGATAGTCCCACACCGTGGCGGTCGCGCCGGTGATGCCGGCCGAGCAGACGAGGACGTCGATCTTGCCGAGCGCATCCGCGCTTGCCTTGGCGGCGGCGGCGACGGCGGCCTGATCGGAGACGTCGAGCGCGACCACATGGGTCGCGCCGACTTCATCCTTGGCAGCGGCGAGGGCGTCGGCGTTCAGATCCCACAGGACCACCTTGCCGCCTTCTTCGACGATGCGCTTGGCAACCAGCTTGCCCAGGCCCGAGGCGCCACCAGTGACGATGGCGCAGCGACCTTCATAGCGTCCGGAAAAGACGCTCATCCGAGCACCTCGTCACCCAGGTGGCGCCATTCCACGACATTCTGCTTCTGGCTGCCGAGCTTGGCGATGCCCAGTTCCATGACGTCGCCGGCCTTGAGGTAGACGGCTTCCGGCTTCTTGCCCTCGCCCACGCCCGGAGGGGTGCCGGTGATCATCAGGTCACCGGGATAGAGGGTGATATATTCGCTGACATAGGAGATGAGCTGGGCGACGTTGAAGATCATCGTCCTGGTGTTGCCGGTCTGCATCCGATCGCCATTGACGTCGAGATACATGTCGAGATCCTGCGGGTTGCCGATTTCGTCGGCGGTCACCAGCCAGGGGCCGACCGGGCAGAAGGTGTCATGGCCCTTGCCCTTGCTCCACTGGGTGCCGCGCTGCTTCTGGTTGAAGCGTTCCGACACGTCGTTGACGAGGACATAGCCCGCGACCTTCGACAGCGCGTCTTCTTCCGATACGAAGCGGCAGGTTTCGCCGATGACGACGCCCAGTTCGACTTCCCAGTCGCCATGGGTCGCGCCCTTGGGCAGCATCACTTCGTCATTGGGACCGTTGAGCGACGACAGCGCCTTCATGAACATCATCGGCTCGGTCGGGATCGGCAGGTTGGATTCGATCGCATGGTCCTCATAGTTGAGGCCGATGGCGACGATCTTGCCGATGCCCTTGACCGGCACGCCATAGCGCGGGTCGCCATCGACGACGGGGAGCGATGCGATGTCGACGTCCTTGGCGGCGGCGAGGCTCTCGATCGTCAGGTCGGCGACGACGCCGGACAGGTCGCGAATCTTGCCCTCGGCATCGATCACGCCGGGCTTTTCCTGGCCACGCTGGCCGAAACGACAGAATTTCATGGGATCAGTCTCTCTTCTGGGCAAATCAGTGGGTGTAGGGACGGTGCATCGCGATGTCGGGGTTCAGGTCGACGCCGAAGCCCGGCTTGTCGAGCGCGGTCACCTTCATGCGGCCATTTTCCGGCACCGGCTCACCCAGCAGCTGCGGGTGGAACATCGGCACCACTTCCGTCGGCCCCGGATGCATCATCAGGAACTCGGCGAAGGGCGAGTTGTGGCGGGTGATGACGAAATGATAGCTGTAGACCGACGAGCCATGTGGCACGACCATTTTGCCATGGGCGTCGGCGAGCGCGCTGATCTTGAGCAACTCGGTCACGCCGCCGCACCAGCCGACATCGGGCTGGATGATGTCGCAACAGTCCATTTCCATCAGCATGCGGAAGCCCCAACGGGTCGCTTCATGCTCGCCGGTGGTGACCAGCATGCCCTTGGGCACATTGCGCTTGAGCTGCTGGTAGCCCCAATAATCGTCCGGGCTGATCGCTTCCTCGATCCACTTGAGGCCCAGTTCATGCGCGGCGATGGCGAGGCGGGTGGCATAGTCGACGTCGAGCGCCATCCAGCAGTCCCACATCAGCCAGAAATCATCGCCGACCTTGGAGCGCATGTCGGCCAGTTCGGCGATATTCTTCTTGAGGCCGTCGATACCTTCGGCCGGGCCGTGGTGCAGCGCCATCTTGCCGCCGATGAAGCCGAATTCCTTCGCCTTGTCGGGGCGTGCGCCGGTGGCGTAGAATTGCAGCTCGTCGCGGACCGCGCCGCCGAGCAGATGATAGACCGGTTCCTGGCGCAGCTTGCCGAGCAGATCCCAGAGCGCGAGGTCGACGCCGGAGATGGCGTTGATGACCAGGCCCTTGCGGCCATAATATTGGGTCGAGAAATACATCTGGTCCCAGATCTTCTCATAGTCGGTCGGCGACCGGCCTTCGAGGAAGCGGGCGAGATGCTTTTCGACGATATAGGCGGCGGGCTCGCCACCGGTCGTCACGGCGAAACCGATGGTGCCGTCTTCCGCCTCGATCTCCACCACCAAAGTGCCCAGCACATTGATGCCGAAGCTCTGCCGCGACTGGCGATATTCGGGATATTTCGACATCGGCGTCGCGATGTGATCGTCGATCCAGTGGCCTTCGCCCTGGTCATGATAATCGGCACCGCCGCCGCGCACGGTGAAGGCGCGGACATGCTTGATCTTCGGCAACGTCACGATGGGCACGCTGAAACTCCCTTGGGCCAGACCCATCGCAAGGGGATGGGCAATAACACTTCCACCATATGGACAAAATGCGCACAACGTGGGGCAATTGAGGGGAAGAATCGCGTCCAGCCTCTCCTACACCCTTGTTTTTCTCATTTTGTGGGATAGAGTGTTAGTAGATGAGACAAAATACGTCAAACCCGGAATCGGGTCCACGAGAGGAAAAGTCGAAGACGCAGGGGTCGCAGACCCTTCAGCGCGGGCTGGACCTGCTCGACCAGGTGATCGACGGGCCGGTGAAGCTCGCCGACCTGTCCGAGCGCATGGGCCTGACGCGCTCCACCACCCATCGTCTGGCCAATGCGCTGGTCGAACGCGGCTTCCTGACGTTCCTGCCGCGCGAGGGCTATCAGCTTGGCCCCAAGCTGCTGCAGCTCGGCTTTCTGGCGCAGAGCCAGGCCGACGTGGTGCAGATTGCCCGCCCCCATCTGGAAGCGCTGGCCGCCGCGAGCGAGGATGTGGTGCATCTGGGCCGGCTGGACGGCGACCAGGCGCTCTATCTGGACAAGATTCCCGGCCGCCGCCGGGTCGAGATTTCGAGCCGGATCGGCGATCGCCATCCGCTGACCTCGACGGGCCTTGGCAAGGCGCTGATGCTGGACGATGCGGAGGCGGGCTGGACCCGGCTGCTGGAAAGCGAGCGGGAAAACGGCACCCATGATGCCGACCCGGCGCAATGGCTGGAGCGGATGCGCGGCTATGTCGCGGCCGGGCGCGCGTTCGACCTGGAAGAGAATGAGGACCAGATACGCTGCGTCGCTGCGCCGATCCGCGATGCATCCGGCGCGATCGTCGCCGCCATCAGCCTGTCGAGCGCCGCCCAATATATGGACGATGCGCGCATGGCATCGCTGAGCGACGAGGTCCGCGCCGCTGCGCAGAAGGTCAGCGCCGATCTGGGCTGGACCCCCGGCGTCAAATCCCCCCGCCGCCCGCTGCGGCGCTAATCCAAGGAAATGCTCGCATGAAGCTGCTTGAAGGCAAGACCGTCCTCGTCACCGGCGCATCGACCGGCATCGGGCGGGCGGCCGCCATCGGCGCCGCCCAGCATGGCGCCGACGTCGTCATCAACTACGCCCATAGCGACGGCCCGGCCGCGAGCTGCGTCGCCGAGATCGAGGCGCTGGGCCAGCGCGCGATCGCGGTGAAGGGCGATGTCGCCGATCCGCAGACCGCGCAGGACTTCGTCGCCAAGGCGGTCGAGGCGTTCGGCAAGGTCGACGTGATGGTCAGCAATGCCGGCATCTGCCCGTTCCACGGCTTCCTCGACATGCCGGTCGACGTGGTGGAGCGGACCTTCAAGGTCAATCTGCACGGCGCCTATTTCATGGTGCAGGCAGCCGCGCAGCAGATGGTGAAGCAGGGCCATGGCGGTTCGATCGTCGCGGTATCCTCCATCTCGGCGCTGGTCGGCGGCGAATTTCAGACGCACTACACCCCGACCAAGGCCGGCGTGCATTCGCTGATGCAGTCGACGGCGATCGCGCTCGGCAAATATGGCATCCGCTGCAACAGCGTGCTGCCCGGCACCATCCTGACCGAGATCAACAAAGATGACCTGGCCGATGTCGAGAAGCGCGAATATATGGAAAAGCGCACGCCGCTCGGCCGCCTGGGCGCGCCCGAAGACCTGGCCGGTCCGATCGTCTTCCTGGCGTCGGACATGGCCGCCTATGTCACCGGCGCAGCGCTGCTGGTCGACGGCGGCATGTATGTGAACCTGCAATAAGATACCCTGCCCGCTTCGCCGACCGACCGGGGAAGCGGGCATGACAATCCGGGAAGCCGCATCATGAAGATTGCCCCCCTTGCCGCCGCCCTCGCCCTGCTGGCCACGCCCTTGCCGGCGCTGGCAACGCAGCCGGGCGACACGATCCTGATCGCCAGCGATTCGACCGCGGCCAATTACAAGAAGGGCAATTATCCCCAGACCGGATGGGGCATGATGCTGGGCTGCGGCCTGGCGCCCGAGGTGCGGGTGTCCAACCATGCGATGGGGGGCCGGTCGACCCGCACCTTCATCGAGGAAGGGCGCTGGACCAAGCTGATGAGCGAGCTGATGCCGGGCGATACGGTGCTGATCCAGTTCGGCCATAATGACGCCTATCGCGCCAAGCCGCAGCGCTGGGCGCCGGCGCAGACCGACTATCGCAACAATCTGCTGCGCTTCATCTGGGACGTGCGCGGCGCGGGCGGCACGCCGGTGCTGGTGACGCCGGTGACGCGACGCAGCTTTGGCGCCGATGGCAAGGCCAAGGCCGACTTCGCCGAATATTCCGCGGTGATGCGCGAGCTGGCGGCGAGCGCGCATGTGCCGATCATCGATCTGGAATCGCTGTCGCGCGCCTGGGTCGACCGGGCCGGGCCGGACAAGGCAAAGACCTATTTCCTCCATTACAAGGCAGAGGACAAGATGCCCGGCTTCCCCAAGGGGATCGACGACGATACCCATTTCAGCGAACTGGGGGCGCGCAATGTCGCCGATCTCGTCGCCGGCGGCCTCAAGGCGCTGAACCTGCCGGTTTCGGCCAAGATACTGGCCAGCCGGCCGGCGCTCAGCCGGACCACGCCGCTGGGAAGGACCGAATGCCAATGACCATGCTTGACCGTCGCGGCCTGTTGACCGGCGCTGCCGTTGCCGCCGCGCTTGCACCGATGGGCGAAGCGCTGGCGCAGAGCTTTCCGCTGCCCCAGGGGTTCGTCCGCTTTCCGATCTGGCCGGGCAAGGCGCCGGGCGGCGAGCATGTGACGGTCAAGGAAGTGGAAACGCTGCGCCGGCCAGATAGTGGGCCGGACGATGGCGTCTTTTCCCATATCGTCACCCCGACCCTGACCCTGTTGCGGCCGGCAAAGCCCAATGGTGCCGCGATCATGCTGATCCCCGGCGGCGGCTATAGCCGGGTGGCGATCGGCCATGAGGGCTATTCGATCGCGCGCCGCTTTGCCGAGGCGGGCTATGTCTGCTTCGTGCTGCTCTATCGCCTGCCGGCCGATGGCTGGGCGGCAGGAGCCGAAGCGCCGTTGCAGGATGCGCAGCGCGCGCTGCGGCTGGTGCGGTCGATGGCGGGCAAGGAGAAGTTCGACGCCAACCGGGTGGGCGTGATCGGCTTTTCCGCCGGCGGCCATCTTGCCGCCTGGCTGACCAGCCGGACGCCGGTGGAAAGCTACAAGCCGGTCGACGCCGCCGATCGCGAGCCGATCAAGGCCGCCGTCGCCGCTTACATGTATCCGGTGATCCAGATGGAGGGGCCGTTCGTCCACAAGGGATCGCGCACGCAATTGCTGGGCGAGAATCCGAGCGCGGAGCGGATGCGCGCCTATTCGCTGGACCAGGATGTCAGTGCGCAGACGCCGCCTGTGTTCCTGGCCCATGCGATCGACGATCCGGCGGTACCGGTCGACAACAGCATCGCCATGCTGGCGGCGCTGCGGGCACAGAAGATCCCGGCCGAATGCCATTTGTTCGAAAATGGCGGCCATGGCTTCGGCATTACGGCGCAAGCCCAGTCGGCCGCGCCCTGGCCCGACCTGTTCCTGGCCTTTGCCAAGAGGCATGGCGTGTGACCCAGCGCAAGGTTGCCCTGTTCGTCACCTGCCTGGTCGACATGATGCGCCCGCGCATCGGCTTTGCCGCGATCCGCGCGCTGGAGGCGGCGGGCTGCGACGTGGTCGTGCCCGAAGGCCAGACCTGTTGCGGCCAGCCGGCGCTCAACAGCGGCGATACCGACCATGCGATCGCGCTCGCCAGGCAGACGATCGTCGCGCTGGAACCCTATGAAGCGGTGGTGGTGCCGTCGGGGTCGTGCGGCGGCACGATCCGTTGCCATTATCCCGAACTGTTCGAGCATGACCCCATATGGCTGCCGCGCGCGCAGGCTGTGGCGGCCAAGACATGGGAGATCATGGCCTATCTGGACGAGATATGCGGGTGGAAGCCCGAGGGCGTGCAGATGGATGCCAAGGCGACCTATCATGACAGCTGTTCGGGCCTGCGCGAACTGGGCGTCAAGGCGCAGCCGCGCCGGTTGCTGAAACCCATCGCCGGGCTGGAGCTGACGCCGCTGGCGGGCGAGGAAACCTGTTGCGGCTTTGGCGGCACTTTCTGCGTCAAATATCCCGCCATTTCCAACGCGATCGTCGGCGAGAAGGCGGACGCGATCGAGGCGACTGGCGCCGACCTGCTGCTGGCCGGAGACCTTGGCTGCCTGATGAACATGGCCGGCAAGCTCAATAGGCAGGGCAGCAAGGTCCGCGCCTTCCACGCGATCGAGCTGATCGCCGGCATGGGCGACGGCCCGGCGATCGGGGAAGAGGCATGAGCGGCGCACCGGCCGAGGCGACCAGTTTCAAGGCGCGCGCCGACGCCGCGCTGGCCGACCGTATCCTGAAGGTCGCGGTCGAGCGGACGGCGGGCACGGCCGAGGCCAAGCGCGCGGTCGCGGTCGACGCCTTTCCCGATTTCCAGGCAGCGCGGACCCGCGCGGCGGCGATCAAGGACCATGTCGTCGCCCATCTGGGCCATTATCTGGAGCAGTTCGAGGCCAACGCCATCGCCGCCGGGGCGAAGGTCCATTGGGCGCGCACCGCCGACGAGGCGTGCGACATCGTCATCGCCCTGTGCAAGGCGGCGAAGGCGAAGAGCGTCGCCCGCTCCAAGTCGATGCTGGGCGAGGAGATCGGCCTGCCCCATGCGCTGGCGGAAGCGGGCATCGGCCGGGTCGAGACCGACCTAGCCGAACATATCATCCAGCTGGCCGACGAACGGCCGTCGCACATCATCTGGCCGGCGATGCACAAGACCCGCGAGCAGGTGTCCGCCCTGTTCAAGGCGAAGCATCGCTTGCCCCATGAGGAAGAGACGATCGCCGCGATGGCGGAAAGCGCGCGACGCGAGCTGCGCACCCAGATGCTGGGCGCGGATGTCGGCATTTCCGGCGCCAATTTCCTGATCGCGGATAGCGGCGCGATCTGCACCGTCACCAATGAGGGCAATGCCGAGCTGTCGCTCGTCCCGCCGCGCGTCCATATCGTGACCGCCGGGATCGAGAAGATCGTGCCGTCCATGCCCCATGCCGTGCATATGCTGCGGCTGCTGGCGCGGTCGGCGACCGGCGCGGCGCTGACCCAATATACGACCTTCTACACCGGCCCCAAGCGCCCCGGCGACCGGGACGGGCCGGAGGAGATGCATATCGTGCTGGTCGACAATGGCCGCACCCGGATGCGCGAGGAAGGGCTGGCCGAGATGCTGCGCTGCATCCGCTGCGGCGCCTGCATGAATCATTGCGTCGTTTTCCGGCAGATTGGCGGCCATGCCTATGGCGGCACCTATCCCGGCCCGATGGGCGCGGTGCTGACCCCGGTGCTGGACGGGCTGAAGCAGAGCCGCGATCTGCCCAATGCCTGCACCATGAACGGCAAGTGCCAGGAGGTGTGCCCGGTGCGCATCCCGCTGCCGACACTGCTGCGCGGCTGGCGCGAGAAGAGCTGGCGCGAGGGACTGGAGCCGCAATCCTTGCGCGCCGGGCTCGGCCTGTGGGCCTGGGTCGCGACCCGGCCGCGCCTCTATCGGATGGGCACCGGCATGGCGGTGCGGGCGATGCGGTTGCTGGGCAGCAAGGGCTGGATCCGTTCGCTGCCGCTGGCGGGGGGCTGGACCACCTATCGCGACATGCCCAAGCCGGCGGCGCAGACCTTCATGGACCAATATCGCAAGGAACGCGGCCGATGAATGCGCGCGAAGCCATCCTCAGTCGGCTGAAAGATGACAGCGACATTGACATAGCGACGGAGGCTGCGGCGCTGCTCGGCACGCCGGAGCGACCGGCGGTCGATATCGCCCAGGTCGAGGCGGAGTTTCTGGCGCGGCTGGCCCTGCCCAGCGTCAGCGCAAGTCATGACGTAATCGAAACGATCGAGGAGCTGCCCGCCGCGGTCGCGCGCTATCTGGATGCGCAGGGCGAGGCGCGGGCGCTGTGCCTGCCGCCCGACCCGCGCCTGACGGGCTGCGACTGGAGCGGCTTTGCCCTGCACCAGAACGCCGCGCCCGACGAGGCGGCGGCACTGGCAATCGCGCGCAAGGGTATTGCCGAGACCGGATCGCTGATATTCGAGACCAGCCCGCAGGCGCCGATGCTGCCCAATTTCCTGACGCTGCATCATCTGGTGCTGCTGCGCGTGGCGGACATCGCGCCCTGGCTGGAGGAAGCGCCGCTGGCCGGGCCGCAGCCGCGCGCCCATTACTGGATCACCGGCGTGTCGGGGACGACCGATATCGAGGGCACCTATGTGCGCGGTGCTCATGGCCCCCGCTTCCTGCATGTCATCCTGCTACGCGGCGATTTTCCTCATATGTCGGAACAATAGTCCACATTTCGGGAAAACAGACTTACATTCGCCGCCTGCGCCGTTATAAGCTTCGCCAAAGTTTAGATGGAGATTCCCGATGTTCGACAAGACCTATTATGCGACGCACCCGGACATGATGGAGTGCGTGTCGAACGAGGAGCTGCGGGATCGCTATCTGATCGGCGGCCTGTTCCGTGACGGCGAATGCGTGCTGAACTACACCCATGCCGAGCGTTTCGTGATCGGCGGCGTGGCGGTGGCCGATGCGCCGGTGAATCTGCCGGCACAGACCGAGCCGGCCTCGGCGGCGGGCCACCCGTTCCTGGAGCGGCGCGAGCTGGCGATTGTCAATGTCTCGGGCGTCGAAGGCACCGTGACCGTCGACGGCGAAGTCTTCACGCTCGGCAACAAGGATTGCCTCTATGTGACGATGGGTGCCAAGGATGTGGAGTTCGCCGGCGCCGGCGCG